>Ga0068859_100007956_pt1 | contig 10755 bp, 19 predicted proteins | sample KBSSwiS22_FD_66585 | JGI IMG/M metagenome (GOLD analysis project Ga0068859, IMG submission 66585) | Switchgrass rhizosphere microbial communities from Kellogg Biological Station, Michigan, USA - KBS Switchgrass S2-2 | ecosystem: Host-associated > Plants > Roots > Rhizosphere > Soil ... | reverse complement strand
CTTTAGCGCTTTCTCTTTAGCACTTGCAAGTATGATCTGTGCCTCAGCTTCTTCCCTCGCCCGCAGTGTCGCTAGTCTCGCTACTTCAAGGTGTTGACTGGCTAGAGTTTCTGCTTCTTGCTTGGCCATTTGAGCAACTGATAACTTTCTAGCAGCATTGTACTCCGCCACTTCTTTCTCTTTCTGTGCATTAATAACTTCTTTAGCTTTTTCTCGAAGAGCAAGAGATTCTGTTTCAGCTTTTTCTCTTCTTCCCCTCTCTTCAACCATAAGACGTTCTTGAACCTCTTTCTCCCGTTGAGCCTTGCTACCCTCTGCGGCAAGAAACGCTTCCTTCTTCTGCGCAAACTGTCTCTGAGTTTGGTCATCATAAATAACATCCGTGATTGAGAACTGTGTAATAATAATACCGAAATCCGTCAGAGGGCTTGGACGTGAAATCTTTTGCTCACTAGAATTATCTTCGAACACAACTTCAGTCGCATAAACGGTAATCGGCTTTCCCTTGTCATCATATTGATCCTGCAAGGTCTTACTCACCCTGCGCATCTCGAACAGCCCGCGTTGCAACTGGTCTTGCACAAGAGAAGTAAACTCACCTCTTCTGGCGCTCTGGTGTTCCGAAGCACTCATCACTGGACCGCTGCTTTTCATTGCATCCGATAGGTGTGCCCATACCGCTGCTTCTACCGCCTCCTCGTTACCGCCAAACAACTGGTGGAATTTCCTCTTCCCCTCAATCGTAAGAGGTGACGAAAACCGTACCATAGCGTTCATTGTTGCAGACCCGCCGTCGTTAAAGACAACCTTAAAAGCATATTCCCTGTCATATTCCACTTGCCAGTTCCTCGGATAACTCCAGTAACTCGTGCCAACTCTAAAGTACCAGCCAGCAGTATCAATAACCTTTACCGATCCCCAAGGATACTGAATCACAAGCCAACTCTGATCTGTATTGTTTCCAATGAAGAATATTGAACAAACTAAAAAGAAAACAAGAAAACAAAAACTAATTATTTTTTTCTTATGTTTAACAAAATCAAACTCAAAATCATCCATTTAACTTTCTCTCTTTTTTTTCGCTTCTTTTCGCGAGTTCCCTTAGTCTCTTGCAAAACATCCACATCGGCTCAACAAGTTTGCCCTCATGCTCGTCGTCTTCCCACTTAGATCTCTTATGTCTTCTTTTGTGATTAATCATCGCGCCACTCTCTATCACCAAATTTCTCTCTTCCCACATTCAAAGCTTCAGCAAGTTTATTAATTGCCCTTTCTTTCTGCCATTCAAGCCATTTACTTTCAGTTCTCTCTATGTCCCCTCTAATCCAATTCAATTGCTGACCCAAGTTATTTCTTGCATAGTCACTCAACTTGGTGATCTTTTCTTCTACTTCAGCTCTCATCTCTATTAAAATATTCCTGTCTTGTAGATCGCTTTCTAGAATTTCAATATCTATAAACATTTTGCTTCCCTCTACGAATTTTTTTTCTTGCCCCAAACCCGCCGCTACATCTACACGCTCAGGAGGTATTAACGAAAGGGTCCCCAGTCATGAATGTACTTGACAAACTACTGTTCAAGCCAAACCATGCAAAATACAAAGAATTATTTCAAGAATTTATTTGATTCATGTCCGAAAAAAAGACAATTACGCAGACAAAACAATCTGCTTTCCTTCTAAATGTTTCGCAGCATACTCATTGATATCCGCGATTTTTAGAACATAAGCAGCTCCCTTTCGTTTGTAGGGGATTTTCTTCTGCTTCACAACAAGGTAATAAAACACGGAATATCTCATTTCAAGGTTCTTAGCCGCTTTAGGAAGCGATATCGTGCCCTTTTCCACATCGAATTGCTTCTGGCCTTTATATAATGTTTTCTTCCTGTCATATTTGTCCCTCACATATTGTTCTAGATCCGATTTCTTTATCTCCCAATGCCCGTCAACATAGCTAGCTTTAAGTTTCTCTACCATGATCGCAATGTGGATGGCCTGTCGAGTGATTCTAAGTAAGTTCGCGGCCCCTGTGCATGATAAAGTGTCGCCCATTGTAACTCCTTTGCCGTAGAGTGTACAAGAACCTAGCAAAAAAATAAATGAAATGTTGGAAGGGAGTGAGAAACCGGACCGCCTGCGCTCATCTAGAGTGTTTTGGAGACACGCAGAACCTGAGAAGAAGCGGAAGAGACAACTAGGACCGCTTCGCTCATCTTGCTTTTGGGGGGACAGCTAAAGGGAATTGAAGCAGAAGGGATAGAGACAAGCCCCTACGCTACGCTCATCTCAAAAAGGTTCTCAAAAGGTAACTAGAATGTAAAAAACAAGATAGAATTGCAAAAAAACTCCTAAAAGTATGTAAAAAGTTAAAAAAGGCTCTAAAACTAGTCTGAAAAACAAAAAAAGTTAAAGCGAGTTCCTGGATTTGAGAAAAAATTAGAATCAGTTCCTAGATTTGGATAAATTTTCGGTATGGTCGGGACATATATACACACACTCCCTACTGGGGCCAAGGGGGTCAATCGCCTAGACAAATTCAATCTTTAACTTGTCTTTTGTCTCTCGCTTCTTCTAGCTAATCAACCGCTTCAAATCTAGGTATTCATAATTGTTATTATGTTGTTTAATGCTCTGAGGTATCTTGTGAGGGCCTTTGAGTACTTGCATAGCTGACTACGTTGATTGCTACTTGTCCTTTATGCTCATTCTCTACTTGAACTCTATCGCTCCACTTGTACCTATGAGCCATGTTATAGAACCAACTACGACTATTCCCCAAGCAAGAACCGTTTGACTGTCTTTGCCCGATTCCTTCCCACATCTCCTTGCCTTTGCGTTGAGCTTCGATAAATTCTTCCTCACAAAACTCTTTAGGATATAGAGAAAGGTACTTCACAATAGTTTCATAACTTAGCGGACCAAAACAATCACTGCTATACCCCCTCGCAACATGATCGCACAACTCCTTAAACACCTGCTTACGATAGTGTTCATCGTTCTCTATCTTCTCTCGTCTCTCTTTTACACTCAATTTCTTACCTTTCATGACCAAAATCCTGCAATTCTAAAACGTTGAGATTCATTCCCTTACACTAACCAAAACAAGCTTTTTCCGCAAGATGATTAAATTGTGTAGACAGATAACGACAAACTCTGCTACAATCGAGATCATGCAAAACCGATAAAGATTCGGAAGTGCATAACAAGCTCAAATTCATTATGTCTCCCTGGTTACCGGTTAACTCTCGGCAGGTTGTAGCGATTGAAGCGAGCAAGACCAAAACAAATATAAAAGGTAAGTGAGATGCTAAGATATCAAACACTAGCGGGATACAAAGGCCACGAATGGAACACGAGAACAAGAATGTATCGGTCAAAACAAAGGGCACTGCAATCTATCAAGAAGCTTGTGAAGTTTTTTGGCCACGCAACATTATTGACTTACGCAAGAGAGGAACAAGCGTATTGTTTAGTAGAAACACAAGATTTTTAAGAAAAGAAAAAGGAGCAATAACATGACAACAAAAGAAGAATTACTAAAGAAACACAAGGAAGCAAAAGATCACCATACACACCAAGTGATTCTATGGCTGCAAAACGATGAGGGTCTATATTTAGGCAGCAAAACAATAAAAACCCCTGCAAGATTAGCAGTGTTCTGGAGATACAACAAGCCCCGAAATAGTGGCGTGAATGTGCGTTATGTGGATTGGAAGGAAGTTTTTAGAATGATTAAGGAGGAATAATGACATGACAAAAGCATACTGGCGCGACGACTTACAAGAGCAAGGGGATTACCCAGCTTGTAGCGAAAAACTAACACATGATGAATGGGCTTACTTAGAGTTTGACATAGTTGAGAATCCTTGCGATGGCTTTGAGACTGAAGAAGGATTTAACATGATAATCAAACACCCAACAACGGACAGACTTTTATTTGTATGTTCGATTGACTTTAACTTTAAACACTACGAGGTAACAAAATGAAAATCACAAAAAAAGACGTAAAAGCAATGTTCGCACGTTTCAACAAAGCACTCGGGAAAAAAGAAGCTGAAAGTTTCAAAGACGTGGGGAGTCTCATTCTTGAGCACAATTCAACTTACGGAGGTTACAAAATTGAGGAAGTACTTAGTGAATCGGGGGGAATTACTCATCCGTTTTGCGATGCTCGCCTATCTTCCCGGGAAATGTACTACGCGCTATATTTCGCTACCATGGCACTATACTACAAAGAAAGGAATCAACATGTTAGAGATTCAAACACTTAATTGCGGATGCTGTCAGAGAATCACGAAAGGCAGGCAATGGGAGAAGCGCAAATCAGGCTTAGGGTTGTGTGAATGGTGTGAAGATAAACTGGCAAAAAACATGAGTAAAGCCACGATGATAAACGCCTACGGATATAGAGGTATTCACTATTGTTTGAAAAATGAGGGAACTAGAGAATAGCTCCCCCAAGAAAAAACTGTAGCGGTTGGGTGACGCCTTCCGCTATTTCAATTACAAGGATGACTGAAGAATATGACAAACACAAAAGAATTGCAACTAAAAAACCAGCGTGCAATATACACTAACTTTTTAAACGAAGGAAGGCAAGACGCAATAGCCGAAATAGTGTTAGAGAGAATGCAGCGCGAAATAAACGAATTGGAGAGGAAAATAAATGAAAAAACAACACGGAACAAATGCACTAAACATAAGAATACCCGCAGAGTTATATCAAATGTATGCCAAGCTTTGTATCGATCATGGCATTACAAAAACCGATGGCATTGTAAACTATTTGAAATATTTACAGGGCAAACACCAAAAAAAGAGGGATTTGTTAGATGAAGAAACAACTGATGATTTTAACCTGGATGCGTGATAGCCTAAATAGCTACTGTGCAGAGATAGCACTAAGCAAGAGCGACCTAACCGTGGAATACTACCGCAAAGATTTAGAAATGTTTTTTGATTATCTTTGCTTTAAAAACATTCGGCGTCTGTCTACACTAAAACCTTTGCATGTGATAGAATATTTGGGAAAGTGCAACGCGGAAGGGAAAAGCGATTCGACATTAAACCGTTACTTTATGTCAATCCGCTCATATTGCCGTTTTCTTAGGAGAAACAAGTTTATGAACGAAGATATTTCGCAAGACATACACAGCCCCACAAGAAGGATGCCGGCGCCACGTGTTCCAACACTTGAGGAAGTTAACAAGCTTCTTGAGCAACCAGATACAAGTACTGAATCAGGCTTGCGAGACCGAGCTATACTTGAATTGCTGTATTCCTCGGGGCTTCGTGCAACTGAATTGTGTGACTTGCAGTTGAATCATTTCGGAGAAGATAATATCCTTGTTTCATGTGGCAAGAGAGGCAAGACACGCACAGTACCGATAACCGATGAGGCACACCATTGGATAACAAAGTACATAGAAGAAGCGAGAGGCAAACACAAAGGGCCATTGTTTACCACCTTGCGAGATAAAGCCATTCGAAGACAGTATTTGTTCAAGATGGTCACCTATTACGCACAGAAAGCCGGTTTAGATGAGGTAACTACGCACACGCTACGTCATGCTTGCGCTACTCATCTTCTCGATTCTGGAGCCGATTTAAGGCTGATTCAAGAGGTTTTAGGGCACTCATCAATAGCAAGCACACAGAGGTATACGCATTTGTCCAGTAACAAGATGCAGAGCATGTTTCAACAGTTTCACCCAAGAAAAACAACACAATTACAAGAGGCTACCGCATGATGGAACAATTTATAGAACTTTTAAAGGAAGTGAATATTGCACAGATCTTTATCATCCTTGCAGGGGGTTGGGTTATGTACAATAGATTAGATAAGAAAATTGATAAACTTGGGGATAGAGTGGATAAGTTAAGCGACAAAGTTGAAGATGTTGATAAAAGGCTTTGCAGAATAGAAGGAAGTCTCGCAAGTAGTGGGCATTGTCTTTTCAGTCAGTCAAAACAAGAACAAAAAGCAGGATAAAATGATTCATACAACAAAAGAATACGAAAAATTCAAATTTAGAAAGGATAACAGAGCAAAAATATGTTACCTTCATGTTGAAAATCTTAAAAAATTGATTAAACATAAAAACCTCCTCGATAAAAGGCCTATCATAGTTAATAAAGACATGGAGGTACTGGACGGACAGCACCGACTTTTAGCAGCTAAGGAGTTAGAAGTAGAAGTACACTATACCGTTTTAGAAGAAAATGACATACTAGATTTAATAGCTTTGAACACTAGCAAGAATTGGAAAAACATTGATTACTTAAACTTTTTCTGTTTTCATGGATACCAAGAATATATAAAACTTAAAGAATTTATTGAAAAAAACAACTTAACACTGAAAATTGGAATTAACTTAGCGATGGGTATATCAAAACATGGGTTAAAAGATTTTAAGTCAGGTAATTTCGTTTTTGGTAACTCTTTAGTGGGATTAGATATATATAAATGCAATGAAACAGTCAATAGAATAAAACTGTTAAAGGGAAGCTTTCAATGGTTAACTTCTACTAGATTTTGGAATCCATTGTTAAGGTTAATAAAACATCCCGAATTTGATTTTGATAAGTGGATAAAAAACATTGAATTATTTGTAGATAGGATAACACAAAAAGCCACTGAAACAGGTTATTTAGTTATGTTTGAAGATATATATAATTACAGAAACACAAATAAAATTAAGTTAATAGATCCTATAGCAGATTAAAAAAACATTTCTTTTGGAAGTTCTTCAGCAAAAAAACTAGAGAACTTCCTTACATCATCCCCTATAGCATGAACGCTAACAATTGTTTTCCCAATTTTGTCCTTCGTTAGTGACTTATAGCGCAATTGACCAACTATTTTAGATTCTGGAGTATATACCGTGCCACAAAGAACAGTTTCAAGGAAGTCATCAAAGTACTGCATGTGTGGGTTTTTTGCATGAGGCAACCCATCCATTTCTTTTCGTTTGATTTCAGGTAATGACAGAGGCGCAGGGATGACATAATGCACACACAAAAACAAAGCGCCATCCAAAAGAGTTTGCTCACCCAATTGTTTTTTGACGAGCTTCTTTGTATGCTTGATTCCTCTCGTAGCAGGTTGATAGAACCCCGCCGTTTGTAAAGAAACTTTAGCTTTTGTTTGTGGCGTCCACGGTATCACTATTTTGCAATAAGACATAATTGGCCCATGACATAAATTTAAAAACGGTTCTCGGGTTACTGCTATAAAACTTCTCCATATCCAGCTTAACGATCTGCCGATAAGAGTTTATTAGAACATGGTGAAGCATCTCAAGGAACGAAAGAAGATAGTCGCACAGCTCATGAGAAGAGACCGCCGGCACAGTCTCAGCATTCAGTTGTCGCTTACTGATTTTCACATTAGACGGTGGAGAAACATAAAAGCGTACGACTATCACGACCGGAGTATTTGTTTTGAGGTAAGCTTTGAAGAAACATTTAAGAAGAGATTTAAACTTCATGTTCCTAAAAAACTGTACAGAGAAAGTCCTTCGTGCAACGTTAAGTTTGATGCTATAGATATTAGGTTCACCGGGCAAGACCAGCTCCGCTTCTATCCCTTCGCGGTTCAGAATCTTGCTCCGATTGATAATTGTTTTCAGTCCCATTATTCTTCCGTCAGTTCCTCGAACGTGTCAAGAATCTCATCGGACAACTCAGTCGCAAGGGTTAACAATTGAGAATACAAGCGATTCTTTGCCTCGTTCTCTGCGACATCGACAACGTGCGTAACCATCTCAAGCCAGGTGTTAAAACGGCAGTTCTTGCCAATCAGAGGGTGGTTCAGCTTGTACTGTATTTTTGGAAGCTTGATGTGGTTTGCCTTCACTGCTTGTCTCCATAGTTTTTAAGATTGTTAGTGTAGCGATTTTTAGCTGATCAAGAAACTCTTTGTCTCCGAAGCTGACATAGGGGATGTACTCGGTTTTTCTTCCGTCGCTGAATTTGACTTCTTTCTGGGGGAAGTTGAACCACCTCTTGTCTCCCTGCACGAAATAGCGACAGTCGAGGATCTTTTGCCCGCGGGGATAGATGCACATGCTAAAGAATGCTTTCAAGCTGCCCTTGTCCATGATGCGGAATTGTCCGACCTCTACCTCTTCGGGACCGAGACCGATTTTTACTTTGTTAGACATTTTAGTTCTTCTCCTATTGATTCTAGTTTCGGTAATGCAAACGCTAGTAAGACCATGCAAGCACTATCGATTGATTTACTCGTTCTTGTTTCTTCTTTAGCAATTACAGACACACAATTTGAAATAAGATGTTCTAAATTACTAAGTTCATCTCTTAAGTGTGTGATCTTTGCGATATCCTTGTAATTGACTCCACTGTTAAAGAATTTCTCTAGTTCTTGCAGTCCTGACGTTTCCCAATCCTCTTCGTCATCCTCAACTTCTCGAGATGGGCTGCCATCACTGTAGTGTTTTTGTCTCATCATTTCCTCAATTCTTCGTAGCCGTCCCACATAGGAGCATAGAAGAGATACGTTACCCCCTCAGTGCCGAACATGCGGTTTTTGGCGATTCTTACTTTAATTTTGTTTGGGTCAGATTGGTTATCGGTTCTCGCGCATCGGTGCAGTATGATGATGTTGTCGGCGTATTGCTTGATTGACGAAGAACCTTTAAGCGAATGCATTCCTATTTCCTCGGAGCCCGTAGCAGATTGACGAGGATGACAAATAAGGAGAATGTGCATATCAAGAGCGAAAGCCAGTTCATGTAACCTCTTTACCGTTTCATCAATAGCCTCATGCAACTTCTCTCGCTTGGTGTTTACGAGGTAGTCCAAGTGATCCAGCATGACAATTTCAATGCCCAGTTGTTTTGCCTGCACAAGCTGAGCTGCCAGAGAGTTGATGTCGGTTCCTATTGTTTTGGGGTTGATAAAAACCTTGTAGCGACTGGCCCACTCGTCGAACTGCTCGCTCTCATGTGTGTTGAAGTTGCAGACCTTCATGGGACGGCGAAGGATGATCGACGCAAGTTTCCTCATTGTGATTTCAGGTTTCATCTCCCACGAATTGATCCAAACAGGAATCCCCTGCATCGCACAATTGACCATGAGATGTGTAGTGAATGTCGTCTTGCCCGCTCCGGTGTCGGCTGTGATTACCGTAAGTTCCCCTCTGCGGATTCCTTGGAGGTAGTAGTCGAGGCAGGACCATCCAGTCGAGTAACCTTTCTGTATCTCGCTTCTGTACTCCTTCGGCAATTGACCAAGAGGCGTGAGACAGTCTGGATGTGGCGCAGTGGGTAGTCCGAATTGCAAGAACGCTTCTAAATCGCTCTCTTGTTCAGCTCCAGCAGGTGTTCCCTTCCCTTCCATAGTTCCTTGAGGTATTGATTCAGTAGCGGACGCATAGGAGTTTCTGTCTCTTCTCTCGGGATCGGCTTTGGTTCGGCAGGAGTGCAGTTGTTTAGCCAGTTCATAATAAACCCAACGTTTCCCTTGCGTTTACTGCCTCTAGGAGAAGACAGCCACAGGCCCATTTTGTTTAGTTCTGAATCGACGTCAATGCGCTCATAAGCCTGCTTGAGGTGTTTTAGCTTTTCAGCATCTAGACCCACAAAACAATGCTTTTCTCGATCGAAGAAGACAGAAGGTTCCCTTTTACGTGCCACAATATCAGTTGCTTATGGTTTTTCTTGGGAAAATTAGACACTTCTGGTAGTGTTGAATTGTTAGTAACAACATGAGGAAGTTAGCGCTTCCTTTACCAAAAGTTCGTATATCCCAAGGGGAGCTTCTAAAAAAGGCTCCCTTTTGCCTTCATAACCTAAACTTTTAATTATTTCCAATCAATAGTTTATTTTAAGACGCTTGGCCACGTGCGTTCTGCTTTTTCTAAAGGCTTCCCTTAGCCTCTCATTGTCGGTATACACGTAACTCAAAGCATTTCTGATAAGTTCCTGTACACTTACGGTTCTTCCTGTGTGGAGCGTTTCAAGTGCGGCGATATCGTGAAGTGTATTTAGCATTTCTTCCTCAATTTTACACGAAACCACTCGGGAATCGTTGAGAAAATTGCGTCTTGCCATAAATCCTCCAAATCAAAAATGAAAATTAAACTTTACGCATTATCTTGACAAGAACGAACTTAAAAGTTATGACTCAATTTTTACAGAAAGTTATTGACAAGTTTATGAAAGCACCACGCGTTACCGAGATACTTAGATACTTCAGCAACTACCATAATGTTCCGAAAAACATCCTAGAAAAAGCTGCAGCAAGAGGAAGTTCTGTCCATGCAATCTGTGCGGGGATAGCTAAAGGAGCTTGGGTTCCCGATGGTATGATAGCGGCCGAGCTTTTGGGTTACGTCAATTCTTTCAAGCAGTGGGCAGACACAGAAGTGCAGCAGTTTTTGATAATCGAGAAGAGGTACCAAGACCAGACGAAGGACTTCTCAGGCCAGCTCGACTTCTTGATAACTGGCAAGGATGGAGAAACGTGGCTTGTGGACATCAAAACAAGTGCGGCGCCTCAAAGAACGTATCCTGTGCAGATGGCTGCCTACCGACATTTATTACAAAATCATGGTGTCAACATCAAGGGTGCACAGTTAGTGTATCTCGATAGAGAGGGAAGCGCTCCTAAAGTGCATAAGTTAGAAGATTTGTCTGAAGAGGAACATATTTTTCTTTGCGCTCTTGATTGTTGGCATTTTTTTAATAGGAGCAAGAAGAATGAGCGAAACCGAAAAGGAACAACAGACGAGTCC
>Ga0068859_100007955_pt1 | contig 10757 bp, 11 predicted proteins | sample KBSSwiS22_FD_66585 | JGI IMG/M metagenome (GOLD analysis project Ga0068859, IMG submission 66585) | Switchgrass rhizosphere microbial communities from Kellogg Biological Station, Michigan, USA - KBS Switchgrass S2-2 | ecosystem: Host-associated > Plants > Roots > Rhizosphere > Soil ... | reverse complement strand
TAAGGATCTTATATCCGGCTCCCCGGTCAAAAATACAAACTGCCGGGGACAAAGCAGTGCAAGACTAAATTTTATATCAGTGAGCCTGCTCAATCGTTGGCGGGAAGATTATTAACAAGCATTTAAAACAAGTATAGAACCGATTCAATAGCTTCGCAACGGATCCAAAATATTCGAATCCCTGTTCCATCAGAAAACAAATAAAATCAGCTATGAAGAAGTTGTTGGTATCGATGATTTGTATAATCGGCATTGTGTATGCGTTTAGTTGTAATAAAACAACTATGAACGAAGGGTCCTGCTCCGGCCCCAAAGCAGTTGCCGATTCTGGCCAATTGCTGGCTTTTGCAAAAAAATATGGTATTAACCCGGTCGCTGATACATCTTGGTTGTATTATGAAGTTATTAACCCCGGTTCGGGCAGCAGCCCCTCAGCCAGTTCAAAAGTGTTTGTACGGTACGCGGGCAGGTTTATGGACGGAACATATTTTGATTCAAGCGTGGTCTCAACGCGGTATTCGATGGATTCCCTCATCAAAGGATGGCAGTATGGATTGCCTAAGATAAAAGCGGGAGGACAGATCAAACTGCTGGTTCCTTCTGCGCTGGCCTATGGTTGCCTGGGGGTTGCTGGCGCTATTCCTGCCAATGCACCGCTTTATTTTAATATTTACCTCGACAGCCTGAAATAAACGGATGAGATAAAAAATGCAGCTGTCTAAACTGATTGTGCCGGCTGAAATTCCTGTAATTGGGGGAAAAGCAACTTCACAATGGTGCGCTCTATTACTTCCGGAATGAACGGTTTGCTGATATTGAGATCTGCCCTTGATCTGAAACCCATGGATCCTTCTCCATAATTGTCAACCATCACTATTTTTACATCAGGGTATTTTAGCCGCACATAACGTATAAAGTCAATCGAAGATTGATCCTGCAACTGTTTATCAAAAAACAAAACGGAAGGCATTTGTTTGTCGACCCACTGCCGGGCGGCAGAAAAATTGGTAACAAAACTGGCTTTTACCAGGTAACGCCGGAGCAGGGCATTTACACGGAACCATGCGTCTACATCATCATCAGCTATGAGTATATTAAACATAACGATACAGGTAAAGATTAACGGATAAGTTCTTTATCTATATCAATTTAGGATCATTCTTTATTAAATGGCCGGGCTATTAATTAATGTTTGATTAAGGTTTAAACCGATTGATTCAGAGGAGTTTTTCAATGGTGTCGTGAATGGTAGCGCTGCTGAATGGTTTGCTGATAAACAGGTCGGCCCCGTTGCTGAGTGCTTTTTCCCGGCCGTTTTGGATATCGTGGCCGGTAATCATTACTATTTTAACCTGCCCATAATTTGTTTTTATAAACTGGATAAAATCAAGGCCGAACCCGTCTGGAAGATGATTGTCCAAAAAAACAATTGCCGGTACCTCCTGCTCCAGCCGGCGGGTAGCGGCTTCCAGGTTGTTGACATAGTAGGTTTTCAGGTTGTGTTTGCGGAGAATTCTGCTCAAAAGAACCCAGATATCTGTTTCATCGTCTATAATAAGCGCATTGGCCATTAGTAATGGTATTAGCGGAGAGAGTGAATAATTTAATGTATTCTTAATTTCGACGATTATCCATTACAAAACCAGTGCCGCATAAAAAATAAATGGCAGGAACAGGGTTGGCACGACTATCTTCGGCCCGGTTAAGGGCCGGGTTTTTACGATTGCTGGCATGAAACCTGCACCGGGGTGTGGGATCCGGTGCAAGCAAATTCAAAAAAAAGACTGTAATCCTATAGAAATGAATGCCATTTGTGTGTTTTTAACAAAATCTTTTGCCAGGGCCGGAATAACCAGCCGGGGCAATGTTTAATTTGAGGCGGTATGCGTTCTATTATTACTTTCCTGCTTTGTGTGCTGGGTATTATTGAAATTGCAGGGGCCCAGCAATTACTGAAAGGAAAAATTTACGACAGCCAGACAGATTCCGTACTGGCTTCTACCACCGTGTATAATGCTACCAGAAAGCAGTATTCCCTGTCTGCCCGTGAAGGCGATTATTCCATTGAGGTCAGGGAGGGAGATAAAATTGTTTTTACTTCCGTAGGCTACCTGCCTGATACCGTTAAAGTGCTTAATTACATGATTGATGCCGGCTACGATGTGACTATGACCCTTAAAAACAGCCTGCTCAAAAATGTTACGGTAAGAGCGCCCAATTACAAAGAAGATTCAATGGAAAGAAGGGAAGATTATGCTGCGTTTTATAACAGACCCAAAAAGCAAATTATCTCGAAAACAGGTCCGCAAAACGGGGTGGGTATGGCATTCAGTCCCATTGGATTTTTCTCCAAAAGATCAAAGAACAAAAAAATGGCGAAAAACCTGGAATACCAGGAAGAACAGGATTTTGTTGATTATGCGTTCAGCCGACGCTATGTTGAGAAACTGACTAACCTTCACGGCGATTCCCTCCTTAATTTTATGCTTCGTTACCGCCCGAGCTATGAATTTTGCAGGGGCGCCAGCGAAGAAGACATGCTTCATTATGTAAACGATAAGCTTATGCTGTATTTAAAGCATGAAGAAGAACCGGTGAAAAAGAAAAAAGACAAATAAATCGTGGCTGGTTTACAGAAAATTTATCCTTTAATTATTATCGCTGATTTCGTTTTCCACATAAGCAGATACCCAACCCACCTGCCCGTTTTTTACGAGGAAAAATTCCTTTTTTTCGTTCACGGATTCAAACTGCCGCATTATTTTAAGCAATAACCGGCCGCCGGCCATCAGCGAATGCTGATCAAATACCTGGTGAACTCTTTTTATTTCTTTTGCCGCGGCATTTATATCAATGCTTTTATCCTTTATACTTTTCGTCAGGTAGAAGTCAGAGAACAAGTCAAAGTCACTGTATAATCTATCACAAAAGGCTGCCACTTCATCGTAAGTAACGGGTACAATGGCGCGTTCGTTCAACTCCGGGTGTAACAGGGTGGCTACCGACCAGGCAATACCGCCACTGAAAGCAATGTTATCGCTTTTTGGATAAGCGCCGCTTTCGTTGACCGCATAAATAATGTCTTTGTTTTCTACTTCGGCGGCCACTTTAACCAATTGCTTGTTGAAGGTAACCAGGCTCTTGTCTTCACCACATCTTTTTTCAGCGGTAGTAGCGGTGCTCTTGGTGCCCCAGCTAATCTGGAAAAGTTTGAAATCTTTTGTGTTGCCATAGGGGAAGTAACCACCTTTGGTATTGCCGCTTCCGATATCTATCAGGAAGGTGTTGTAGCGATCCTTTTCAGTTACGATACCGAGATGCGATAACCTTGCTTCATCGGCAACATCCACAATGTCTACCTGTCGTTTCGGTTCTTTCAACCTCAGTTTAAAGGAATCTACAAGGTCTTTAATCCATTGCTTTTTATCATCCTTTTCTGCCTGCGCCTTTACCCCGCTGCTGACTACAGTGAACACGCGTTTCGGTGGAATGCGGTATTCTTTCAGTGCATGATTGTACAAGCCGTATAAACCATCCAGGGTGGCGTCGAAGTTGGGATGGCGAAAAGCAATAAAATCTGTATTAATGGAAGTATCTTTTAAAATGGTGAAAGATCCGTTGGTTCGGGCATCTTTGCCGATTTCGAGTATGCTCATTTTAACACCCTTGGCACCTACTTCTATCCCGGCATACAGGTCTGCAGTATTGTATTTCAGTTTTACCTGTTGCTGGGCAGATGATATGCAACACACAGGCAATAGCAGCATGGCTAATGATATCAGGCGGGTCAACAGGTAATTTTTCATGGCATGCCAGTTATAAAAGTTTGGACTAAAACGCGGATAGCAGATTGTTCCCCTAAGGGTTTCAGTGCGCTTTTATAAGGATATATAAATAGATGGGGACAACAAAAATAAATAATAAATATGGTTCAACAACCATCAGGCAATTCTTTTCACATCAACGGATACCGAAAGCTGGTGTGGGCCGCTGTTAATTATCACACCTTTAAGCGGCGCAATATCGGCATAGTCTCTGCCCCAGCATGCCGTAATATGATGCGCATCGGGCATTTGGTTATTGGTTGGATCAAATTCTATCCATCCCATATAAGGTATATAAACAGCAAACCATGCATGGGAGGCATCGGCACCGGCCAGTTTCTGTTTCCCCGGAGGTGGTGTGGTTTCCAGGTAACCACTGATATAACGGGCCGGCAAACCAACCGATCTTGCACATGCAATGGCAAGGTGGGCAAAATCCTGGCAAACTCCTTTTCCTTCCTTCATTACCTCGGTTAATGGCGTTGAAATAGTGGTAAATCCCGCCCTGAATTCAAAATCGCGATAAATGCGCTCCATCAGTTGGTGCGTTGCATCGAACATCGGAACACCGGGCCTATAAAATTCCGCTGCATACGCTTTGATTTCAGGGGTAACCGTGGTAAAAGCTGTTTCTGGTATATATTGCTGCACATCCAGCCAGGCAGCGGTAGACTGGCGGGTGAGCTCCTTTACATTTTGCCAGGAAACACCTCCGTACAAATTAATTTCAGGTGCTTCGCGGGCAGTCTTCTCAATCTCCGAGGAAACGGTCACCGTTAATTTTTTATGCTCCTGCTGAATGGCAAAATACATCAGCTTATTGCCAAAAAAATCTTCGTATTCTTTTTTTACATAGGGCAGTGGCGTAATGGTGACAATTGATTTTTTGCATGCCTGTTTATCAAAAGAGCGGGGTATCAGCCTGGCAATATTATGACAAAGGCTTACCGGCTCAGCGTACGCATAACTGGTAGTATGAACAATTTTGTATAACAAGGGAACGTATTTTCAGATGGTAATGCCGGCAGAAAATAATTGCTTCTGTGTTTCGGCGTGTTTAAAATATATTTTTGATACTGCACCGGGTATGGCCAGTAAAAGGCTGTTCATAGACGTTAGAAAAGTGTGCAGGTTTTCGTAGCGGGCTGTTTCGTTATCCGGCAAAGCGAGTTCATCTTTATCAGCAAGCTTCAGCAGCGTATAGGCTTCCAGGATCAGCCGCTCGTGTTCGGTCAGTGTATGACCCGGCTGCGGTTTGGGCAACTGAGACAGGTAGGCTTTGAGCCGATCTAACTGGTACACCAGCGAGCGTGGATTGTTGGGATCAAGCAGCATAAGATCCAGCACCAGCGATAACTGAATATGCGCCCTGTATTTATACCGGTAATTAACCAGGCTTTCATTACTAACCAGCACTGCTTCCTGCAGATCGTATTCGGTCTGGTCATCGTGTTTTTTCACCAGGGTAGATAGCAGCATGGTAATGAGTAAAAGGCTTTGCTCCATTTTGCGCCCGGTATCCAGCATCACCCATCCCTGCTCCCTTGAAATACTCTCGCGGTTTAAGCCAATGAACGCCACAGTAGATGTGATCAGGTTATCCAGCGCGCTCAGCATGCGGTGATGGCCTGTTTGCGAAACAGCCGCCACGGGCATCCATTCTTCTTCTATGCTGCGCAATACGCGCCAGGTATCGGTAGACCAGTGGTCGCGCACGGCATAGACGGCCTTCTTAAATACGGCCATATTATAACTAAGGCTACCCATCCTGTTTTCATTGAACAATATATCGCGGATTTCTTTCCAGGGGTCTTCAAATTTTTCGTCGTCTTCGGCCGCGAAACCCGGATAGGTAGTAGTAAAATGCGTCAGCGACATCAGCAGGTTTTGTTCTGATTGTGTGTCGCTGTTATCGGTCAACAAATTATTTCCCTCTGCTATAAATTGCATCACGGTACGCAGAAACCTTGCATTGCCCAGCATGCGCTCCGTATAGCGGCCCACCCAAAAAAGGTTTTCTGCCGTATGGCTGGGCAGCGCGCCGCTATGGGTGCTCATATAATTCCTCTCCAGTTCCCTCCTCACATTTAAAGTGCGGCCAGGTTCGGGCGAAATAATCCAGGTGTCTTTGCTGATGCCACCCAATTGGTTAGAGATAACAAAATTACCCAGGTCGGCCGTAGTGCGGGTAAGCCCTCCCGTCATAGCAAGATATCCATCGTTGTGACTTACCAGGAAACTCCTGAACAGTGCATTTCTTGGCTCAATTCTGCCATTTATTAAAGATGGCGTTGATGAAAAATGTATTTTTTCCTGTCCCACATACAAAGCAGGATGTGCTTTTATCTGTTCCTTTAATTCAGCTGCCTGTTTTGCAGACAATGAGACAGCATCCACAGAGGTGCTGCGCGTGGTGTCTTTATGAATTTTCTTTATTACCAGTGATTGCAGATTGTTCAGCACATGTTCCAGTTGTTCGGGCTGCCCACACCACCAGGATGCGATCGTGGGCATAATCAGTTCTTCACCGAGCAGGTGTTTGCAGATATTATTCAAAAAAGGCATCAGGCCCGGATTTTCGAGTACACTGCTGCCCAACGGATTTGCAATGCTAACGTTTCCGCTTCGCAATACCTGCAACAGACCCGGTACACCCAATTGCGAATCTTCCCTTAGCTCCAGCGGATCGCAGTATACATCGTCTACCCTGCGCAGGATCACATCCACTTTTTCAAGCCCGTTCAGTGTTTTTAACCATACATAATTATCTTTTACCATCAGGTCGTTTCCCTGCACCAGTGTATAGCCCAGAAAAGAAGCGAGGTAAGAATGCTCAAAATAGGTTTCGTTGCTGGGGCCCGGTGTAAGGATAACAATGCGGGGATGCTGATTTTTTTCCGGCGCTATGGAGACAAGTGCATTCCGGAGCGCATTAAAATAAGTGGAGAGCCGGCGTACCTTGAGCCCGTTAAAAAGCTCGGGCAGTATACGTGCCATGGCCATCCTGTTCTCCAACGCATATCCGGAACCGGAAGGCGCCTGCGTGCGGTCGTTCACGATCCATATACGCCCGTCTGCACTGCGGGCAATATCTGCTGCATAAAAAATAAGGTTTTGCTGACCGGGTTGCCGGATACCACGGCATTGGCGCAGAAAACCCGCGTGATTGTATACCAGTTCCATGGGCAACAGCCCCAGTTTTATCAATTCCTGGTTTCCATAAATATCCTTCAGCACAAGGTCGAGCAGTTTTGCGCGCTGCAGTAAACCCGATTCAATTTTTTGCCATTCCTCTTTATTAATAAGAAAAGGAATAAGATCCAGTTTCCAGGGGCGGTTCAGGCCCGCAGGGTCATCGTAAATATTATAGGTAACGCCGTTTTCTTTCAGCAGGCGCAGCATATCCTGCTGACGGCTGCTGATCTCTTCCTGGCCAAGCTTGCTGAAAGATTGAAAAAAAGTTTGCCAGTTGGGCCGCGGATGGCCGTCTTCCGCCAACAATTCGTCATAAAAATGCGGCGTGCTCTTGTAATGCCCGAAAAGACTATCCTGTTTTGTGTCCGGTATCATGCATCGTATTTAGACCGTTAGCCATATAGCGTTGCTGATAAAAATAGCAAATAAAAGCAGTTGGGCCAAAGCCGCGCCTGCATATTCGATCCGGAAGATGGCTGATAACTACCAGATGACCGAAACAAGTCAACATCCGCGTACCGCTGATAAAAAAGCTGCTGAAGTTTTCTTTTTTATATTGTTTAATATTGCGGTGATGTTATTGTAGTTGTCGCCCTATTTCTAATTCAATGAGCTTGCAAATGAAATATTTCCTTGTTCCGTTTATTGTTATCGTATTTTCTCTTAGCCTTGTGCGGGGGCATGCCCAGCTTCGCTTACCGGCTATTATTTCTTCGGGTATGGTGTTGCAGCAAAACGATTCGGTGAGCCTTTGGGGTTGGGCCAACCCGGGTGGAACAGTAAGGGTAACACCTGCCTGGAGCAATCGTACAGACACTGCCATTGTTGGCAGCGGTGCCCGCTGGAAAATAAAAATAAAGACACCAGCTGCCGGAGGACCTTTTACCATTAAGCTGGTTAGTGCCGGCAGCACCCTGCAATTGGAAAATATTATGATAGGTGAAGTATGGGTTTGCTCCGGCCAGTCGAACATGGAGTGGAGCTATAACAATGGTGAAAAAGATACGCGTACGGAACTGGCTTCCTGCGCTACCAACAATATTCATTTCTTCCAGGTACCCAAGACCACGGCCGATGCACCGCAGGACGATGTAAAGGCGCAGTGGGTAAGCTGCGATTCCAACACGTTAAAAAGCTTTAGTGCAATTGGTTATTTTTTTGGCAAGGAACTGCAACATCAACTGAATGTGCCGATTGGCCTTATCAATTCCAGTTGGGGAGGAACGCCTGCCGAAGTATGGACGCCTGAAAACCTGGTAACGGACGAAACCACGCTGAAAGCCGCCGCGGCAAAGCTGGAACCGGCAGCCTGGTGGCCCCACGAACCCGGCTATACTTACAATGCAATGATAGCGCCCATTACGCGGTTTTCAATTGCCGGCGCTATCTGGTACCAGGGAGAGGGTAATACAAAAACAGCTGATACGTATCAAAAACTATTCACCACGATGATCGAGGGTTGGCGAACCGCCTGGAAAAAACCTTTTCCATTTTATTATGTGCAAATAGCGCCTTATAAATATGGAAACAAAAATATCGGCGCGCTATTGCAGGAGGCACAGACCAAAACAATGACACATCCCAATGTGGGTATGGTATTGACAACCGATTTAACGGATTCGGTAACCAATATCCACCCTTCTCATAAGCGGGAAGTGGGCAACCGGCTGGCCAGGCTGGCGCTTGCACAAACCTACAAACAACAACAGGCGGCTGGTTACCGGTATCCGGCATTTGAAAGTGCGCAACCGAGAGGAAGCAGCCTGGTGCTGAGCTTTACCAATGCCAATGGCGGGCTGCAGTCAAAGGAGAAACCGGTGAAAGGGTTTTATATTTCAGGCGCCAATGAAAACTGGCTGCCTGCCGATGTAAAGCTGGAAAAGGACAAAATCATACTGTCAAATAAAGAAATCAAACAACCCCTGTACATCCGCTATGGTTTTGGGAATACAGAAACGGCGACCTTATTTTCTTCTGAGGGATTGCCTTTAATACCATTCCGGACAGATAACTGGTCTGTAGATCAATCAGTGGTAAAATAAGAGGCTGATAGCTGCTAACAGAACGTTATGCAGCAATTTTCATCGGGTGCTAAGGGTAAACTGCTATGATGTGCGCAGTTCTTCTTCTATGACATCACTGAAAACAGTTTCATTTTTAAGCACCCATTCAGGCAGGGGCTGTGCCACTATTTTCCATACCCCATCCTTTTTCATCCGGAACATAATCCGGTTGCCGCGATCGTCGCTCACATCAACAGTAAATAACTCGTCCTGGAAGCCTGTTAATTTCCTGAAATTAAATTCCCGCAAGTGCCCGTCCGCTTTAATAAGCTTCGTGAACTGGATATTTTTTATAAACTGGATTTGCATAACACAAAGATAAATTAAGTATGAGGTAACCCGATGCATTGTCTCAAATTGCATGCTAAAATTGGCTTATTCATTTATTAAGGCTGTTAAAGTTGTTCACAAAAACAGTTCCTGCTTCCAGAAATAAACTGGATCAAAGTAACCAGCTTCATTTTAACGATCATAAATTGGTGATACTGCGGGCAGGTGGTATTTTTAAACATAAAACCCGTGTATGAAATATATTTTTCTATTGATTTGCCTGGTACCTTTTTCGCTTTTGGCCCAGGATTGCCCTTTAAAAAAGGGGAAAGACCCCATTACCAGCAAACCCACGCTCAGCACCGGCTTTATTGAACTGCCGGGAACCACTTTATCGATAGACGTAAACAGCAAGGAGATCGATTTCTTTTTTGTGCTTGACAGCAAAGTGGTTAAATGTCTGGATGAGGAAACAGAAGCTGAGTTTGTTTTTGAAGGTGGTAAGTTAAAATCCGAGTTTAAGAACGCCGGCTCTATGAACTGCGACGGCATTTTCCATATCATTTTTAAGAATTCGGCTTATACTCCTTCCCAACTGACCAAAATGGCCAGCAAAAAAATACTTTCTATACAAATTAAAGGAAGCAGCCCTAAACCCTTTGTGATCAGTCTTAGCCCGGAACAACAACAAAGCCTCATGAATCAGATCAATTGTGTAACGAAAGAGGCAAAAACGGTTCTATAAGTTTTACAGCGGAACTGCCGAACGGTACAGCTAACAAAAAACCCGCTATAGAAGCGGGCTTTTTGCTCATATTGATTACTGTTTTTATTAATACCTGTAATGTTCCGGTTTAAACGGACCTGCTTTTGGTATGCCCAGGTATTCAGACTGCTCGGTAGTGAGTTCGTCCAGTACTACGCCAATCTTTGCCAGGTGCAGGCGGGCAACTTTTTCGTCAAGATGCTTGGGTAATACGTATACCTTGTTTTCGTAGCTCTTCGAATTGGTCCACAATTCAATCTGTGCCAGGGTTTGGTTGGTAAATGAATTGCTCATTACAAAACTTGGGTGACCGGTAGCACAACCAAGGTTTACCAGGCGTCCTTCGGCCAGTATAATCACTTCCTTACCATCAATATTGTACAAATCAACCTGTGGCTTGATAGTATCTTTTGTGTGGCCATAATTCTTGTTCAGCCAAGCCATATCTATTTCAATATCGAAGTGACCGATATTACAAACAATCGCCTTGTCTTTCATTAAACGGAAATGTTTCTCCGTAATCAGGTCTCGGCAACCGCTTGCAGTAACAATGATATCGGCTTCTTTAACGGCATCCACCATTTTCTTCACTTCAAAACCGTCCATAGCTGCCTGCAATGCGCAGATAGGATCGATTTC
>Ga0068859_100007953_pt1 | contig 10757 bp, 3 predicted proteins | sample KBSSwiS22_FD_66585 | JGI IMG/M metagenome (GOLD analysis project Ga0068859, IMG submission 66585) | Switchgrass rhizosphere microbial communities from Kellogg Biological Station, Michigan, USA - KBS Switchgrass S2-2 | ecosystem: Host-associated > Plants > Roots > Rhizosphere > Soil ... | reverse complement strand
TGGTTCCTCGACCAGTTGGAGCCCGGCAGCACCTTCTACAATATTTCGTCAGCGATCGGGTTAACCGGAGTGCTGAATATTGACGCCATGAAACGCACTCTCACTGAAATCGTCCGGCGTCACGAGGTGCTGCGCACAACCTTTGCCGAGGTGAAAGGAGAGCCGCAACAGATCATCGCGCCCGCGGCGCCGTTCCCCCTCCCAATGATCGACCTGAGCCATCTGTCTGATGGAGAACTTCAGGCGGAGATGAAGCGGCTGATTAAGGAAGAGGCCGAATTGCCATTCGACTTGAGGCGAGGGCCGCTGCTCCGCGTGACCTTGCTGCGTATCAGCGCGGAGAAACACATAGCGCTCCTGACACAGCATCATATCGTCTCGGATGGATGGTCCACAGGTATCTTAATTCGAGAAGTGGCCGCGCTCTACGCAGCCTACCGCGCTGGCCTGCCTTCTCCGCTGGAAGAACTGCCGATTCAATATGCCGACTTCGCACACTGGCAGCGACAATGGTTGCAGGGAGATGCGCTTGAACCGCTGCTGAGCTACTGGCGGCGGCAATTGGCCGGCGCATCCACCGTGTTGGAATTGCCCGCCGCTAAACCACGACCCGCAGTTCAGACATTTCGCGCCGCCCACCAGAAGGTCGAATTAAGCAGGGAAGTAACCGAGGGCTTGAAGGCGCTCGGCAGGCAGACGGGTGTGACGCTGTTCATGAGTTTGCTGGCGGCCTTCGATGTACTGCTCTATCGCTATGGCGGACAGACGGACTTGTCGATTGGAACACCCATCGCTAATCGTAATCGCCTGGAGACGGAAGCGCTCATCGGATTCTTCATCAACACGCTAGTGCTGCGGATAGACCTCAGCGGCGACCCCACATTCATCGAGGTGTTGCAGCGTGTAAGAGAAGTAAGTCTGGAGGCGTACGCGCATCAGGAGATGCCGTTTGAAAAGCTGGTCGAAGAGTTGCAACCCGACCGCAGCCAGAACCACTCGCCGCTCTTTCAAGTAATGTTCGTCCTGCAAAATATAGAGATTGATGCATTGGAATTGCCGGGACTCTCACTAAGCACTGATCATCAGGAAGAGAACTGGACGGCGAAGTTCGATCTGCTGTTGACGATGTGGGAGATGAACGACGGCATGGGCGGCTTCTTGAAGTACAACACAGACGTGTTCGACGACACCATCATCGCTAACATGGTCGAGCACTTCCAGATCCTGATCGAGAATCTGTTGGCCGACCCACAACAGCATCTCTCTGATTCAAGTTTCCTGACCGCAGATGAAACAATGGGCCTGTCCTCCGCGGATTTCCCCGAATCCGGCCTGAGCCAGAAAGATTTCGAGTCACTCATTCTGCAACTCAATAGCTCATCGAGTCTTAAGTAAGGTCGTCTGAAAGTCACACGAGTTAATCGCCTGAGTCCTGCCGTCAAGATGAATTTCCAAGAGGAGTGGTATCCATGTTCATTTCCGAGATCAAGGACGTCCTTGACGCCGAAACGATCAGTAAGGTTTTCAACATCATCCGAGAAGCCAAGTTCGTCGATGGGCGGATTTCAGGGGGTACGGAGCAGAGCAAATATAACCAGGAGCTATACCCTGAGTCGGAGACATACGTGGACGTGCTGCGAGTGATCGAGCTAGCGGTGCGGGAGAACTACGAATTTAACCTCACCGCCTTCCCGCGCTATATGACCAGACCCATCATCAGTCGTTATGAGGTCGGGATGTTCTACAAGGGGCACGTCGATAAGCCGGTAATGAACTTCATGGACAACAAATTTGGTGTGATGCCGCTCGGAAATAACTATGTCAGAAGTGATCTGTCGATGACGCTGTTCTTAAACGACCCGGCCTCTTATGACGGGGGCGAATTGTCGTTCGAGGCTCCATTCAGCAGCGTCAAGGTGAAGTTGAATGCCGGCTCAGCAGTAGTCTACCCAACCGGGCGCAGGCACCAGGTCCTGCCCGTCACGCGCGGCATCAGGTATGCAGCGATCTTCTGGATACAGACTCTGTTTCCGGTTGAAGCGCACAGGCAAGCTGTTTTCAACGCGCATCAGCTCTTGCGTTTGACTCAGAATCTCGCCCCCAGGGACTCGAAGTTTCATGAACTTGCCGAGGAACATTTCTTTAACCTCGCCCGCATGCTGGCTGAGGTTTGAGAGTCTGGCGCGACTCAAAGATTTCGAGTCACTCATTCTGCAACTCAATAGCTCGCCGAGCCTTAGTAAGATCGTCTGAAATCACATAAGCACGGCAACCCAAAGATAAAACCAGCGCAGGCTTTCAATGAGTAATTCTGCATCCAGAAAACGGATCAGGCCGAAGCCGTTAGATACGCAGGCACCGCCGCTGGAGCGAGTAGAGCGAGCGGAGCGGCTACCACTCTCGTTTGCGCAGCAGCGGCTATGGTTCCTGGATCAGCTGGAGCCGGGCAGTTCGTTCTACAACATTCCGGCAGCAATGCGTTTGAGTGGAACACTCAATGTTGAAGCGTTGGAATGGACGCTGTCGGAAGTGGTGCGTCGTCATGAAGTATTACGGACGCACTTCATCGCGGTCGACGGTGAACCGGTGCAGGTGATCGAGGCAGCCGCGCCGCTGAAGTTGGAAGTGTTTGACCTGAGCACACTGGAAGAAGCAGAGCGTACGGCAGAAACAGAGCGCTTAGTAGCAGCGGAGAGTGCGCGTCCCTTCGACCTGATGAGAGGGCCGCTGCTGCGTGTGAGCTTACTGCGACTCGGAGAGGAAGAACACGTGGCGTTAGTGACGATGCATCACATCGTCAGCGATGGCTGGTCCATCGGTGTCCTGGTTCGCGAAGTAGCGGTGCTCTACTCGGCTTATGTGCGTGGCGACGAGTCGCCGCTGGAGGAGTTGCCGATCCAGTATGTGGACTTCGCACACTGGCAGCGCGCGTGGCTGCAAGGGGAAGTGCTCGACAGTCAACTTGATTACTGGCGCGCGGAATTGGCCGACGCTCCCACTGTCATCGACCTGCCGCTGGACAAACCTCGTCCACCGATTCAGACCTTCCGTGGCGCGCATCATCCGGTTGAGCTCTCCGCCGAACTGTCGGCACAACTGCGAGACCTCAGCCGCCAGCATGGCTCGACGCTCTTCATGACGCTGCTCGCTGCCTTCGACTTGTTGCTCTGTCGCTATGCAGGACAGGCGGATATCGTCGTCGGCTCGCCCATTGCCGGGCGCAACTTTGTAGAGACCGAAGAGTTAATTGGCTTCTTCGTCAACACGCTGGTGCTGCGGACAGACCTCTCCGGAAACCCAACCTTCCGCGAATTGGTGGGTCAAGTGAGAGAGGTGGCGCTGGGAGCGTACCTGCATCAGGATGTGCCGTTCGAGAAGCTCGTCGAAGAACTTCAGCCCGAACGCCATACGAGTCATTCGCCTCTCTATCAAGTCATGTTCGAGTTGCAGAATGCGCCGCTGGGAGGGTTGGAATTACCCGGTGTGAGTCTCGAACTGCTGGCAGCGGAGAACGCGACGGCGAAGTTCGACCTGACGCTGAACTTACAGGAGAGGGACGAGGTGATCGATGGCAGTCTGAGCTACAGCACCGATTTATTCGAGGCTGAGACGATCGGCCGCATGGTCTCTCACTTCCTCACCTTGCTCGAAGATGCATCGAAGCATCCTGACAGACGTGTGTCCGAGTTGGAGATGATGAGCATCGAGGAGCGTGAGCAGTTGGCCCATGCCTGGAATGACACGCAGAGCGCTTACCCGCAGAACACGCTCGTACACGAACTGTTTGAGCTACAGGTTGAGCGACGGCCCGAGGCCATCGCTGTCGTCTGTGAAGGCGAGAAGATCACTTACTCGGAATTGAATTGCCGCGCCAACGAAACCGCGCGTCGTCTGCGAAAGTCGGGCGTCGGGCCGGAGACGTTGGTCGGCGTCGGTTTGGCGCGTTCGATTGAAATGGTCGTTGCGCTATTCGGCATTCTCAAAGCGGGCGGCGCGTTTGTGTTTTTCGACCTCACGTATCCAAAGGAACGTCTCGCCTTCCTGCTCGCGGATACAGGGGTGCGCCTGCTCCTGACAGAGCATCATCTGTTGGAAGACCTACCGCCGTTTGCGGGCGAGATTATGTTTCCGGAAGAGGGCGGAGCAACGAAAGCTATAGGCCCTATACGACCTATAAAAGTAGATCCAGAGCAACTCGCCTATGTCTTCTACACTTCAGGCTCGACCGGACAACCGAAGGGCGTGCTTACTTCGCATAGAGGAGTCGTCAACTATCTCACCTTCAATACCAAAGCTTACCAATTGAGTGACGCCGATACAGTCTTGCAAATTGCATCACTCTCCTTCGACGCATCGGTGCGCGACATTCTTGGCCCGCTCGTCGTAGGCGCGCGGTTGTTGTTGGTCAATAACACTGATGCCAGAGACCCGGAGGCTCTGCTCGCAAAGATATCTGAACAGCGGGTGACCTGTCTGCTCAGCGTGGTCCCGTCGCTGTTGCACGCCCTTACTGAGGCGGCCGCGCGACGCGCACATACGCCCGAGCAACTGCGCCTGATCTTAACGAGCGGGGAGAACCTTCTGTTGTCGGAGTGTGCGAGAGCGCGTGCGGCGTTCGGCCAGGATCTCACTATCGTTAACCAGTACGGCCCGACGGAATGCACGATGACGCAGAGTTTCTACTCTGTTCCACGCGCGGAGACGGGGACGGGCACGTCACTCGCCGGCAAGCCGATTGCCAACGTGCAACTCTACATTTTGGATGACCGACTCAGGCTGGTTCCCATTGGAGTTTCGGGTGAAGTCGCCATTGGCGGCGTGGGCGTGACGCGTGGCTATCTGAATAATCCCGCGCAGACAGCCGAGCGATTCATCCCACATCCTTTCAGCCGCGAACCAGGCGCGCGTCTATACAGAACGGGCGACCTTGCTCGTTATCGTTCCAGCGGAGACATAGAACTACTCGGTCGCATCGACCATCAAGTCAAGCTGCGCGGGTACCGGATCGAGTTAGGGGAGATCGAGTGGGCGCTGCATCAGCATCCGCAGATCTCCGAGGTCGTGGTGGTGCTACGGGAAGAGCAACTGGTTGCTTATGTGGTCGGAGTTGATGAGCGAGTCATTAGCAGCACTGAGTTGCGCCAGTTCCTGCGGGTCAAGGTGCCAGACTACATGGTGCCGGCGCGGTTCGTGCAGTTGGAGCGGTTGCCGTTGACGGCGAACGGTAAGGTTGACCGGCGTGCCTTGCAGGAACTGGCAGTGGAGTCTGCGGGTGGCGGGGAGTTGGTGCTGGCCCGCACGCCCGTGGAAGAGATCTTATCGGGTATCTGGGCGGAAGTGCTGGGGTGCGAGACAGTCAGTGTGTACGACAGCTTCCTGGAGTTGGGTGGGCACTCGCTGCTGGCAACGCAAGTCATCTCGCGCATCCGTGATGTTTTCGGGCAAGAGCTGACACTGCGGACGCTCTTGGAAAACCCCACGGTCGCCAGTCTCGCCCGAACCATTGAAGGTGGACAATCAATAGTGGGCGGGCCAAAAACGCCGCCTATCGTCAGAATTGAGAGCACCGGACGAGCGCCTGCCTCGTTCGCGCAGCAGAGTTTATGGTTGCTGCACCAGTTGGAACCCGGCAAAGTGTTCTCCAACTTTCCTGCGGTTTCGACGCTAACCGGTACGCTGAATTTCGAAGCTCTCGTAAGCGCCTTGACCGCGATGACTCAACGACACGAAGTACTGCGCACGACTTTTACTTCGGTGGATGGAGAGCTCCGGCAGATTATCTCGCCGGCAGAGTCATTCGATTTGCCGTTGGTTGATTTATCCGAGATTCCGGACAAAGCGCGCGAGACGGAAACGCGCCGTTTGATTAGCAAAGAGGCCGGGCAACCATTTGATCTGGCACGCGGGCCGCTGATGCGCGGGAAATTACTGCGTTTGAGTGCAGAGGAACACGTTGCGCTTCTGACGATACATCCTATCGTCCTGGATTTGTGGTCAATCAGCATCTTTCTTCGAGAGGTAGCTGCACTCTACCGTGCGTTCCACGAAGGCCAACCCTCACCGCTCGGAGCGTTGCAAGTGCAATATGCTGACTTCGCACACTGGCAGCAACAGTGGTTCCAGGGGCAAGTGTTTGAGCAGCAGTTGCATTACTGGCGTCAGCAGTTGGCTGGAGCGCCAGCCGCTTTGGAGTTGAAGGGTAAGAAACCGGCTCCAACAGTCCTGACATTTCGCGCCGCGATACAGCCGATTGAATTAAGCAAAGAGGTAGCGAAGAAGTTGAAAGAACTGGTACGGCAAACAGGAGTGACGCTGTTCATGAGTTTGCTCGCGGCCTTCGACGTGTTGCTCTATCGCTACAGTGGCCAGTCTGACTTGCTGGTGGGCACCCGGATCGCTAATCGTAATCAAGTTGAGACGGAAGGGCTCATCGGGATCTTCATCGACACGCTAGTGCTGCGGATAGACCTCAGCGGCGACCCGACGTTTATCGAGGTGTTGCAGCGGGTACGTGAAGTTTGTCTGGAAGCTTATGCCCATCAGGAGTTGCCGTTCGTAAAGTTAGTTGAGGAGTTACAGCCCGATCGCAGCCAGAGCCATTCGCCGCTCTTTCAGGTGATGTTCATCATGGGATATCAAGGGATTGATAGATTGGAACTGCCGGGACTTTCGTGGAGCGTACACCTCATACAGAACAGAACGGCAAAGGTCGACTTGCTGTTGTCGCTGTGGGAGACGAACGACGGCATGGGCGGTTACTTTAAGTACAACACGGACATCTTCGACGAGAGCACCATCGCGAAGATGGTCAAGCATTTCCAGACTCTGATCGAGAATCTAGTGACCGACCCACAACAGCATCTCTCTGATTCAAGTTTCCTGAGCGAAGATGAAACGATGGGCTTGACCTTCGCGGATTTCCCCGAATCCGGCCTGAGCCAGAAAGATTTCGAGTCTCTCATTCTGCAACTCAATAGCTCGTCCAGCCTCAAGTAAGCACTCTTCTCCGCCATCTCTGTGGTCTCTGCGTTGGCTGTAGTCGCGCCAAATATTAAACGCAGAGCTCAAACAGATACGCAGAGATCGCCGAGGAAGGGGTAATCGTATGACAACCGAAAAACTTTGTTTCAGGCAGGATGTAATAGTCGAACCGTTATACGATCAATGGTATGCCTGGTCGTATCTCATCTCGCCGGCCACGGCGGCTATGTATATAGCCAATTCGCATCTGAAGAAGATGCAATCATTTGTCTCGGCACCGCAGATGCATGTGGCTGCCCTTAAAAATCCAGCCATGCTGGGTGGACCATTTATCGATCACGATGCCAGTCGAGTCGATGAAATCAAGGTGCTGGTGGAGCGCACCACTCGGGAACATGCGCACATGCTGAAATTCGCGGCCGCTGTTGAGGAACTCGATAAGCTGTTGGCGGCTGAAGCCGCCGGGTTTTCACTGGAGCCTCTCTATCAGAAAGTGCCGGAGGTGCTCAAGGGTTACGTCGAGTTGCTCTACGACCTGAACAATCAACCTTCCATGCGTTTCATTGAAGGGCTTCTCTACCAGAGTGAGTATTACAACACCGCAGCGCAGAGCATCGAACTCTCAATCACTAACGGTAATGCTCGTTCGTTCGTCTTCAGCACCCCTCGTCTGCACCGCGAGGGCCATCTGCGCTTGAACCTGCCGTTCAACTATGAAGGTTTCGATGAATTGTTCAAGATGAAGTACGTTCCTCAACCGTACGGCTACATCAAAGACCTGCTGCACATCGGCGACGAAGATGATGAAGTGTTTCGCAGTTTCTTCTCGGAGGAAGTTCCGCCTCCCCACGATGCTTATTCAGGTGATGACGTCAGGATTCGATATTTCGGCCACGCCTGCCTGTTGATTGAAACGAAGGCAACGAGCATTTTATGCGATCCCGTGATCAGTTATAAACAGGACATCGGCAGAGACTATTTCACCTACACCGATCTACCGGATAGTATCGATTACGCCGTCATCACTCACAATCATCAGGACCACTGTATGTTTGAAACGCTGCTGCAACTGCGACACAAGATCAAGCATGTCATCGTGCCGAAGAATAATGGCGGCTCGCTGCCTGACCCGTCGCTTAAATTCGTTCTGCAAAACATCGGCTTCAAAAACGTAGTCGAGATCGACGAGTTGGAAACGATAGCAGTTGAAGGCGGCGGCATCACAGGCGTTCCCTTCTTTGGCGAACATGGAGACGTCAGCGTCAGGAGCAAAATCGCGTATCTCATCAACCTCAAGGGGCGAAAGGTGATGTGCGTGGCCGATTCAAATAACCTCGAGCCGAGGCTTTATGAACACCTGCGCCATTTGATCGAAAAGATCGACGTGCTGTTCGTTGGGATGGAGTGCGATGGCGCGCCTCTCACATGGCTCTACGGACCGCTTCTCACGCGGCCGGTGGCGCGAAAGATCGAGCAGTCGAGAAGGTTCAACGGGTCGGACTACGAGAAGGCGTTCGACATCGTGAACAACTTGAATCCGCAGCAGGTCTACGTCTATGCAATGGGTCAGGAGCCCTGGTTAAAGTATCTCACTTCAATCAAATACACGGATGAGTCGCATCCGATTGTGGAATCCAACAAGCTGGTCGCAGCATGTCAAAGTAAAGGCATCGAATCAGAGCGTCTGTATTGCTATAAGGAACTCTTTTTACCCTCCCAGTCCGTAACCTCCCGACTTGCCGCGGCATTCTGAACTGCTCACACCGACGCAGACACTACTTAGAAACAGGTCTCGCAATGAACCTTCAGAACATCGAAGCGATCTATCCGCTTTCACCGTATCAAGCGTCTTTGCTCACAGGCGATCTGCGCACGCTCAACCCGGCTGCTTACTGCGGGCAGTTGCTCTGTAAGTTGCAGGGGCCACTCGATAGCGAAGTGTTTGAGCGTGCGTGGCAGTTGCTCATAGCGCAGCACCCGATTCTGCGTACCACCTTCGCCTGGGAGAATCTCGAGAAACCAGTGCAACTGGTGCAGCGGCAAATGGATTTCTCGCTGCTGGAGCATGACTGGAGAGGACTCTTGCCGGAGCAACAGCAGGAGTTGCTGGAGGCGCTGGCTAAGGCGGAACGAGAAGGCGGATTTCACGCTTCCAAAGCGCCTTTGATGCGACTCTGTTTGTGCCGTCTCGCGGATGATGACCATTACTTGCTGTGGACTTACGACCTTTTGGTGCTTGATAACTGGAGCTTACCGCTGCTGCTGGAGAAAGCAGTTTCGTTCTACGAAGGACAACTCAAGGGAGAGAATGCGCCGGTTGAGCCAGGGCGTCTTTATCAGGACTACCTCGCGTGGTTAAAACAACAGGACCTCACGCAGGCGGAAGCCTTCTGGAAATCATGCAATGGTCTGAACGGAGCGGATAATCTCAACGGGTTAATCCAACCTGGTCCTGGGATGCATGAGCTGGCGAACGGCGACGTGCACATCGAGCTGGCTTCCGAGTTGACCTCGTCTCTGCATGCGCTGGCGTCAGAGCAGCAGTTGGATTTTCAGGTGCTGGTGCAAGGCGCCTGGGCTTTACTGTTGAGCCGGTACAGCGGTGAGCGCGAGATCGTTTACGGAGCTCAGGTGTCGGGGCGACCGGCTGAGTTGAGCGGCTCGAGTTTGATGATTGGCCCATTCAGCAATGTGCTGCCGGTGCACGTGCGAGTCTCATCAGCGACGCCTGCGCTCTCCTGGTTGAGAGCACTGGGTGCGCAGCTGGCGGAGTTGAGAAGATATAGCTTTTATCAAGGCGGCGAGAGTGAGTTGCCGAGGTTTGTCAGTACGGTCGAAATAGAGAGTGTGCCGGCTAATGGCAAGCTTCATGAGCATGGTGCGACACTGGATGTGCGAGAGCTGCAAACAGTCGCACAAAGGAAATCGCCGTTAACTCTGATCGCGCCGTCGCCAGCCGAAGCGACGTTGCGGTTGAGCTACAATCCGGCCGCTTTCGATGAGGCCGCCGCCGCACGACTGAGGCAGCACTTCGAGAACTTACTGACTGGGATACTGCAACAGCCGCAGCTTCCGCTCTCACAGCTTTCCATCCTCTCGCCCAGTGAACTGGAGCAACTGCTTTATGCGTTCAACGAGACTCCCGCGCCGTTACCTTCCACCTCGATCCACGCGCTCTTTCAAGAACAGGTCTTACGTTCGCCTGTTGCCGTCGCGCTCAGCTTCCTCGACTCTTCGCTTACTTATTTGGAACTCGACCGCCGCTCGAATCAACTCGCACATCACCTCGTCTCGCTCGGTGTCACGTCTGATTCGGTCGTGGCCGTGTGCCTCGATCGTTCTTTGGAACTGTTCGTGGCGCTGCTCGGCATCTTGAAGGCCGGCGCCGCTTATCTGCCTCTCGACTCGTCATACCCACTGGCGCGGCTGTCCTTCATGCTGGCCGATGCCGGCTCACCACTGCTGCTGACCACCGAGGCGCTGGCTGATGAGTTACCGGTGCAGTGGACAGCGCCGTTGCTGCTCGACACTGACTGGGATCTCATTGCTCTCAACCCGGATGAGGCGCTGGCGGAGACAGTGGTATCAGCAGAGCAACTGGCCTATGTGCTGTACACGTCAGGTTCGACGGGGACACCGAAGGGCGTGGCGGTCACTCATCGTGCGGTGGTGCGGTTAGTCAGCGAGCCCAACTATGTGCGTCTTGATGAAGAGCAGACCTTGCTGCAACTGGCGCCGCTGACCTTTGACGCATCGACGTTGGAGGTGTGGGGCGC
>Ga0068859_100007952_pt1 | contig 10759 bp, 6 predicted proteins | sample KBSSwiS22_FD_66585 | JGI IMG/M metagenome (GOLD analysis project Ga0068859, IMG submission 66585) | Switchgrass rhizosphere microbial communities from Kellogg Biological Station, Michigan, USA - KBS Switchgrass S2-2 | ecosystem: Host-associated > Plants > Roots > Rhizosphere > Soil ... | reverse complement strand
GCGTCTTCGGCGTTCCGCTTCCTGCCGATCGCAGCGATCACCTGGGCGGTAATCGGATGGCTGACCCATGTGCATGTCGAATGGGTCAGCGACCGCGCGGCGCAGACCTCGCGGCTCCTCGCGTGGGGAATCAAGTGGCCCGAATTCTTCCAGGTCGCCGCGGCCGGCGGAGTCGTGCTGCTGCTCGCCGGGTTCATCGTGCGGCAGGGCGCTGCGCCGGCCGAGCGGCAAACCCCGTCTTCGCGCCTTGCCTACGCCGGGTTCGTGCTCTTCGTCGGCCTGGGGTGGTGGCTGTCGCTCGATCTGTCGGCGAACGGCCATGCCTCGAACCGCTTCCATGCGCTCTACCAGCAGATCTACGTATTCGCCGCCTTCGTGCTGTTGACGGCGCTCGCGCCGCTGCGCCTGAAGATCGCCGACCGGCTGAGCCGCTGGCTCGGCCATTTCCTGCTCCTTTCGCGTGCGCGCGGCACCGGCCTGCGGCGCTACGCGCTGCCGTGGCTCATCTACGGCGGAACCGCGGCGCTCGTGCTTCTCGCTGCGAGCGCGGTGCACCGGCAGCAGACGCAGTTCACTTCGGAGCTCTTCCGGCTGTGGCTGATTTTGGGCGCGTCGTGGTTCTTCTTCCTGCGCGGCGAACCCGCGCTGTCGCTTCCGGCAACCGGAGGCGCGCGGGGCGCGCTGAATGCGCTGTTCTTCGTCTCGCCCCTTGCGTTCGTCCTCGGCGTCCCGGTCGTGGGGCTCGTGCTGACCGACGACTTCGGGCCGCTCTTCGTGCTGGTATACGCCGCGTCCATCCTCGTCGGCACCGCGTTCGCGTTTGCGTTCGTCGACAAGGCCGGATACCGGCCCTGGCTTGCCGGCGCCGTGGGCGTTCTGGTCGCCGGGGCTTGGGTCTACCTGATGACGTTCTCGCTGTATTCACTGCCGGCGCCGCTCGCGCGGATCGCCGAGCGTCTCTCGAGCGTTCGCAACCCGTTCGGGTCGACCAACGACCAGATGGCGATCATCACCTGGTTCCAGGAATCGGCCCCGGCACAGGGCTACGGGTTTGGCTCGATCCCATGGTGCGGCGAACTGGCGGGCGCGGCATGCCGCGGCGTGCCGAAGCAGATCCAGAGCGACTACGTGTTCACTGCGTTCGCGGGCGTCTACGGCAAGGCGACGGCGTTGTTGCTCGTCGCGTTGCTGGCGCTGTGGCTGGTCCGCGTCGTGATCCACCACGGACGCGCGAGCCGCGGCGTCGTGTCGGTCGAATCTGCAGCGCTAACGCAGCAGGCGTGGCTCAGCTGGATCGCGGTGTGCTGGGTCGGCCTTACACTCGCGCAGCTTGCGATCACCGTCGCCGGCAATCTCGGCTGGCTGCCGCTCACCGGGATCACTTTCCCGTTCGCTAGTTTCGGTGCGTGGTCGCTGCTCGCGAACACGTTCTTCCTGGCGCTCGCCATGAGCCTGCCGAGGAGAGCCTGATGGCGCGCGCCCGGCCCTCGCTGCTGCAACGCGCCGTCGGCGTATTCGTCGTGCTCGCGCTCGCCCTCGCGGCCTTCCTCTGGGCCGGCAGGACGCTGCTGCCGCGCGCGGTCGAGGACGTGTACCTGGATTCGCAGCGTCTCGCCGCGTTGCGCACGTTCGAGCGCGCGATCGTTCCGATGGATCCGACGCGCGACGATCCGGCGCCCAAAGCCGAGTGGATCCGCGGCCAGTTCGAGTTCTGCGTCGATCCGCTGAAGGACCGCAAGAGCATCTCGGCGCGCACGAAGCGCCAGAACCCGTGCGCGAGCGCGAGCGCGTCCGAAGAACTTGCGTGCTACCTGACGGCGATCAATTCCCGGCTCGGCGAGATGAGCGCGGAGGCGAACACGAATCGCGAGCGCGCGTTGAGCGCGCGCCACATCGTGAACGTCGAGCGCTGGGTGGAGGCGATCCGCGATCCGCAGCGTCCGGTCGCCTGCAAGGCGGCGGTGGCGGCGGCGCGGCAACTTGCTGCCGGAGACGCCCGGCTGCTGAACCTGCTGGCATGGCGCGACCTTTCGCCGAAGAGCGTAGTCGCCAGCCAGTTCGCGCCGGACCAGGCAGTCAAGGTCGCCGGGCGCATCCTCGAGCAGCGCAATCCCTGGGGCGGCGTTCCGGGTTGCATCTACTACGGCCAGCAGGGCCCCAGCGGCAAGATCCAGTTCATCACCGATCGGCAGCAGAGCAACCGGACCGCCTGCCTTGCGATGCGCCCGCCCGGAACGAGCGAAAAGGACCTCGAAGGCGCGCGCATGCCGCCCGAGTCGCTCGACGTAGTCCTCGCGGATCTCGACAACATCCGGCTGCCGTGGCGAGACCTGTACCGCGCGTACACGGAAAAGCCGGCTCCGCTGGCGAGCAACGCGCCGATCGGGCGGGTGAATGCGGAGCCGGCGAAAGTCGCCATCTCGCACGGACCGAACCGGCTGCAGCGCGCGCGGCACGATGTCGATGCAGGCTTCAACGTCCACCTCACGATCGATCCGGAGGCACAGCGCATCGTCCAGGAGGCCAGCCGCTGCTACGCGGGCGACTGGACGAGTTGCGAGCGGATCGGGGTCGGCAACGACAAGAAGTTCAACGACTTTACCGGCGTGATGTACGAAAGGGCTGCGGTGCGCATGGCCGCGGTCGCAGTGATCGACGTGGCGAGCGGAAAGATCGAGGCGCTCGGCAGCGCGCACACCGACTGCTTCCAGCAGGAGTACGACGGCCCGGGGCGCAGCGCGGACTGCCCCGACCTGCCGAGCACGCCGCGCTACGAGCCCGATCGCCTGCTCAACCACGCGCTTTTCACCGCGGCGCTGCCGGGCTCGATCATCAAGCCGATCATGGCGACCGGGTTCCTGCACGACGATCGCTATCGCAAGAAGATCGCCAGCGAGCGCGTAGCAGGCGATTTCCTGCGCCTGCAGGACGAGCTCAAGGGCTCGGATTCGGTCGCGTTCCTGAACCGGATGTTCTGCGTCGACAAGGGTTGGGCGAACTGCGACCGGCCGCGCGACATCCAGCAGGCGGCGACGCATTTCGGCTGGAACCCGGGCTGCACCGAGGCTTCGTTCCGCTGCGGTCGATTGAACGTGCTGTTCGGATTCGCCGACGCGAGCCGGATCCGCAACGACACGAACCGCATGCCGCTCGGGGCTTCGGTTCTCTATGGCCGGCTGCTGACCGAGCCGGCGTCCGCCAAGCGCGCCGCGGACTTCCAGATGATGAGCGACTTCTCGTTCGAGCCGGGGCACGCGGCCGCCTGCAGCCGCGGCGACTCTTACTCCGGTGCTGGACGCAACCGCGGGTGGCGCAAGTGCCGCCACGGCCACCTGGTCTATCTCGAGTCGGAAGGCTGGGGGCAGGGCAATGCGCGCGCGACCGCGGTCGGCGCCGCAGGAATGATGTCGCGGCTGGCGGCCGCCGCGAACGGCCAGGCGAGCCAGAGGCTGCCGTATCTCGTCGAGCGCATCAGCAACGCGCGCGGGCAGACGTTCGAGCTCGCCGCACAGCAGTTCGGGCTGGCCGATCCCGTGCCGCTCGGGATTCCGCAGCAGGATGCCGCGCTGATTGTCGCTGGCCTCATCAGCCACAAGGCGCGCGGCACGCCCGCCGGAACGCGCTCGGGTACCGCGCACGTCGCGTGCGCCCGCGTGTTCGACGCCGCGACCTGCAACCGCATCGACTGGATTGCCGGAAAGACCGGAACGCCGCCGTACGGCAACGATGGGATCACGCTGAAAGAGATCCGGCAGAAATGCCGGCAGGCGCAGAAGGACCGCTCGGAGCGGGATGCGCGCGAAGCGTGCACGCAGGAGCAGCCGTACAAATGGTATGTCGCGGCGTTCAGGACTGATGGTGCGCAGGGCGGCTTCAACAAGGTCGTCGCTGTGCTGACCGAGCGCAACTGGTATCGCTCGGGACCCCTTGCCGGCAAAGTGCAGTCGCCCGGCGACCTCGACGCCATGAACATCAGCGCCGAGCTTGCGTTCCGGATCATGGCGCGCATGCGCACGGACAAGTCGTGACGCCGCGCGTCGAGACGTTCCGTGCGCCGTGGCCGGGCGTGCTGGTGGAGATGAAGGACTTCGTCGACCTGTGGTTCCTCGCGCGCGGCAGGCGCGGGCCGCAGGCCACGTTGCGAGTCTTCATCTCGAAGACGCTCGTGTCCCAGGCGCAATTGCAACCGCACGTGCGCGAATTCCGCAAGTCGATTTCGCGGATCCCGAACTGCCACGTCGAGCTCAAGGCGACCGAGCAGCCCGTGCACAAGATCGAGATCGAATACAAGGAGGTGTCAGCATGAAGATCGGCGGGCTTTGGAACCGGATCAGCTCGGCGTTCGAGCGCGGCGACATCGGTTTGCCCGAGTCGGCGCGCGACGACGAGCATGACGACGGAATCCGGCCGACGGCGACGCGCTACGCGCCGATCCGCCGGGCGGTGGAGCGGCGCGTGACGACGTTCCTGCGCGAAGACCTGGTCTCGCACCTCGAGATCGGGTTCAACGAAGTATTCGTGCTGCACTACATCGAGGTCGCCGCCGAAGGCCAGGGCGCGGCCGAACTGGAGCAGTTCCTCGAGGAGTTTTCGCCCGAGGCGCGCGTGCGCTGGGTGAAGAAACTGCTCGGCCCGGCGATCGGCAAGCACGTCATCCTCGACCAGTTCCTCGGGCTGGACAAAGAGTTTCCGCCGGAAGCGCTGGCGGAGACCGATCCGTTCGAAGAGCGGCTGAACCAGGCCGCGGTTGCGCTCTACCGCGTAACCTTGCACGGCCGCTGGAGAAGCGCCGCCGCGGCGCAGTCGACGCCGCAGGGCTCTGCCGAGAACGAGCGGCTGGCCGGGCCGGGGCTGCGGCTTGCCGTACAGGACGCAAAATCGGCCGGCGGGCCGAGGGTCGTGGAAATCGAGCATTTCCCGGCGGTGCTCGGATCCTCGACGCATGCGGACGTCGAGGTGTCGGGCTACTACGTTTCGGCGCGGCACTGCACGCTGCATTGGGAAGGCGAGCAGTTGTACCTCTCGGATCATTCGACGAACGGAACGTGGGTCGATGGAGAGCGGGTACAGCGCGGCAGCCGTGTCGCGCTCGCGAATGGAGCGCTGATCGGTTTCGGGCGGGACCGCGGCGACGCTGAGCACGATCGCTACCCCGCGCTGCGTACGAACCTGCTGCGGCAGCAGGTGTCGCTGGGCTCGACCGCGACTCCCGTCACGCCTTCGGCATCGACGCCGGTAGCGCCTGTGGTGGTCGGCGGTCGCAGTTCACCGGTCGGCGCCCTGAGGACGCTCGGCGTTCTCGCGATCGCGGACGCGACCGGCAGCCCGCTGCGCGACTTGATCACGCTGCCGTTCACGATCGGGCGCGGGTCCTCGCAGGACTACGTGGTCCCCGACGCGAACGAAGGCGTTTCACGCGAGCACCTAGTGATCGAAGAGATCACTCCGCTGGGAGCGGTCACCTCGAACCGCGCGGTCAGCCGCAATGGAACCTACTGCGGCAACCAGGCGCTCCCGGAGCGATTCGTCTGGCGCTTCGGGCAGGAAATCGTGCTCGGCGAGCGGTGGGCCGATGCTCCGCCAGTCTCCATCACGCTGCAGCCGGTAAAGGCGAAAGAGGCCGCATGAGCAAAGGCACTCCGGTGCGCTCCGGCGCGACGCGCACGGTCTGGTCGCGCCGATCGTGGCGCTGGCGCGGCGGCCTGATGGCGGGCTATGCGTCGGAGGCCGGAAACCGGCACGCGAGCAACCAGGATTCGTGCACGCATGCGCCGTCGGCCGAACGCCCGGGCTTTTGCGGCGTTGCCGATGGCGTCGGCGGGGGGGCGCACGGCGAGGTCGCGAGCAGCGTGCTGCTTTCGCATTGCGCCGAAGCGCCGAAGGCGACTTACCGCGACCCGGACCGCCTCGTCGATTGGGTGATCCAAGCCGACGCGCGGGTGGCCGAGGCGATCGCGCGGCGCACCCGCCAGGCAGGCGCGGCGACGCTTGCCGCCGCCTGGTTCCCGAGCGAGGGTACGGCGCACCTCGTGAGCGTCGGCGACTGCCGTGTGTACCGTCTGTCGCCCGGCGGGCAACGATATTCGATCCGGCGCGTTACTCAGGATCAGACCTATGCGAGCGTTGCCGAAGCCCCGCCGCCCAACGGCCGTCCGAACGACCCGGCGCGAATGGTTGGCGCTGGCGCCGTCGGCGTGCCCTCGGTCGTGAAAACTCCCATGCGCGAGGGCGACTTGCTGCTTCTTTGCTCCGATGGCCTGCACAAGTTCGTCGCCGACGAACAGATCGCCAACATCGTCGCCGACGGCCTGGGCGAGGATCGCTCGCTGGAGACGATCTGCGGCGCGCTGGTGCGCACCGCGAAGAGCAATGGCAGCCACGACGACGCGAGCGCGCTGCTCGTGCTGCGGCGGCCGCGGCTTGCCGCGCGCTGGGCTTTCGCATTCGCCGTTGCCGCATTGCTGCTGCTGTCGTTCGGCGCGCAAATGGCGCTCGCCGAGACGCAGACCGTCATCGATCCCACCGAGGTGGCCGAGCCGCAGTCGCCGCCGTCGGCGGAGGCGCCTGCGCGAAAAGCCAGAAAGCCCGCGCCGCCGCAGCCCGACCCGGCGTACAAGCGCGAGCGCCAGCGTGCCGAGGAAGAAGCCCGCAGGCGCGCCAGCGCCGAGGCGCGCGCCCAGGCAGCCGAGAACGAGGCGGCGAAGCTGCGCGCAGCCGAGCAGCAGCGCTACGCGGAAGCCGCGAAGGAAGCGGCAGCGAAGGCGGCTGCGCGAAAAGCCGCGCAGGCGAGAGCCGCTGCAGCCGCAAAGGCTACGCGCGCCCGGATCTCGGCGGAGACGGTTGCCGCAAGCCAGCAGGCTGCCGAGGCTGCTGCGCGCGACGCGGCAACGCGCGAACTTGCAGCGCGGGAGGCCGCCGAGCGCGAAGCCGCCGCGCGCGAGGCCGCGGTGAGGGAAGCCGTGGCAAAGGAACTCGCAGCGAAGGAGGCGATGGCCAAGGAGGCCGCAGCACGTGAAGCCGCTGCAAGGGAAGCAGCCGCGCAGCGGCAGCTGGCCGGCAGGCAGGCGGGCTCGCGCGACATCCAGATCAAGCTCGCGGCGATCCAGTCGCCCGCGAGCGACTTCTTCACGTCGCGCCCGCTGCCTCAGTTCGGCACGGTATTTCGCGACTGCGCCGAGTGCCCCGAGCTCATCTGGCTGCCGCGCGGCGAATTCCTGATGGGCGAAGGCGGCCCGGCCGCGCGCCGCGAGGTGCGAATCGGCTATCCGCTTGCCGTCGGCAGGTTCGAAGTGACGTTCGCCGAGTGGGACGCGTGCGTCGCCGGCGGCGGATGCCGGCGCAGGCCCGACGACGCCGGATGGGGGCGGGGCCGCCAGCCGGTCGTCAACATCAGCTGGGAGGACGCGCAGCAGTACGTAGCCTGGCTCGCGCGCAAGACGCGCAAGAACTACCGCCTGCTGAGCGAGGCTGAATGGGAATACGCCGCGCGCGCCGGTTCGCACGTCCGTTTCTGGTGGGGCAACGATTCCGGCCACGGCGAAGCGAACTGCAACGGCTGCGGCAGCCAATGGGATGCGCGGCGCGCAGCGCCGGTCGGCAGCTTCGCGCCGAACCCCTTCGGCCTGCACGACATGCACGGCAACGTTTCCGAGTGGGTCGAGGACTGCTACCACGATCGCTACCAGGACGCGCCGGGCGACGGCAGGGCCTGGACCAGCGCCTGCACGACGGCCGTCGACATCCGGATGGTTCGCGGCGGCGCCTGGCGCGATGCGTTGCACGCAGTGCGGTCCGCCGCGCGCTGGTCCGCGTCGAGGGGCTACTACGACAACCGGATCGGCTTCCGCATCGCGCGGACGGAGTAATCGAGTGGCATTCAATCTGAAGCGCAAGGCGCCGGCGAGCGAGGAGCACGACCGCTGGATCGAGCCGCGGCTCGGTCCGGATCCGGGCAGCGCCAAGAGCGCGGTATTCGACGCCGGCCGCAAAACCATCGTCGACTGCGCGCACGTGCGCGTCGAGCGGCTCGGAACGCACCCGGTGCTCTTCTCCAAGGTCTTCAAGGAATTCGAAGACCGCACCGGCCACAAGTACGACTACCGCTACTGGGCCGAGCGCGAGAATTTTTTCCTGCGTGAGTTCCTGAAGCGCCAGAACGAGTTCACCCATGTCGTGCAAGCGCGTCACCTGATCTCGGAGAACGAGGCCGCGAAGCAAGTGCTGACGCGCGACGCGGGAATCACGATTGCAGACTGGCTGCGCGTGAAGCCGCGCTATGCCGATACCGATACGCTGAGCCACCCGTTCCAGCGCTCGGACGCGTTCCTCCGGATGCTGCGCGCGTGCCTGGTTGCGCTGAAGCAGATCCACGAGCACCGGATCGTTCATTGCGACATCAAGGAAGACAATATCTGCATCCCGTATGCGCCGAACCCGTTTCCGGGCGGCGGGCGGCCGATTCGCCTCGAGTACGAGAACCTGAAGCTGATCGACTTTGCGTTCGCGATCGCGCATTCGATTCCGCTGACGCAGATCCTGGTCATCAATCCCGACGAGCGCCTGCCTTACCAGTCGGAGCTGCTGGTCGCGGCACTGCGCGCGGACCGGCAGAGCGGCTGTCCGAACGCAGTGCAGCAGCTCGACTATCGCGTGGACCTGTTCAGCCTCGGCCACATGGCCGAGAAGATCAGCTCTGCGGGCCTCGACTGCGCTTCGGGATCCGGTGCGCGCGCGCTGGAAGGCATTGCGGCGCTCGTCCAGCGGCTGAAGGCGTTTGACACCGCGCCGGCGGGTGCGCTGCCGCACGCCGGGTTGATCGAAGAAGTCGACCGGCTGCTCGTCGAGACGGCCGGCTCATCCGGATCGCTGCAGTTTCATGTCGACGGCGAGTGGACGAGCGAGGAGATGTCGCAAGCAGGCAGCGCGAGCCGGCCGACGCCGCTGACGCCCGTCGCTTCCACCCTGCCGACGCCGATTTCGGCGCCGCTGCTGCAATCGGCGCAGCGCCAGAAAGGCGCTTCCAAGCTCAGGATCGCGCTGCTCCTCACGATGCTATGCGCGAGCGCGGGCGCCGCAGTCCTGCTCGTGCCTGGCGAAGCCGGCACGGCGTCGCACGCGCGCCAGGCGGGCGCATTCGAGAGGAAGGAAGCCGTGGCCGTGCAGGCTTCGGCCCCGGCGCGAGCGCCCGCGGAAGATTTCGCACGCGCCGCGTCGCTGCTTCGAAGCGCCGAGGAAGCCACGTTCCGAACCGCGTACGCGGACCTCGCGAAAATGCCGGACGAAAGCGCCCGGATCGTCGCTTCGCTCGCTGCCGAGTACGGCCAGGCGCTCGGATCGACTTCACGCGAGGCTCGCGCGCGCGCGCTCGGCCGCCTGGCCTGGATGGCGAAGGCCGGCAACGGATCGGCGGCGCAACATGTCGTCGCTTTCGAGAAAACGTACGACTCGGCGAAGGCGACCGTCGCCAAGTCCGCGTGGTGGGTGCGCGGCGAAGGCCTGCCGCCGCCGGAAGCGATCGCTTGGGTCGAGAACGGCGAAGTGCTTGCCGATCACGGCGACCGGCCCGCGATGCTCGACCTCGCATTCGCGATCGGCCACGGCCGCGGTGTCCGGCAGGACCGCGCGAGGGCCGTCGAGACGTATCTGAAGGCGATGGCGCAATCAACGGGCGAGGACGAGTTCTCGCAACGCATCCGGCAAGCCGCGGCGCGCGGCATGACCGCGATGCTGAACCGGATCGTCGAGCAGAAGGACCTGGACGCCGCGGTGCGGCTCGTGCCCGCAATGCGAGCGAACGCGGACGCCGGCGCGGCCGGGATGCAGTATTACCTGGGCCTTTTCAACGAGTGCGTCGCACAGCCGGCGAACCTCGATGCGGCCCGGGAGTGGTACGGCAAGGCTGTCGCCGACCCGGAGTGGAAAGCCGCCGTCGAGCGCAAGGCCCGGCTGCTCGGCAAGTGGTGCCCTTCGCCTACGCGCGCCTAGCGCTTCAGCGGCCGGTCGATCAGCACGGCAAGGAGCAGGGCGGGCGCGCCGTGCGCCTGCCACGCGTGGTTCGTGCCGCGCTGGATGACGACCTGTCCCGGCTTCAGCCGGGTTTCACCCTCGTCGAGGATCAGCGTGACGTCGCCCTGCAGCAGGCAGATCACGTCGATCGTCTCGGTCGTGTGCATCGCCGGATGACGGGTCTGGTCCTTGATGTGATGGGCCCCGCCCATTTCGGCGAAACGGTCGCGCGCGACCTGGTTCAGCGCTTCGCGCGGCACGCCGGCGGGTGGCGGTGAAACGACGAACCAGCGGACCTGCACGTTGCCCTTGCGCGGGCCGAGGATCGGCTTCGTCGCACCGAGGTCTTTCGTCTCGCGAGAGTCGAGCGGACCTGACGCGGCGTCCTCCCAGATCTCGAACAGGCCGCCCAGGTTCGGATCGCCGAACATCGACGAGGGGCCGCCGTCGAGGATCACGACGGACTTGCCGCTTGAATTGTCGCCGGTGACGATCCGGCGCATCGACTCCTGGAACGAAGCCATGTTCTCCTCCGCTTTGTAGAAAGACGCTGACAGTGGTTTTGGATCGCTAGAATACCGGCGATGAAACACATCTGCGGGTTTCTTGTCGCGGCTCTCGTCGCAGGCACCGTCTTCGCCCAGCAGGACCGTCCGGTGCGCTTCGTGCTGCCGAACGCAGCGGGCTCAGGCGTCGACGCGATCACCCGTGCTGCCCAGCCTGCGTTCGCAAAAGCGCTCGGCGCGCCGATCGT
>Ga0068859_100007949_pt1 | contig 10760 bp, 7 predicted proteins | sample KBSSwiS22_FD_66585 | JGI IMG/M metagenome (GOLD analysis project Ga0068859, IMG submission 66585) | Switchgrass rhizosphere microbial communities from Kellogg Biological Station, Michigan, USA - KBS Switchgrass S2-2 | ecosystem: Host-associated > Plants > Roots > Rhizosphere > Soil ... | reverse complement strand
TAATCGGTCTGCATAAAAGTCAATATGCTCCTGGTCTTTTCTTGTCTCAAGATCATCTGTATCTTTTTCCAGCACTTTTGCAGAAGCACTCTCCACAACGTGGATCAATATAAACGATGTATTCTCGTGAGCTTGTCCCATGGCATAGGAGAGAAGCTTTTCATCTTTCTCACTAAACTCAAGAGCTACCGCGATCTTTCTGAATACCGGAACGGCAATTTTTTGGAGACCGCTTGCCTCTGCATGGACTTCGGGTATATCGCGACGCTTTTTGTTCATTATCGGATAGAAGAATGAAATCAGCAATAAAGCTACAAACAATAGGCCGCCCAAAACGATAGCTGCTTTCCAAAAAATATTTTCAGATGTATTAAAATATGCTGTTGCCTGCTCAACTACCATTCTCAAATTCAGGTAAACGAGTACAGACGTGATAAGCCACGCCAACATTTTTACAAGAGGCTTTATGGCGAATTTGCCCATGGTTTGTTTATCGCTGACAAAATGAATCAGCGGGATAATAGCAAAACTCAGCTGAAGACTTAAAACAACCTGGCTTAATATCAACAGGCTGTCAATGTCCTCTTCACCATTAATAAGGATCACAATCACTGCCGGGATAATAGCGATAAGTCTTGTCATTAATCTCCGGATCCAAGGATTGATCCGTAGCCTGAGATAGCCTTCCATTACGATCTGCCCCGCGAGTGTGCCGGTGATGGTGGAGCTTTGACCTGCGGCAATCAATGCAACAGCAAATAAGGTAGGAGCCAGTTTAGTTCCCAGGAAGTCACTTAATAATTCGTACGCAGTTTTTATTTCAGCCACATCTGTCCTTCCCCTGAAATAAAAGACCGAAGCGGCTAACACAAGTATGGCAGCATTCACAAAAAAGGCGAGGTTCAGCGCAATGGTACTATCGATCATATTTAATCTTAGCGCCCGCCTGACAGCTCTTTCATTTTTTTTGAACTTTCGCGTTTGCACAAGAGCCGAATGCAAATACAAATTATGCGGCATTACAGTAGCGCCAATAATTCCGATCGCTATGTACAAGGCTTCGTTACCAGGGATATGCGGTACAAAACCTTTTACTACTTGTCCAAGATTTGGTTTCGCTAAAATGATCTCCGTGAGGAAAGAAAACCCAATGATGCCCACAAGACCGATGATAAATGCTTCCATTTTACGGATACCCAGCCGCTGCAATAGTAAAAAAAGAAAAGTATCGAACACAGTGATAAGCACGGCATACAACAAGGGAATACCGGTAAGCAGCTGGATACCGATCGCCATCCCCAAAACTTCTGCAAGATCACAGGCCGCTATGGCTACTTCGGCAAGCACGTACAAAACAAGGTTGATGTACTTGGGATAAGTTTCCCGGTTGGCTTGTGCAAGATCTCGTCCACGTACAATTCCAAGTCGTGCGGACAAACTCTGCAGCAGCAAGGCCATGAGATTACTCATTAGCAACACCCAAAGCAATGAATACCCAAACTTGCTGCCACCAGCAAGATCAGTGGCCCAGTTGCCGGGATCCATATAACCCACACTCACGAGGTAAGCGGGGCCAAAAAAGGAAAAAATTCTTTTCCAAACTGGTCGCGACGTGCTGGTCGTATCGACACTTTCGTGTACTTCGCTCAACGAGATTTGTGCGTGTCCGTTTTTCATAGAGTTACAAAGATGTTTTTGGCTAATTGTTCGCTGATCAAAAAAGCAGGTTGTCCCAATGACGTCCGTTTGGACTGTTTTAATTTTATTTCAATGGAATGATCGAATCCAAACTTCTTTTTTACTTCAAGCCGGGTTCCAATAGAGATCTTTTTATGCTGCAGGAGCTCGAGCATTTCGCCCGACTGGTTAACGACCCGGCAAACCTCCCCCGGCTGATTGAGCGGTAATTCAGTTAAATTTATTTGCCGGCTGTTCTCCATTTTTCCAAGACTATCAGGAATTGGATCCCCGTGTGGATCGAACTTCGGATAGCCGAGGTATTCGTCCAGTTTGTCAATTAATTTTTTGCTGCTTACGTGTTCCAGGTCTTCCGCTACCGCGTGTACTTCATCCCACCTAAATTTTAATTTTTCGGCTAAAAAGTATTCCCACAGCCTGTGGCGACGGATAATGTCGAGCGCCACTTTTCTCCCTTCATTACTTAACCGGAAGCCCTGGTAAGGCTGATAGTGAAGTAGCTTTTTTGTTTTTAGTTTCTTCATCATGTCAGTTACAGAGGCGGGTTTCGTGCTTAGCTTTTCGGCAAGAGCATTCGTACTCACACTATTTGGCCCACTCTGTAAATGATAAATGGCCTTGATATAGTTTTCCTCACTGGTCGAATAATTCAACATGCCTAAATAAAATTTTAGACAAATCTAAAAAAAATTATCGATTATCAAAAATTTCAAATTGACGGAAAAAAAGAAAAGAGTAAATTGAGCGCTCATTTGGCACAAATACTATGAAAGGACTGTTTCGTTTGCTTGTAGTGATCTTCGTTTTTTGTTTAGTAGCCTGCAACAGTAAAAAGAAAGTGATCCTATCCGGGGACGAGCCTGTCGATATTAAAGATTTTATTGAATCATTTCATTCCCTTGACCTGCCTTACCAGATCGCCGACACTTCTGTTTCTAAAAAAAGAGCAGATACCTCACTAATAAGCTATAAAGTCTTTACCCATCTTGTTCCCGATACCGTATTGACTAAAGTTTTTGGAAAGGATGAAAAGCCAAAGATCTATCCGTTAGGGCGCGTCGCGGCGCCAGAACAGGGTACATATCTTTTCGTAAAAACTTTGTCTCCTGACCGCAGGGCTGCGCTGATCCTGTGTTTTGATAAGAAAAATAATTTTATTACAGCGATGCCTGTGATGCAACCTGACGCAAATCCGGCAACACAGCAATTGTTTATAATAGATAAGCGTTATACTCTTTCGAAAAGTATAACAAGAAGAAATAGCGACGGGTCCATCAGCGATGGGAAAAATGTCTATGTATTAAATGAGCCCGCCAAATCCTTTTTGCTGATCATGACGGATGCACTGGATGAAAAAACGGTGGAGGTTATTAATCCCATCGATTCTCTTTCAAGAAAAAATAAGTTCTCAGGTGATTATCAAAAAGACAAACTAAATTTTGTTTCAATTCGCGATAGTAAAAGATTAGGGCGCTTGATTTTTTTCGTGCATTTTGAGAAAAAGAATAACTGCTCAGGTGAAATGAAAGGTGAGGCGAATTTTACCTCGCCTACTTCCGCCATGTATCGTTCTTCCGGCGATCCCTGCACATTGCAATTCAATTTTACTTCTACATCGGTTTCTATGAAAGAAATACAGGGTTGTGGCTCTCGCCGTGGCGTGGACTGCATATTTGAAGGGACGTATCCAAAAAAGAAGGAAGTAAAAAAGAAGGAGCCAAAGTCAAAGAAAACGGCTAAATAATTTTTGCTCTATAAAAGCGTTATACTCTGAATAAAAAAGTTTTTCCACCTGGCATGTGAATAATACAATGAGGGATTAATTTTTTGCCTGTATATTCGCACACATTGTGTAAAATTCACACTATGAGTTTTAGAAATTTTAAAGTACCGTACACTGTTGATGATCATTATTCAAAACAAGTCGCATATTTCTCGATGGAATTTGCCATCCATCAGCCACTAAAGATTTATAGTGGCGGCCTCGGTTTTCTTTCCGGCTCGCATTTGCGCAGCGCTTATGAATTAAAACAAAACCTGATCGGCATTGGCATTCTATGGAAGTATGGATATTATGACCAGGCCCGTAACCAGGATCAGACGCTCCAGGTGACGTGGATGGAAAAGCAGTACAGTTTTTTGGAAGATACCGGGATCAAATACCAAATCACTGTCCATGAGCACCCGGTGTGGGTAAAAGTTTTTTACCTTAACCCGAAAACGTTTAATACAGCTCCACTGTTTCTACTTACCACCGATATCCCGGAGAATGACTACGTTTCTCAAACCATTTCTCACAGACTATATGATGCCAATGTGGCTACGAAGGTAGCCCAGTTTATTTTGCTGGGCGTTGGTGGCGCCAAATTGCTTGATGAGATAGGATTTAAACCAGATGTGTATCATTTGAATGAGGCGCATGGCCTTTCAGCAGCTTTTTATCTTTATAATAAATACCACAACAATATTGAGGAGGTAAGAAAACGGCTGGTATTTACTACACATACCCCAGAAGAAGCAGGTAATGAAAAACATGATATACACCTTTGCCATAAGATGAGTTACTTCTGTGGCCTTACCATTGATGAAGTAAAAAAACTTACAGGCAATCCAGACGACATGTTCAATCATTCACTGGCGGCGCTCCGTTTTGCAAGACTAGCTAATGGTGTTTCACAATTGCACGGAAAAGTATCAAGAGCTCTGTGGAGCAAATACGATGGTATTTGTAAGATCATATCGATCACGAATGCACAAAACTGGCAATATTGGGCTGACGAGCAGTTGTATGAATCGATGGAAAAGAGTTTTAATTCAGCCTTTGACTACAGGAAGGAGTTCTTGAAGAAAAGAACCTTTGAAAATGTCGCAGACCAAACGGGTAAACTCTTTGATACAAAAATCTTCACTCTTGTATGGGCAAGACGTTTCGCGGGTTATAAAAGAGCGGGTTTGATCACCACCGATGAAGAACGATTTGAAAAATTAGTGAATAGTAAAAAATATCCTATCCAGATCATTTGGGCCGGCAAACCATACCCCGTTGATTATCCCGCAATCACTGAATTTAATAGTCTCGTGCACCTTAGTCGTAAATACAAAAATGTGTCTGTACTGATCGGGTATGAACTTATGCTTTCAAGGCGGCTGAAACAAGGGGCAGATTGCTGGCTGAATAACCCACGTGTACCTCGTGAAGCGTCCGGAACAAGTGGAATGACCGCGGCTATGAATGGTGCCGTTAATTTCTCCACAGACGACGGATGGATACCCGAATTCATGAAAGACGGTGAAAATGGTTTTGTTGTTCCAAAAGCTGATTATGCAAACATGACGGTGCACGACCAGGATGCTTACGACCTAAATTGCATCTATGACATTCTAACAAATACGATCCTGCCTATGTATTATGATAAGCATGATCAGTGGAGACAAATCATCCAAAATGGCATGAAGGACGTACGGGTTCAGTTTGACAGCAACAGAATGGCCAGAGAATATTACGAGTTGTTGTATAAATCGTGAGTGGCGAGCAGAGAAGAGTGAATGGATCGTCAAAACGCGTTACTCATCATTCATTACCGATTCTTGATTCGTGATCAAGAAAACTCTTCGATTAGTCGTTCGATACTTATTTCAGCTTGATAAAAACCTGCCAGTTTTCTTATCACACCTTCTACCAGTGCATCAGGACATGAAGCGCCGCTGGTTAAAAGTATTTTGACAGGGTTCTTATGAAGGAGGTAACTATTGCTAAGTATTTCTGTCTTCTTGTGAAAATTATAATGCAGTATTTCTTTTGACGAAAGAATTTTCTCCTCGTTGTTTATAAAATAAGTCGGTAATTTTTCCTCGCAGAGCTCAACCAGATGAGAAGTATTTGATGAATTGTAACCACCCACCACGATAGCCAGGTCGGCCTTTGTATCAAGCATAGCGATGACGGCGTTCTGATTGTCATTGGTGGCGTAACAAAGCGTATCACGTGTATCAGCAAAATGTTCGTCAATTTTTTCAGGAGACAGCTGATATTTTTCAATCATTGTTTGCTTCAGGAAATCGGCGATAGCCTGGGTGTCGCTTGCAAGCATGGTCGTTTGATTGACCACGCCGATTCTTTGCAGGTCTTTTTCTATCTTAAAATCTCTGGAATACTGCCCCCTGAACTCATCATAAAAAGATAAAGGAGGTTTCTCACCTGTGATATATTTTGCCAGTTCCTTTGTTTGCAACATGTCTTTCACGATCACCGAAGGTGAATGTACGGACGCATGGGAAAAAGTGGCTCTTGTCTCTTCATGCTTCGGTTTGCCATGAATGATGATAGTGTACTCGTCCTTTGCGATCGCCTCAGAACGGTTCCAAACTTTTTCTACAAAAGGGCAAGTCGTGTTATACTCTTCAATTTGAATCCCCAGTTGATGCAATTTGTCCTCAATTTCCAAAGTCGTTCCGAAGGCTGGGATTAAAACAACGTCGTCAGGCCTTAATTCGCTGAATGGGATTAATGTACTGCCATCAGTATCCTGCAAAAACTTAACTCCATGCGCCTGCAGATCTGCATTTACCTGCGGGTTATGTATCATCTCACTCAATAGAAAAATTCTTTTACCGGTCCCGCTGTTGCGGCATTCCTCGACGGTTCTGAAAGCTATCTCAATAGCGTTTTCTACTCCATAACAAAATCCGAAATGCCGGGCAAGATAGATTTGCAATGACCCAAGATCGAGAAGGGTAGGAGAGAAATCCTTTTTCATCTTGTCCGTTTCTTTGCGCTTTTTCTTAATAGCGGTGATCAAGGGACTGCGGTAAATAATGGGAACCTCAAATTGCTTCATTCAGAACCAAATTTCTTTTGCAAGTTACTGAATGATGAATGGACGATAAAGTGAAGGCTTGGTTAAACATATTTTCTTATCATTGTTCAATGAGTTATGATTTTCAACCGCTGAATTGGACGCATAACACTAATATTTATGAGGTTAATATTCGCCAGTACACGAAAGAAGGGAGTTTCAAAGCTTTTGGTAAAGAGCTACCACGATTGAAAGATATGGGAGTAAAAACGCTTTGGTTTATGCCCATCACTCCCATCGCTCAAAAAAATAAAAAGGGAGTACTCGGAAGTTATTACGCGGCTTCTGATTATATATCTATCAATCCCGAGTTTGGTACTCTTGACGATTTCAGAATTCTAGTCAAAGACGCCCATGAACTTGGTTTCAAAGTGATCATTGACTGGGTGGCCAATCATACTGGCTGGGATCACAAATGGACAACGGAGCATCCCGATTACTACAAAAAAGATCCTGCCACCGGGGATTTTCAAATTGCCTCTGGTATGGATGATATTATTGAGCTGAATTTTCATAACCAGGAATTAGTAAAAGCCATGATCGGGGCGATGAAGTTTTGGATCGAAGAGTGCGATATCGACGGTTTTCGTTGCGATCTTGCATTTTGGGTGGAACTTGAATTTTGGAAGGAGGCAAGAAAAGAATTAGACGCTGTCAAGCCTTTATTCTGGTTGGGTGAATTGGATCCAATAGAACATCCTGAATACATGGGGACATTTGATGCTGCATACACATGGACATGGATGCATAAGACAGAAGACTTTTATAAAAAAAACCTTTCTCTTGATGTTCTTGATACAGTTTTAAAGGAATATGATGCCATTGGTGATTCTTCTATGCGAACATGGTTCACAAGCAATCATGATGAGAATAGCTGGAATGGGAGTGAGTACGAAAAATATGGGAATATGGCGAAAGCGCTGGCAGTTTTTAGCTGTACCTGGAACGGAATCCCGTTGATCTATAGCGGGCAGGAATTGCCAAACCTGAAACGATTGAAGTTTTTTGAGAAGGATGCCATTGAATGGCGGGAAAACTGCGAATTGCACGATTTCTATAAAACGTTATTGAATTTACATACGAACAACCCAGCCTTACGCGCAGGTGATCCCGGAACAAAAACAGAAAAGCTAACGCCAAGTGACAACCAGCACATATTTGCTTTTTTGAGAAAAGACGGAGAGCAGCAGGTATTAGTGATCTTGAATTTTTCCTGTACCAGTGCAAGTTTTTTGCTGGATTCAATCAATGGGAAATTCAGAGATGTATTTTCCTTTAAGGAAATGGAGTTTTCAAACAAGAAAAGTTTTCAACTGAATTCGTGGGAATACCTGGTATTTGAGAGGCTCTGAGTCAATGTCGCGCTAAACTAGAGGAGGTAATGAGCACCTACATAAAAAAAAACCGCCTCACATCTGAGACGGTCTTTTTAAAATCAATTCAGAAACTTTATTCATTGAGGTTAAGAGGATAAGTGTACATATCAGAACCCGGGTACATACCTTCGATTTTTACTGTTCCTCTTGCGTTATAAAGAGCTTTTCCTAATTCTTCCACATTTCTCACATCAATACCGTTTACACTTGTAATAATGAAACCTTCTTCCATTCTCGTTTTGCTGATAGGTCCACCCTTTTTGATGCTTTTTACAATGACTCCACCATCAATTCCGTACTGTTCGGCCTTCTTGGAATCGAGTGTTTCCAACTCCGCACCTACCTCTTCTTCTATATTGTCGCTTGCTACTTTTTCATAATTGCCCGGATTTTTTTTCAGCACTACGCCCGCATTGTACTCAGATCCTTTGCGTTTATAGGTCACATCTACTTTATCACCGGGTTTGAAGTTCGCAAGAACTGAGCTCATTTCAAGACCACTTGTAACTTCAGTCCCATTGATCTTGGTAATCAAATCACCTCTCTTTATGCCGGCGGCTTGTGCAGCACCGTCGGGAGCAACCGCAGAAACATAAACGCCTTCTTCATTTTCTTTAATTCCGAGTTGCCTCATTTGTTCCTCGCTTAGCTCCTGGTTTGGATAGCTAACTCCCAAATAACCTCTTTGCACATTTCCGTATTGAATAATATCACTTACGACCTTTTTAACGAGGTTTACAGGAATTGCGAATGAGTAACCAGCATAAGTTCCAGAGGGAGCAAGGATGGCCGAATTAATTCCAACCAGCTGCCCGTTTGTATTTACCAACGCCCCACCACTATTACCCTGGTTTACAGCGGCGTCGGTCTGAATAAAGGATTCAACGGGCGATTGCCCCTGGCGACTATTGATGCCGATGGTCCTTCCTTTTGCGCTTACGATACCAGCGGTCACGGTAGTTTCCAGAGAAAGGGGGTAGCCGACTGCAAGAACCCACTGACCGAGCTGAACTTCGTCCGAATTGGCATACAACATGAATGGCAAATTATTTCCATCGATCTTTAAAACGGCAAGATCATAGTTAGGGTCACTACCTATAACCCTTGCTTTATAAGTTTTTCTATTGTGGAGAGTAACGGCGATCTCGGAAGCGATCCCCTTTTCGCCATCAGAGATTACGTGGTTGTTAGTGACGATGTAACCATCTTCACTAATGATAACTCCGCTCCCTGAAGCCCTTTGTTCCGGGATAACAGTTGGTCCGAAATCAAAAAATTGATTGAACCAATCGTCGAGGTTCCCCCGACTGCGAGGCAGATCATTACTTACTTTTTTAGCTGGAATCTTTGTCTTGATGTGTACAACAGACTGGACTGAAGCATTGGCAGCTTTTGAAAAATCGACAGGGTCCCCGGACGTGCTTTTGTCAAAAAAGCCGGCATAGTTTACGGGTACACCACCTTGTGTTTGTACAAAGGCAGCTTGATGGTGTGTGAATTTATTATAGCCCCACACACTGGCTATAGCTGATCCAGCGCTTACAGTAACGACCAGCAATAGTTGTTTCAACTTCATGGCGTATTCAGATTTTTTAGTTTTTTAATTTTTACCAATTGTCATAAGGCAAAGTCTATGCCCTGACATCAAAATTAATATCGGAAATCGGTCATTAACGAACCGCTTGTTTAGTTTAACAAGATATTTACTAAGACCTTCGTACTTCATGCCTGTACAAATTTAAACACAAATAACAATATATGGAACGGATAAGTTTTAAAGAGATTGTAAAAACGCCATTGTGTCGGCCTTGTCGCCATAATCAAATAAACCAGGAGATTGGGCCTGACCAAAAGGGATATGATTTTTTTCAATGATGCCCTGAATGTCCTGGTTATTATACAAAGACGACAACAACTCATCCCTGCTTGCGTAATATTCATAATTTAACTGGCTGATCGGCGAAAAGACCGAATTATCTTCTATTAGCAGAACCGAGCCATTGGTCATGTAGAATTTGTTATTCAAAATGTGGATGGCAAGATTGTAGTCATAATTGTTTTTGTACTTGTGGTGATCGGCGAGGTAGTTATATTTTGAAAATGCCCCCAGCAGCGGCTCGAAGTCATACCCTGTAGGAACGTATAATTTGGTGACATTCCTGCAACCAAGCCCAAAAAACTGGTAAACATCTCCGGCAAGTTCTTCCAGGTCGGACCTTGTTTCATCGCCTGTCAAAACGGCCACTGAAGTTTTATTGCGACGGATAATGTGGGGGTATTTCCCAAAATAGTATTCAAAATAGCGTGAGGTGTTATTGCTGCCCGTAGCGATATAAGCGTCACAGTTCTTTAGCATCTCCGAAAACTCTAGCAGCCCGCTTATTTGAGGTTCCCAGGTTTTTAGAACTTCAACAAGCTCTTTTATCAAAACCTCGTCTTTTGATGAAAGCTTGATCATCGCCCTATGGCCGCTAACAAAAACAGATAGAAAATCATGAAATCCCACGAGTGGAATATTACCGGCCATCACGATGCCGATCCTTTTAGGCTGCGAGATTGAGGTTTGAATTTTATAATGTGTGCTCCAAGAAATAAGCGCATCTTCCTTAAGAAATTTTTTTGCTATGTTTTCTGTCGCGAGATCCACAAACTCGGGAATGAACCAACGATTTTGTAAAAATGCCTTTTCTTTGGCTTCCTTCCATCGGACGTCATCACTTAGCATATAACTTCCTAGCCTTTTCAATAGATAAATCCTGTCTTGTAAAATCATTTGCAAAAGAATTATATGAGTTTATATTTGCAAGAAATAAAATTTAATTTCAGAAAT
>Ga0068859_100007948_pt1 | contig 10761 bp, 9 predicted proteins | sample KBSSwiS22_FD_66585 | JGI IMG/M metagenome (GOLD analysis project Ga0068859, IMG submission 66585) | Switchgrass rhizosphere microbial communities from Kellogg Biological Station, Michigan, USA - KBS Switchgrass S2-2 | ecosystem: Host-associated > Plants > Roots > Rhizosphere > Soil ... | reverse complement strand
CGGTCATTGCCGCCTTCAAGTCGGGCGCACTGTCACGCGACTGCGTCGTCGTCGTGCGCTACCAGGGACCGCGCGCCAACGGCATGCCCGAGCTGCACCAGCTCACGCCCACGCTCAGCTCGCTGCAGAGCAAAGGCCACAAAGTGGCGCTGGTCACCGATGGACGCATGTCCGGCGCTTCCGGCGCCGTGCCGGCAGCCATTCATTTCACACCCGAATGTCTCGCCGGCGGATTGCTTGGCAAAGTGCAGGATGGCGATATCGTGCGACTCGACAGCTATGCAGGAACGCTCGAAGTGCAAGTCGCGGAGTCGACGCTGCGCGCGCGCCCCGCGCCGCGACCGAGCCTCGAACGCAACGAGCACGGTTTCGGACGCGAGTTGTTCGCGACGTTCCGGCAGGTCGCCAGCGATGCCGAAACCGGTGCAGTCTCGCTGTTCGGTGTCGGATAATGGCCCCCATGAACATCCGCTCGCTGCTGGCCCTCGCGCCCGTGATTCCGGTTCTGACGATCGACAAAGTCGACGATGCCGTGCCGCTCGGCCGTGCGCTGTGCGCCGGCGGGCTGCGGGCGCTGGAAATCACGCTGCGCACGCCGGCGTGCTTGCCTGCGATCGAAGCGCTGCGCAAGGCGCTGCCCGAGGCACTCGTCGGCGTCGGCACACTGACGCGGCCGCGCGATTTCGTCGACGCCAGCAACGCTGGAGCGCAGTTCGGCGTGAGTCCCGGTTTGACTGCGGAGCTGGCGGCAGCAGCGGCCGAAGTGCAGTTCCCGCTGCTACCCGGCGTGATGACGCCGACTGAGCTGCTCGCTGGCCTGGGCTGGGGCTACGACACGTTCAAGCTGTTCCCCGCGCAGCAGGCGGGTGGCGTGAACATGCTGAAGGCTTTCGCCGGGCCGTTCCCGCTGGTGATGTTCTGCCCGACGGGCGGCATCACGCGCGCGACGGCGCCTGACTATCTGGCGTTGAAGAATGTCGCGTGCGTCGGTGGGTCGTGGGTCGCGCCGCCGGAACGAGTTCGTGCGGGCGATTGGCAAGCGATCGAAGAGTTGGCGCGCGACGCGAGCTCGCTGAGGAGAGTGTCAGGCTGAAGCCTGACCCACAACGACTCTCGTGAGTCAGGCTTCAGCCTGACATCGTCTTCCGATCATCAGCCAGCAACTCGAGCTGCGGCGAAATCTGCGCAGCCGGCGTCGTCGGCGCGTCATCAGCCAGGAGTCCAAGCTGTTGCGGCTGTTCGACGGGCGTTTCGAGTAGCGAAAGTGCCGCGAGCGGCTGCGTCACCGACGCGGGCTCCGGTGTCGCGACTGGTGCGGGGGCAGGCTGCGGTGCTTTTGCTGCTGCTGGTGCTGGTGCCGGCGTCGCCTTCGCAACCGGTTCAGGTGCCAGCTCCAGCGTCGGTGTCGGCTTGGGTGTTGGTGCAACCGGCGCCGGTGCCGGTGTAGCTGTAAGAGTCGGCGCGGCTGCAATCGTCGGCGCGGCTGCCGGCGTCGTGCGAGCGGCAGCAGGCGTCGTCGGCGCTGCGATCGCATCCATCGACAACAGCTCTTCCGATTCATCCGCCACACCGCGCGCGCGTTCGTTGAACGCCCGATCGTTGTTCTGCGGCTTGGCCATCTCGGCCTGGAACACTTCCAGCACGTCGCCGTTCGACTGCGAGCTGGAAATCTTCTCCGACAGTTCCTGCTCGCGCTTGCTGCGTTCCTGCTCCTGCTCGCGTCGCCACTTGGGCAACGACTCGGCCGAGGCCTCCGCAACCTTCGTTTCCAGCGAATCCGGATCCGCGAGCTCGGCCATCGTGACCACGGGCTTGCGCTTGTCGGCAGTGGCGCCGACCTTGGCCGGCACTGGCACACTGGCGTCGATCTCCGGCGTCGGCATCTCCTGCGCCACGAGCGACTGACGACCGATGAGGTCGTAGTACACCTGCAGATATCGCTGCAGCGAGCGCACGTAAACGTAGTTCTGCAACGCGTGCTTGCGAGCGCCTTGCGCCATCGCCGCCCGCTTCTCGGGCGTGAGCTGCAGGACGCGCTGAATGCCTTTGACGAAGGCGGCCGGGCTGCCGGCTTCGATCGCCACGCCGTAATGTCCGATCACTTCGCCTTGCGCGCCCATGCCCGTCGCGACGCAGGGCACGCCGCACAGCATCGCGGCGACGAGTGTCATGCGCGAGCCATCGTTCAGCGCGCTGGAGCACACGACGTCGCACGCATTGAACAGCGTCGCGAGGTCGGACCATTCGCCGAGCAATTGCACGCGCTGCGCCAGCGTGCCGCCGCCGACCATGGCCATGAGCGGCGCATTGCCCTTCTGCACGCCGTGACCGGCGAGCACGACGGCAACGTGCGGGTTCGTCTTGATCAGCTCGCCGACGCCTTTGATGAACGTCGCATGGTCGTACTCCGACTGGAACGGCGCGACCATGCCGATGACGAACGCGTCCGGCGCAAGATGCAGCTGCTCGCGGATCTTGCGGCGGGCGGCGGCATCGGGCTTGAAGCGCGTGGCGTCGATGCCCGGCGGAATCGTCAGGCTGTCGCCTTCCGGGAAGCCGACGCGGCGATGCTGCGCACCGCCTGCATCCGACGCGTACACGATGCGGTCCGCGGTAGCCGCGGCCTTGGCAACGTGCTTGATCTTCTGGCGATCGATCATTCCCGCGCCGCGGGGCAGCGGACTGGTGGCACCGACCGTCCATACGACCTTGATCTTGCGATCGACCTTCTTGCGCACGGCGTTGGCGAAAATCTGCGCCGTGTAGCCCCACGCATGAATGACGTCGGGGCGGAAGGCCTTGGCGGCTTTGACCAGCTCGCCGAAGCCGCCGAGCGAGAACTTGGTGCGCGACAGCGCCACGTCGTGAACCGGCACCCCGCTCTGCCGCAACACAGCGCCCGGCACCGCACCCGGCGCGAGGCAGACCACCTGCGTTTTCACGCGCTCCTTGGGCATGCGTGTGAGCACCGGCATGAGCAATGACTGTTGCAGCCCTGCGGCCACAGCAGCCGAGCTCACAACGTGCAGAATGCGTATTTGTCGAAGATTTGCTTCGGACACGATCAATGTGCAGTCGAAGGTTTAACTGGTCGCAAATGCTAGCAGTAGTGCAATTGAGCACGTCCCTGCAGACGCAGGAATTGTTAAACCAAGCACAATTCTCGGGTGACAGAAATTGGCAGGTCGAGACGCGGATCACACCCGCGTTCTGTTTTCGCTGACCGCCCAGAGATAAGTGGCCGCGTAGGCTCGGTAAGGCCGCCAGGCCTCGGCCAGCTTCAATAGCTGCACTGGCGAATCCACCTGCGCCGCGCGGATCAACCCCAGGTCGGTTTCCGGAAAGGCATCCGGGTCGCGTCCGAGGCGAATCGCCAGATACGCGCGCGTCCAGGGGCCGAATCCAGGCAGCGCCTTGAGCGATGTCTCGACCTCGGCCCACGGTTGCTCGAAATCCACGCGACCTTCCGCGACCGCACGGGCGAACGTGCGAATCGTTTCCACGCGCTTGCCGGGCATCCCGAAGTTGACGAAGTCAGCGTCTGCGACACACTCCGGCGTCACCGAGCCGCAGCGCTCGACCAGACGACGCATCAGCGTGCCTGCCGCGGCGACTGTGACCTGTTGACCAAGGATCGTGCGCACGCACAACTCGAACGGCGACCACGCGCCTAGCGGCCGCATGCCCGGCACGTTCGCGATCCGTCGCTTGAGCACCGGCGAGCGGCGCAAATGCTTGTGAATTCGCTCGGCGTCATGGCTCACGTCGAGCAGCCGGGACACGTTCTGCAGTACCGGGGCCGCCTTGACTCGACCATTCGCCGCAACCCGCAGCTGCGATGTCGCCGGGTCGTAGCCGACCGAGATCGTGCGGGCTCCAACGCGCCGCAGGTAGCAATCATTTTCGATGCGCTCGAACTCCGGGATGAGCCGGTGCGCGAAGTAGTCGAGCATCTCGCGCCAGGGAAACGGCGCGCGCACCGCTACGTGACCGATGAGCATGCGAGGTAGACCTACTTGGCCGTCGCCGGCTCGGCGCTGTGACTCGTAACACCGCCGATCAGCACCATGCGCATCGCTTCCTGCACCGACAGATCCGTCTCGATGAGCTGTGCTACGGGCAGATACAGCGTATAGCCGCCGATCTGGTAGCTCATGGGGAAGTACACGGCCACGAGGCCTTCCGCGTTATCGCCGAACAGACGCGGGCTGACGTTCTCCTCGGTCACGAAGCCGATCAGCTGCGCGCCGCCGAACCGCCACAGCACGACCCGCTTGAGATCGCGAGCCTTGCCGCCCGCCGGCAGGAACTGCGTGATGTCCTTGAAGGCGCCGAAAATCGTCTTGACGATGGGAATGCGCGCGAGGAACGCCTCGCCGACGCGCAACAGGTAGCGCACGACGTATGCATTCACCAGCACGCCCGCGAGCAAGACCAGCAGGAAGCCCATCACCAGCCCGAGCCCGGGCCAGTAGCGATCCTCCGGCAGCAGCGCACGCAGCGGCCCGCTGAGAATCCGCTCGGCCGTGCTGCCGAGCCACCAGACCAGATAAACAGTGAGGGTGACTGGCAGCAAGGCGACCAGGCCCTTGAGGAAGGTATTCCACAACCGACGCATTGCGGCTCCGCTGCGCGCCAACGTAAAGAGGTGGCGCAGTATAAACTTCCGCTCGCATCGCTTCTGATCAAACGTCTTCGGTCAATGCTCAACCGTCTCACCGCGCTGGCTGCGCTCCTGGCGCTCGGCACACAGGGTCTCGCTCAAGGCGCTCAGCTGCCGCCCGCCGTGTCGCGCGCGATGGCAAGCGCCGGCGTCCCGGCATCGCACGTCAGCATCTATGTGCGCGACGCCGGCACGAACGAGGTCGTCGTCGATCTCGCCAGCGAGACGCCGCGCAGTCCAGCGTCGACGCTCAAGGTGCTGACGACCTTCGCAGCGCTCGACTCGCTCGGGCCGGCATACACCTGGAAGACGCGCGCCTACGCCGCCGGCCGCCTCGATCACGGCGTGCTCTACGGCGATCTCTATCTGGTCGGCGGCGGCGATCCGTACATGACGGACGAACGCTGGTGGAGCTTCGTTCAGGGGTTGCGCGAGCGCGGGCTGGCGAAGATCACCGGCGACGTGGTGATCGACAACAACTTCTTCGCGCCGATCACCGATAGTCGAGCGGACTTCGATGCGCAGCCGTTCCGCAGCTACAACGTACTGCCCGACGCGCTGCTCGTGAACTTCCAGAGCTCGCGCTTCACGGTGAATCCGTTCGGTCAGCGTGCTCGACCGCAGATCGTGGTCAGCCCGCTGCCCGCGAACCTGCTGCTGAAGAACGAGGTGCAGCTCGGAACGGGCCGCTGCAATCCCGTCGATGGCGGCATCGTGTTCGACATGCCCGATCGCACCGACCCGAACACGCTGGTCGTGCGCGGTGTGTTTCCAGTTTCGTGCGGGGTCTATTCGGTGTCGCGCGCGATCATGACTGCGCCCGACTATGCGTACGGCACCTTTCGCACGATGTGGACGCAGTCGGGTGGCGTGATCGACGGCGCCGCGCGCCTGGCGCCGGTGCCGCAGGACGCGAAGTTGTTATTCGAGTACGACTCGCTGCCGCTCGCCGAGGTCATCCGCCTCGTCAATAAGTTCTCGAACAACGTGATGGCGCGGACGTTGCTGTTGACGTTGGGCGTCGAGGCGTACGGTCCGCCGGCGACGGCTGAGCGCGGGCGCAACGCTATGAAGGCGTGGCTCACCCGGCGCGGCATCGATGCGAACGGCTTTGTGCTCGAGAACGGCTCTGGCTTGTCACGCACCGAGCGCGTTACCGCGAAGGGCCTCGGTGAGATGCTCGACGTCGCGTGGCACAGTCCGTTCATGCCGGAATTCGCCGCGTCGCTGCCGCTTTCGGCAACGGACGGCACGCTGCGCAATCGCTTCAACTCGCCGGGTATGCATGGACGCATTCGTCTGAAGACCGGCCGCATCGACGATGTCAGCGCGCTTGCAGGTTTCGTCAACGCTGCATCGGGCCGCACGTACGTGCTCGTCATCATGATCAATCATCCGGGCGCGCACACTGGCAGCGGCGAAGCAATTCAGGCGGAACTTATTCGCTGGGTCTTCGGCCAATAACTTTCCTCACGGGGAAACTCTTACGCCGGTCTTACGTGGCGGTTGTTTTACAACAGCTGCAGCGGAACTGCTCGTGCCGCCGCCCCGTTTCTCCGTCACGAGCTTGTACCACCGCAAGCACGCAGGAGATTGAGCACATGAATCGAGCAGTTGTTTTTGCAATGGCCGTCGCAGGAGCGTCCGTCGGCTCCCTCGCCTGCAGCAGCGCCTTCGCGCAAAGCGCAGACCAGAACGACTCAGGCTTCTACATCGGCGGCGGCGTCGGTCAGTTCAACGTGAAGATCGACGACGTCGATCAGACGGACGAGGCCATCCAGCGGCTCGACGACAGCGACACGTCGTGGAAAGCGTTCGTCGGCTGGCGCATGAATCCGTACTTCGCACTGGATCTGGCATACATCGACTTCGGTCGTCCGAGCCAGCGGGCAACGACAGCGAGCGGCTCCGGCGGCGACTTCAGCGCCCACCTGAGCGGCTTCGCACCTTCCGTCTACGGCACCATTCCGTTGGGCCCGGTCGAGCTGTTCGGCAAGATCGGTTACTACTTCTACGACGTCGACGCGAAGGTCGATCTCGACAACGGTCCGGGCTTCGACTCGAGCTCGAGCGATGAGGACTTGTTGTACGGCGGCGGCATTGGCATGACGTTCTTCCAGCACCTCAACGCACGGCTCGAGTACGAGCGAATCGACTCCAGCCGCGTCGACGATGCGGACGCGATCTGGTTCGCGGGTCAGTGGCGCTTCTAAGCTCTGACTAGACTGCAATCCTGACTGGCAAGCGCCGGGCACCCCAAGTGCCCGGCGCGCCTTTGAAGACGCCGGGAATCTGCGCGGCGCATTGCAGGCAGCGGCCCTGTTCGTCCAGCCGCCATTCGCCCAACTCATACCAATCGCGTTCGATCACACGAGTGCCGCAAGCGGCGCAGTACGTGCTCGAACCAGCGGGGTCGTGCACGTTGCCGGTGTAGACGTAATGCAGACCGTTCTTGAGTGCGATCTCGCGTGCGCGCGTAAGCGTGGCTGCGGGAGTGCGCTGCTTGTCCATCATCTTCCAGTCGGGATGGAAGGCCGTGAAGTGGAGCGGGATGTCAGGGCCGAGCTTGTCGAAGATCCAGCAGGTCATTTGCTCGAGTTCGGCGTTCGAGTCGTTCTCGTCGGGGATCAGCAGCGTGGTGATCTCGAACCAGACCTTCGTTTCCTGCTTGAGATATTCGAGCGTCTCCAGCACTTCGCCGAGCTCGGCGCCACAGATCTTGCGATAGAAGCGCTCAGTGAAACCTTTGAGGTCGACGTTCGCAGCATCCATGTGCCGATAGAACTCGGCGCGCGGTGGCGAACACATGTAGCCGGCCGTGACAGCAACACTGCGCACGCCCCGTTCCCGGCAAGCGTCGGCGACGTCGATCGCGTATTCCATGAATACGACCGGATCATTGTATGTGTACGCAACGCTCGCACACTCGAGGCGCTGTGCCGACGCCGCGAGCTGCTCAGGGCTCGCGCTATCAGCGAGCGTGTCCATCTCCCGCGACTTGCTCATGTCCCAGTTCTGACAATTGCCGACCGCCAGAAATGGTGCGAGGTAAGAGTGATCCGGATCGTCCACTTCGAGGTTGTAGACAGGACCTTCGTACGGAATCGTCTCGACCTTCTTCACCGGAACCAGAAACTTGTCACCGACGTCGCGCCAGATCGTGCGTTCCGGAACACTGGGCGGGCGCTGCTCGTAGCGGTGGCGGGTGAACTTGAGGATAAAAGTCGTTGATTGCGTGACCTCGCGACCCTCGATGCGATATGTCGGCGGCCCCTCGTGTACGAAGTAGCTCGGTAGCAGATCGAGATGCAATCCAAGCTCGAACAAGCCGAGCGCGAGCGTTTGCGACACCGTATTGCCGACGACGTGCGTCGGTGAGAAATAGCCGTCTCCGGCAAAGTAACCATCGAGGAAGGCCCGAATGACCTCCGCTGGGGATTCCAGCAGTTGCGGCGGGACCTGCTTGCGCTTCGCTCCTCTGCCGCAAAGTGCCTCGAACAATCTCGCGAGCGAGCTGTTGCGCGCCTCGACCGTTATAGTCGTCCGCCGATTCATGATGGTCGTCGGCAAGCCGAATATCTGTGTCAACAACCGCGCGGTCCGCTCTACGAGCGGCTGCTCGTGATGACCGCAGGAGAACACAAGAGAGCAGGAATTCGGTCGCTTGCGGTTCTGGCCGATCGACCCCTCCGCGCAATAGAACCCGAGCAGCCAGGCCAGATCAGGATTGAGTTCAAGATGCAGCGGCAAGCCAGGACCCTTTTCAGCGGAGAACTTCACACGACCTTCGTGTAAGCGCAGCTGAACCGGGCGCGGCGATTCATCGGCCAGCAGCCCGCGAGCTAACCGGCTACCAAGAGTCCTAACGTAAGCGCGGTGGTAGCCGAGCGAAGCACCCAGTTGGGCAGATGTACCGGTGCTTTGGAGCGCTGCAGTCAGTTCAGTCAAAGGAACGCGCCGGGCCCGAGGTGCGTGCGCCGACCATTCGATGCTCGCAAGAACGGCAGAGACATCGATCCGCACCTCGCAGCGCGCAGCTGTGCGTTTCGAAACAACAAGGTAGTGATCGGGCGAGAGCTTGCCAGCCTCGATCCGCTCGACCGATTCGAGATTGGAACGATGCGCAGCGAAGACCTTGTGGTTCGCAGTGAGGACTATTGGTGGACAACACGCTGACTTGATCGACAACAGCGAGCCGGAATGACGATGCGAGAAGACCTTGGCGACGCGAGCACTCTTACCAGTGCGCGTCCAAACGTGCAGCGAATTTGGAAATCCGATGTCCCCATGGTCATCCGTAACTTTGTCCGGACATTCGTCGAACAACTCTGCAATTCGTCGCATGCCGCTCGTTGTCGAGACGAGCGTGTCGGGATGAAAACAGAACTTGCACGCCAGATTGCAACCGGCCGTGCCGAACGACAGCACCGATGTCCCCGGCAGGAAATGGTTGAGCGGCTTCTTCTCGATCGGATCGACGCAGAATCCGCTGGAACGGCCATAGGTGTAGAGCCTCACCTCGCCGTCCTCGACGCCGCGCACGAAGCACAAGCCGCGCTGACCATCGTGCATCTTGCAGGCCCGCGGACACACGTCGCACTGCACGCGACCGTCGTCGAGCTTGTGCCAGTACTTCGTCGAGTGATACATACGCGCATCATGCTCCGCGATCGAGGAAACACAAGCACCCGTTTACCGGCAGTTGCCGGACTTTTTTATCCCGGCGACGCGAGCGAGCTGCGCGATGTCGTGTCGGGATACCTTCGACAGCACAGCGCCGCGACTTCGTCCACGCCGCCGAAGGCGCTGATCGTTCCGCACGCTGGCTACGTTTACTCAGGCGGCATCGCCGCAGCTGCGTACGCGACGGTCGCGTCACTGCGGCAAACGATTCGTCGCATCGTACTGATCGGGCCCAGTCATCGCGTTTACTTGCGCGGCATGGCGGTGCCAGCCGCCACCTCGTTTGCGACTCCGCTCGGCAACATCGAGATCGATCAGACACTGAAGGCGTCGCTCCTGCAGAGCGGCGCCGTGATCGAGTCCGACACTCCGCATGCGCAGGAACACAGCCTCGAAGTTCAGCTGCCGTTCCTGCAGCTGCTGTTCGACGATTTCACGTTGCTGCCGCTCGTTCTCGGCTCGGTGGCACCGGAGCACGTCGCTGCTGCGCTTGCGAATGTCTGGGGCGACTCAACGACGCTCGTGCTCGTGAGCTCGGATCTCAGTCACTATCACGCTTACACACAGGCGCAGCAGATCGATGCTGCGACGAGCGCCGCCATACTGCGTCGTGACACGATGCTCGCGGGCGAACAAGCATGCGGCGCTGTCGGCATCAACGGGCTGCTGTATCTCGCAGGCCAGCGCCAACTTCCGATCGCGGAGATCGCGCGCTGCAATTCCGGTGATACGGCGGGTGACCGATCAAGAGTCGTAGGCTACGGAGCGTTCGCGGTTCATGAACCTGGACACGCCTGAGCGCCGCGAACTGCTCGCGCTCGCGCGAGCCTCGATCGACTCGGCGCTGTCGCCCGGCCGAGCCAACAACAATCTGATTCCGTTTACTGCGGCCTTGCTGCCGCCTGCATTGACAGTCCGACGCTCGTCGTTCGTCACCTTGCATCGAAACGAAGAGCTGCGCGGGTGCTGCGGAACGCTCGATGCACCGCGGCCGCTTGCTGAGGACGTGTGGCGCAACGCCTGGGCCGCGGCGTTTAGTGACTATCGGTTCCCGCCGCTGACAGCAGCGGAATGGCCGCAAGTGAGTCTGCATCTCTCACTGCTTACTGTGCCCGAGCCGCTCGATGTCCAGACCGAAGATCAACTGCTCGCGCTGCTGCGGCCGTCGATCGATGGGCTGATCCTGGAATCGGATACCGGACGCGCGACATTTCTTCCGGCGGTGTGGGAGCAGCTACCGGACCCGGTGCAGTTCGTGCGGCACCTCAAGATCAAAGCGGGCTGGCCGGCGACGTATTGGTCTAATCGCGTTCGGTGCTCTCGATACACCACGGAAAGCTTCGGCGAGGAAATTCGATGTTGAGTCCGCTCGGCGTCAAGTCAGCACAACTGGTGGTCGGCCAGGTCTATTTCAT
>Ga0068859_100007947_pt1 | contig 10761 bp, 4 predicted proteins | sample KBSSwiS22_FD_66585 | JGI IMG/M metagenome (GOLD analysis project Ga0068859, IMG submission 66585) | Switchgrass rhizosphere microbial communities from Kellogg Biological Station, Michigan, USA - KBS Switchgrass S2-2 | ecosystem: Host-associated > Plants > Roots > Rhizosphere > Soil ... | reverse complement strand
GTGAACCACGAAGGGCGGCGGGTGCACGTGTGCGCGATCGTGGACGAGGCGCAGATGAAGGGCCTGCTGCGCCGGGTGCTCGACCCCGGGGAGTTCCTCTCGCCCTGGGGCCTGCGCAGCCTGTCGCGCTGGCACGAGTCGCAGCCCTTCCGCTTCGGGAGCCGCGAGGTGCGCTACGAGCCCGCGGAGGCCGACTCCAAGATCAAGGGCGGCAACTCCAACTGGCGCGGCCCGGTGTGGTTCCCGACGTCGTTCCTGATGATCGAGTCGCTGCGGAAGCTGGGCACGGCCTTCGGGCCGACCTTCCAGGTGCCCGCGGACGGCAAGGATGGCCCCTTGCGCAACCTGTGGGAGGTCGCGGAAGACCTGGCCAACCGGATGATCCGCATCTTCACGCGCGACGCGTCGGGACGTCGGCCGGTCTACGGCGAGACCCAGAAGTTCCAGGAGGACCCGCACTGGCGGGACCTGGTCCTCTTCCACGAGTACTTCCACGGGGATACGGGCGAGGGCCTGGGGGCGTCGCACCAGACCGGCTGGACCGGACTCGTGGCCTCTCTCATCGACGAGTGGAGGAGACCGCCGCAACCTTCCTCACGATGAATTGACGCAGTCCCACGGGCGTCAATTCATCGTGTATTGTCCGATGCCGTCAACCGGTCTTCAGTATCGGTCTACTTGTCCGTAGGTTGTCAGCCATTCAGGCCAACCGTGTCGAGCCGGTAAGCGCCGCTCGGGCGTGCCCTCCGGGTGGAACCTCAGATTAGATCCACCCTCCGGGCAGCGCCCTCGCGTCGCTTACGGACGATCAGTCGCCTAGAGTAATGACCAGCGTGTTCGAGTCGATCCCGTCGAGCGAGGCCTTGACCTCGAGCAGGCCCGCGCCCAGGACGGTCAGCTTCTTCTGGAAGCCGTGGTTGCTGCCCACGTCGATGAGGGACATGTCGCTGAACGAGAAGTCCACGGTACCCGAGCCGAGGGTGTCCCTGTTGCCGGCATCCTTCGGCGTGGCGTCGATGGTGACCGTGTATCCCAGCGGGATGGAATCGGGGATCCCCGCGATCAAGGTGCCGTTGAGGTCCTGGACCTTGTAGACGCGGATCGTGAGCCGCACCGGGGGATTGGTGTTCGTGACCGGCGCCTCGCAGCCGCTGCAGGGCGGCGCCGGCGTCGGGTTGTGCTGCGGCTGTTCGGCCACCGGCGTCGGTGTCGGTGCGGGAGTCGCCACGGGCGCCGAAGGGGTCGGCTCCGCGGGCGACGTGCTGCTTCCGCAGCCGATTCCGACCAGGCCGCAGGGCAGGGCAACGATCAGCATCAGGGATCTCATCTTCATCAGGCACACCACCTTTTTCTCGGGACGTCCAAAAGCGCGATCGTACCGGAAGGCGCGGTCCGCGTCAAGCTCAAACTCCAGCCGGTAGTGGCTTTCGGGCCCGGCCACGCTAGGGCGTGGGGAGGAGGGCGCCGGGAGAGCCGCCGGCTGGCTCGGAGACGCTGGCCACGTAGCGCATGAGGCGGACCGCCGTGTCACCCTCGGTCGTCCCCAGGCACTCCGCGAGCCGGCTCCGGCTGATCAGCTCCTTGCGGTAGGCCCGCATGGCCAGGAACACGTAGTACTCGGGCAGCATCTCCCACCGCGGCTGGTCGGGCAGCTCCTGCGCCGGCTCGGCCTCCGTCTTCACTGCCGAGCCCGCTTCTCGGATGGCCTCGTCGATGCGGCGCAGCGTCGTGGTGGAGACCAGGCGCAGACCCTCGAGGCGCGCCCGCAGCGCCTGGACGCCGACGCCGAAGGCGCGCGCCAGGTAGAGCACCGCCATGTCGCTGACCTCGTTGGCCTCGTTGTGCACGGCGGCGAACCTCTCGCGCAGTCCCCGCGCGGGCAGGAGCAGGGCCGCCGCGAAGGATGCCGCGAAGGCCTCGACCGCGGTCTTCCTGCGCGACGAATCGGCCATGTCGACCATGGCCTCGTCGCGGTTGGCGAGCAGGTGGCCCAGCGCGTGGGCCAGGCTGGACCGCATGCGCGGTATCGACGCCTCGGTGAGCAGGACCGAGCCCCCGATCGCCGGGTGGTGGAAGGCGGCGGCGGAGAGCTGCGTGGGCTGGTCCAGCACGTAGACGCGCAGGCCGAAGGAGTCCTCCAGCCGTACGCGGAGGTCGCGGATGGGGGCGTCGCCCAGGTCCAGGTGCGCGCGCACGGTGGCCGCCAGCTGCTCCGCCTCGATCGCGGAGTGATGCCTCGGCGCGGGGAGCTCGGGCATCGCGGCGCGGGGCAGGCCGTTGACCTCTTCGAGCTCGAGGTAGTTGCGGCACAGGCCCTCGAACCTCATCAGCGCGATCCGCTCGGGCGAGGCCTCGGCGGGGCCGCGGGGGCGGCCCGGCCGCCGCGGCGGCATCGTGGCCGAGGCGTCGAGCCTCTGGGTCATCAGCCGGAACTGCGGGCGGAAGTCCGCCTTGCCCCAGACGCCGAGGCCGAGGAAGTAATCGAGGGGACGGCTCAGGACCTCCGCGTAGCGGTACAGCTCCGCCACCGACACCGGCCGCCGGCCCTGCTCGATCGCCACCTGCGTCGTGCGGGCCAGGCCGAGTTTGTCCGCGATGACGGCCTGGGTCAGGCCGAGGAACTCCCGCGCCTTGGCAATCCGCTGACCGACTTCAGCGTTCGGCTCCATATGGCTCGAATTCCAGCCATGATAGGCGCGGGTCGAAGATTCTGTCAACGCGCGCGGGGTGGCGTCCGCTGGGCCGATTGGCAACGTTTCTGCTGTAGATCGTGGGATTTCGGTGGCCGTCCACGTCGCGATGGGTCGATCCTTCTGCGGCCTCCCGACAGACCCGGCATGTCATTTTGGATGACTTTATTGACCGGCCTCGTGACGTCGGACTACGATGGTCGGGGGGCTTCGAGAGCGCGCATGGCCAAGAGACGATCGCGAACGAAAGTGCGGTACGCGGTGGTAGGCCTGGGACACATCGCCCAGGTCGCGGTGCTGCCTGCCTTCGCGCACGCGGCGAGGAACTCCGAGCTTGCGGCGCTGGTCTCGGGCGACCGCGTGAAGCGCCAGGCCGTGGGCCGCAAGTATGGCGTGAGCGCCCTCTACTCGTACGAGGAGTACGACGAGTGCCTCCGCAGCGGAGACGTGGACGCCGTCTACATCGCGCTGCCCAATCACCTCCATCGCGAGTACGCCGTGCGGGCGGCGCGCGCGGGGGTGCACGTGCTCTGCGAGAAGCCGCTGGCCGTCACCGAGGCGGACTGCAAGGCCATCATCGCCGCCGCCCGGCGCGGCCGCGTGAAGCTCATGGTCGCCTACCGGCTCCACTTCGAAGAGGCCAGCCTCAAGGCCGTGGAGATGGCGCGCGGAACGAAGCTGGGCGAGCCCCGGATCTTCGAGTCGCTCTTCACCATGCAGGTCCGGCCGGGAAACATCCGCCTGCAGGCGGAGGGAGGCGGCGGGCTCTACGACATCGGGATCTACTGCATCAACGGCGCGCGCGCCCTCTTCGCCGCGGAGCCCACCGAGGTCTTCGCGTGGAGCGCGAGCAACGGGGACCGGCGCTTCCGAGAGGTGGACGAGATGACCTCGGCGGTGATGCGCTTCCCCGGTGACAGGCTGGCCTCGTTCACGTGCAGCCTGGGGGCGGCGGACGTGTCCGAGTACCACGTGGTGGGGACCAAGGGCTCGCTCCGCGTGGAGCCCGCCTACGAGTACGCCGAGGGCCTGGCGCACCGGGTGCAGACCGGCGAGGAGCCGCAGAAGAAGACGTTCGCCAAGCGTGATCAATTCGCGGCGGAGCTTCTGTACTTCTCGGACTGTGTCCGACGGGGCCGAAAGCCCGAGCCGTCGGGCGAGGAGGGGCTGGCCGACGTCCGCGTGATCCGCGCCCTGCTCCGCTCGGCGCGCGTGGGCCGTCCGGTCCGCCTGGGCCGCTTCGTGCGCGACCGGCGCCCGCGCCTGGCGCAGGAGATCGAGCGGCCGCCGGTGCGCAAGCCGCGGGTCGTCCGCGCCAAGCCTCCGTCGGCAGGGTGAGGGGCGGGCGGCGGGAGGAGCCGGTGGGGGAATCGAGAGCGAAGAGCGAGGGTATCATCGGTGACGAAAGGCCGTGCCATCCATGGACACACTGAGCCTCGTCCTGCTCGGCGTCATCGCCGCGGCGTCGCTGGCCCAGGCCCTGTCCCTCGTGGCCGTGGCGATGGCCGGGCGGGGCATCGCCCGCCGGGTGGGCCGCTTCGAGCAGAGCCTGGAGCGGGAGATACAGCCGGCGCTGCGGGAGGCCGCCCGACTGACGCATGGGCTGGCCGAGGTGTCGGAGGTGACCGCCGCCCAGGCGGGCCGGCTCTCCGACGTGCTCGACACCGCCGCCTCCACCATCGCCCGCACCGGGACCGTGCTCACCGAGGCGCTGCTGCCGTCCGCGGCCCGCGTGGCGGCCGCGGTCTCGGTGTCACGGTCCGCGCTCGAGCTGCTGAGCCTCTGCCGGCGCCGATTCCGTTAGAGCGGGCGGCGTGAAGCGGGGCATGAACGCGCCGCCCCTGCCGGCCGGCCCGCTGCGCGGCGAGCTGCTCAACGTGGAGCGGCTCGAGGACCAGGCGCGGGCCCTGGCGGCGCGTCACACCCTGGCCCGCAAGACGCGCCGGGGCGCGTCGGATTTCCTCTCCCGGCTCGACGACAACGCGCGCGTCCTCCGCGTGACCTACCGCGCGCTCGCGGAGGACGTCCATCGCGGGGAGGCCGTGCCGCCCGCGGCGGAATGGCTGCTGGACAACTTCCATCTCATCGAGGCGGAGGTGCGCGGCGTGCGCCACGACCTCCCGGCCAAGTTCTACCTGGAGCTGCCCAAGCTGGCGCCGCGGGAGCTGGCGGGCAGCGCGCGCGTCCACGCCATGGCCCTGGAGCTCGTCCGGCACAGCGACGCCCGCCTCGACCTGCAGAGGCTCACGCGCTTCGTGGCCGCGTACCAGACGGTGGCGCCGCTGACCATCGGGGAGCTGTGGGCCTGGCCCAGCATGCTGAAGCTCGCCCTCGTCGAGGACCTGCGCCGGCTGGCCGAGGAGATCCTCGATAGCCGCGAGGGACGGGCGGCCGCCGACGCCTCCCTGGCCCGCTTCGACGCGGCCGGGGACGCCGACGCGGTGCCGGCCCTCCCCGACACGGTGTCCGTGTCCTTCGCCGTGCAGATCCTGCAGCGCATGCGCGAGTACGGGCCGCGGCTGTCGCGGCTGCGCGCGCAGCTCGAGGAGCGGCTGGCGGGCCGCGGCCTGAGCCTCGAGGATGCCATCCGCGCCGAGCACCAGCGCCAGGCCACGGGACAGGTGTCGGTGGCCAACGCCATCACCAGCCTGCGCCTGTGCTCCACGCTCGACTGGACCACCTTCGTCGAGCGGGTGAGCCTGATCGAGCAGGTCCTGCAGCGCGACCCCGCCGGGGTGTACATGGCCATGGACTTCGCCAGCCGCGACCGCTATCGCCACGCGGTGGAGGAGCTGGCCGAGCCGAACGGCGAGGCCCAGATGCGGGTGGCCCTGCGCAGCGTGGAGAGCGCCCGCCAGGCCGCGGAGAAGGACCCGTCCGACCGGACCGCCCACGTCGGGTACCACCTGATCGGCAGGGGACGCCGCGACCTGGAGACCGACGTGGCGTATCACCCGCGGCTGTTCCAGCGGCTGCGCCGCGCCGTCTTCCAGCACGCGACTTCCGCCTATCTGGGGACGATCGCGCTGCTGACGGCGGCGGTGGTGGCCGCGGCCCTGGCCTATGCCCGCGCGAACGGGGCGGCGCCCGGCGCGCTGCTGGTCGTGGCCGCACTGTCACTCGTTCCCGCCAGCGACCTGGCCATCCTCGCCGTGCAGCGTCTGGTCGCGGTGCTGGTGCCTCCCCGCCGGCTGGCGCGGCTCGAGCTGTCTTCCGGCGTGCCCGAGGGCGCGCGCACCATGGTCATCTTCCCCACGCTGCTCACGGGCGTGGAAGGCGTGCGCGAGCTGATGGAGCACGTCGAGGTGCAGGCCCTGGGGAACGTGGATCCCTACATCCATTTCGCGGTCCTGGGCGATTTCGCGGACGCCCCGCGCGAGCACATGCCGGACGACGAGGCGATCCTGGCGGCGGCGCGGGCCGGCATCGAGGACCTCAACGCCCGCCACGGGCAGGGCCGCGGGGACCGCTTCTTCCTCTTCCACCGCGCGCGGCGCTTCAACCCCGGCGAGGGCGTGTGGATGGGCTGGGAGCGCAAGCGCGGGAAGATCGAGGAGTTCAACCGCCTGCTGCGCGGGGCCGCCGACACCAGCTTCGTGGTCCAGATGGGCGAGCTCTCGGTGCTCCCGCTCGTCCGTTACTGCATCACGCTCGACAGCGACACCCGCCTGCCGCGCGAAGCGGCACGGCAGCTCATCGGCATCATCCACCACCCGCTGAACCGCCCGCACTTCGATCCCCGGGTCCGCCGGGTGACCGAGGGCTACGGCATCCTGCAGCCGCGGGTCAGCGTGACCATGTCCAGCGCCTCCGGCTCGCTGTTCGCGCGGCTGTACGCGGGGCACACCGGCGTGGACCCGTACACCACCGCGGTCTCCGACACGTACCAGGACCTGTTCGGCGAGGGCATCTTCACCGGCAAGGGGCTCTACGAGGTGGACGCGTTCATGGCCGCCCTGGAGGGCCGCGTGCCCGAGAACGCCCTGCTCTCGCACGACCTCTTCGAGGGCCTCCACGCGCGGGCGGCGCTGGTGAGCGACGTCGAGGTGGTGGACGACTATCCCTCGAGCGTCCTGGCCCACGCGCGCCGGCTCCGCCGCTGGGTGCGGGGCGACTGGCAGATCCTCGGCTGGCTGTTCCCGGTCGTCCCCGCGCGCGGCGGGCTGGAGCGCAACCGGCTCCGCCTCATCAGCCGATGGAAGATCCTCGACAACCTGAGGCGCAGCCTGGTGGCCCCCTCGGTCCTGCTGCTGCTGGCGGCGGCCTGGACCGTCCTGCCGGGAAGGCCGGCGGCGTGGACGGCCGCCGTGCTGGCGGCGCTGGCCTTCCCGGCCTATCCGCTGCTGCTCCAGGCGATCCGCGGCCCGCTGCACCAGCAGCCCGCGGGCGTCTTCCTCAAGCACCTGGCGGAGGACTTGAAAACGGCCCTGGCCCAGGCCCTTCTCACCCTGACCTTCCTCGCCTACCACGCCTACGACATGCTGCACGCCATCGTCTTGACCCTGGTGCGCATGGTGGTGACGCAGCGGCGGCTGCTGGAGTGGGAGACGGCCGCGGCCGCGGCCGCGCGCGCGGCCTTCAAGCCGGGCGCCGGCGGCCGGCGCGTGTTCGTGGCGGAGATGGTCGCGAGCCCGGCCACGGCCGCGCTGCTCGTCCCGCTGGTGCTGTCGTCGGGTCGGCCGGGCGCCGCCTCCGTGGCGTTCCCGTTCCTCGCGCTGTGGGCCCTGGCCCCGCTCATCGCGCACTGGCTCAGCCAGCCCGTCCGCCTGCGGCGGCTGGACCTGGACCACGGCGAGCGCGCGTACCTCCGCCAGGTCGCGCGCAAGACCTGGCGCTGGTTCGAGACCTTCGTCGGTCCGGACGACCACTGGCTGCCGCCCGACAACTACCAGGAGGAGCCGGGGCCGGTGGTCGCGCACCGGACCTCGCCCACCAACGTGGGGATGGGCCTGCTGGCGACGCTGGCCGCCCACGACCTCGGCTACATCCGCACGCCCGAGCTCGCGGACCGCGTCGAAAAGGCCCTCTCATCGATGGAGTCCATGGAGCGGCACGAGGGCCACCTGCTCAACTGGTACGACAGCGCGAACCTGGCCCCGCTCCATCCGCGCTACGTCTCCACGGTGGACAGCGGCAACCTGTCCGGCGCGCTCCTGATCCTGGCCGAAGGGATGCGGCGCATCGCGCGAGACGGTCAGGACCCCGGGGCGCTGGCCGCTGCGCACGGCGATGCCGCGGCGCTGCTCTTGCGGTCCCTGCGACCGCTGGCCAAGGTGGACGGCGCGCGCCGCGCGGCCTGCGAGTCGCTGGAGCGCGAGGCGAAGGCCGTCCAGGCCATCCTCGCGGACGAGGACGTGCCGCCCGCGGAGAAGCTGGGGGAGCTGCGCCGGAGGGCGCCCGCGTTCCGCCAGGCGGCCTATGCCCTCGACTCCGCCGGCGATCCCGAGTCAGCGGACGCGCAGGAGGCCGGATACTGGGCAGTCCGCCTGGCTGAGGGGATGGCGGAGGCGGACGTGCCCAACGGCGCGCCGGCCCACGCCTTGCCGGTGGCCGCCGCCCCGCTGTCCGAGCGGCTGCTCGGCCTGGCCGGTCGCGCGGCCGTCTTCGCGGACGGCATGGACTTCTCGTTCCTCTTCGACCGCCAGCGGAAGATCTTCTCCATCGGCTACCGCCTGGCGGACGCAGAAGGCCCGGGCCGCCTGGACCCGTCCTTCTACGATCTGCTGGCCTCCGAGGCACGCCTCACCAGCTTCCTCGCGGTGGCGAAGGGCGACGTGCCGCAATCGCACTGGTTCCACCTCGGCCGCCTGGTCACGAACATCGAGGGCCGCCCCACGCTCCTCTCCTGGAGCGCCACCATGTTCGAGTACCTGATGCCCCGTCTCTACATGAAGACGTACCCGGGGACGCTGCTCGACCTCTCCTGCCGGATGGCGGTGCGCCGCCAGATCTCCTATGCCGCCGAGCGGGGCGTCCCGTGGGGGATCTCCGAGTCCGCCTTCAACTTCGTGGACCGCCACGGCAGCTACCAGTACAAGGCGTTCGGCGTCCCGGGCCTGGGCCTCAAGCGCGGCCTGGCCGACGAGCTGGTGGTGGCGCCCTATGCCACCGCGCTGGCCACCCTGGTCGATCCGTCGGCGGCCGTCCGCAACCTCAAGCGCCTGGCCGGGGAAGGCGTGGAGGGCCGCTACGGGTTCTACGAGGCGATCGACTACACGCCGCGCAAGACCTACGACCAGGCCGAAGGCGAGGCGGCTGCCGCGCGCGAGGGCAAGGGCGTCGTGGTGCGGGCCTACCTGGCCCATCACCAGGGGATGAGCCTGGTGGCCCTGGCCAACGTGCTGCTGGACGAGGCGATGGTGGCCCGCTTCCACCAGGATGCGCGGGTCCAGGCCACGGAGCTGCTGCTCCAGGAGCGCGTGCCGCGCCTCATCCCCATCACCGAGCCCCGGCCCGCCGAGGAGACGCGGGCCGCCCCGCCCGTGGCGCCCATCTCCGCGCGGCGCTTCCGGACGCCCCACACCTTCTATCCGCACGCGCAGTTCCTCTCGAACGGCGCCTACACCGTGGCCGTGTCCAACGCGGGCGGGGGCTACAGCTCGTGGGGCGGACGGTCGGTGACGCGGGCGCGGGAGGACCGTACGCGCGACGTGGGCAGCCAGTTCGTCTATCTGCGCGACGTGCGCACCGGGCTGGTGTGGTCCGCCGGCTACCACCCGACCCGCCGGGAGGCCGAGGAATACCTCGTCACGTTCCTGGCCGACAAGGTGATCTTCCGCCGGCGCGACGAGGAGATCGAGACCCAGCTCGAGGTCGCGGTCTCGCCCGAGGACGACGTCGAGGTCCGCCGGCTGTCCCTCACCAACCACGGCGGCCGTCCCCGCGAGATCGAGATCACGAGCTACGCGGAGATCGTGCTCGGCTCGGCGGCAGACGACCTCGCCCATCCCGCCTTCGGGAAGCTGTTCCTCGGCACGGAGTACCTGCCGCAGAGCGCCGCCTTGCTCTGCGAGCGGCGGCCCCGGGCGGCGGACGAGAAGCGCCTCTTCGCCATCCACGCCCTGAGCGTGGAGGGCCGGCTGCAGGGCCCGGTGGAATGGGAGACCGATCGCGCGCGCTTCCTGGGGCGGGGCAGGCAGCCGGACGACCCCGTGGCCATGGACGGACGAGCGCTGTCGGGCACGACGGGCGCCGTCCTCGATCCGATCGTCAGCCTCCGGCTCCGCGTCCGCCTGGCGCCGGGCGGCTTCGTGCGCCTCTCCTTCGCGACGGGAGTGGCGCGGGACCGCGAGGCCGCCCTGGGCCTGGCCCAGAAGTACCACGATCCCAACGCGGCGTCCCGCACGTTCGCCCTGGCTTTCACCCACGCGCAGATCGCGCTGCGGCACCTGGGGATCACCAGCGAGGATGCGCAGCTGTTCGACCGGCTGGCCTCGCGCGTGCTCTACGCCGACGCGTCGCTGCGGGCCGACCCGCAGCTGCGGGCGCGCAACAGCCTCGGGCAGGCATCGCTGTGGCCGCACGGCATCTCCGGCGACCTGCCGATCCTGCTCGTGCGCGTGGTGGAGCCCGACGACCTGCCGCTCGTGCGCCAGGTGCTGGAGGCGCAGGAGTACTGGCGGCTGAAGGGCCTGAGCGCCGACGTGGTGATCCTCAACGAGCACCCCATGAGCTACCTCGACGAGATGCAGGAGCAGATCGAGGCGGTGCTGGAGGGCGGGCCGTGGGGAGCTTGGAGGGACCGGCCCGGCGGCGCCTTCCTGCTGCGCGGCGACGGCATGAGCGAGGCGGACAAGGTCCTCCTGGCATCGGTGGCGCGAGGCGTCCTCAGCGGCGACCGAGGCGAGCTGCAGAACCAGCTCGACCGGCCCTACGCCGAGCCCTCGCTCCCGGCCGAGGTCACTCCTCCGCGCCCGGAGCGCATGGCCACCGGGGCCGACGCGCCGGTCGACGCGCCGGCGCTGGCCCTTGGCAACGGCATGGGCGGATTCGCCGAGGGCGGGCGAGAGTACGTCGTCGTGCTCGAGGGCATCGACGAGACCCCCGCGCCGTGGGTCAACGTGATCGCCAA
>Ga0068859_100007943_pt1 | contig 10763 bp, 8 predicted proteins | sample KBSSwiS22_FD_66585 | JGI IMG/M metagenome (GOLD analysis project Ga0068859, IMG submission 66585) | Switchgrass rhizosphere microbial communities from Kellogg Biological Station, Michigan, USA - KBS Switchgrass S2-2 | ecosystem: Host-associated > Plants > Roots > Rhizosphere > Soil ... | reverse complement strand
ACCCAGGATCATTGATATCGATATTCTTTTTTTCAACAAAGAAATTATCCGCACCAAAGACCTTGAAGTACCACACCCGCAATTGCAGAACCGGAATTTTGTATTGATACCGCTCAACCAACTTTCACCTAACTTTAAACACCCGGTGCTGCATAAAACTATCCACCAATTATTAAGAATTTCGCCCGATGATTTAACTGTGAATAAAATTTAACGGCAAAAGAAATGCATTCCTTTTATTTTGCACAAGGTTGTTAAGGTTGTCAACCTTAACAACCCTAAAACCCGGCTATCTATCGCACATCTGCTTATGAAGTATAATTTTGTTACTATTGAAGGAAATATCGGCGCAGGAAAAACTACCCTTGCCCACCTGCTGAGCAAACATTTTAATGCAAGGCTGATCCTTGAAGAATTTGCAGACAATCCCTTTTTACCAAAGTTTTACGAGAACCAGCAGCAATATGCTTTCCCTTTGGAATTATTTTTTATGGCCGAGCGCTATAAACAACTGAAAGACCTGCTGCAGACAAAAGATATGTTTCAGCATGTTACCATTTCTGATTATCTTTTTACAAAATGTTTATTATTTGCCAAAGTAACACTTGCTGATGAAGAGTTCAGGTTATACCAAAAGTTATTCGATATTATCAATCCGCAAATAGTACAACCTGATATTTTAATTTACCTGCATGCTCCCGTAAATAAACTGCAGGAGAATATTAAAAAACGTAACCGCGGTTACGAACAACATATCCCTAACGATTATCTTTTTTCGCTCCAGGAAACCTATACACAATACATCAAACAACACAATATAAAAACACTTTTTATTGATGCTTCCAATGCAGATTTCTTAGGCAACGACCTGCACCTGAAAACCATTATTGATGCACTGGATAAAGAGTATGATGATGGACAACATTATTTGAGTTTGCCGTAGTCGTGAGTGGTGAGACGTGAGTGGCGCCTCATTATCATCAGACTCTTCGCTACTCACGACTCACGACTGACGATTCACGACTGACGATTCACCATTCACCATTCACGATTGCCCAAATCAAAAAAAAATTGCAACTTCGCAGTAATGAATTTATCATTCAACACAGCAGCGCTGTCCCCCCTTAAAGAAAAAGAATTTAAGCTATACATCATCTGCCGCTTTATCTACATCATGGCATTGCGTATGGTGGGTACCGTGGTGGCCTACGAATTATTTCATCTCACACAAAGTTCATTTGCCATTGGCCTGGTAGGATTATCAGAATTTGTACCCGTTTTTTCACTGGCACTATACGCCGGGCATGTGATTGACAAATCCGAAAAAAGAACACTCCTGTTAAAAGGTATGATCAGTTATTCAGTTTGTGTACTCTTATTAATTATATGCACTTTCCCTTCAACGCAAGACAAATTAAGCAAGCATCTACTGGAGTATTGCTTTTATGCCATCATTTTTTTAACCGGCATTATCAGGGCTTTTGCAGGCCCGGTATCACACGCTATTGTTTCGCAATTAGTGCCCCGTAATATTTTACAATATGCCGCTAATATCAGTTCTTCCACCTGGCTTATTGGTTCAATTGTTGGGCATGCCAGCGCAGGTTTTTTAATTGCAGGCATTGGCGTAAATAAAACTTTTATGGTGGTTTTAGTGTACGTTTTAATTGCAGCCACCACCCTTTCCCTCATCAAAAGAAAACCCATTTTATATGCACCAAAAGATATTGCTGCCTGGGATAGTGTAAAGCAGGGCCTTCGTTTTGTATTCACCAACAAAATTATGTTAGGTGCCATTTCACTGGATTTATTTGCCGTGTTATTTGGCGGCGCTGTTGCTATGATCCCTGAATTTAGTGCAACCATCCTGCACATTAGCCCTATTGGTTTTGGCTGGCTTACAGCGGCCACCGATATTGGTTCCATCAGCGTAATCATTTTGCTCACGTTTTTTCCCATGCACAAAAAACAAGGCAAGCGAATGTTAATGGCAGTAGCAGGATTTGGTATTTGCATCATCGCATTTGGATTATCCAGCGTGTATGTCATCTCATTCATTGCATTACTGTGCAGCGGTGTTTGCGATGGCATCAGTGTTATCGTTCGTGGCACCATCTTACAACTTACCACTCCCGATGAAATGCGTGGCCGAGTATCTTCTGTAAACTCTATGTTCATCAACAGCAGTAACGAACTCGGTCAATTTGAAAGTGGTTTTGCAAGGCAATTGTTAGGCCCGGTACCTTCTGTTGTATTTGGTGGTTGTATGACTTTGTTGGTAGTGGTAGTCACCTGGTTTAAAGCGCCAGCATTAAAAAATATGGAGTATTAAACCTGCGGTTTTATTTTTTCTTTGGGGACGAGCTTTATTAATTCTATTGGGCAGCATTGGCGTCGCACTCTTGTACGACATATCTTTATTGAACTTTTATTGTAGCGGAGATTGTCGGAACGGGGATTTAGAAAGAATAAATGGATTTTATAAAAAATACATTTATTCTTATCAAAGAATCTTTGCGTAATTGCAAACTCTAACCATTATCTTTTAATTATGAAGCTGTTTATATACACCATAGTCATACTTTTTTTTACTCTTAATTCTAATGCTCAAAATAATAGCCAGGACAGTTTAAGAAAAAAGCCGCCGCTTATTGTCAGACATAATGCTAACTCTGCATTACCTGATACAATTCATATTGTTGGCATTTTAGCTGAACAACCAGTTCCGGGTTATTGTGGTGTTTTTTGCCTTGGCGGTACAATTAAAGTAAAACTCACAAAAAAAATCCCGGGATATAACAATGAGTTCGTTTATTTGGTTACCGCATGTTTAACTATAAGTGTTAAAAAGAATGACCTGGTAAATGTAATTGCCTCTAAACTTAAAAGCCAAGAAACTGAGTGTTATTACAAATCCATTATGAATGGTTTTGATTCTAAAGGATTTCCATTTTATAAACTATCAGAAACTGAGACATCAAAGATTCATTAACTTGTTTTTCTAAAGTACCGTTGCTAAATCGTAAAAGAGATAAACGCTGTTAACAATTTAATCTTTCCCAATGTTTAAACATTCAGTAAATTACAATTCCAAAAATCATCTCCACATGCAACGCAGAAACTTTATCCGCAACGCAAGCCTTACTATTGCAGGCTTAGCTTTAATCAACAGAAACATGGCGGCAACTTTTTTTAATCAGCCGGCATATAAAATAAAAATGCTTACAGATCATATTGGTGTATTTACAGAAAAAGGCGGCGCCATACTTTTTTACATTGCTAAAAAAGATGTGGTAGTAGTGGATGCACAATTCCCCGATTCAGCACAGCATTTAATTGATGAAATAAAAAAGAAAACGGAAAATCCTTTTAAACTTTTGATCAATACACATCATCACGGCGATCATACCGCTGGCAATATTGCTTTTAAAGATTTAGTGCCGCATGTTTTAGCACACGCCAATTCTTTGACCAATCAAAAAAATGCGGCGGTAAAAAATAAAACCGAAGACAAACAATTATATCCCGATCAAACTTACACTGATACCTGGAGCGACAAAATTGGCAAAGAGACAATAACCTTACATTATTTTGGTGCCGGCCATACCAATGGTGATAGCTTTGTACATTTTGAACACGCCAATATTGTTCATGCAGGCGATTTACTGTTTAACCGCCGCCATCCTTTTGTTGATAAAAGCGCCGGTGCCGATATGGGCAGTTGGATAAAAGTGCTGGACAAAGCCACCTCCACTTTCGATAAAAAAACTCAATTTGTTTGCGGCCATAGTGCTGATGGTTATGATATTGTTACTGCACCTGCCGACCTAAAAGCGTTTGGTGATTACCTCGGTAACGTATTAAAATTTGTGGAAGGAGAAATTAAGGCCGGCAAGAAAAAAGAAGACATTTTAAAATCAACCACTTTCCCCGGCATTGGTGACTGGAAAGGCGATGGCATCAACAGGCCGCTGGAAGCTGCTTATAATGAGATTGCATCAAAGATGACATAAGTTTTTCGGCAATCTTCATCTTGTTCAGTGTCTTTACCGACCAGCTGCATTCCGTTCGGTAAAGACACCGACCAGGGAAATAAATTGCGACGAAGCAAACGCTATTGTTATTATTTCAATCGTTTAACAGCATTGGTTTCAACCAGTGATTTCATTTGAGTAATCCCTACCTTGTTTAATTGTATTAATCTTTCACGTTGACCTAAGCCTTGATTTATCAGCAACGCATTGATACTTTCTAAATTACTTAGCACAACCAATTGCTCCAAACTTGCATCATCTCTGATATTCCCTTTCTTTACAGGGTTTATGTCACGCCATTCTTTGGCCGTCATTCCAAATAATGCGACATTTAACAAGTCCGCTTCATTCGCATAAACAAAACTTACCTGCATTTTAGTAATTGTTTTAGGAATCAAATTTTCTTTAATAGCATCAGTATGAATACGATAGTTGATCTTTGAAATAGTACGTTGCAAATTCCAGTTAAGCTGATTTTTATTATTCTCCTCTTCTTTTAATCGTTGAAACTCCTTTATTAAAAACAGTTTAAATACCGGACTGACAGCAGAGCAAAATTCAAAGGCAATATCTTTATGGGCATAAGTTCCTCCATACTTTCCAAGTTTTACCATAAACCCTATAGCCTTTGTTTTTTCAATCCAAAGCCCGGGGCTTAAAACAAAACTAGGTAAGCCAGCTTGCATTTTAAAGTGGTCAAATTCTACCACTTTAAAATCAGGGTTATATAATTGCTCCCAAGTACCGATAAATTCCAATGTAGTCCGGGTACGAATCCAATTTTTGATGACATCAGCCGCTCTGGAACCCCCTTCTTTTGAATTGGCAATATCAGTAAGGCTGATGTAATCACTCTCCTTGAAAGAAACAACTCCAATTTCTATGTTCTGCACTTTGATAGTAGCGTTTTTTTCCATTTTTAAATTTTAGTTTTAATATCGTCAAATTATTACTCTTTCCCACCATGGCGATATGGCAACAATAATAGACTCCAAAAACCAATTTACGGTTGTCATTAATTTTTAAAATACAAAAAGATGTTGGGGAATAAGCAGCGACAACTTGCAAATGAGCAACCATAATTTTCGACCAGTCTCCCGTAACCTATTCAATAACCTGTACCAAACAGAACTCACTTCACTGTCACCATCAATTTCTCCAGTACAAAATATACTATCGGGCAAAAATTGGAATTCTTTAGCGTAAGCGGTTGCCTTTTCAACAACACATCTTCATCTGTATAAGGAAATCTTGCACAATCACTTGGCCGCACTTCATAAATGCTGCAATAATTATCGGCGCCTAAAAAACTGCAGGGTTTTGTTTTCAACACATAATCGCCGTCACTATCTACAAACAAATACGTATTTATAAAATCGCCTTCCTTCATTTTAAGGTGTTTGCTGATGCGTTTAATGTCGGGAGTTTTAAAACGTGGAGAATATCCCTTGCAACAATTACCACATTGCAGGCAATCAATTTTTTCAAAAGCTTCTTCATGCAGGTCGGGCAAAGCTTTCAGCACTTTGTTCTTATCCGCCCGGTTCAAAAACTGTTTGTATTGTTTTTGATGGTCCGCAGATTTCTTCTCCCAATTATCTAACAGGTCTTCTTCCATACTGCAAATATCGTTTTAGTTTTTGAAACTGCTTCGCAGTTATTGCAGCCACAAATGACGCAAATTTTCACTAATAATGCATTTCATTCGTGTTAATTCGTGTAATTCGTGGCAAGCCCAAATTCACGCAGTGAATTAGAAAAAATATATTTGTTGCACTTTTAAAATAATACTGCCGCTTACAAAGAATTTCATTTAATTTGTATCAAATTTTTTAGACAATGTTACAAGTAATAGTCCCTTTGGATTTTTCCGAAACCTCTTTTAATGCTGCTCACTATGCCTGCAATATGTTTAAAAAAAGAACCGATGTAAATATCATACTGTATCATTACTATTCAGGCGGCGAAGATGTGGTTATTGCCGAAAATTACTTAACCACACTTAAAACAGAGTTACAAACAGCTATTGACAAGATTGAAATTTATGCAGAATCCGGCGATAATTTTATTGACAGTCTTGCTGCTTTTGCACATGTAAAAGCTGCTTATATGATCATTATGGGTCTTACCGGCAAAACCCCGCTGGCACAGCGTTTCTCAGGTTCCAACACTTTAAAAATGGCCGAAAAAAATATTTGCCCGGTGTTAATTGTTCCTGAAGAGGCTAAGTTTTCCAAAGTAGATAATGTGCTCATCACCTCCGAAATGAAATATGTGGAGGAAAGCCCTACTTTACTTGCTGTAAAACGTGTGCTTAACGATTTTAAACCTGCACTTCATATTTTAAATGTGGATGATAGTCATTATATCGCTTTAACACCAGCATTTAAAGCAGAAAGAGATAAGATGGAAGAATTACTGAAAGAATTCAACCCCGAATTTTATTTTATGCGGTTATATGATTTTCATGAAGCAGTTAATTTATTTGCAAAAGATAAGGATATCGACATCATCATCATAGCTCCGCAATACCATAGTTTTTACGAGCGGCTGTTTAAAACCCAGCACACCAAAAAAATGATCTATCAAAGTAAAGTACCTGTTCTTGCAGTACATGAATAATTTTTATACCCCAATACTGATTGTTTTCTAACAAACAGGCATTTTTATTGCACAGCATTGATCGTACCTCTCCGTTATTTTAATGAGGTTATCCCTCAGTTTTCCACAGTAACCAATCAGTAAACTTATTGCCACCAAATCTTGTTATGTTATCGTAATTTTGCGGCAACTTTTTTACAGTATCCAGCACATCATAAATTTTACAGGAATATGAATCTTTTCGAACAACAAAACCAGGAGTTTACAGCAAGGCATATCGGACCCGGCGAACAGGAAACCAAAGCCATGTTAAAAGTGATCGGCGTAAGATCAACAGATGAATTAATTGAGCAAACCGTTCCTTCATCCATCCGTTTAAAAAGCCCGTTAAAAACTGCCGGCCCGGTAAGTGAATTTCAATACCTGGCCGATCTTAAAAAAACAGCTTCATTAAACAAAGTTTTTAAAACTTACATTGGCCAGGGCTACTACAATACCATTGTGCCCAGCGTTATTTTAAGAACTGTTTTTGAAAACCCGGGATGGTATACCCAATACACACCTTACCAGGCCGAGATTGCACAAGGGCGTTTGGAAAGTTTGCTCAACTACCAGACAGTAGTGAGCGATCTTACCGGTTTGCCCATTGCCAATGCCAGCCTGCTGGATGAAGGCACTGCTGCTGCAGAAGCCATGGCCATGTTATTCAACCACAAGAATAAAGACCACGATCATATCACAGCACCTAAATTTTTCGTGGATGAAAATATTTTCACCCAAACAAAAGATATTTTAATCACCAGGGCTACTCCTATTCATGTGGAGTTGGTTTTTGGAGATTATAAAACCATTGCTTTGGATGATTCCTTCTTTGGTGCAATAGTGCAATATCCCAACAGCAATGGTGCGGTAGATGATTACCGCAATTTTATTGATAAAGTACATGCAGTGAATGCACAGGTTATTATGGCTACAGATCTATTGGCCCTCACCTTATTGACGCCGCCCGGCGAATTAGGTGCTGATGTAGCCATCGGTAATTCGCAACGCTTTGGTGTACCTATGGGATTTGGCGGGCCGCATGCCGCCTTCTTTGCTACCAAAGATGATTTTAAAAGAAATATCCCCGGCCGTATCATCGGCGTAAGCATTGATGCGCAAGGCAACCGCTGCCTGCGCATGGCATTGCAAACGAGGGAGCAACACATCCGTCGTGAAAAAGCTACCAGCAATATTTGCACCGCACAGGCTTTGCTGGCCAATATGACTGCAATGTATGCCGTGTATCATGGCCCGGATGGATTAACGAATATTGGTAAGCGGGTAAGTTTGCTGGCACAAACACTTTGTGATGAACTGGCTGAAATGGGCTTTACCAATGTAAACGAATACTACTTTGACACACTGAAAATACATGTAAAAGATGTAGCTCCCATTCGCAAACTTGCTGAGCAACAGGAGATCAATTTTAAGTATTTTGATGATGAATATATCGGTATTGCACTGGATGAAACCACTTCTCAAAATGATATCCTGAACATACTGCATGTATTTGCTACTTCGCAGGGCAGTGATACTGCTGTTGCCAATTTTGATGCAGATAGTTTATTAGAAAATATTCCTGCTGCATTAACACGCACTTCAGAATTTTTAACGCACCCGTTGTTCAATACCCATCACAGCGAAACTGAAATGATGCGGTACATAAAATCTTTGGAGAATAAAGATCTGAGTTTAAATACGTCAATGATAAGTTTAGGAAGCTGCACCATGAAACTAAATGCAGCCACGCAACTGATCCCTGTAAGTTGGCCGGAGTTTGGTGGCATGCACCCATTTGCACCTGCCAGCCAGTGGAAAGGTTACCAGCAAATTGTTACAGAATTAGAAAACTGGTTGAGTAATATCACAGGTTTTGCAGCCACTTCTTTACAACCCAACAGTGGCGCACAGGGCGAGTATGCGGGACTGTTAGCTATACGTGCCTATCATGCGCAACGCAACGAAGCGAAGAGGAATGTGATACTGATTCCCATCTCCGCACACGGCACCAACCCTGCAAGTGCAGTAATGGCGGGCTTTAAAGTAGTGGTAACCAAATGCGATGAAGCCGGCAATATTGATGTGGCCGATTTAAGAATGAATGCAGAAAAATACAAGGATTCATTAGCGGGTTTGATGGTTACTTATCCAAGTACGCATGGCGTGTTTGAAGAAAGCATCAAAGAAATTTGTGCATTGATACATGACAATGGCGGATTGGTATATATGGATGGTGCCAACATGAATGCACAGGTGGGACTCACCTCTCCCGGAAATATTGGTGCAGATGTGTGCCATTTGAATTTGCACAAAACATTTTCTATCCCTCACGGCGGTGGCGGCCCCGGTATGGGACCAATTTGCGTGAATGAAAAGTTAGCTCCATTTTTACCGGGTCACTCTTCGTTCGTGAGTAGTGAATCGTCAGTCGTGAGAAGTAACGGTTCACCCCTCACGTCTCACGCCTTACATCTCACGACCGCAGTTAGTGCTGCACCATTCGGTAGTGCAAGCATCCTTTTAATCAGCTATGCGTACATAAAATTATTAGGCCCCGAAGGTTTAAGAAAGAGTACGGAGTATGCGATACTGAATGCGAATTACATGAAAGCCCGTTTAGAAAAAGAATATAAAATTTTATACAGCGGCAAAAACGGAACCTGTGCACATGAATTTATTGTTGACTTGCGCCCGTTTAAACAAAGTGCAGGTATTGAGGCAGAAGATGTTGCTAAACGTTTGATGGATTATAATTTTCATGCGCCAACATTAAGTTTCCCCGTTGCAGGAACCATCATGATTGAACCAACAGAAAGTGAAGACAAAGCAGAGCTGGATCGTTTTTGCGATGCCCTGCTCAGCATACGTGAAGAAATTCGTGCTGTTGAAAATGGCGACGCTGATAAAGCAGATAATCCATTGAAGCATGCACCGCATACACAGTTTGTAGTTTGTGCTAACGACTGGAATCATAAATACACAAGGGAAACTGCAGCATTCCCATTGGAGTATGTAAAACAAAATAAATTCTGGCCCAGCATCAGCAGGGTAAATAACACTTATGGCGACAGGAATTTAATTTGCACCTGCGAGCCTGTAAGTGCGTATGCAGAAGAAGCAGTATAGGAAATTTCTACTAACACTTATCTCTACAAGCCCAACTGTAAAAGGTTGGGCTTTTTATTTTCGTTACACAGAGAAGTCAGGTTTTTGAAACTTGACTTCTCTAAACCTGCACACCACTCATCAAACCAATTTAAAAAATCAGTTAAAATGAATTAAATTAGAATTTCTAACTAAAACACTTTTCAACATGAGAAGACAACCTATCCTTGTTGCAGCACTATGCATAGTTTGCAATATAGTGTTTGCACAAACCGATGATGTGGCTTTAAGCAAAATAAAAAATGAAGGGCTGAATAATTCCAAAGTGATGGACATTGCTTTTCACCTTACCGATGTATCAGGGCCACGCTTAACCAATTCTCCCGGCTATTTTCGTGCAGCCAACTGGGCAAAAGATGAACTGACCCGGATGGGATTAGTAAATGTTGCATTAGAACCCTGGGGAGATTTTGGTGTAGGCTGGGAACAGAACCGTTGCTATGTTGCCATGACGGCGCCTTACTACACTCCGATTGTTGCGATACCCCGTGCATGGACAGGCAGCACTCCCGGCAAAAAAGCGGTGAGCAGCGAAGTGATCGTTATCAATGCAAAAGATTCTGCAGAGTTGTACCAGAATTATTCCGGCAAGATAAAAGGCAAGATCGTGATGTTTTATTCAGCGGATACTTTACATCCTACATTTTCGCCTAATGGTCAGCGTTATGCTGACAGCACTTTGGAAAGAATGGGCGCTGCAAAACCTGATGCACCAAGAGGACCAAGAAATTTTACGCCTAATGAAGCCATGAGGCAACGCCAGGCATTAGCAAGACAGATGGGAGATTTTTATAACAAGGAAAAACCGGCATTGGTATTAAGCCTTAACCCAAGAGGCAGCGAAGGCACCTTGTTTGTACAGAATGGCGGCTCTTATGCAAAAGATGCAGAAAATAATTATGCCTGGGTAATGTTATCCAG
>Ga0068859_100007942_pt1 | contig 10763 bp, 4 predicted proteins | sample KBSSwiS22_FD_66585 | JGI IMG/M metagenome (GOLD analysis project Ga0068859, IMG submission 66585) | Switchgrass rhizosphere microbial communities from Kellogg Biological Station, Michigan, USA - KBS Switchgrass S2-2 | ecosystem: Host-associated > Plants > Roots > Rhizosphere > Soil ... | reverse complement strand
CGGGTCGGCATCAATACCGGACTCGTCGTCGTTGGGGCAATCGGATCGGACCTGCGGATGGAATATACAGCGATCGGGGACGCCATCAACCTGGCGGCGCGCATGGAACAGACAGCCGCCCCTGGGACAGTTCAAATCTCGGAGGAAACCTATAAACTGGTTTCTCCCTTTTTTGACTGCGAGGCGCTCGGTGAAGTCGAAGTGAAGGGCAAGGCAGCGCCGGTCAAGACTTATCGTCCGTTATCGCTAAAAAAGAGTCCGGGACGTGGGCGCGGACTGGATGGGCTGACCTCTCCGCTGGTCGGACGCGAGGCACAACTTGATCTGCTTGATGGACAGTTGCTGCAATTGAAAACGGGAACGGGATCATTTATCGCCGTGATCGGCGAAGCCGGACTTGGAAAATCCACCTTGATCGCCGAGTTGAAAAAGGCTCATGAAGAATTCACCTGGCTGCGAGAGGATTCACTTTCATACACGCGCTCTGTCAGTTATTACCTCTGGAGGCAAATCATCCGTCAGGCCATTGCAGCCAACGATGACGACTCGCCAATCGAAGTGCGCGGCAAGCTGCGTTTGGTCTGTGATCGTTGTGCTATTCCTGAAGGAGATATGACGTTCCTGGAAGCCATGCTTGCCGTGGAGAGGGAAGAAAGCCTGCCGCCAGGAGCGGAAATTCAGGGCGAGGCATTGGTTCAAAAAATGGTCGAGGCGGTCCGCGCCTTCCTATCTGGCCTGGCATCGGAAGGCCCGCTGATTCTGGTATTTGATGATTTGCATTGGGCGGATGAAGCTTCGTTGAACCTGCTCCTCAATCTGATAGACCTGACGATCACGCAGCCTATCGCCTTCATCTGTATGCTGCGGCCCGATAAAGCTGCCGCGGGTTGGGAAACGATCCAACAGATTCAACGTAAGGTTGGGTCCCGTTATCAATCGATCCTGCTCCAACCCCTGCACGCTGATCAGACGGATTTGCTCTTGATGAACCTGCTCGGTATGAAGGATTTGCCGAAGAGCATCCGCGATCTGATCGTGGCAAGAGCTGACGGGAATCCATTCTTCGTCGAAGAACTGATCCGTTCATTGATCGAAACGAATCAGATCATCCGTGAAGAAAGCCATTGGCGTACAAGCAGCGAAGAGGCAAATGTCTCGCTTCCGAATACATTGCGCGGCGTGCTGGGTGCCCGGATCGACCGTCTGCCTGAACTCACAAAGCATATCTTACAAAACGCAGCCGTCGTGGGACGTTCCTTTGAACTGCGAGTGCTGAACCGGTTGACCCATCTGAATGAGGAATTGAATCCGCACATTCAATATTTGGAAGATGTCAGCCTCGTGGAAGCGCTTCTCAATGAGTATGCCTTCAAGCACGTTCTGATCCAGGAAACGGCCTACGACTCGATCCTGATCAAAAGGCGCAAGGAACTTCATCGTCAGATCGGGGAGGCACTGGAAGAACTGTACGCAAATCGAATCGATGAATTTGCCCCCCTGCTGGCGAATCATTTTTATGCGGCCCGGGATGGGCGTTCGCTCAAATACGACCGGCTGGCAGGTGAAAAGGCTGCGCGTCTCTATGCCAATACGGAGGCCGCGACCCATTTCCGTCGGGCGCTTGAAGTTGCCAAACGTACTCCGGACAATACTGAACAAATCACGAAGCTTTATGCACAATTAGGCCAAGTACTGGAACTCGGGGGTCATTATGAACAGGCGCTGCAAATTTATGATGAAATGCAAGCCTTCGCTCATGACCATCATGAACGTGCTTCAGAGATGGCTGCGCTCATGGCAAAAGCCACCATGTATTCGACGTTTACCCAGATCCATAATTCTGCCTTGAGTGAGCAATTACTTCTCCAGGCTCTTGATATTTCACGCGAGATCGGTGATCGTACGACGCAGGCAAAATTGAGCTGGAATCTAATGCTCACTTATTTGTTCTCCAAACGCCCAGATCAGGCGTTGGAACAGGGGGTACTTGCGCTCAGCCTGGCGCGCCAGGCTGATGATCGTGAACAACTGGCTTTTGTGCTGAATGATTTATGTCGTCTCTATACATGTCGCGGTGAATTCGAAAAAGCTTATGATGTCATCAAGGAAGCGCGCGAGTTGTGGCGGGCGTTGGATCATCAGGTGATGCTTGCAGATAGTTTCGGCTCAGAAGCCGAAGCACGCTTCAATGCAGGTGAATTTGAGCAATCACTGACGTGCAGCCAGGCAGCCTTACAAATTACGGAAAAGATCGAAAACCTGTGGGGACAATCTTATGACCGCATGCTCATGTCGTTTGTCTATTTTGAGGTTGGAAAGTTGGGAAATGGCATTCAATTGGCAGAGGAGAGCGTTCAACTCGCAGATGCAGCAGGGCTGATCGCCAGTAGTATTGGTCTGCGTTCAGAACTGGCCTGGTTCTATGCCTATAGCGGCGCGTACGAAAAAGGCAATGAATTGATCGAACAGGCTTTGCAAGCCGCGGATGCGAAACAACCGGCCTGGAAAGCGTTTCCGCAGGCGGCGAAGATCCGAATCTATTTGTTGCAGGGCGATACTCAATCCGCAATTCAGTTTGCCGGGAATACCCTGTTTGAGCCGATTTCCATCCCCTATGCGCGTTACACTATTTTCCTTTGTATGGCGAATATCGAACTGGCGGTCGCGAGAGGCGATTATGATTTAGGCATTCGATTGGTCGATGATTTGTTGAGCGAAGTCCTGTCTTTGACACGGGTGGATATTCCCGATGTACTCTGCTGGAAGGGAAAAGCGTTAATAGGCTTGGGACAATTCGATCAAGCGCATCAGGTCTTAATGCGGGCTTGCTCGCTGGCTGAAAACCTTGGTGCCAATACCCAGCTTTGGCCCTGCCTGGCTGGCCTCGCAACGGTGAACTCACAACTCGGAAATCATAAAGAAGCGGAGGCAAATCGCAGAGAAGCCCAGGGCATTGTTCACGATATCGCAGAATCCCTGCAAAGCGTTGGGCTTGGCGATTTGTTTTTGAAACAGCCTCGGGTCCAGGTATTGCTGTCTTAATTCCAGGGAGAATGATCATGTCAAATGCAGAGAATAAAAAAATTGTCCGTCGTTATCAGGAAATCTATAACAGCAATGATCTGGAGGCTTTGGGCGAAGTCGTGTCGGAAGATTTGCTGACGCCCAAAATCATGCCGGGAATTCCAAGTGGAATGGAAGGGGCGAAAGCTGCTCATCGGATCATGCTGGCGGGATTTCCCGATTATCAAACTGTCATTGATGATCTGGTTGCCGAAGGCGACAAAGTCGTTGCGCGCATCACGATGAGCGGCACGAATACTGGAAACTTCATGGGCATTCCTCCCACCGGGAAACATGTCTCTTTTACCGGCATTTACATAGCCAGAATCGCAAATGGAAAGATCGTGGAACACTGGGGCGAAGAGGATTCCATAAGTCTTTTGCAGCAACTTGGCGCACTTTCTTTGTAATGTTGGAGCGGCTTGCATCTCTCTTGAAAGTTCGTCGGGAGGAAGGTCGCCTCGTCCTTCTGGTGGCTTTGCTCTTTGCGTGTATCCAGGCAGGACAAGGGATGGGAGATAACGCGGCCTCTGCCTTATTCCTCCTGCGCTTCGGCGTGGACTATCTGCCTTATATGTATATCGCAGCGGGGGCATTGACCTTTGTCGTCACGATGGCCTACTCCGCTGGATTGGGGCGATTTGAAAAAGGACGCTTCTTCTTAGGGATGATCGCGGCCTTTACAGCCTTGCTGATCCTGGAACGCGCCGCGATTTCGCTCTCGTTGCCCTTTTTATATCCTGCCCTGTGGTTGACCGTGAACGGCATGGCCGGAATCCTCGGTACATTTGTCTGGAATCTTGCGGGGGAAGTTTGTGACGCCCGCCAGGCAAAACGGCTGTTCCCATTATTTACCAGTGCGGGGATTCTCGGGAGTGTGCTCGGCAATGCAATTACAGGGTATATTGCCAAACATCTCGGTACCGATAATCTATTCATTTTGTATGCCATCCTGCTTGGCATAGCGTTTTACTTAACCCGTTTGATCGCAAACTCCTATTTCCGCAAGGAAAAGAAATCCAGCGATCAAACAAGTTTGTTGGCCGACCTGCGCGCCGGTTTTGATTTTGTACGCCTCTCGCCGTTGATGCGCCTGATCTCTTATGCGTCTATCCTCTTTTCGGTGCTCTTCTTCACAGTTGCTTTTCCATTCAATAAAGTTGTTACTGCCTCCTTTCCAGATGAAGCTGGCGTGGCTGGATTTTTCGGGTTGTTTAACAGCATCACAACCGCCGCGACTTTTTTTGTATCCCTTTTACTTGCCAATCGCATTTACACCAGTCTCGGTATTATTAACAGTGTTTTTCTCATGCCGTTGGTTTATCTCTTCAGTTTTGCTGTGTTCACGCTCCGCTATGACCTCGGTGGAGCTGCCGTGGCGCGCTTTGCACAGCTTGTGATTCTGGCAGGGCTTGCAGGAACGGCCTGGAATGCCTTGTTTAACGTGGTCCCGTCCCAGAAGCGCGGACAGGTGCTGGCCTTTAGCAACGGCGTTCCCGCTCAGATTGGGGTGATGCTTTCTGGCGTGCTGTTGATCGTTGCCGATAAAGCTTTTACCGTTCAGCAGATTTTTTTGATCGGTGCGTTTGTCGCGGTGGTCTGCGGTATCTTCGTCTGGCGAATGCGCGCCGCCTACGGCCAGGCTTTGATACAGGCGTTACAGGCGGGCCGGGTCGAAGTCTTCAGTGCCAGGGATGCGGCGTTGACCGGGTTTCAAAGCGATGCAGCCGCGTTGAATGTTGCCATACGAGCTTTGCAGGATGAAAAACCGACCGCACGTCGCCTTGCAGCGGAAATGCTGGGGCGTATGGAATCGGATGCAGCCATCCCGCATCTTGCCCAGCTCCTTTCCGACCCGGAACCCACGGTTCGGGTTTCAGCCGTTGCCTCGCTGGGAATGTTGTATGCAGATTCCACGGTGGACGAAATCATTCTTCTCCTGGATGATCCCGATGACCAGGTGCGCGAAGAGGCGCTGACAGTCCTCGCAAAGTTGAAAGTGACTCTTTCTCCGGAACTGGTTTCAAGGATTCGCGATCTGATGCTGAACGATCCTTCCTCGTCAGTCCGGAAGAAAGCAATCATCGCTCTCGGCAGACTTGGCAGGGTGGATGAAGCCATATCTTTTCTGAGCTCTCAACTCCACTCAGATGATCCTCGCCTGCACGTGTCTGCGTTGGAGACGGTCGGCGAAATTGCGCCTTTTCTGAACTCGTCTTTCGACAAGAAATCTATTCTGGACTCTCTCGACCACTCATCGCCAGCCATCCGTCGCGCTGCTGTTTCCGCGCTCGGAAGTTTGAAGGATGCATCGGTCAGCGGGACGCTCATCCATTCTTTGACCGATCCCGACACCAGCGTTCGCAGGGTAGCGGCAGAATCGTTACGTCGACTTAACCCGGAGAGCCGCGCTTCTGTGCTGGAGATGTTTAGAGCAGACCACTCTTCTACAGATGCCGCTCTCGACGCGCTGGCTCCTGGAAATCCGGAATCACTATTCCCGCTTCGCGAATATTCCAGGCGCGAAACCCTTCGTGCCCGGAGGCTGCGTAATCAATCTGCCAGTCTTCCCTCCACAAAGGGAGCGACGGAGTTCCTACGCTCCTATCTGGGAACGCAAGCCTCGATTTGCGAAGGACGTCTCATCAAGACCGTCGGCCTGTTTGGCGATGCGCACACGATGGAACTTGTACGCAAAAGCATGAACGGGACAAATATCGAAAACCGCGCCGCGGCACTCGAAGCGCTGGATACCATTGGCGATCGACAGCTCGCGAAAAGTGTCGTTGCTCTGCTCGAAGAAGAACCCGCACGATCTGACCCGTCGGATGTCGTTGCGACGTTGTTGAAAAGCAGTGATCCCTGGCTTCGCGTTCTGGCCTTGCGTTCCACATCCGAACTGGGCTTGCGCGAATTCATTCCGTTATTGCATCAGTTGAAATCAGGCGAGGATCCGCTTCTGCGCGAGGCGGCGCTTGGAGCATTGACCGATTTTGGCGAGGAGAAATCGATGGACACCTTGAAAACCGTTTCCATCCTGGAACGCATTCTGTTGTTGCGCGAAATTCCGATCTTTGCAGATCTATCCCCTGAAGACTTGAAGCATGTGGCAGAGGTCGCCCACGAAGAGTGGTATCCGCAAAATACAGATATCTTCCATCAAGGCGATGACGGTCGAATGATGTTCGTGATCGTGGATGGTTCTGTTCGGGTGATTCGGACGATGGATGGCAAGGACCAGGTATTGGCAGAACGCGGCCCCGGGGATTTCGTTGGCGAAATGGCGATCATCGAGTCTGCCCCGCGTTCTGCGACGCTGCATACTCAAAGCGAAGTCCGGGTGCTTGCCATCGATGATGAGATCTTTAAGGGGATTTTGCGTGAACGGCCTGATGTCTCTTTCGCCGTCTTGCGCAGTATCTCGCGCAGGCTGCGCGAGAAGGTCGTGTAAAACCGCGCCCCTGCGTTTTCTGCGACATGAGTCTGTTTTTAGACATTAAGCGCCATGGCAATGGCGCCCCGTAAAGCAGTGTCATATCCAAGCTGACTCAAACCTACTCGCGGAGCGGGTACGAGCTTCAGGTGCTCTTCCATTACGTTTTGAGCTGACTCAATAAATCGCTCCCCTCCGCCGACTGCCACTCCACCCCCAATGGCAATGATCTCCGGCGCGTAGAGAGCGGTCATATTCCGTAGTCCCTGCCCAAGGTTATAGGCGACCTCTTCCCATTCCTCCGGACTCAACTCCTCGGCCGGCTTCCCATAGATTCGGCGGATGCCGTTACCGGAGACCAGCGCCTCCAAACAATCGGGTGCGCCGCATTCACATTGAACTGCCGATGGGTTGGCGCAGCGAAAATGGATGGACTCGTGACCGACTTCGGGATGAGCACCGTTCTGTCCCCGGTAGATTTTTCCATCCACTAAAAAACCACCTCCCATGCCGGTGCTGAGGGTGATGTAAAGGAAGCGGCTCACAGAAAGTCCTCCCCAACGGTATTCGCCAACCGCAGCCACGTTGGTATCCACATCAATCCGGAAGGCGCAGCCCCATTTTTTCTCCATCAGCGCTTTGAGGGGGACATTCCGCCAGGCCGGCTGGTGCAGGGGCGAGACGATTCCTCGCTCCCAGTCCAGCGGACCGCCAATGGCCGCACCCATCCCTATGATTTCATCTTCCCCGGTCACCACGGCGATCATGTTGTTGATGTTTGCCAGGTCTCTTCCCAGATTTGTGGAGGTGGCTCTTCGTTCACGACGGAGGATGTTTCCCTTGCCATCCGCCGCGGCCACCATGATCTTTGTCCCGCCGATATCCAATCCTATCAACACTGCCATTGCTTTATCCCTTTTCTTTACTGGTGAGGATTACGTGTCATTTCGCCGAATCAGAATGCTTTCGCTTCCAATTCCTGCACTCTGACGGCACTTCGATTCTACTCCAGTAGGATCTATGCGCCGGCTATCCATCCTAATCGGAAGGATCTTCTCCAACGAAAAGGTTACACCGAGCGCTCCAATGAAAAAAATCCACTGTATAATTGAATTAGAACAAATGGTCTAGCCCTTTTAATCTTGAGAGGTCCATATGTCTGTTTCGATTATGGTAGAAGGCAAAGTGGTGGGTCAGAAACGAGCTTTGTTCACAGACTGGAATATCGAGTTACCCCCGCCTGATGAAAGTTCGGGGGACCATCTCAAGTTACGGGATCTCATCACCTCCATCGTCCTAAAAGAAGTGGAAGCATTCAAACTCCGCCAGGAGGAACGGAAATTGGCCCGTGTCATGAGCCGGCGGGAAATCGAGCAAAGCGCGGTCCTCGGGAAAGTGGATCCTGGAGAGCGTGACCCTGGACAGCAGGTAAATTCAGAGGAAGCTGTTGCAGTTGCCTTACAGGCGTTCGAAGATGGATTGTATTTCGTGTTTGTCGACGAGGTTCAGCAGACCAGGCTCGAGAGTGAAGTATTTCTGAAAACAAACAGTAAAGTTGTATTTCTTCGACTGACGGCACTTGTAGGGGGATAAAAAATGCTCTCAACGGTAGAAGCTCAGGAACGTTTAAAGTCCTTTTACAACCCGGATCATTCAGCAGAGCAGGTGGGGCGACTTGGGAGGCTCCCCTCAAATCTTTCCACGATGGGCCAAATCCTGATACAAGCTGGGCCGGTTTGGAAAAAACTGCAGGAGGAGCGGAATACGCGAGCCTGGCGGCAGTGGGATGCGGGCAGAACGGTCGGGGCCCTATCGGCTCGAGAACGACAATTGCTGTTTGCCGCGCTCTTCCCAGGAATTGCATCATATGTGGAAGATACCTGGAATTTGTTCGATCTTTTCCCTTATCAATCCGGCCAGCAACGGCGACCATTTCGCAACCCCAGCGGCAAAAACTTCGATGCCCGAATCGCCTGGCTGCAGTCTTTACCGCACGCCATTCGCGGCTATGAACATCAGGATATCCTCTGGCTGGCAGCCTGGGCTTCCCATTTGGGATACTGGGGGCCGAATACACTGGGTTATCTGTTTGCATCTGCTATTTCCAAAGGAGGCAAGACAGGCGATGAAGTATTCGACGTTCTCATTGCCTCGGGGAATGGCACTCATGAAATTGGAATCATGGGACGGCATGTTGTCCGGGCGCTTTTGTGCTCTCCAAAAGTGGAGGGCTGGGACTATATCGAACGGATGCTGCTTGCGGCCCAGCGCGAAGAAGGACTTCGGCAGGTCATCCTGGAATCGATTGACGAATCGCAACCTTTAGCGTTCCGGCGAATTCTGCGAATGGTCATCGATCAGAATCTCATCCGCTTTAGCGCGGCGATCCGGGCTTGCAGCGTTTGGTTCGGGCTGCCCTTTGAAGTTGCAACTCCTAAAACGACGCGTACAGTTCTGGAACAGGTACTTCGCTTCCTGAATTCACCATCAGACTGCGAAAATTCGGTCGAACAAGGAAGTGCCCATGATGTTTATTATGCGCTCTGGGCGATGGCGTTTGATGACGTGAGCAAAGCCCTCCCTTATGCAGTCAGCCTGGCAGAGTCGCCGGAGGTTGAAAATCGATTCGTTGCCGTTCATTTGTTGGGACAATTGAACTTAAGTGAGTGTTTTCCGGTATTACAGTCCAGGTTGGATGATGAAGATATCCGCGTCGCCGCTCATGCACTCTCCGGCTTGACGGCTGGTAACTTCGAATCGAAGTTGATGGATGCCAGTGATTTGTTCGAACGCCTGGAGCGACTCCTGCCTCGTGTGAAAGCAAAAAATAACAAACTCAAACCTTTGGTTTGGGATTGGCTGCCTGTCTCATTAAACCGTGAAAATGTCGCAGGGCAACTTATAAATTGCCTCGGCACGCGATCGCCGAAACGCCTCATCCCTTATTTGCCCAGCATGAATCCTGGAGATCGGGAACGGGTTGCGCGGGTTCTCCTGGAAAAAAAGGATAAAGACCCGGAGACCCTACAGACCCTTCTGTTGTTGGCGGCTGACCTGAGCTCGAATGTGCGCGAAACCGCCATAAAGGGACTTCATGGCATTAAGCTTCAGGATGCCGATATCTCCTACCTGGAGGGGTTGCTGGCACGGCAATCCCAGAGTCTACGACGTGCCATCCTCCAACTGTTATTGGAATTGCCGGATAATAAGCTTCTTGAAAGTGTTCGACGATTGGTTGAGCATAAGGGAGAAAATCAACGTTTCGCTGCGCTGGAGATGCTAAAGGTTTGTAAAGATCACCAGAGGTTTCCAACTGAAGTACAAACGATATCGTTAGATTTCAAGCAGCACAAGACGCCATCGAATTCAGAAATCGTTCTGCTGGACGAGATCCTCTCCCTTTCTGTGGAGAAATATTCTCTGGAAGACGCGCTTGGTCTACTGGATCCCGAAGAGCGCACAAAGCCCAGGCCGGTCAAGGCGAAGCGGTTCTCAAAAGTTAAACTCGGAAGCTCAGAGGCGGTTGCCTGTTTGCGCTCGTTGGACTCCCTGGTCGAAGGACATCGTAACGATGTGGTTGACATTTCCAGCGGAAACGCAAAAGGTGTTGAGTTGCTGGGGAACCTTCACTGGGGTTGGATGTTTCATCCGGATCAGCGATCTGGTACGTCCGATTTTGAGGGCTTTCCTTTAAAGGAGATGGCTGAATCGTGGTGGCAATCCAGACCGAAAGCATTGATGGACCCAGATGGATATGAATTGCTGCGGGCCTATGCAGTCCTTCAACTGTTTCCTCGTCCTTACGGTTTTTTGTCCCGGTCCGGGAAGGGTGTTCCGAACGATATCCAGAAATATTATCGGGTCCAGCTGGACTTTGAACTTGACTACCGCGAGATCATTCGTTCGATGCTCGAATGGTTGATCTGGAAACACCCGGTCCGGGGCGAAGTGGATTTTATTTTGAGTGCACTCGAAGAAGCGGTTGGCAGGTTATCCCATGCGGAACTCACTGCGCTGAAGCCCATGTATCAGGGTGGGATCAAGGTACGTGCGATCGATCACGATAAACTCCATTATTTGGGCATTGCGCGTTGGTTGCGAAGTATTCGCCCTGAATCCTGGACGGATCAGCATCACGCTTCCTTGTGGGGCCTTGTGTCCTGGCTGAATGAACCGGAGCCAGGATTGTCTGGAAATTATTCCACGCTTGACGATTTGCTCCTGGCCTATGAAGCGGGCGCTGCGACCCGCGCCGATCTCTTTTACA
>Ga0068859_100007940_pt1 | contig 10765 bp, 8 predicted proteins | sample KBSSwiS22_FD_66585 | JGI IMG/M metagenome (GOLD analysis project Ga0068859, IMG submission 66585) | Switchgrass rhizosphere microbial communities from Kellogg Biological Station, Michigan, USA - KBS Switchgrass S2-2 | ecosystem: Host-associated > Plants > Roots > Rhizosphere > Soil ... | reverse complement strand
AGTGAGATCGGGTATGGGATGTGGGGGATGGCCGGCTGGTCCAACTCCGACGATGATGAATCGCTCGGTTCGCTGCAAGCGGCAGTCGCTCACGGCTGTAACTTCTTCGATACAGCTTACGCTTACGGTAACGGTCATAGTGAAAACCTTCTGGGCCAGATCGTACGGTCCAACCAGGCCACGCGTCTTTACACTGCTTCAAAGATCCCGCCGAAAGATCTGAAGTGGCCCGCGCAGCCTGAATCGACGCTGATGCAATCGTATCCACCCGATCACGTCGAAGAATATGTTCATCGCAGTCTGGAGAATGCCGGGTTGGACCAGTTGGACCTCATGCAGTTTCACACCTGGAACGACGAGTGGATGCGTGACGATCGCTGGTTCTATCGCCTCGACGATCTGCGCAGTCAGAAACTGATCAATGCGATCGGTATCAGCATTAATCGTTGGGAGCCGTGGAATGGTATACGTGCCGTGCGCAGCGGACAGATCGACGCAGTGCAGGTGATCTACAACATCTTCGATCAGAATCCGGAGGACGAACTGTTTCCTGCGTGTCGCGAGATGGACGTTGCGGTGATCGCGCGTGTTCCGTTTGACGAAGGCACGCTAACGGGAACGTTGACGAAAGACAGTCACTGGCCTGAAGGCGATTGGCGCAATACTTATTTCGTCCCGGAGAATCTGATTCCAAGTGTTGAGCGAGCGGATGCGGTGAAGAAAGTTCTCGAGGAGTGGAACCGCGAACATTCTACAAACATCACGATGCCCGAACTCGCGTTGCGCTTCATTCTTGGGAATGAGGACGTCAGCACGATCATTCCCGGCATGCGCAAACTCTCGCATGTGGAATCAAACATCGCCGCCAGCGATGCCGGGCCACTGCCACCAGAGCTACAGGAAAAGATGCGGACATTTCGTTGGGTACGAAAGCCCGCGCCCTGGTCACAGTGAAAGTGGGCCACAAAAAGGCACATAAGGCTCATAAAGAAACCAGTCAGGAGATTCAATCCTGGCTGGTTTTTTCTTTTTGTGTGCTTTATGTGCCTTATTGTGGCTAACTTTTCATCTCGAGGGTTTTGACCAGAAACGCCCAGCGATCCGCGGTCTCTTCGATGAGCTTCGACGTCGGTTTGCCGGCGCCGTGGCCAGCTTTTGTCTCGATGCGAATGAGAATCGGAGCACTGCCGCCCTGCGCGGCCTGAAGCGCTGCGGCAAACTTGAAGCTGTGTCCCGGCCAAACGCGATCGTCATGATCCGCTGTCGTAATCATCGTCGGCGGATACGACGTGCCCGGCTTGATGTTGTGCAACGGTGAGTACGCGTACAACGCCTTGAACTCGTCCGCATTGTCCGATGAACCATAATCCGAAACCCACGCCCAGCCAATCGTGAATTTCTGAAACCGCAGCATGTCCATCACACCAACCGCCGGCAACGCCGCCCCAAAGAGATCCGGTCGCTGCGTCAGCGCGGCGCCTACAAGCAACCCACCATTACTACCGCCACCGATCGCGAGCTTTGGCGTCGAAGTGTACTTATTGTCGATCAACCACTGCGCCGCCGCGATGAAGTCGTCAAACACATTTTGCTTTTTGAGTTTCATCCCGGCCTGGTGCCACTCTTCACCGTACTCGCCACCGCCGCGCAGATTCGGTTGCGCGTAAACCCCACCCATCTCCATCCAAACGAGATTGCCGACTGAAAATCCTGGCGACATCGAGATGCTGAAGCCGCCGTAACCATAAAGGAATGTCGGATTGTTTCCATCGAGCTTCAGACCTTTCTTATGCGTGACGAACATCGGCACCTTCGTGCCGTCTTTACTCGTGTAGAAGACCTGCTTCGTTTCGAAATTTGCTGGATTGAAGTCGACTTTGGGCTGGCGGAAGATCGTGCTCTTACCCGTCGTCATGTCGTAGCGATAGACGGTGGTCGGCGTAGTGAAACCTGTAAACGAGTAGAACGTTTCTTTGTCGGTTGCTTTGCCACCGAAACCTTCGGCCGATCCGATTCCCGGGAACTGAACTTCGTTAACAAATTTTCCCGAGGTGTCGTAAATCTTGACTTGTGTGTACGCATCCTTGAGGTAGTTGAGAATGAACTTATTGTTGACGAACGTCGTGGCTTGTAGTGTTTCTTTTCCTTCCGGAACGATCACCTTCCAATTGCTGCGCGCCGGATTAGCCGTGTCGATTTCGATGAGCTTCCCACGCGACGCTTCCAGGTCAGTTTGAAACCAGAAGCGTGTGCCCTCATTTCCGACGAACGTGTAAGCGGCATCGAAATCATCGAGCAGCTTCACGACTGCGGCATCTTTCGCTTTGAGATCCTTGAAGTAGATGCGGGTCTTAACGTCCGTGCCCTGAAAGACAGTAAGGATGAGATAATTGCCATCTTCAGTAACCGTGCCGCCAAAGAGCCAATCTTTTTGATCGGGACGTTCAAAGACAAGCACATCTTCAGTTTGCGGTGAGCCGAGTTTGTGAAAGTAAACTTTTTGAAAGTAATTGGTGCCTTTCAGCGCGTCGCTCTTCGGTTCCTCGTAGCGGTTGTAGAAAAATCCCTTGCCGTCGCGCGTCCAGGAAACACCGGAAAACTTCACCCACTTGAGATCGTCGGAAAGATCCTTGCTCGTTTCGACGTCGCGAACTTTCCATTCCTGCCAATCGGAACCTGAGGCCGACAAACTGTAAGCGAGCAGTTTGCCGTCAGGACTGGCTTGCAGTCCTGAGAGTGCCACGGTGCCGTCGGCTGAAAGCGTGTTCGGATCGAGAACCAGTTGCGGCTGTGCATCGAGCGACGTCACGGTGTAGAGCACTGACTGGTTCTGCAAACCGCTGTTGCGCGTGTAGAAGTATCGATTTCCTTCTTTGAATGGAGTGCCGTACTTTTCGTAGTTCCAGAGCTTTGTGAGCCGGTCTTTCAAAGCGGTGCGAGCCGGAATCGCGGCCAGGTAGGCGAAGCTCAACTTGTTCTCGGCTTCGACCCATGCGCGTGTTTCTTCAGAGTCGAGATCTTCCAGCCAACGATACGGATCAGCGACTTTGACGCCGTGATAGTCGTCAACCTGATCGCTCTTTCGGGCCGGTGGATAAGTATTCGGTTTAATCATCTGCTGTGTGATACCTGCGGTAAATAGACAGAGTAATAGAGCCAAGCGTATGGGTGGGTGAAAAGACATACTGAACGCTCCCTTCGAATTGAGAGACTGAAGTATAGCCACAAAAAGGCACAAAAGGCACATACACGGAAAAACCAGAAAGAAAGATGATGTTTTTCCTTTTGTGCCTTTTTGTGGCTAATATGTCGGCGCTCTCTAAGGATAGTTAGAAGGAGTTCCCCCGTATGTACGAAACACGCTCCGGAACATTCATGGGTGCAGTGGTGCTGGCTGTCGGTCTGGTAGTGGCGACAACGATCGGCGGCTGGTTTTTTGTGAAAGGCAAACGCGGCGACCAGACGATTACCGTGACCGGCTCGGCGCGAAAAAGAATCAAGTCGGACCTCGTGATCTGGCGTTCGGCAATCTCCTATCAAGCTCCCGTATTGTCTGAAGCTTATCGCTCGCTTTCGGAAGCGGTGCCGCGAGTGAAGGCTTATCTGGTCAGCAAAGGCATCGCCGAAAACCAGATCACAGTTTCTTCTATCTCTTCCCAAACGCTGCACAGTCGCAACAGTGATGGCGAGGAATCTTCCGAGATCACCGGTTATTCGCTGCGCCAGGAACTGTCAGTGCGTTCAAATGAAGTCGACAAAATCAGTCAGATTGCTCGCGAAGCCACGGAGCTGATCAATCAAGGGATACTGATCGAGTCGATGGCGCCTGAGTACTACTACACGCAACTCGGTGGACTGAAGATCGAGATGCTGGCCGAGGCCGCGAAAGACGCGAAGGTCAGGGCGGAACAGATCGCGCAGAGCACCGGCAGTTCGATCGGCAGCGTACGCTCTGCTCGCATGGGCGTCCTGCAAATCACCGCCGCCGACTCAAACGAAGTCTCCGATTCGGGCATGAACGACACTTCTTCCGTGGAAAAAGACATCACTGCTGTAGTAAACATCGGCTTTGCAGTTGATTAGAAGAATATTTCACGCAAAGGCGCAAAGAAGACGCAAAGCTTTTCTTAGCGCCTTTGCGTCTTTCTTTGCGTCTTTGCGTGAGACTATACCTCCACAGAGAAATTTTGTTGACAACGCTGCGGGGCATGGGCGAATCTAAACCTACGCTCCGCCCCCGGCGCGTTCGAGCTTTAATCCGTTAATCTCCGAGAAAAATATGAGAATAAGTGCCCGTCTCGCCCTTTTTGTCGTCGCCGTTCTTTTTGCCTCCATCGAGATGAGGGCACAGGACGGCGCCGCAGTTCGTCCACGCGTTGTCACCCCCACGGTTCAGCAACAACAAGCAACTACCCCTGCGGTGGTGGCGCCGAGTCTGCCGGGATTTGAATCGGAGCAGCCAAAAACCGTTTCCGGCCCGATAACTTTTCTGACGCCGTCGGTGATCCAAACTCGCATTTCCGAAGCGCAGCGCATGCTCAAAACGCGACCGAAACCTACTGCCCTGGCGATTGGGCAGATCGAGTTTGTCACTATCGCTGCTCTCGATCGCGAGACTGCGCGCACGCACTTCGTCACTATTTCCAAGGAGACCTTTCTAACCAAAGGGGCCGAACTCAACACGATCACCTCGGAAGGTACAAACGTCACCCTCCGCATCATTCGCGCGAATGGCGTCAATACCGCGTTAACGCTCTTTACGCCTGATGGCAAATCACTCACGCCGCTAACGATCGAGTATCCGATCGAAAGAGGCGGGAAATTCCTCGAGACCGCTTATTACACGTCCGCGCATCCGGCGTTGCTTTCCAAGGACCTGACACGCTCCGGGCAGTCGTACGTGCGCAACATGCTCGATCTCGCAGCCAAGCGTTTGCGCGATAAAGGCGTCGCAATTTCGCCGCAGCTTGTTGATGTTGCTGAGCGTTTGTGCGTAGTTGAACACGTCGATCACGAACGTTTCCGCGCGGAGAACCGGCTCGCGCTCTACGATGAGATCTATTCGTTGTTTGCTTTGAATGATACCGACACTTATCGCTTTTCGGTCAGCTCGGCGGGTGCAGGCGGAATGGTTCAGATGATTCCGTGGGCTTACAACCTCGAACGCACGCGACATCCGGGCGTCGGGCTCATTCCCGACTTCGTCACCGGCATGCGCAATCATGGCAATGCGCTTCAGGCGATGTTGCTTTACATGCACGACACCTGGAACGAGTTGACTGCGAACGATGAAGTTAAATACGCGCTCGAAGCGAAGATAGCGACGCCAAGCGAAATACTCGCAGCCGGGTACAACTCAAACGCCGCTAAGCTTCCGGGATACCTGAAGCGCGGTGGCGACGGGTGGCGCACGCTCATCCCGCGCGAGACGCAGATGTACTTGCAGATTTATAAGTCGTTTGAGGGGTTGGTGCCTGTGCAGTCGCGCATGAAAACTGAAGCAACTGCATTGAAGCCCTAATCCGCGTTTTTCGCGTTAATCCGTGGCCAAAACTTCGCGCGTATCCGCGTACTGTAGTTTGTAGAGTTTCCAGTAAAATCCCCGCTCGGCCAGCAACTCCTGGTGAGTTCCCTGCTCGCGAATCTCGCCGTGGTGCAGCACGATGATCCGGTCTGCATTCTGAATCGTAGAAAGCCTGTGCGCGACGACGATCGACGTTCGATCGCGCATCACGCGTTCGATCGCGCGCTGAATTAACTGCTCCGTCTCCGTATCGATCGAACTGGTCGCTTCATCGAGAATCAACAACGCCGGATCAAATGCGAGCGCACGCGCAAACGAGATCAATTGCTTCTGCCCGACTGATAAACCCGCGCCACGCTCGCGCACTTCAGCTTCGTATCCACCCTTCAAACGCCGGATAAAATTGTCAGCGTGGACTTCATGCGCGGCCCAACGCACGCGCTCCTCCGTGATGTCTTCGCGACCCAGACGAATGTTGCCATCGATCGTTCCACTAAACAGAAAAACTTCCTGTAGCACGACCGCAAAGTTTTCGCGCAGTGCTTTGAGATCCCAGTCACGCAAATCCACGCCATCAAGCAGAATCCTTCCGCGTTGAATGTCGTAGAAACGCATCAGCAGATTCGTGATCGTTGTCTTGCCCGAACCGGTGTGACCAACGAGCGCGATGGACTGTCCGGGTTCTACCGTGAACGACACGTCTTTCAACACCCAGTCTTCGTCGTTATACGCGAACCAGACGTTCTGAAACTCGATTCTCCCCTGCGCGCGTTCCGCTTTGAGTGGCTTCTCGGGTGTCACGATCGCGAGCGGCAGGTCGAGCGTTTTGAAGATGCGATGCGAAGCGACCACGGCCGCTTGCAACACGTTGTACTTATCGGAAATGTCGCGAATAGGTTGAAACAGTGACTGTGAATACTGAATGAATGCCACCAGCGCGCCGAGCGTCAGCACGGTGTGCCCTTCAGTGTTCTGCATGATGCGATAACCGCCGTACCAGATGATCAGCGCGATGCCGATCGCGCCGATCAGATCCACGAGTGGAAAAAAGATCGCGTAGTAAAAGATCGTGTCGATATTCGCGCGTCGATAGTCATTATTGATCCCGTCAAAGGTGCTCAACGACTTCGCTTCGGCATTGAAGATCTGCACTGTCTGCGCGCCGGCAAAGTGTTCCTGTAGAAAAGCGTTGATACGCGCGAGACGCGTTCGCACCATGTCGTAACCTTTGCGCGCGCCTCTGCGAAACCACGTCGTCGCGCCAAACAACAGCGGCACCGTTAACAGACTCACGAGCGTGAGTCGCGGATCCATCCACAGCATGATTGAAACGATCGCGACGATTTTCACGAGGTCGCCCAGCAGATCCGTTACACCGGCTGTGAATAGTTCGTTGAGCGCATCGACGTCGCTCGTGAGTCGCGTCATGATGCGTCCCACCGGATTGCGATCGTAGTAAGCGACTTCCTGACGTTGGAGCTTGGAGTAGAGCTCTTTCCTCATGTCGAACATGACGTACTGTCCGGCACTGTTGAGGAAGATCGATTGAAAGTAAGAGAACACGAGCCGCAGTATTTGCGAACCGAGGAACAGCATCACGAGCAACGTGAGACCATTAGTCGAGCGCGGCAGGATATTGCGATCGATCGCGTATTCAGTGAACTTCGGCTGCAACACTTCGAGCAGGTTCAAACCGAGCGTAAGCGCCAGCGCGGCAATGAGGAGACGCACGTACGGTCTGAGATACCTGAGCAAGCGCTTCGCGACCTGGAAGTCGTACGTCTTCCCGATGGCTTCTTCTTCGTGAAACTGTTTTACCGCTGTTGACATCTCAATTGTATCCACAGATTACACAGATTCTTTTTTAAAACATCTGTGTAATCTGTGAACTAAGTGGCAGCGAGTTCCTCTTCCAGCAACTGTCGCTCATACAAATCCGCATATTCACCACGGAACGCGAGCAGTTCGTCGTGAGTTCCCTGCTCGATGATGCGACCTTCATCGAGGACGCAAATCATATCCGCTTCCCGCACTGTCGAAATGCGATGCGAGATGATCACACTCGTGCGATCGCGCATCACACCACGAAGCTGGCCGAGAATCTTCTCCTCCGTATACGTATCAACTGACGACAACGCATCATCGAGAATCAAGATCTTCGGCTCGCGTAAAACCGCCCGCGCAATCGCGGTGCGTTGCTTTTGACCGCCCGAGAGCGTTATGCCACGTTCGCCGACGAGCGCCTCGAAACGCTCCGGAAATCCTGCTATATCCTCAGATAAACCCGCGATCTCCGCCGCCCACTCGACTTCCGCCTGCTCCTTTTTCTCAACCCCGAAAGCGATATTCCCCTTCACCGAGTCGCTGAACAGAAACGTCTCCTGCGGCACGTATCCGATGCTCGAACGCAGTTGCGCGAGTGGATAGTCGCGAATGTTTACCCCATCGATAAAAACCGTGTTGTCAGGCGCCTCAATCAAACGCGGGATCAGATTCGCGATCGTCGACTTGCCACTGCCGGTGCGTCCAACAAACGCAACCGTATGCCCCTCCGGAATCGTCAACGTCAGATCCTTGAGCACAGGCTCATCATTCGGGTGATACCGGAACGTCAGATCGCGAAACTCAATCTTGCCCTTGATCGGCGGTTGCTCCACCACGCCGGGTGCGTCGGCAATCGCCGGCTCGATCCGCAGGATCGCATTGAGTCTCTTCAAACTCGCTGTGCCGCGTTGATAAAGATTCACGACATATCCGAGCGCGATCAACGGCCAGATCAAACGTGTCAGATAAAGATTGAACATCGTGAACTGGCCGACGGTAATCTCACCACGCACCGCGAGCGGTACGCCTGCCGCTATGATGATGATGTAACCGAGACCAATGAAAAATGTCATCAACGGCCGCATCAACGCCTCGACACGCACGAGACCGAGATTTCGCTCCGCATACTGCCAGTTGAGATCGCTGAACGCCGCCATCTCAGCATCTTCCTGCGCGTAAGCACGCACGACACGCACACCACTGAAGTTCTCCTGCGCGCGCGCGGTGATTTGGCCGAAGAAGTCCTGAATCTTCTCGAAACGCATGTGAACCTGCTGTCCGAAAAACTTCACCGTCAGCGATACGAGCGGCATCGTCAGAAACAGCAGCAACGTCAGCCACCAGTTGAGCATGAACATCAGCGGCAGCACCAACACCACCACAAACACTGTCTGCAACGTGTACATGATCATCGGTCCGGCGAGTTGTCTCACGGCGGCCAGATCGTTCGTAGCGCGTGCCATCAGATCGCCGGTGCGATGTTCGTGAAAGAACGAGAGCGGCTGATCGACGAGATGTCGATAAAGGTCCTTCCGGATGTCGTATTCAACGTTGCGCGACATCCCGATCAGAATACGGCGCTGTAGAAACAGGAAGATGCCGTTGATCAAACTGGCGGCGACCACCTTGCCGGCAGAGAGGCTGAGTTTTGACCAGTTAACCTGAGTCCAATTCTCGTCCACCGCTTGTCCAACAATGTACGGGAGAAAAAGGCTGGCCGCCTGGCTTCCGAAGATGCAGACGATACCGATCGTCAGTTGGAGTTTGTATTTTCGAAAATAGAGGGCAAACTTTCTTAAATCTTCCACGCGAGCATAATAGCAAACCGCGAATTACACAGATAACCGGAGATAAGTACTGAGTGCGGTGGCTGCCAGTTTCTCCTCCGAATCGAAGAGTTCCGCGGAAACTGTGATGACTCGTTTGCCGGCGCGCACGACTCGCGCGGACGCACGCGCGGCGCCTGCACTCACGGGCCGCAGGTAATGAATCGTGAGATCTACGGTCACCGAATGTTCGTTTTCACCAAGCATTGGCACGATGGCAAACGCCATTGCCGAATCGATCAATGCCGCGACGGCGCCGCCATGCGCGATGCCGCCGTTTCGCATTAGTTCGGCCCGCATGTACATCGTGAGCACGGCGTGTCCGGGTTCGACCGACTCGACTTCAATGCCAAGCAACTTCGCAAACGGAATGTCGTCGATGGTCATGAACGATAACTCTCTCCGGGATTCGCCGGCTCAACAATCACCGCGGTGCCGTAAGCCAGCACTTCCGTGACACCCTGCGCAAGTTCAGTCGTGTCGTAACGTGCGCCGATGATGGCGTTCGCGCCGATCTCCGTTGCGTGTTGAATCATGATGTCGAATGCATCATTGCGCGTTTGTTCGCAGAGTTTGGTCCAAACGGTGATGTTGCCGCCGACTATAGTTTGCAGCGTCGCGCCGAGCGTGGCGAAGACGTTTCGCGAACGCACGACGATGCCGCGCACCACGCCAAGGTTCTGCACGACGCGATAATTCGGCAGCTCGAAAGCGGTTGTCACCATCTGGTGCGAGACTGAATAACGCTGCGGACTCACGGCGTAAGGAACGCGTTGTTGCATGGAATCTGAACTCATCGCTTTTCTCCTTGCCACAAAAAGGCACCAAAGTCACATAAAAACCCCCGACTCTAGTCAACTTCTTGTTCGGCTCTGTTTTGTGACTTTTGTGCCTTTTTGTGGCCACGTTTGTACAGTCTTGCATTTTGAGATCTGGTTTTGGGAATGAATAGAAACTGTTGCAGGTCGCAATGTCCGTTTTTATCGAATTCGACGCCTTCGAGTTCGAGCAGTCGCTGCTGTTTATCGTGTGGCAGAACGATCCTGCCCGTCGAACATTTACCCTGTGCGTTAACGACACGCTGCCACGGTGTTCCGTCCGGTGATGAGTGCATGCAAAAGCCGACTGTGCGTGGCGTGTATCCGTCACCGAGCAGTTCGGCGATTTGTCCGTAAGTCATCACGCGACCGCGCGGGATGCGCCGGACCATTGCATAAACGCGCTCGCGGTATTTTGGATCGGCTTGTTTCAAGTTTGTGGATATGTTCTTAGAACCACCCGCGCCGGCCCGCCATCACCGAGGTTACTTCTTAAACGTAACGGCAGACAGATTAGTTCGTACCGTCCGGCGGGAACCTCGGTCAGATTCAGACCTTCGAGAATGACCACGCCGTGCGACAGCAGCGCGAGGTGTGTTTCGTGTTTTGGTGAACTGAATTTCTCGATAGACAGATAATCTATGCCGACGAGCTTCATGCCGCGCCGGACCAGCGTCTCCGCAGCCTTCAGATCGAGATAGGTAAAGTCTTCGTGAAACTGAAGCTTGGGTTCACTCCAGAACGCTGAGTTGCGTGTTTTGAACAGGATTCGT
>Ga0068859_100007937_pt1 | contig 10766 bp, 4 predicted proteins | sample KBSSwiS22_FD_66585 | JGI IMG/M metagenome (GOLD analysis project Ga0068859, IMG submission 66585) | Switchgrass rhizosphere microbial communities from Kellogg Biological Station, Michigan, USA - KBS Switchgrass S2-2 | ecosystem: Host-associated > Plants > Roots > Rhizosphere > Soil ... | reverse complement strand
AGTTCCGTCGACGATCGCGGGTGAAGATTGAAAGCCCTGTTGATTACGGATGTAGGTATCTTCACCGGTTTTGAAGCGCCATTTCTCCTGGCCCGTCTCCGCGTCAAGCGCGTAAAGATAGCTGTCCCAGCTACCGATGTAGACAGTATTGTTCGCAATTGCCGGGGAGGCATGGACGATATCACCCGTGGCAAACTTCCATTGCAGAATTCCAGTGACAGCATCTACACAGTAAACATTTCCATCGCCGCTACCGATATAAACTCGTCCATTGGAGACTGCCGGCGACGATGTATAGATGTCCCATGAATCAGGAATGGTTTGGAAGCCGGACGGATACCCGTGCAGTCGTTTGCCTTCGAACCGTCGCTCATACTCGGACACAAAGGTCCATTTCACCGTGCCCGTTTCGGCGTCAACCGCGTAAAGAATTCCATCGAAAGCGCCGAAATAGACCAGACCATTGGCGATCGTTGGTGATGAAGTAACCTGTCGCGAGGCGAATGTTTTGAACTTCCACTTCTGCTTTCCGGTTTCCTGGTCCAGTGCGTATACATTTCCGTCAGTACTGCCCATGTAGATCACACCGTTGGCAATTGCGGGCGAGCCAATGATCGGACCGTCAGTTTTGAACGTCCACTTTGTTCCATTTAGTTGCTGTGGCCCGGGTGTTGGGTAAACTCCCGTGCGAGCTGTATCGCCGTGAAATGTTGCCTGGGCCATCGTGGTGGAAACGGTTAATAGCAACAGAACTAATATTCGGATCATTGTTATTGTCCTCGGTAGTCTCTTCAATAAATTGTTTGTGAATTCCGAAACGCGATTGTGAATTCAGAAATGCGTAGAATTCAAAATTGCGGACGAGCTGTGGAGATCTGCTTTAGTCGAGGATAGTACGGCAGCGTTTTTGAGTTGGTTTCATCAAAGAATTTGCACTTCGGAATGCTATTCAACGACACGGCGACTTATCTAAGTTCGATCAATCACCGACGTCAAGTGGCCTATGTAACTTGAACATCAAGTCTCCGGATAGAAAATCCGCAAAGTCTCCTCGGCGTTAGTGGGTGACAGACCGGCCTTAAAGCTATTCAGAGCTAGTCTTTGAATCGTTGATAAGCTTTCTTTATCAAGCGGCTGGGCTGCCAGGATCAATCGAGAACATACCGTGTCTAGAGCAGTAGGGCTGAGTGAGGCGAGCGGCACGAGTTGCTGAAGCAGCCTGATGCGCTCCTCGGGCGAGAGACTGGGAGCGCGTAACACTTCGGCTGAAAATCGAGCTGCTAATTGAGTGGCAAAGCCTGGATCCGGAACATTGACCGCGGTACCTTCTGGCAACGTGTCGGTGGCAGTCCATCCCTGTTGACGATTAACCCTAAGGAACTCGCTGACAGGACGCTGATGAATAGCCGACAGAGTATCAAGAGTATTGCCGGGAAAGAACCAGGCAGGGAATGGCGCCGATTGTGGTGGTGGTTCGCGGTTCTTGTATTCCTCACCAACCCTGTGTAAAGCCGTGAACTCAGAGGCGGTAGGATCTGAAGTTAGTCGCTGGATTACATCACTAATATTCGAAGGCGCCGAATCCCACCAACGTTCCCGCATTGCGTTAACACGCGCCGTGCTGCGCGCACAAAAGATAACGTCCTGAATATTGTGTGCTGAGTTTAACGCTGCTTCAAGGAACCGATTTATCAGCGTCGAGTTTGCCGGGTCACAAATCTGAGTCGCCTCGGCGAGAAACAATGAGGCCGGCGCATTAAAGCCTGCGAACCCGTACGGCAAACTCCGCGCCCTCTCCAGAAGATCGTTCGCGACATTCGGAGCGTTTAGCAGCACTGTATAAACTTGGGCCATAGATCCCAGCCTGCGTCTGAAGAACCCCCACGAATCTCCCTCGCCACGTTCGTGCGCCAATTGATCACTCTCATCAATGAGTTGTTGTCGGCGCCAATCCACATTAGCGCTATGACTTTCCATAAGAAGTGTGGAAAGGGTGGACGGTAAACCCTCCTGAAATTCAAGCGCGTTGCCCGCCAGTGCGGCCACGGTTAGCGAAACAGTCATTTCCTGTACCCATTGCCGGTCCGATGCGCGGAGTGCGGCAGCGAGTAGATGGAGCAAAGATCTATTGCGATACTGCACGTAGTTATAGGACGTGTGAATCGCAATGTACTGTCTGAGGTACTTATCGCCATGTGGTTTATTGTTCTCTGCATAGGCCACCAGGTAAGGCGCATCACGTTCTGAAAAATATCCGGGAGTGGGACCACTATCAGGACCGTCTGCAAAGGGTGCTGCCGCTTGACCGGCGGCGTCGTGATGGGCCATCAGAAGCTCTATGTCGACCGCCTTTCCTCCAAGGTTAGAAACCAATCCCATGGCCACCTCTTCAGAAGGAGATGATGGCAGACTCGGTAAAGTCAAAGGACTGTTATCCAACTCTGCGTCAAGGCGCGCAATCAACCAACTGATGCTTTGGGTGTAAGTGGTTCCTTCTTTGACCTGATCCAGCAAACGGCGCGCTTCTTCTGGTTTTTTGTCTACCGCGAGCCAGGCAATAACCAACAACGCCACCAACTTCCAGTCAGCGTCAACATCGAAGAGATCCAATCGACGTATGGCAGCGGCTACGTCGCCTTGTCGCGCCAGCTCAAAAAGCGGATCTGGTCGCAATTCTTCCCGGCGGAATGCGATGGTAGACATTGCTATTTTCACCAGGGAGGTCAGACTTTTTTCACCCGTGTTAGCGGCGGCAGCTTTGAGGGCTCGATCAAGATCGCGTTGCAAAAGATTCAGATCGTTAATTCGCTGCTTATGCAATAACCAGAAATCAGGATTGCAAACAAATTCAACCAAACGCTCGACGTGTTGATGTTGCTGCGCGCCTTTGCTGACCTTAGCGGCTTCCGACAGGTGGGTTGCGAAATAGCGAAGGCCGTAATCATCCCACTGCTTCAAATCAGATTGAGCCACATAGTGGTTTACGATGCGGAGATGCCAGTCCGACGACTGAAGCAAGTAGGCATTATTGATGGCGTTGCCTTTAATTTTAAGGAGTGGCGTATGAAGGAAATCGATTACGGATTGATGGTACAGACGATAAACCAGCTTCAGGTTGGGGGAGTTAGAGTCGGCGTTGGTTTTCGCAATAAACTGCTGCAGATCGTTAATTCCTAACCATACTTCATTCGCGGCTTGTTGCGTGAACTGCTCTATTTGATCGATGGTAAAAGGCGACTGAGCAACTGAGAGCACTCCCATTAATGGAGAGTAGGTGGCTTGCCAGGTCCCACTGCCAAGACTAACGACCCGCTTGATCGAATCGTAATACAATCCTTCAAGGCCGGTTGGCAAACTATCCAGATCGGATAGAGAATGATGTGGCATAGCTAAACTGTTGAGCAGGAATGCTACATACAGGAAATTTCCTTCAGCCTGTTGGACAATCGTGCCGATCAATTGGTCCAGATCATTCGTGCTTAAAGATGCTGTTTTCTGCTTTAGATCATTCACATTGCTCATCTGGAGCCGCACAAGGTTTGCAATATCTTTGTCGTTATCGCTCCTATGACTGCTCTCGGAAAGCGGTACGAGTTTAGAGTCTTCTAGAAAATCGATAGTCAAACGATCGTCGTCGCGACTCGTTACAATAAAGCGTACCTGTGAAGGCAGATGTTTGACGCGCGCGAGTAAGCTTGCGATCGTCACGTTACCGCTATGATTTAGTGACTCATCTAAACTATCAACGAGAATCGTAATCGGTTGGCTAAACCCTTGTTGATACATCTTCTGCAGAGGTCCAACCAGAAATCGATTGAACGCTTCCTGTGAATTCATTCCTGAAAGCGAAAGGTTCTTTATGATTATTCCCGCGACGACGGAGTTTTGTTCGGCTACTTCGGCATTCGCCTCACCACTGAGACTGACGGGAGTGTCACCGGCACTGATTAACGCTTTAGCGAACTCGTCATAACGTTTCGCCAATTGCAAAGCAACCGACCAAACAAAGCTTCGCGGATCGATCCAATTACTGTCGCGGGCTGAGCAAAAATGGTAAGCCGCGAGAAAGTCCTTGCTGAATAGGCTCAAGCCATCAGGGGGTGTTGCTTCGTCGCGTGAGAATTGGCAGAGACGTGCTGCGATAGCAGTCTTGCCGCTGCCGGGTTTGCCGTTCAACAGGAAGAATCGCGGCTCATTGGGTTGCGAAAGCCATAGGTGAAGTTCCTTGAAAACCCATTCTCGACCGGTAAACGAATGAGTCTTCTCGGTGATAAAACCGCCAAAGTCGATTCCAGCGTGTTCTTGTAGGCTCATCTTTTACAGCCATCTCTTTGTAGTGTGTTGAAGTGTCAATTCGTTTCATTTCCACGATCTGCGCCGAACGTTTGGCGGAGTGCTCGAGAAACCTATCTTCGCGAGATGAGGACTGAAGACCCCAGGGCTTATCTAATCGCCGGGAGCGTAGTACGCGTTGATAGTAAAGTCAAAATGAATCTGTTTAATTTTCGAAACATTGACGGATAAGACAGGGCGGAAATATACTGCGTGCCAATCACGATCGTTTGAATGCCAGCTCACTGGCTGCACTGTTTCATCTGACACTGACGTATTGTTTCGTTCTTTCCCTGAAATAAATTTGCTTCTCCGGACATAAGTATGGAGACACCCGCAGGAGGCTTGAAATGCCCGACCCGATTACGTTGGCTGCCCTTGGTACAATTGCTGTCACCGAAGGTGTGAAGTTTCTCTACAACCAGGCCGGTGAGCTTTTAAAGTACTGGCGAGAGAAGAAGAAAGCTGCCGCCGCGGCAACTCCGCCTCCTTCACCACCTGATGTCACGCTTCCGGCGAAGACGTTTGAGGGACAATTGGCGTCGCCAAAGATCCATGAGGACGTCCTCGAACGTGTGCAGCCGAACATCGGCGAACTGCTCAAAGACCTGTCAAATTACGCTACCGGCTTCGAGGAAATAGACACCGGAAACGAGGCTGTTCTGAGTCAGGTCGACGCCTTGAGGCAGTTGCTCGAAGCGGTTTATCAACAACGCATCACGTTCAAGGGTGAAAAGGGACGTGAACCATCCGGACCGATCGTTGGCGGAAAAATCGACGTCGTTGAAGTTGAGGGTTATGCTGCGGCCGTGAGAGCAAAGAACGTCACAGGTGGAACGCTTCATGGTGAGGCGAAAGCAGAGAAGGTAAAGCCTGGCGGCATGTTAATCGCGACCGACGTAGGTAACGTCGGCCCGGGTTCGTCCGGCAGCAACAACTAGACTTTGCGTTCAGGTATCCCTTCCGTCACTTACCGGGCTTGTGATCTATGGCGTCTAGTGCTGTCCCCGGATGCGACAGCAGCGTTAAATAGTTTTGGATCTCATTGAGCTGAATTCCCCCATGTCTACTCCCCCTGACCGTCCTTCGACCATCATTACTGGTACGGCTAGCGCAGGAATTGTCGAAGCTGGCGCAATTGTAACCGGCGTATATGTCAACGGCGATTCGTTCACTGTCTATAACAATTACTCGATCGAAAAACCTCTCACCGGAACGGCGCCCTACAAATTCTTAAAGTCCTTTACCGCCGAAGATCATTGGATCTTCAAGGGGCGCGACAGTGAGGCCGAAAGTATTGTCCTTAGTGTTGCTCAAAACCAAATTGTGATCGTGTCTGGTAAAGCAGGTGTCGGAAAGACGTCGCTGGTGCGCGCGGGCGTCATGCCGAGACTTGCTTCTACTCGGACGTTGTTTCTAACGACGTATGAAGATCCACTCAACGTCCTGCGTAAGACTCCTCAACTGGTAACTCAGACAGAATCCGTTACAAAAGCAGAATCGAATGGTCAGAAGATCGAGGAACAGGCGACGCCGAATCAGGCCGTCGCCACTTTGAATCTAATTGATTTCAAGACCCCCGAAGCTCTCAGCTTGCAGCAGATAGTGGCGCGTTTGACGAACGCCTCCACCCCCCGGCTGGTCGTTGTTCTGGACCAATTCGAGTTGTTCTTCAGACAAATGGATGAACGAAAACGATCCGCGTTCACCTCGGAACTCGCCAGCGCTCTTAACGATAAACAGCTTGACCTTCGTTTGATAATCGTAGTTGACGACAACGAACTGGGTCCGATCCTGAGACTACAAAACGTTGACTGGCAAGGCGTCACAACCTCTCACATCGCCGTTATGAATCTGTCAGAAGAGCAAGTCAGAGAGGCGACTATTCAACCCTGCCGAATAGTGAAATCTGAGGTCAGCATCGACGATAGGGTTGTAAAACCGATATTTAGTGACCTGGTTAACCTGGATTCGATTGACTCTCCCGATCAGGAAAAAACCAAAAGCGGCGTCTACCCACCATATCTCCAGATCGTTTGTCACACGTTGTATGGAGCGGCGAAGAAGTTGGACGACAAACGCATCTCTCCGGAGTTGTATGTTGAGGCCAACGGTGTGGACGGGATCTTTGCAAATTATTTAGGAGACGCACTCAAGCCGTTCTCGCCGAGCGAAACTGAGCGCGCTCGCGAGATATTGGAAAAGATGGCGCAACCCGAAATCAAGGGCTGGGTTGGTGTTGGAGAATTAAATTTAAGTTGGATCAATGAGCCGAACGCTAAAGCGGTATTCACAAAACTCGTGACCGCGATGCTTTTAAGATCGCGAACGCTGAATGGCCAAAAACAATATACCCTGCCAAACCCTGCGGTTGTTAAGGCAATCCGGAGACGATGGGGTTCGCAGGCTGAGCAGCAATATGTGGCGAGAGAAGATTTAGAATATGCCTACTCGTCCTGGCTGGAGCGCGAGAACAGCAACGAGAGATTTCCAACCCTGAGTACGCTTCACTTTCTCGCCCAACACGCAAAATATCTCCCCACGAACACCGCTAAAGAAATTTTCCTGCTTCGTTCCGCGTGTGAATCTCGTGGTCCAACAGACGTCTGGCTCGCTAAGTTGAAGCAAAACGAGAAGTCGCTGACCGTTTTGCAATCGTTGAATGAGTCAAAACCTGTGAGTAACGACGATATCAATACGAAGTTGTTATTGGGAATGACGCTCGAAATCGAACTGGACAAAGACAAAAAGGCGATTGGAGGACTTGATGCGCTGGCTCAGGTCGCAGTCCGCAATCGACAAAAAAGCATTAGAGAGACTGCTGCTATTGCGCTCATGGCCGAAGAGAACTGGGACGCTCTGAAAAGACTCGACAAGGTGTTGGACGTTCGTGATCGGCAAGTATCGTGGCCCACACTTAGACGCGCTCAATTGCGTGCCGCCATGACTGAGGCTGACTCAAACGTCGCAGAACTAAACAAGGGAAATTTGATTGACCGATCGTTAACGTTCTTTTTGATGGTTGGGCGAAACGCATATCGCGACCGGTATCGTATCGGCGCCATGACAATCGGTGGCACGCTGGGAACGGGGATAGCTTTAGCTCTCTTCGGAGCAATGAGAGCAAAGCTTTTCGGTAAAAATGCTTTCAACCAGAGCAGTATCGACTTTTTCTTTGGTTGTATTTTCGGACTGGTGATTAGTTTTGCAATCGCCACGTCAAAGCATTTTGCGGAGGTGTATGAGGGGACGAGTCCCTCTCGGAAAGACACTGCGCCGCTGTTCGCGAAGACCTGGGCTTTGCTATTTGGAACCCTGGCTTTCGGTGGAGCTCACGCCTTCATTCTGCAAATGGCCGGCGAGCCGCGGCTCGAACCGGGGCCTCGTATTCTATTAATCATGATGGGGTTGTTTGCCGGTCTTGGTATTAGCTGGGGTTTGCGCGACCAGGCTCTCGATGAGACTTCGCGCGACGGGCTGAAATGGAAACCATTGCTTGTCGCAAGCGCCTCGTTCTTTGTCATCCAGCTTGTTCTCACGATCGTCTATGGCTGGGATGTAAACAAAATTCAAGCGCTGGTGATTGTCGTTCCGCCGTTGTTCTACGATGCATCTCTTCCTCAGCTATCGCAAAAACTGTATGACTTCTCAAAAGCGAGAATTCCCAATCTGCCTATTTATATAGCGTTTCTTGGTTCGGCAATTATCGGACTCATGTTTAGTGCCGGCATAAGATATGGATTACACAAGGCCATCACGCTTATAAGTCAACCCGCTCATCCCATCTCTCAACAAGACGTCAAAACATCATGAATAGTCATCCTCGTTCAATACTCAACATGGCGTTCGGCCTGCTTCTGTTCCTAACCTGCATCGCCGCACTGTTGTTGTCTGGTTGTAATCGCGACAAGACGTCAGTCAATGTTAATTCGCCGGTTGTCGTCACCCCATCACCTTCGGAGGACAAACGATCAACCATCAAGCGTAAATACGCGATGGTATCTATTCGCACCAGCGGGAAATCCGATTTTGAACCGTTCGACAGGGAAGAAGGAGAGATACACGACGGAGATTTGATTTCAACCAATGATACCGGAGAAGCCGCGTTGAAATTTCCTTTCTGCGATGAGATCTACTTATACCGAAACAGCGCTCTGGCAAAACGTCCCTGCCCTAAAACCTCTGGCCAGAGCGCAAATGTCACAACGTGCGCCGAGGAAGGTACGGTAGGTTTTGATCATTGCGCGAGTAACCTCGTTATTCAAAGCGAAAGTGCCGAGATCAAATTGCGGGGCACCAACGTTTCAATAACTTATCTACCGAAGTGGCAATTTACGCTTTTGCTGGTTTTTGAAGGAACCGCAGACCTCTTTCCAATCAAAGACATTGAGTCTCGTAGCGTCGTCGAATCGAGGGCAGTTGAGCGGGAAAATTTTATCTTTACTGTTCCTGATAACAGAACTGCGGAAATCCGAAGGCTAAACCTGGGACTCGAACCAAGAAAGGCATACCCGTTTAATCTACTTCGCAAGTTATTGCTTAACCGGGCGCTGGATATCCCTGACTTAAGACCCGTTGCCGATCACGCAATTCAACGACGCGACTTGCCGCGTGAGCTGTTGGATAATTTTCCGCCGTACAAGGATAACGGCGACCGCGTCGGATTAATTGATTTTTCTCCTTCACGACCGACGAAACGCGAAAGCGATCTTCAATTCGAAGTCACGAAGATCGGCACTGGCGCCACGACGGGTTTTGCGATGGCGAGAGGTGCTGAAGTTATACCCAGTAGTATTCTGCTCGACGATCCGGCACTCGCTTTTAAGCCCGTAATAAATAATGTAAGCGGGCAAAATCACGTAACCGTACAGTTCAGTCCGAAGAAGCCTGGAACTTATAAAGCTAACCTCGCTTATCGTGACAATCTCGGTCAACGTTACATTCGATCGGTCGTCGGTGAGGCAGTCGCTCCGAAGATCGAGATAAGCCCGAAGTTCTCGAGCTTCGACGCACAGAATAAATACCTTGCGAAGTTAACACTGACTAATAAAGGCCGCGTACCAATCTCCATTGGTGCAGTGAAATTCGAATCAAACGCGCACGGGTACTTTACTAAAGAAAGCGACACCTGTAGCAAATCAGGCAACAAGGTCGATTTAAAGCAGCAATGTGAGATCTGGGTGAAATTCAACCACCCCTATTCAGACGAAACTTCCTTTTCATTCGAGAAGGCAAAGCTACGAATTGAGCATGACGATCCTGCTGATGATGGCATTGTTGAGTTGAGCGGTGTAATCAGTCCTTCGATAGAGGCGAGAGGAGAAATCAATTTTTCAACCACTTATGTCGGAGCCGAGTGTGAGATGACTTTTTGGGTTATCAACCACGGCCGGCCGGCAAGAATGGGCGCCGCCTACCTTTCCAAGCCCTCATTTCCGGAATCAATTGAGATTGTCAAAGATTCCTGTAAAGACGCAGTTCTAATTGATCGCTGCCCAATTCTGCTCAAATTTACTCCGTCGTCTGGACTTTTTGCATCAGCTGAGTTGACTATTCCCGATCTCACTCGTAATAAAGAGCATAAAGTTTACTTGTCTGGCGCAGGCAAATCTGCCCCGATTAAAGTGACACAGGATTCACCTTTCGCGGCTCAGAAGTTGGGTAGTGCGGCGACGATTAGAACGCTGACGGTTTCCAGCACCGACACGACTTCAGCGCCAATCCAGAAACTTTCGATTGCGGGACCAGGTAAAGACGATTTTAAGATTATTTCGGAAACTTGTACCGCAAAACCGCCCAAAGACCCTTGTTCAATACAGGTGCAGTTTGAGCCGCGTGCTGAAGGAGCCCGAATGGCGGAAATCCTCCTGACGATGGCTGATCCAACTACCGGAGGACTTAGTACCTTAACGCAGCCGATCTCACAAGCAAGCACTCCTGGAACACCGGGGGCAGCAAAGGACGACGCAAAGTCTCAGATATCGCTAAACTCCTGTGCTGACATTCGACAACCATTGGAAGGTAAAGGTGAGTTTGGCGGCTTTGAGGTTGACACTCGCTCGGTGTGTTTTAAATCGAAGAGGACGGGGAAGACCAAAGAACCAGGCGAAGGTCGTAACGTTACGATTAAGAGCAAGCAGGGAAACATCGATTTCAGTATGATCGCCGAACTTGATGGGACTCATAAAGATGAGTTTGAGATCGATCCGAAAGCGTGCGCCACAGTCTCAGGCTCATGCGCAATCGAAGTTCGGTTTGTGCCGAAAAGAGCGAAACAGAGCAAGGCGCTCCTGAAACTACGTCACGATTCAGGATCGGAACCGGTGGAAGTTCAACTGATGGGGGAGGGAAAATCCCGCTGGTTTATAAAAAGAGCGGCCAAGTCAGTTATCCGGTTCTTCGGCTTTAACAAAAGCCAGTGCGAATAGGAGCTC
>Ga0068859_100007929_pt1 | contig 10771 bp, 7 predicted proteins | sample KBSSwiS22_FD_66585 | JGI IMG/M metagenome (GOLD analysis project Ga0068859, IMG submission 66585) | Switchgrass rhizosphere microbial communities from Kellogg Biological Station, Michigan, USA - KBS Switchgrass S2-2 | ecosystem: Host-associated > Plants > Roots > Rhizosphere > Soil ... | reverse complement strand
GGCCGCCCGAAACGCCGCGCCGCGACGATCGCACTCGAAGGCTCGCGTCCCGCGGAGCTGCTCGAAGCCATCCGCCAGGCCGCGCGCTTCGATCGAAACGCGCCGCTGATCGCCGTCGACGGCGGGCTGTCCACCTGCCGCGCCGCGCGGCGCAAGCCCGATCTGTTCGTCGGCGACCTGGACTCGACACCCACGCCTCCGCGAGGCATCCCGTCGAACATCTTTCCGGTCGACAAGGACTTCAGCGACTTCGCCGGCGCCCTGGCCGACGCCTCGCGGCTCGGCGCGGGCGTCGTCGTCATCGCCGGCCTCCTCGGCGGGAGGCTCGATCACGAGTGGGCGAACCTGCTCGAGCTCGGAGAGGCCGCCTCGCGCTTTGCGGGATTCCTCGCGCCCACCGAACGCGGGCTCATCGCGGTGACCAGCACCGGCGCGATCGCCGCCGCGGCCGCGGGCCGCATCGTGTCGGTGTTCGCGCTCTCGGGCGCGGCCTCGGTCACCCTGACGGGCACGCGCTGGACGCTCGCGAAGCGTCGCATCACGCCGGGCTCGCTCGGTCTTTCGAACATCGCGCGCAGCCGCGTCGCGCTCACGGTCCACGACGGGGTCGCGGGCCTGCTCTTCCCGCGACCGGGGTCTTAAGCGATCCCGTGCTCCGCGAGGAAGCGAAACACTTCCTCGGCGATCCTCTGGCGCTCGAGAACCACGGTGCCGTGCCCCGAATTCAGCCAGACCGATCGCGTGGGGGCGAGCGCGGCCTCGAGCCTCTCGCTCGACGGCGGCGGGTCGACGAGATCGTGGCGTCCCGCGACGTAGAGGACCGGGCGGCCGCGAAGCAGCGGCACGTAACGCTCCAGCTGCACCGCGTCGAGCATCCGGTCGAGGCGCTCGCCGTCGATGCCGGCGCGGCGCAAGCCGGTGAGCGTGCCGCGCCCGAGCACGCCGTGCCGCAGGCCGAACGCGTACCGGTTGGTCGACGCCACCGAGACGAGGGGGATGTCCGCCAGGTCTCCCGCGGAGGCGACCAGGAGCGACTGGAATGCCCCCAAGCTGAACCCCACGACCGCGACGGGCTCCAATCCCAGCGCGTCCGGAAGTGCCGTCATCAGGCTCTTCTGGTCCCAGCTCCACTGCCGTAGCGACTCGTACAAGCGCCACGGGTTGGGGTTGACGGTCCCCTCGCCGGGAAACCAGCCGCGCGGCGTCCGCTCGAAGTGATACGGCGCCGCCATCATCACGACGGGGAATCGAAGGGTGAACGGAGCGAGGAACCACTCCCACAGGCCCCAATGCCTCTGCAGCAGGGCGTGATGGAAGACGAGAGCCTTGCGATCCGCGCGCGGCCGGCGCGCGGGGATCAAGCGCGCGACGACACCGTCGTTGGCGTCGTGACCGGACGGCCGCGGCGAGTCGAAGCGGATCTGGAGCACCCCCGACCCGCGCCGGCGCCGCGGCGCGGGGTTGATCGTCAGATTCCCGGCGGAAGGCGACGCGGGCGGGCGGATGAACGCGAGCAGGTCCCGGCTCGCTTCCGCGCAGAGCGCTTCGGCCTCCTCGACGCCGCCCCTGCCGAAGTGACGGAACGTCTCCTTGTGCACGCCGACGCCGATCACGCGGTTCTTGAGGCGCAGCGATTTCTCGAACGACTGGAGGACGACCCGTCGCATCGCGCTACCGGGCCCCCACGAGCCAGAGCGCCTCTTGCGGGCGCGAGAGGAACTTGGCTCCGCCCTCCTCGACGACGACGATGTCCTCGCAGGTTGCGATGCCGTGCCCCGCGACCGTCAAGCGCGGCTCGATCGTGAAGCACTGCCCGGCCTCGATCGGAAGGAGCGGCCGGTCGCCGTAGCGCTCCCAGCGGGGAAGCAGCCCGCCACCGCCGTCGTGCGCGACGCGCCCGATCTGGTGCCCGGTTCCGTGCGGGTACTCGTCGTACCCGGCGGCGGTGACGACCCCGCGCGCGACGTCGTCGATCGCGGCGCCCGTCACGCCGGGCCGGATCGCGGCGGCCGCGTCCCGGATCGACTTCAAGATCGTGTCGAAGCCGCGCTGCACCGCGGCGGGGGCTTGCGTCTCTCCCGCGCGCAGCACGTACCAGGTCCTCTGGAGATCGGAGCAGAAGCCGTTCCGCCGGACGCCGAAGTCGACGTTGACGATGTGCCCCGGCTCGATCGCGCGGTCGGTGGGGCCGGCGTGCGCTCCGGCGGAATCGGGGCCGGTGAAGACCGCGGGGCAATGCTCCTGCTCCCAGGCCGTCGAAAGACCCGGCGTGCGATGCATCTCCTCGACGATCATCGCGGCGAACTGCTTTTCGGTCAGGCCGGCAGAGAGGCGCGGCGTGACCGCCTCGAAGATCCCGACGGTCGCGTCACACGCCTCCCGGATCAGCGCGCGCTCGGCCGGAGACTTGCGGCCGCGCAGCGCGGCGACGAGGCGGTCGCTGGTTTCGAGCCGGTCCGCGTAGGGTGTTGACGCGAGGATTCCGGTCAGCGTCAGCCACATGCCGTGGGTCATGCCGTCCGCCACCGAGTCGTTGACGGAGTAGTTGATCGCGATGCGCTTCGGGCCCAGGCGCGCAAGAACTTTTCTGAGATCGTCGGTGACCCCGCCCACGTAGGTGACGATCTCGGGATAGTGCCCGTGCGATGCGAGGTTGGCCTTGTCGAGGCTGCCGACGATCGCGATGCGGTCGCCCTTCCGGGTGAGCAGGAACGCCGAATGCCAGGTGACGTTCGTGCCGACCACGAGGTCGAACGACGGATCGTGGACGGTCGCGCTCTCGCGCGCGAACAGGAGCCAGGCGTCGAGGCCGAGCTCTTCGAGGATGCGGGGGACTTGCTCGAGCTTTTCACGGATCAACGCGTCGCCGGTCGCCATCGGGTCACCTCGGGGATCGAATGCTAGCAACACCGCGTGCGGCCGCCTACTTTCGGGACCTCGCCGAACGGGGGCGAGCCTCCGCCACCTCGGGGCGGCTCCTCGGGCTCGACGGGCGTGCGGCCGGTCAGAACGCTCGCGCACTGACGCCCCGCCGAGACGACGACCGTCGCGACCAGCACCAGGAACAGGGCCGCAACCGCCGCGTCGATGCGGGCGTTGGCGCTCTCCGCGGCGTTGGCCCCGGGCGCGGCCGCCCTCGCGAGAAACCCGAGCGACGGATCGGGGCTCGCGATCAGCTCGATACCCGCCGTCATCGTCACGGTCAGCAGGAAAGCAAGCGGCACCGCGGTCACCCAGGCGTACCGCGCGCGCCCGGTGCGCACCAGGATCGTGGTCGCGATCGCGAGCGCGGTGCTCGCCAGGAGCTGATTGGACAGTCCGAACAGCGGCCACAGCGCCCGGATCCCGCCCCTGGGGTCGATGACCCCGGCGACCATGAAATACCCCCACGCGGCGACGAACAGCGCGCTGCTTGCGATGTTCGCGCCCCAGCCGCCTCCCGCCATCCGCGGCGCCACGCGGCTCAGCGCATCTTGCAAGAGGTACCGGCCGACGCGCGTGCCGGCATCGAGCGTCGTCAGGATGAACAGGACCTCGAACATCACGGCGAAGTGGTACCAAAGGGCGCTGGCGCGCTCGCCGCCGAAGACCCCGCCGAAGATCGACGCCATGCCCACCGCCAGGGACGACGAGCCCCCGGCGCGCCCCATCAGCGTCGTCTCGCCGAAGCGCGCGGCGAGCGCCTGCATCTCGGCAGAGGTCACGGGGAAGCCGTGCTGCGTGATCCACTCGGGGGTCATGCGCGAGTTGATGGCGAAGAACTGACCGGGCGGCAGCGACGCGGCGGCGATCATGGCCATGATCGCCACGAGGCTCTCCAAGAGCATGCTGCCGTAGCCGACCATCCGCGCGTCGGTCTCACGCATCAAGAGGCGCGGCGTCGTGCCGCTGGCGACCAGCGCATGGAAGCCCGAGATCGCGCCGCAGGCGATGTTGATGAAGCAGAAGGGAAAGATCGTGCCGCCGAACAGCGGACCCGTCCCGTGCGCGAACTCGGTCACCGCGGGGAGCTTCAGCTCGGGGCGGACCCAGGCGATGCCCACCGCCAGGAAGAAGACCGTGCCGAGCTTCACGAAGGTCGACAGATAATCGCGCGGCGTCAGGAGCAGCCACATCGGGAGGATCGACGCGGCGAGCCCGTAGCCGATCACCGCGCCCGCGAGCGGCAGGCGGCCCAGCGTGAACGCGGGGCCCAGGGCCGGGTGCATCGCCACCGCGTGCCCGCCGAAGAGGGCGACGGCTAAAAGCGCGAGGCCGGTCGCGGTCGCAAGGCCCACGCCGCGTCCGCCGCGGCCGCGCATGATCAGCCCCATCGCCATCGCGATCGGGATCGTGGCCGCAACCGTGAACAGCCCCCAGGGGCTCTCCGCGAGCAGGTTGACGACGACGAGAGCGAGCACGGCGATCAGGATCAGCATGATCAGGAGAATTCCCGTCGTGCCCGCGAGAGCCCCCCAGCGCCCGAGAGCATCGTGAGCGAGCTTCGCCAGCGACCGCCCGTCGCGCCGGAGGGAGATCGCCAAGATGACGAAGTCCTGGACGGCGCCGCCGAGCACGACCCCGAACAGGATCCACATCGTGCCCGGCAGGTAGCCGAACTGGGCCGCGAGCGTCGGGCCCAGAAGCGGGCCGGGCCCGGCGATGGCCGCGAAATGGTGGCCGAAGACCACCCAGCGCGACGTGGGGACGAAATCGCGCCCGTCGTCCAAGCGCACCGCCGGGGTCGTGCGCCGGTCGTCCAGGGCCAGCACCTTCGCGGCGAGGAACTTCGAATAGAAGCGGTAGCCGATGAGGTAGCTGCAGATCGCGGCGAGCAGCAGGTGCCCCGCCCCAACCGGCTCCCCCCGCACGAACGCGATCGTGGAGAACGACACGCCCCCCGCGAGAGCGATGAGGACCCACAGGAGAACGCGAGCCGGGCGCATGGCGGCCGATTCTAAGGCCGAGCCATCCGGTGCGGGTTGCCCGCCCCTTTTCCGGACCCTATGTTCGGCGGCGATTACGAAACCGGACTCACGAGCACGGAGGGGGCCATGCGGTACGACTCGAATCACGACGGGGTCCGGGAGGTCCGCGAGGCGGCGCGGGGGGCAGCGGACGCCGGCTCGTTCCTCGTCGACGCGCAGGGAACGATCATCGGGTTCGACGGAGGGATCGAGCGCCTGACCGGCTGGACGGCGGCCGACGTCGTGGGGCGCCCCGCGGGCGTGCCCGTCCTGCTCGAGGGGTCTTGGGTCCCCAAGAGCGGCCAGGATTCCGCCGAGCTGGCCCTCCTGACGCGCGACGGCAGCGTGCTCGACGTGGAAGCGTCGGTCGTGCGCTGCGAGGGCTCGGGGAACCGATTCACGGTCTCGATCCTGCGCGTCGTGGCGCGCAACGAAGCGGGGCACCCGGCGCACGTTGCGGGCCGCGATCCGCTCACCGGCCTTGCGACGAAGGCAAGCTTCCTCGAGCGGCTCGGCGTCGAGATGCGCGAGGCGGCGGGGAGCGGCCGGCCGCTGGCTCTCCTGGTCGCCGACGTCGACCACCTGCGAAAGGTCGCCGACACGCGCGGGCGGGACGCCGCGGCGACCGTTCTGCGCAAGCTCGCCGGGATCCTGCGCGCGACGGTGCGCGAGGACGATCTCGTCGCGCGCCTGGCCGACGACGACTTCGCCGTGATCCTGAACGGCTTCGGCCGCGGCAGCGCGCGCCAGCTCGCCGCGCGCTTGCGCTCCACGATCGAGCGCTTCCGTTTCGCCTCCGCGTGGGACGGCGGCTCGTCGTTCTCCGTGACCTTGAGCCTCGGCGCGGCGTCGTATCCGACCGACGCGGACAACGAGATCGACCTGCTCTCACGCGCCACCGAGGCGCTCGACGAGGCGCGGTCGCTCGGGCGCAATCGCGTGTGGTGCTACATGCGGCGCCCGCGGGTCCCGTTGCGCACGCCGGTTTACCTCGAGGGGGCCTCGCCGCTGCTTCTCGGCTTCTCGCAGGACCTGTCGCCGAGCGGCCTGTTCGTCGCGACGCCCTCGCCGATCGACGTGGGCATGCGCTGCGCGCTCTCGTTCCCGCTGCCCACCGCGGCGGGGAACGTGCACGTCATCGGGCGCGTTGTCCGGACCGTGCCGGCCGCCGCCGAGGCCGCCGTCGAGCTCCGGTCGCCGGGGATGGGCGTCGAATTCGAGCGCTTCGGTCCCGAGGACCGGCACGCGATCGAGGCGTATCTCTACGAGAACGAATCCCGCACGCTCCGCCCCGAAGGGTCCGTCTTCAGCGTGTAGGCGCCGCGGCCGGCTGCGGCGCGGCGCTGCGGGGCCGCTCACCGTAACGGTCGAACAGGCGGCCCCACGGTGTGGACGTCCGCCAGGATTCGAACGCCTTCTTGTCCTTCATCGGCCACCGGTAGTAGTCGTGGTAGGTCTCCGAGCCGAGGATGAACAGGTGCACGAGGGGCGTCCGGAAGAACAGCTTCTGGAAGCGCTTCAGCGGCGAGAACCAGAGCAGGTCGCCGACCATCGAGGCGCCGTTGTCGCCGACCGAAAAGCCCCAGGACTCCGACGCCGCGTCGACGTCGCCGACGATCTCGATCTCCCGCGGATCGCCGACCCCCAGGCGGTCTTCATGGGCCACCCGGATGTACTCGATCGACAGCGGGTCGAACCCCATCATCTTGGCCGCGACCGCGTCAATCGCGGTCTGGTCCGAAGACGCCAGCATCACGTTCTTCACCTCGGGGAACATCGTGCGCGGCCCGGGGCCGTTGCCGGCGGTGGTGCCGTCCATGACCGCGAAGATCCCGGGGTGGATCTCTTTCTGGATCGCCAGGAGATCGACGAGCGTGCGGTGGATCCACGAATGCGTGTAGTGCCGGTGGTTGTGCAGCAGGCCGCCGAAGGCGTTCTTCATGGCGCCCGTGGTCGTCGTGTAGATGTGACACTTCACGGTGGGCAGGTGGACGATGTTCTTCCCGAAGAAGAAGTCGGGGACGTGGATCCCTTCGGGGAAGATCGTGTCGAGCACGTGCATCTTCGCCTTGGGCCGGAAGGGAACCCAGCTCATGTCCGACGGCCGGAAGTTGTAGCGGATCGGGATCCCGTAGGCCGCCAGCACCGGCAGGTAGTGGTTCAGGTCCTCGCCCTTGAAGGCATCGGTGACGACGGTCTGGTTCTGGACGCAGACCAGGTCGTTCAGCCCCGCGTTCTTCAACGCGAGGATCGTTCCCTCGAGCTGCCACGGCGTGGTGTTGGCGGCGGGGAAGGGGAAGTGCCAGGAGATGTTGTCCTTCAGGATCGTCGTCGACCCGGGCGCCAGCGCCTGCGGCATGCCCGCCAGCTCGCACAGCCGTCCGGTCTGATCGAGCACCCGCTCGGGGTCGACCCGTAAAACCGCGACCTTCGATTTCATCCGATCTACGTTAGCACGCAGTTTCAGCGGTCGGGGGGCGGCTCCTTGAGGTACGGGGCGAACGACCGGAACACGCCGCCCGCCGCGACCATCGCGCTCCACTGCGCTGAGGCGAGCTCGCGATTCGGCGCGATGTCGTCGCCGCCGAGACGGACCCGCTCGTCGTAGAAGCGCTCGCACGCGGTGAGGCAGGCGTTGAAGCGCGGGAGCCAGACCTCGTCCTCGAGCGCGGGCGCGTGCCCGCGGCGCAGCAGCTCGGTCAGCTCGTCGAGGCCGCGCTCGATCGGGCGCACGATCTCGACGCGCGACAGCAGCCAGTCGTGCCGCTCGTTCCGGTCCTCGGGGACGGGGCCGGCGATCGCCGGGTCCTTCGACGACCGGAGCATCGCGATGCTGTCGATCGACGCCGCGAGCCGCGCGAAGTAGCGGAGCGTCGGAAGGTCGGGCGGCGCGCTTCGGTCCGCGAGCCGGTCGCGTGCGGCGACCGCGTACTGGAGGAAGTCGGCCTGCCAGCTGCACGCGTCGCCCGCGCCGTCGACCGCCGGCAGCACCGTCGCGCGCACGGTCTCGACCGCGTTGAAGACGCGGACGAGATCCGCCGAAGCCCCGGCCGGAGCGGATTTCGCGACGCGCCACGGCGGCGGGGGAGGCGGCGGCGGGGGAGGCGGGTGGAGCGCGGCCTCGCGCTTCGCGACGACCTCGGGAGCGTCCTGCACGGTCACGCGGAGCCGGCCCGAAGCGTCGCCGCGCGCCGGCAGCGCCTTGATCGTCACCTTCCACGTGGCGTCCTTCCCACTCGCGGTCTCGTCGGCGGTCAGGTCCAGGCGCTGGGGCGAAGGGCCCGAGCGGCGCGCGACCGAGACCCGTGCCGCGTTCTCGACGCCGATGAAGAGCAGCCGCGGCCCGGACCACGAGGTCTCGAGCGTGACGGGCCCTGCGTAGGTGACCGGAAAGGGCAGGACGAACGTCGCCTCGCGGCCGTCGGGGACCGAGAAGGCGTAGTCCCACGTCCCGGCTCTGACGGGAGCAAGGCAGCACGCCGCGACCACGAGCGCAGGGACGAGCCTTCGGTGCATCCCCGCGAATATAATTCCCGGCCCGTAAGGAGCCAGACCACCCCGTGAGCGGGCCATCCCTTCGCATCGGCACGTCGTCTTGGTCGTCCAACGACTGGCGGGGGCCGTTCTACCCGGAGGGCGCCGATCCGGCGAGCTTTCTGGGCCATTACGCGGGTCATTTCGACACCGTCGAGTGCGACGCCACCTTCTATCGGACGCCGTCGGCCAAGACCGTGGACGGCTGGCGCGATCGCACCCCGCCGGGCTTCCTGTTCGCGGCGAAGCTCCCTCAGGAGATCAGCCACGAGCGCGGCCTGGTGGACTGCGACGCGCAGGTGAATGAATTCGTCTCGGTCATGGAGCGGCTGGGGGACAAGCTCGGCCCGATCCTCGCGCAGTTCGCCTACGTCGCCAAGGGCAAGGACCCCGAAGAGTACGCGAGCGGCCGCTCGTTCCTCACGAGGCTGTCCGCATTTCTCGCTCGCTGGCCGAAGGGCCGGCGCCTCGCGGTGGAGGTGCGCAACGCCACGTGGATCGCGCCCCCGCTTCTCGACCTGCTGCGGGAGCACAACGTCGCGCTCGCGATCTCCGCGTACTACACGATGCCCGGTCCCGAGCGGCTGTTCGCCGGGAGCGATCCCTTGACCTCCGATTTCCACTACGCCCGGTTCATCGGCGACCACAAGAAGATGGACGCCTTGGTGGCGAAGCTGAAAGACGACGGGAAGCGCGCGTCCGAGTGGGGCGCGATCGCGGTCGACCGCGCGGCCGAGATGACGCGCTGGGCCGGCGTCATCAAAGCGAAAGCGAAGGCGCCGGTGCTCGCCTACTTCAACAACCACTACGCCGGCTTCGCGCCGGACTCCGCGCGCCTGTTCCGGGACCTCTGGGAGCGAAGTTGATCCACGTCGACCGGATCAAGCGGCGGTTCGGCCCGCGCGTGATCTTCCAGAACCTGACGTGGCTGATCCCGAAAACGGCGCGCTGGGGTCTGGTCGGGCCCAACGGGGCCGGCAAGACGACCCTGATGCGCATCCTGTCCGGCGAGGACACGCAAGACGAGGGGGAGATCCACCGCACGGGAGCGGTGCGCGTCGGCTACCTCGCGCAGGACGTGGAGACGGTCGACGGCGGCAGCGTGCTCGCGACCGTGCTCGACGGCTTCGGCGAGATCCGCCGCATGGAAGAGCAGCTCGAGTCGTTCGAGCACCGCATGGCCGAGCTCGCCGCGGGGGACCCCGAGCTCGAAAAGCTCCAGAACGCCTACGGCGATCTTCGCCACCGCTTCGAGTCGCTCGGCGGGGACAAGGTCGAAGCCAAGGCGCGGATGATCCTGTCGGGCCTCGGCGTGCCGAAGGAGCGGCTCCACGAGCCGCTGACCGACCTGTCGGGAGGATGGAGGATGCGCGTGGCCCTCGCGCGCTTGCTCCTGTCGGCCCCCGACCTTCTCTTGCTGGACGAGCCGACGAACCACCTCGACCTCGCGGCGATCGACTGGCTGGAGAGCTTTCTGTCCGGCTGGGAGGGCGCGTTCATCGTCGTCTCCCACGACCGTTACTTCCTGAACCGGATGGTGACCGGGATCGTCGAGCTGGACCGCGGGCGCCTCACGGAGTTCCCGGGCGCCTACGACGACTACCTCGCGGAGCGCTCGATGCGGATCGCGGCGCTGGAGGAAGCGGCCAAGCTCCAGGCGAAGGAGATCGCGCGGGTCACGACGTTCATCGAGCGCTTTCGCTACAAGAGCACGAAGGCCAAGCAGGTGCAGTCCCGCGTGAAGGCGCTCGAGAAGATCGAGCGGATCGAAGCGCCGAGCAAAGCCAAGCGCGTGCGCTTCGGATTCCCCCCGGCCCCGCGGTCCGGGGACATCGCCGTCCGGGCCGAGGCCGTCACGAAGGCGTACGACGACACGGTCGTGTTCACCGGCCTCGACCTGCTGCTGCGTCGCGGGGATCGCGTGGCGCTCGTCGGCCCCAACGGCGCCGGCAAGTCGACGCTCCTGAAGATGCTCGCGGGAAGGCTCACCCCCGACGACGGCGAGCTGACGCTCGGGCACAACGTGATCGTGCAGTACTACGCGCAGCATCAGCTCGACGCGCTAATCCGCGAGGACTCGGTGCTCGAGACGTTGGAGCGCGTCGCGGAGCCGGGCGCCCGGCCGCGGCTGCGGACGCTCCTGGGCTCGTTCCTGTTTTCCGGCGACGACGTCGACAAGAAGGTCGCCGTGCTGTCGGGCGGCGAGAAGGCTCGCCTCGCCCTCGCGCGCTTGCTGATCCGGCCTTCGAACCTGCTGCTCCTCGACGAGCCCACGAACCACCTCGACCTCG
>Ga0068859_100007928_pt1 | contig 10771 bp, 10 predicted proteins | sample KBSSwiS22_FD_66585 | JGI IMG/M metagenome (GOLD analysis project Ga0068859, IMG submission 66585) | Switchgrass rhizosphere microbial communities from Kellogg Biological Station, Michigan, USA - KBS Switchgrass S2-2 | ecosystem: Host-associated > Plants > Roots > Rhizosphere > Soil ... | reverse complement strand
CATGTGCATGACGTGCAGATCACGAAGGAAGCGCCGAATTATCAGATTGAGTAAGGCGGCCGCCTCTCATGGATAAGATTCTTATCCTCGACTTCGGCTCCCAGGTCACGCAGCTCATCGCGCGGCGTATCCGCGAATCGGGCGTCTACTGCGAGCTGCACCCGTACGACGTCGATGCGGAGTTCATCCGCAAGTTCGCGCCCAGGGGCATCGTGCTTTCGGGTAGCCACTCGTCCGTGGTCGAGGACGAGCAGGCGCGCGCGCCCCAGGCGGTCTTCGAGATCGGCGTGCCGGTGCTCGGCATCTGCTACGGCATGCACACGATGGCCGCGCAGCTCGGGGGCGAAGTCGAGCCCGGCAGGGTGCGCGAATTCGGCTACGCCGAGGTGCGCGCACGCGGGCATTCGCGGCTCCTCGAAGGCATCCAGGATCGCGTGAACGGCACCGGCGAGGCGTACCTCGACGTGTGGATGAGCCACGGCGACAAGGTCACGGGCCTGCCGCCCGGCTTCAAGGTCATCGCCAGCAACGAGGCGTGCCCGATCGCCGGCATGGCCGACGAGTCGCGGCGCTTCTATGCCGTGCAGTTCCATCCCGAGGTCACGCACACGAAGCAGGGGCGCGCGATCTACACGCGCTTCGTGCACGAGATCTGCGGCGCCGGGCCGAGCTGGAACATGCCGCAGTTCGTGCCGCAGGCCGTGGAGCGCATCCGCAGCCAGGTGGGCGAGGATGAGGTGATCCTCGGCCTTTCGGGCGGCGTCGATTCGGCGGTGGCCGCCGCGCTCATCCACAAGGCGATCGGCGACCAGCTCACGTGCATCTTCGTCGATACCGGGCTGCTGCGGCTGGACGAGGGCGACCAGGTGATGGAGACCTTCGCGCGGCACCTGGGCGTGAAGGTCGATCGCGTCGATGCCGCGGATGAATTCTTCGCGGCGCTCGAAGGGGTGGCCGATCCCGAGCAGAAGCGCCGCGTCATCGGCAGGCTCTTCGTCGAGGTGTTCCAGCGCGAGGCGAAGAGGCTGCCGAAGGCGAAGTGGCTCGCCCAGGGCACGATCTATCCCGACGTGATCGAGTCGGCTGGCGCGAAGACCAAGAAAGCGACGACGATCAAGTCGCACCACAACGTGGGCGGGTTGCCGGAGACGCTGCACCTCAGGCTCCTCGAGCCGCTGCGCGAGCTCTTCAAGGACGAGGTGAGGCTGCTCGGCGTCGAGCTGGGGCTGCCGCGGGAGATGGTGTACCGCCATCCGTTCCCCGGGCCGGGACTGGGCGTGCGCATCCTCGGCGAGGTGAAGCGCGAATACGCCGAGCTCCTGCGCCGCGCGGACGCGATCTTCATCGACGAGCTGCGCCGCGCGACCAACGCCGACGGCGTGACGTGGTACGACCAGGTCGCGCAGGCGTTCGCCGTCTTCCTGCCGGTGCGTTCCGTCGGCGTCATGGGCGACGGCCGCACGTACGATCACGTCGTCGCCCTGCGTGCGGTGCAGACCACCGACTTCATGACCGCCGGCTGGGCCGAGCTTCCCTACGACCTGCTCGCGCGCGCCTCGGGCCGCATCATCAACGAGGTGCGCGGCATCAACCGCGTGACCTACGACATCTCCTCGAAGCCGCCCGCGACGATCGAGTGGGAGTAGGGCGCTACTTCATCCCGGCGATGGTGGATTGGAGCACCGTGTCGGCGAAGTCGACGCGGATGAATCCGAAGCGCGGGTAGTCGTAGTCCAGCACGATGTAGATGATCCCGGTGATGACCACGGCGAATCCGCCCATGTGCAGGTAGCGCGACCAGGCGCGGCTGCCGGCCAGGCCATAACCGGCGAGCGCGCTGCACAGGAGCGCCAGCACGATGAGCGAGGTGAGGATCGCCGCCGGCGTCTTCACGTGCACGAGCGCCTCGTGCGTGACGCTCGCGTCGAACATGTCGTTGAGCGCGGGGACGAGGAGCTGGCTCGCCGCGGGCGGCGAATCGCGCAGCCCCGAGAGCGACGCGGCCCAGATCTCCCCCTGCAGACTCCGCGCCTTGAGGAGGGCGCGGTTGAAGCCGGTCTCGTCCGGCAACGCGTCGTACGCGGCGAGCGTCGCCCTCGCATATTGGTTGACCTTCTGCTGCAGCGGCGCGCGCGCCGGCTCGGGAAGGAGGTCGAGCCGCAGGTACACCGTGCCGATCGCGTTGGCCTCCTGGATGGTGAGCATGCGCCGCTGCTCGAAACGCTGCGCGGCGGCCGAATAGGTGAAAGCGAAGATGAGCCCCATGAGGCCGAAGATCGCGGTCTCGATCGATACGATCCCGACGCGCTCCTGGTCCGTCTCGCCGGCCAGGCGGCGCTTGCCCAGGCGGTGTCCCGCGACGAGGAGAGTCATCATCGCGGCGAAAAGCAGCAGGATCAGTACGGCTACGGGCGGCGGCTGCGCGGACAATGAAGGCTCCCGGACGCGTGGGCTCGCGCATTCTAGGATAATTCGGCCCATGACCCCGGACGCCGATTTCCTGCGCCAGGCGCTTGCCCTCGCGCAGGAAGCGGCGCGCCTGGGCGAAGTCCCGGTCGGCGCCGTGGTCGTCAAGGACGGGGAGGTGATCGGCCGCGGCGCGAACCGGCCGATCTCGTCGGCCGATCCGACCGCGCATGCCGAGATCGTGGCGATGCGCGAGGCCGCGGCAAGCCTCGGCAACTACCGCCTCACGGGCTGCGAGCTCTTCGTGACCCTCGAGCCGTGCGCCATGTGCGTGGGGGCGATGCTGCACGCACGGGTCGCCCGCGTCGTTTACGGCGCGCGCGACCCCAAGACGGGCGCCTGCGGCAGCGTCGTGGACCTGCCGGCGGTCGCCGCGCTCAACCATCACGCGCTCTTCGAAGGCGGAGTCCTCGAAGACGAATGCGGCGGGGTGCTCCGCACGTTTTTCGCGCAACGGCGCTAGTAGAATTGGAGGCGCATGACTGCGCCGCGCTTCGTCCACCTCCGCCTCCACACCGAGTACTCGATCGCCGACGGCATCGCGCGCGTGGACGAGGCGGTGGCGGCCGCCGCGGCCGATGCGATGCCGGCGCTCGCCATCACGGATGCCGGCAACCTCTTCGGCGCGATCAAGTTCTTCGAGGCCGCGCGCGCCGCGGGCGTGCAGCCCGTCATCGGCTGCGACCTCTGGCTCACCAACGAAAAGAACCGCGACGCGCCGCATCGCGTGGCGGTCCTCTGCCGCAACCGCGCGGGATACCTTCGCCTGTGCGACCTGCTGACGCGCTCGCACGCCGAGAACCACTGGCGCGGCCGCGCCGAGACGCGCCGCGAATGGCTGAAAGGCACGCAGGGGCTCATCGTCCTTTCCGGGGCGCAGCACGGGGACGTGGGCGCCGCGCTCCTCGCCGGAAACGCGGCGCAGGCGGAGGCGCTCGCGCAGGCGTGGGCGGAGGATTTTCCGGGGACCTTCTACGTCGAGCTGCAGCGCGCCGACCGCCAGGCGGCCGAGGGCTATGTGCGCGCGGCGGCCGCGCTCGCCGACCGGCTCGCGCTGCCGCTCGTCGCCACCCACCCGATCCAGTTCGTGCGGCGCGAGGATTTCCGCGCGCACGAGGCGCGCGTGTGCATCGCGCAGGGCTACGTCCTCGGCGACGGGCGCCGGCCGCGCGAGTTCCAGCCCTCGCAGTACTTCAAGACGCAGGCGGAGATGGCGGCGCTCTTCGCCGACTTTCCCGACGCGCTCGAGAATACCGTCGAGATCGCCCGCCGCTGCAGCTTCGAGTTCACGCTCGGCAAGACGCGGCTCCCGGCCTTCCCGACGCCGCACGGCGAATCGATCGAGGAGTACCTCCGCAGACAGGCCGGCGACGGTCTCGCGTCCCGGCTCGCCGTGCTCTATCCGGAGGAAAGCGCGCGGCGGGAGGCGGAGCCACGCTACCGCCAAAGGCTCGATTACGAGCTGAACGTCATCATCCAGATGGGGTTCCCGGGCTACTTCCTCATCGTCGCCGACTTCATCAACTGGGCGAAGACGCACGGCGTGCCCGTGGGTCCGGGACGCGGCTCGGGGGCCGGATCGCTCGTCGCCTACTCGCTCGGCATCACCGACCTCGATCCGCTGCGCTACGAGCTGCTCTTCGAGCGCTTCCTCAACCCGGAGCGCGTGTCGATGCCCGACTTCGACATCGATTTCTGCCAGGACGGACGCGACCGCGTGATCGACTACGTGCGCAACAAGTACGGCGCCGAGAGCGTGTCGCAAATCGCGACCTTCGGCACGATGGCGGCCAAGGCCGTGGTGCGCGACGTGGGGCGCGTCCTCGGCATGCCCTACGGTGAAGTCGACCGCATCGCGAAGCTCGTGCCGTTCGAGCTCGGCATCACGCTCGAGAAGGCGCTCGCGGTCGAGCCGCAGCTTCGGGCGCTCGCCGACGCCGAGGAGGAAGGCGGCGAGCTGATGGGACTCGCGCGCGCCCTCGAAGGGCTCACGCGAAACGTCGGCATGCACGCGGGCGGCGTCCTCATCGCGCCGGGCAAGCTCACCGATTTCACGCCGCTTTACTGCGCGGAGGGCTCCAGCGCGACGGTGAGCCAGTTCGACAAGGACGACGTCGAGAAGGCGGGCCTGGTGAAGTTCGACTTCCTCGGCCTCACCACGCTCACGATCATCGCGGAGACCGAGCGCAACGTCCGCGCGCTGTCCGGCACGGATTTCGACATCCAGCGCATCCCGCTCGACGATCCGGCCGCCTACAAGGTGTTCTCCGCGGGCAACACGGTCGCGATCTTCCAGTTCGAATCGCGCGGCATGCGCGACCTCATCATGAAGGCGCGTCCCGACCGGCTCGAAGACCTCATCGCGTTGAACGCCCTCTATCGCCCCGGCCCGATGGACCTCATCCCGGAGTTCATCGAGCGCAAGCACGGCCGCACGCGCTGGGAGTACCTCGACCCGCGGCTCAAGGACATCCTCGAGCCGACCTACGGCGTCATGACCTACCAGGAGCAGGTGATGACGATCGCGCAGGTGATCGGCGGCTACACGCTCGGCTCGGCCGACCTGCTGCGGCGCGCGATGGGCAAGAAGAAGCCCGAGGAGATGGCCAAGCAGCGCGCGATCTTCCTCGCGGGCGCGACCGACCGCGGGCTCGCCCCGCACAAGGCCGAGATCCTCTTCGACCAGATGGAGAAGTTCGCCGGCTACGGCTTCAACAAGTCGCACTCCGCGGCCTACGCGCTCATCGCTTACCAGACGGCGTACCTCAAGGCGCATCACGCGGCCGCGTTCATGGCCGCCAACCTCTCGGCGCTCATGGACGACACCGACAAGGTGCACGTCCTCTACGACGACGCGGTGAAGAACGGGCTCGCGATCGAAGCGCCGGACATCAATACCTGCGGCGCCCGCTTCCAGGCGATCGAGCCGCGCCGCATCCGCTATGGCCTGGGTGCCGTGAAGGGCACGGGGACCACGGCGATCGCCAACATCGTCGCCGCGCGCGAAGCCGGAGGTCCCTTCAAGGACCTCGCCGATTTCTGCCGCCGCGTGGACCGGCGCATCGTGAACCGCCGCGCCATGGAAGCGCTCATCAGGGCCGGCGCCTTCGACCGCGTGGAAGCCAATCGCGCGAGCCTCGCCGCCTCGCTCGGCGCCGCGATCGAGATCGCCGAGAAGGACGAGCAGTTCGCGCAGCAGACGAGCCTCTTCGGGGCAGAGGCGGGCGCGGCGCAGGCTTTCGAGCTCGCGCGCGTCGCGCCCTGGTCGGAGCGCGAGCGGCTCACGAACGAGAAGCAGAGCCTCGGTTTCTACCTGAGCGGGCACCCGTTCAACGCCTACCGCGAGGAGCTGCGGCGCTTCGCGCGCACGCCGCTCGCGAGTCTCGTGCCGCAGAACGACGCGGTGTATGTCGCCGGAGTCATCTACGGCGTCGTCGTGCGCAACTCGCGGCGCGGCCGCATGGCGGTGCTCACGCTCGACGACGGCAGCGCGCGCGTGGAGATCGTGGTCTTCGGCGAGCTCTTCCAGGAGAAGCGCGCGGTGATCCAGGAAGACCAGGTGGTGGTGGTCCAGGGCAGGGCTTCGACCGACGACTTCTCGGGCGGCATGCGCATCACCGCGGACAAGCTGATGGACCTCGCCGAATTGCGCGCGGCCCATGCGCGCGTTCTTCGCCTCTCGATCAACGGGCAGGCGGATTCCGCACGCCTCAAGTCGCTGCTCGCGCAACACGGCGGCGGCCAATGCCAGGTCGCGATCCGTTATCGCAACGCGCAGGGCGAGTGCGACATCCGCTTGCCCGAAAGCTGCCGGGTGCGGATCTCCGCGCCGCTGCTCGACTCGCTCGCCGAGTGGCTCGACGAACGCAACGTCGAAGTCGTCTACTAGAATCGCCCCAGGGAGGAGTGATCGATGCCGGCAGGAGTGCTGCCCGAATGGCTGCTGCCGGTTGCAGCGGCGGCGACGATCTTCGCCGTGATGTTCGGCCTCGGCCTCGCGATCGCTCCCCGCGAATCGGCCTGGGTCGCGAAACGCCCGTGGCTGCTGGGCAAGGCCCTGTTCGCTGTCCTGGTGGCCGTGCCGGCGCTCGCGTGGGTCGTCGTGAGGATCGTCGATCTTCCGCGAGCCGTCGAGATCGGGATCGTCCTGATGGCGGTCGCGCCGGGGGCGCCGGTGGCGCTGCGCCGCTCGATCGGCGCGGGTGGCCACCCATCGTTCGCGACCGCGCTGCAGATCGCGATCGCGGCCGCCGCCGTCATCTCGATGCCGCTCGCGATCGCGGCTTTCGACGAGTACTACGGCGGCTCGGCGACGATCGAGCCCCGGCACATCGCGCGCCAGGTGCTCATCGCGCAGCTCGTCCCGCTCGCCCTCGGCATGCTGGTGCGACGCATAGCCCCGCAGCTCGCCGGCCGGATCGCGCCGCGACTCGACCGCGTCGCGGGCGGGCTCCTCGCCGGGCTCATCGTCCTTGCGCTCATCGACTTCTGGCCCTCGCTCACCGGGACCAGCACGGGGGCGCTCGCCGCGATCTTCGCCGTCACCTTGCTCGCGCTTGCCGCCGGCCACCTGCTGGGAGGACCGGATCGCGCGACGTCCACCGCAACCGCCATCGCCAGCGCGATGCGCAATCCCGGCCTTGCCCTCGTGGTGGCCACGCTCAACGATGCGCCGCCGTTGGTCAACGCGACGGTGGTCGCCTACCTGGTGGTTTCAGCGCTCACCGTGCTGATCTACGTCGCGTGGCGGCGTCGTTCGGGGACGGAGGCGCCGAGCGGCGGCTCATAGCCCCCCGCCCCAGCGGTGCTGCCAGGCGATGCCGAGGAGGTCGAAGTTGTTGCCGGTTCGCGCCGCGACTCCACTGCTCGCGTACAGCTTGATCGAGTTGCGGCGGTCGACGGGCAGGGCATACGTCGCACCGAGCCTCCAATTCTGCTGCAGGTCCGTACCCAGCACGCCGTTCACCTCGGTTCGGCCGCCCGCGAAGTAGGTCGCGTCGAACGAAGCCCACGCCCCCGAGCGGAAGCCGTAGATGACATGGCCCTGCGCGGAATAGATCGGATGCTGCTTGCGCGTCTTGCCTCCGTAGAAGTCGTCGTTTGCGGTGAAGACCGTGGCGGCTGCCGTGCCTTCGAGCGTCCAGGCCCCAGAGGCCTTCGATACGCCGACCTCGGGCTTGAACACCCAGCGATTCGAGCCCAGGTTCACGACCCGCGCATTGTCGTATTGGCCCCACGGCGCCGATACCCGCAGGCTCGCGCCGACGATGACGTCCTGCCGGTACGCCGCGAAGTCCTCGAGGCCGAGCGAGGGGGCACCGTACAGGTTCACCGAGACGCGCAACATCGGATCGCCGAATCCGTCCACGATTCGCTCGATGGGGGCGCCCGCGTACGTGGCCGTACCGGCGAGCCACGTGTAGGGCACGATCACGTCGATCTTGCCCGACTGACCCCGGAAGTCGACGACACGCGCATAGCCGAGCACAGCGTTCGACGTGTGCAAGTGCAGGTCGGTCACCGGCACCGCCGGATCGAAGGCCAGGCCGTCGCGCGTATAGGCGTAGCCCGCGATGGCGAAGTTGACCCCGAGCGGCGCGTTCGAGTAGGCGCGCGGCTCGATGTCCTGAGCCCTCGCGCCGGCCGCGGACATGATCAAATGGGCGGCCATGAACACGCCCAGCGACGCGGCTTTCACCGAGATCCTGCGAAACGGGCTTGCCGTCACCATCCGCTCATTGCGCGACGAGGACCGCCAGCGAATCGCCGCTGCGGTTCGCGCGCTGGATCGCCAATCGGTCTACATGCGCCTCTTCAGCTATCGCAGCGAGCTGACCGAAGCGGGCCTCGACCGGATCATGCGCGTCGACCCCGAGAACGAGCTGGCGCTCGTCGTCACGACGCCCGAAGAGGGAGGCGAAGCGATCATCGGCTCCGGACGCTACGTGCGCTCGGGCGCAGACCGCGCGGAGGTGGCCTTCATGGTGGACCGTGGGCACCAGGGCCTGGGCATTGCCGGTCGCGTGCTTGCACGGCTCGCGGAGATCGCGCGCGGCCGGGGTTTCGCGTTCCTCGAGGCCGACGTTCTCGGCGAGAACAAGGCGATGCTCGCGGTCTTCGCCCGCAGCGGCCTCGCGATGCGGCAGCGGCGCGAGGGCGGGGTCGTGCACGTAACGCTGGCGCTCTGAGGGCCCTAGCGCCCCATGTAGTCGTCGTACCGGCGCGAAATCCTCTCGGCGAGGTCCTGGCTCTCGGCGCCCGACCCGCTGGTATTGAACTCGACGCGCACCTTGCCGTCGGCCTGCGAGAGCACGCGCGCCTTGACGGTGAGCGGCCCGCGTTGGCCTTCGATCGTGCCGGTCGCACGGTCCTGCCGGTGGATCTGCACGCCGTTGTCGTTCATCGCGCCCATGGCGGCGTTCCAGGAGCGGTCGAAGCTCGCCGGGACCTGGGTCGTATAGCCGTAGGGATGGTCGTAGACGACGCAGCCGGCGAGGGCCGACAAGCCGAGCACAGCGAGAAAGCAGGCGACGGTTTTCATGGATACCTCCGGGCCCATATTCTGCCCGGGCCGCTGCCCCATTGCCCATCGCCCCTTGGTGCCGGCGCGTCCCTTCAGGCGGTCGGGCGCGTCTCGAATGCGGTGAAGTTGCCCGGCGATTCGTCGAACTGCTCGAGCTTTCGCACCTCGGCACGCTCCGGCCCGTGACGCGCCCAATCGGTCATCTCCTCGACCGCGTCGGGCTCGCCCTCGATCACCGCTTCCAGCGTCCCGTCCATTCGATTGCGCACCCAGCCGGTGACCTCGAGCGTCAGGGCCTTCCGGCGCATCGATTCCCGGAACCACACGCCCTGGACCCGCCCGTGCAGGCGAAGGCGGCGCGCCACGCGCTCACTCATCGCCCCGCACCCTGCGGCGCGCCGCCTTCTTGCCGGCGATCTGCCTCTTCGCCTCGATGCGGCGCTCGCGCGCCGCCTTCCCGGGACGCGTCGCGATGCGCTTTTTCGGCACGACGTTCAGGCGCTCGAGGCGGTCGATGAGGCGCGCGAAAGCGCTTTCGCGATTGCGGTACTGCGAAGGGGAATCCTGCGAGATCACCACGACCCCCGAAGGCGGGTGCGTGAGGCGCAGCGCCGACTGCGTCTTGTTCACGTGCTGCCCGCCGGGGCCGCTCGCGCGGAATACGTCGACCACGACCTCGCGCTCGAGCGTCTTTCGGTCGGTCGCATAGGGCGGCGGGCTCTCGGGCGCGCGCTGCGGCATGACGCGATTGTCGGTCAATTACGGCTGCAACGCCGGTCGATTACGGCTGTATTCGCCGCGCCCCGCATTTGTGAAGGCGCTCACAGTCCATTCGGACTACCGGCGCGAAGATGCAGGCGAACACGAACCCCGCAAGGCGCACTTGCGTGGCGGCCCGCCAAAGTCATCTTGGCGGGCTCTTTTTTTGGGCTACTTGATCCTCATGCCGGGCTGCGCGCCGGAGTCGGGGGCGAGGAGGTAGATCGAGCTGCCGTCGCCCGCCGCGAGCACCATGCCCTGCGACTCGCCGAAGCGCATCTTGCGAGGCGCGAGATTCGCCACCATGATCGTGAGGCGCCCCACCAGATCCTTCGGCGTGTACGCGGCGCGGATGCCGGCGAACACGGTGCGCGTATCGATGCCGATGTCGAGCGTGAGCTTGAGCAGCTTGTCGGCGTCGGGGACGAGCTCGGCCTCGACGATGCGCGCGATGCGCAGGTCGATGCGCCCGAAGTCGTCGATCGAGATCGTCTCGCCCACCGGCTGGATCACCGCCGGTTTCGGCGGCTCGATGGGCTCGAGACGGAAATCGTCCGCTTCGGCGGCGGCAGCGCCCTTCGCCGGGGCGGGGCGCTGCGGCTCGGGCTTCGCCTCCGAAGGCGGCTCGAGGAGCTGGTCGATCTGCTTCGGATCGATGCGCGAGATGAGGTGCCGGTACGGCTGCACGGTATGGCCGGGCTTCAACGGAGTGGCGACGTCGTCCCAGGCGAGCGGCTTGGCCAGGGCGAGGAAAGCCTCGACGTCCTCGGCGACCTTCGGGAGCACCGGCTTCAGGTACACCGTGAGGATGCGGAAGAGCTCGAGGTAGAGCGTGCAGAACCACTGCAGCGCCGCGTCCTGTCCCGGCTCCTTCGCGATCTCCCAGGGCTTCTGCTCGTCGACGTACTGGTTCACGCGGTCGGCGAGGAACATGATCTGGCGGAGCGCCTTGCTGAACTCGCGCGCGTCGTAATCCGCGGCGATGGCATCGGCGAAGCTGCGCACCTCGAAGAGGATCGCCGG
>Ga0068859_100007926_pt1 | contig 10771 bp, 10 predicted proteins | sample KBSSwiS22_FD_66585 | JGI IMG/M metagenome (GOLD analysis project Ga0068859, IMG submission 66585) | Switchgrass rhizosphere microbial communities from Kellogg Biological Station, Michigan, USA - KBS Switchgrass S2-2 | ecosystem: Host-associated > Plants > Roots > Rhizosphere > Soil ... | reverse complement strand
CCATGCTCTCGGCCGGCGCAGCGCTCATCGGAATCGTCATCGGAGCGGTAGGCGCGTGCATCGTGTTGTTCGCCTGGTCGCACTCGCGCCTGCGCGCAGCGCGTGCCGAGCACGACACGCTCCTCACTGCCGCGGGGCGCGACGCCGACGCCATCCGCCGCGAGGCACAGGTCGAGGCGCGCGAGCAAGCCGTCGCTCTCCGGAGCGAGATCGAGAGCGAGGTGCAGGACCGGCGCGTACAGATTGCAAAGGTCGAGGAGCGTGTCCTGCAGAAGGAGCTCGATGTCGACTCGCGCCTGACGGAGCTCGAACGGCGCGAGCAGGGCCTCGGCGACCGCGAAGTCCACATCAAGGCGCTGCAAGAGGAGCTCCGGGACACCCAGCGCGAGGCGCTGGCGGGTCTCGAAAAGATCTCGGGGCTCACGGTGCACGAGGCGCGACAGCAGCTGCTCGACCGCTCGAAGGACCTCGTGCGCCACGAGCTTGCCCGAGAGGTGCGGCAGATGGAGGAGGAGGCCCGGTCGGATGCTCGGCGACGAGCACGCGCGCTGGTCGCGGACTCGCTCCAGCGCGTCGCGGCGAGCCATACCGCGGAGGCGACCGTGACGGTCGTCGAGCTCGCCTCCGACGATCTCAAGGGGCGGATCATCGGGCGGGAGGGACGGAACATCCGTGCGCTCGAGCACCTCACCGGTGTCGATTTCATCATCGACGACACGCCCCACGCGGTCGTGCTCTCGTCGTTCGATCCGCTGCGGCGCGAGACCGCGCGGATGACGCTCGACAAGCTCATCGAGGACGGGCGCATTCACCCCGCCCGGATCGAGGAGATGTACTACCAGGCGAAGGCGGAGCTCGAGGAGCACGTTCTGCAGGCCGGCGAGCAGGCCGTCTTCGAGGCGAACTGCGGCGAGTTCCACGAGGAGCTCGTCCGGATGCTCGGTCGGCTTCGCTACCGCACGAGCTATGGCCAGAACGTCCTCAAGCACACGCTCGAGGTCGTGCACCTGGGTGGAATCATGGCGGCCGAGCTGAAGGCCGGCGTGAAGACGACGAAGCGGGCTGCGCTCCTGCACGACATCGGGAAGGCGGTCAGCCACGAGGTCGACGGCTCACATGCGCTCATCTCCGCCCAGCTCGCTCGGCGCTGCGGGGAGTCGGAGGGGGTCGTGCACGCGATCGAGGCTCACCACTACGAGGTCCAGCCCCAGACGGTCGAGGCGGTGCTCCTCATCACCGCCGACGCGATTTCGGCTTCTCGGCCGGGAGCCAGGGGCGAGAGCCTCGAGAACTACATTCGCCGCCTGGAAGCGCTCGAGGAGATCGCGACTGCGAAGAACGGCGTCGCGAAGGCCTACGCGCTCCAGGCCGGTCGCGAGATCCGCGTCATCGTCGAGCCGTCCGAGGTCGACGACGACGGTGCCGTTCTCCTCTCACACGAGATCGCTCGCGAGATCGAGGATCAGCTCGAGTACCCCGGGCAGGTGAAGGTCATCGTGATCCGCGAGAGTCGCGCGATCGAGGTTGCGAAGTAGGCGACGACGGCGGGCCGGGGATCAGAGGAGCGCAAGCCTGAAGGCGTCGGAGTGATGAGCTAGCCGCGCGACGACCGACGCCGAAGCAGCCAAGCCAACGCCGCGAAGCCAGCCACCGCCCACCAAGACACGTGGAGCATGGGATCGCGTGGGAAGCCAATAACGATCCCACTCCGCGCAACGACGATTCGAGCTCTTCCAAGGCGATAGCCGCGCTCGTCGAGCGCTTGCTCAACGCCTTGCCATCGCTCTGGCGGCGAACTCACGCAGCGCGAAGCGTCGCGCCTATTCGTTCGAGCGTTTCTCGCGGCGGTCGTAGACCCATCCGAATATCAGCCCGGCGACAGCGACAACGAGAAACACGCCCAAGAAGCCCCAGGCGTAGAGCGCTCGCCAGAAGATGAGCAACCCGACGAACAAGATGACCCCCACAGCCACGACACCGCCGACAAACCTGAGCCAGAAGCGGCGCCCAAGGCCCTCCTCGTCATCCTCTCTGCGAACAACCGTCTCCGGCCCTTCCATCCCCGCCAGTATCGCGCCAAAGCTCCACGGCGTCCAGGACGCGCTCGAAGGCAGAAACCGTCGTTACTCTTTCACCCAACCAACTGGCTCCTCGTATGTACCGAAAGTACTCCGTCACGACCTTCGGCTGTCAGATGAACGCTCACGACTCCGAGCGGATCAAGGGCATGCTCGAGTCGCTCGGGCTCGGGGAGGCGACGTCGCCCGACGAGGCCGACGTGGTCGTGTTCAACACCTGCACGATCCGCGAGAAGCCCGATACCCGGCTCGCCGCGTACCTCGGGAATGCTGGTGCGATGAAGCGCGACCGGCCCGACGTCGTCATCGCGGTCGGCGGGTGCTACGCGGAGGCCCAACGCGAGCGAATCTTCGAGCAGTACCCGTTCGTCGACGTCGCATTCGGTCCCGGGTCGATCCCGCATCTCGGCACGTGGATCGCTGCGGGTGGATACGCGGTTCCGCGCGCTCGCTTCGGAACGCACGAGCACTTCGCCGCCGACCTCCCGTTGCATACGGAGCGTCGGTTTCAGGCATGGGTGCAGGTGTCGATGGGCTGCAACTCCGCGTGCGCGTACTGCATCGTGCCGGCCGTGCGCGGCCGAGAGCAGAGCCGACGGCCCGGCGAGATCGTCGCCGAGATCGAGCAACTGGCGGGCGCCGGCGTTCGCGAGATCACGCTCCTCGGGCAGAACGTCAACTCCTGGGGCCGTGACCTCGCACCGGACGTGCGCACCGAGTTCGGCGAGCTCCTGCGAGCATGCGACGGAGTCTCGGGAATCGAGCGGATTCGGTTCACGAGCCCGCATCCCAAGGACTTCCGGAATCCCGTGATCGCCGCGATGGCCGAATGCGAGAGCGTGTGCGAGCATGTCCACCTGCCGGCGCAGTCCGGATCGTCGCGCGTCCTGAAGGCGATGCGTCGGACATACGACCGGGCGCGATATCTCCGTCTCGTCGAGCGCCTACGCAGCGAGATCGCGGACCTTGCCCTCGGCACGGATCTGATTGTCGGGTTTCCCGGTGAGAGCGAAGCGGAATTCGAGGAAACCGTGTCGTTGGTGCAGGAAGTGCAATTCGACAGCGCGTTCACGTTCATCTACTCGCCGCGCGCCGGCACCGAGGCCGCCGCGCTGCCCGATCAGATCCCGAACGACGTGAAGCACGCGCGCCTCGAACGCCTCGTCGACGTCGTTCAGCGCGGAGCAGCGGAGCGCAATGCGCGTCGCGTCGGCCTCGTCGAGCAGGTGCTCGTCGAAGGTTCGAGTCGCACCGATTCCTCGCTGCTCCGTGGGCGCACCCGACGCAACACGACCGTGAACTTCTCCGGGCGCGCGCGGGCGGGCGAGCTCGTGGACGTGGTCATCGAGGCTGCGACATCGACCACTCTCCGGGGCCGCGAGGCGTCGCTCGTCGCAGCCTGACGATCGAGAATGCACATACTCGGCACGGTCCGTGAGACACACGCGCGCACCTCGGCGATACGCTCGCAGCGGGTGGTGGGCCGGGGTGCCCCACGAGACGTGACCAAGCTGGCGTACTCGGTCGTGGCGATCTTCGGCCCGACGGCCTCCGGCAAGTCGGCCGTCGCGCAGGAGCTCGCCGCTCGAACCGGAACCGAGGTCGTCTCGGCCGACGCGCTCCAGGTCTATGTCGGCATCCCGATCCTCACGAACCAGTCTTCTGCGGGCACCCGGCTCACCGCGTTCCGCGAGCTGTCCGATGAGATGTCGGTCGGCGAGTACGCGACGCTTGCACACGCGGAGATCGACGACCTCGTCCGCGCGCACGGATGTGCAGTCGTTGCGGGGGGGACAGGCCTCTACCTCCGTGCCGCAGTCGCGGACCTCGCGATCCCGGGTGCCGTCGAGCCCGATGCGCGTGCGACTCTCGAGCATCTCTACGACTTGGATCCATCCGCCGCGTACGACCGACTCGCCGAGGTCGACCCCGACGCTGCCCGGGTCGTGCACCCGAACGACCGCCGGCGTGTCGTGCGTGCCCTCGAGCTCGCCCAATCGGGCGAGTCGCTCGTTCCGGAGACGGCTGCGCTCTGGTCGACGTCGATGCGGCACCCGACGCTCGTCGTCGGCCTGGACGTGACAGCCGACGAGCTCGAGCGACGCATTCGCGCTCGCGCGGAGGCGATGATCGCGCGAGGCGCCGCCGCCGAGGCTCGGGCCGCGATGGCCGTGCCGATCTCGAAGACGGCGGCGAAAGCACTCGGGCTTGCCGAGCTGACGACCCTTCCGCTCGGAGAGGCGACCGCCCGCCTCGTCGAACGTACTCGGCGATATGCCGCGTACCAGCGCAAGTGGATGCGTCGGATCCCGGAGATCGAGCTCGTCGACGGGAACCGTCCGCCCGAGGAGGTGGTCGACGACGTCCTCGACCTGGCACGCGCTCGGTAACACGTATGTCGTCGTCGAGCCCGCGGAGCCGCTCGACGCGACGACTGCATCGAGGCTCGCTGAGGGAACCGATGGCGTGCTCGAGGTGCTCGCACGTTCCGAGACGTCGGTCGCGATTGCGATCTGGAATCCGGATGGCTCGAAGGCCGAGCTCTCCGGCAACGGGACGCGCATCGCGGCCGCCTGGCTCGCCGAACAGACGGGGGGGTCGGAGGTCACTGTCGAGGTGGCCGGTCGCATCGTCCACACGCGTCTTCGTAGCTCGGGTGATATCGAGCAGGAGCTCGGAGAGGTCGAGATCGGCGTGTCCGAAACCGTCGACGGGGTCACGTTCGTCCCGGTCTTGGTCGGCAACCCGCACGCCGTGGTGATCGGGGATCCGGCGGACATCGCGACCATAGGGCCGTTTCTCGAGACCCATCGCCGCTTCCCGCAGCGCACGAACGTGCAGGTTGCGCACATCGACGGTCCGGGCGAAGTGACCGCGCGCGTCTGGGAGCGCGGTGTCGGGGAGACGCTCTCGTCCGGGACGAGCGCCGTCGCGGTCGCCGCCGCAACCCACGGCGAGGGAGACGTCGTGGTGCACTTTCCGGGAGGCGCCCTGCGTGTGCGCCTCGACGACGGTCGCGCGACTCTCTACGGAAGAGCGGAGCGCATGGCCTGAGTCAGGCCTGAGCGAGCTCGACGAGGCGGCCGTCGGGGTCGCGGAGATACGCCGAGCGCCCCCACTCGTAGTCACGCGGCTCGACGAGGAGCTCACAGCCTTCCGAGCGGAGCGTGTCGCAGGTCGTGTCGAGGTCGTCCACGGTGAGCGCGAAGTGATCCTCGTTGGGCGGGCCGCCCTCCATCGCTGCCGCTCGTTCGTGGACGAGGATCTTCGCATCACCCGCCGTGAACAGCGCGCCGCCGGGCCACTCGGCGACCGGCGCGGCGCCTACGAGCGACCGGTAGAACCCAGCGACCGCAGCGACGTCGTCGGTGAAGAGCGCGATCTCGGCAACGTCGCTCACGTCGCGATCTCGAACTCCCGCAGCACGTCGTTCAGCGAGGTCTTGAGATCGGTCGACTCGCTGCGCTTGCCGACGATGAGGGCGCACGGCAGGTCGTAGGACCCTGCGGGGAACATCTTCGGCCTCGTGCCCGGGAGCACCACCGAACGGGGCGGCACGTACCCACGATGCTCGACTGGATCGCTGCCCGTGACGTCGATCACGGGTATGGATGCGGAGAGCACGACGTTGGGCGCGACCACCGCACCTTCTCCGATCACGACGCCTTCGACGACGACTGCACGAGAGCCGATGAACGCCCCGTCCTCGACGATGACCGGGCGCGCCTGTGGCGGCTCGAGCACGCCTCCGATCCCCACGCCCCCGGAGAGGTGGACGTCGGCGCCGATCTGCGCACACGAGCCGACCGTCGCCCAGGTGTCGACCATCGTCCGCGGGCCGACCCAGGCGCCGATGTTGACGTAGCCCGGCATCAGGACGACGCCCTCCGAGAGGAACGAGCCGTAGCGCGCCACGCCGGGCGGAACGACGCGGACGCCGAGGGCGGGATCGACGCGCTTGAGCGGGATCTTGTCGAGATACTGGATACCGCCGGCCTCCATCGGCTCGACCTTGCGCAGGCGGAAGTAGAGAAGGATCGCCTTCTTCGCCCACTCGTTCACGACCCAGCCGCCGTCGCCGGGCTCGGCGACGCGAAGCTCTCCGCGGTCGAGCAACGAGATCGCCTCCTCGATCGGCTCCGGGTCGAGCTCACCCCGCTCCCACAGCTCGTCGATCCGATCGCGCAGCTCGCTCACAGAACCTCCTCCAGGATCGCCGCCGCTCGTGCGCACTCCTCCTCGGTCGCCACGAGCGCATAGCGCACGTAGCCCTCGCCGGAGGGGCCGAGATACGACCCCGGCGTGACGAGCACGCCGCGCTCGAGCAGTCGTGCTGCGTGGCCCTCCGAGGTCTCGCCGGCGGGCACGGCGATCCAGAGGTACATCGTCGCGGGGCCGCCCGCGTCGCGCAGGCCTCGGCCACGCAGCGCGTCGAGAAGCACCTCACGCTTGCGCCGGTACGCGTCGCGCGCCCGCTCGACGTGCGCCTCGTCGCCCCAGGCGACGACCGACGCGCGCTGGACGAATTCCTGCGGCGCCGTCCCGACGTTCGGCCGGAAGCGGCGCAGGGCTTCGACGAGCTCCGGATCTCCCGCGACGAACCCGCTCCGGAAGCCGGTCATCGACGATCGCTTGGAGAGCGTGTTGAACGCCACGACGTTCGTGAGGTCTGCGAGCTGCAGCGCGGACGGCGGCGGCTCGTCGAACCAGAGCTCGCTGTACGCCTCGTCCGAGGCGAAGACGAACCCGTGCTCCCGCGCGAGCGAAGCGAGTCGCTCCAGAAACGAGAGCGGGGCAACCGCTCCGGTCGGATTGTTCGGCGAGTTGAGCCAGACGAGAGCCGCGCGATCCCAGACGTCAACCGGCACCTCGCCGAGGGCGGGAAGGAAGCCGTTCTCCTCGCGGAGCCCCAGCTCGACGACGCGAGCACCGGCGAACGCCGCGCCGCGACCCGGCACCGGGTACCCGGGCTCGGTCACGACCACCGTGTCGCGGCCGCCGGGCGCGTCGAGCACGACCTGCGCGAAGGAGTAGATCGCCTCCTTCGAGCCGAGCGTGGGAATGACATGTCGTCCCGGGTCGAGAGACACGCCGAAGCGGCGGTCGATCCAGGCCGTCACCGCCTCGCGCAGCTCGGGCAGCCCGACGGCCGCCGGGTATCCCATCCGGTCACGCACGCCGTCGCGCAGCGCCTGCAGGATCGCAGGATCGGTGGGCTCGCGAGGATCGCCCATCCCCAGGTCGATCAGCTCGAGGCCGCGCGCGCGGCGCTCCGCAGCGGCCTCGTTCAGGCGCACGAACGGGTAGGTCGCGGTGGCGCGGTAGACGGGGGAGAGCGGCACGACCGGAAGCTAGCCGAGCACGACCCGGCGGAGCGCCTCGTAGGCCCGGACGAGGGCCGCGATCTCGACGCGCTCGTCGACGGCGTGTGCGTACCGCGTCGCGCCGGGGCCGAAGTTGACGGCCGGGATCCCGCGCGACGTGAAGTCGGCGACGTTCGTCCAGGCCTGCTTCGGCGCGACGGCCAGGTCGCCCGCCGCGCGCAGCGATCGCGCGAGCGGCGCGTCCACGCAGACGTCGGCGGGCGGCGAGTTGCCGACGATCTCGACCGTCGCATCCGTGGGCAGCAGCGCGCAGAGGACCTCCTCCGCCTCGGCAGGCGTGCGGTCGGGCGGATAGCGCAGGTTGAGCGTCGCGACCGCGGAGCCCGGCACGACGTTGTCCGCAACACCTCCCTCCAGCCGCGTGACCGACACGACCTCGAAGAACGGCAGTCCGTCGATGACGGCTTCGCGCCGCTCGTGCGCGGCCACGCGCGCCAGGCCGTCGATCGCGCGGTGGATCGCGTTTACGGCGAGCCAGGGGCGCGCGGAATGCCCGCTACGCCCATGGAACAGGACACGCGCGGTGACGTTCCCCACGCATCCCGCCTGGATCTCGAGGTCGGTCGGCTCGAGGAGCACGGCCAGACCCGCCTCGTGGACGATCGGACAGCCGTCGAAGAGTGCGGGGAGCGGATTGAAGCTCGGCGGCAGCTCCTCCCGGCCGAAGAGGAGGAGCGCGACGTCCACCGGTCCGGGATCCGACAGTGCAAGCTCGCGCACCAATTCGACCGCGACGGCGACCCCGCCCTTCATGTCGCTCGCCCCGCAGCCGACGACCCAGCCGTCCTCCACGCGTCCCGGGAGGTTTCCCTGGGCGGGGACGGTGTCGTAGTGGCCGGCGAGGACGAGCAGCGGCACGCCGTGACGCTGCGGTCGAACCCAGAGGAAGGCCTCGTCGCCTGAGAACACCTCGTCGAACGGCGCGGGCACCGCCGCGCGGACGTGTTCGCGGATCTCCGCCTCGTGCAGGCTCTCCGACGGAATGTCGACGAGCTCGAGCGTCCGCGCGGCGAGGCGGTCGGCCAGCGTGTCCACGCGGCGAGCCTACCGCCGGGCGGCGGGAACCCGCGTCTGCGGATTCCCGCCTTGCGAACGACAACAGCCATACTTCGGCCGATGACGGCACGCGAGCCCGAGCTCCGGGTCGGCCCGGAGCCAGAGCGCGGCTTGCTGCTCGCTGTGCTGCCGAAGGGCGCCGACGCCGAGGACGAGCTCGGCGAGCTGCGCGAGCTGGCGCGCACCGCAGGCGTGGAGCCGGTCGCGGAGACGATCCAGCGCCGGACGCGCCCCGACCCACGCCGTTACGTGGGCAAGGGCAAGCTGGAGGAGCTGAAGGCCGCGTACGCAGACCACGACGCAGAGGTGCTCCTCGTCGACGAAGAGCTCGACCCGGTGCAGCAGCGCGCACTCGAGGATGCGCTCTCCGCCCGGGTCGTCGACCGCACGCAGTTGATCCTCGACATCTTCGCGCAGCACGCGACGTCGGCCGAAGGGAAGCTCCAGGTCGAGCTGGCGCAGCTGGAGTACAACCTCCCGCGCATGCGGGGCATGTGGAAGCACCTCGAGCGGCTCGGCGGCGGCGTCGGCACGCGGGGCCCGGGCGAGTCCCAGCTCGAGAGCGACCGGCGGATGGCGAATCGGCGCATCACCCTGCTGCGGCGAAGGCTGCGCGAGGTGGGCGGTCATCGCGCGACGCGCCGCAAGGCGCGGACGCGTTCCGAGACACCAACGGTTGCTCTCGCCGGGTACACGAACGTCGGGAAGTCGACGCTGCTGAATGCGCTCACCGGCGCCGAGGTCTCCGTCGAGAACCGGCTCTTCGAGACCCTCGACCCGACCACGCGCACCTTCGAGCACCTCGGCAAGCGGTATCTCGTCACCGACACGGTGGGGTTCATCCGCCGCCTGCCGACGCAGCTGGTGGAGGGCTTCGCCTCGACCCTCGAGGAGACGCTCGTGGCCGACCTCGTCCTCCACGTCGTCGACGGGTCACTGCCCGAGGAGGTGCTCGCCGGGCAGGTCGAGTCCGTCGAGACGGTGCTCACGGAGATCGGGGCGGGAGAGATCCCGGTCGAGCTCGTGGTGAACAAGGTCGACAGGCTCGATCTGCGCGACCGCCGGAGGGTCGGCAACCGCTTCCCCGGCGCGGTCGAGATCTCCGCCGCGACGGGGGAGGGGATCGACGAGCTGAAGGCGCGCATCGCCGAGCGGTTCGCCGACAGGTTCGACGAGGTGCGACTGCTGGTCCCGTACGACGAGGGCCGCGTGCTCTCCGACCTCTACGCGCTCGGAGCTCCGATCGACGAGCGGACGGACACCGACGAGGGCGTCGTCGTCCGTGCACGCCTTCCACACCGAGAGGTGCGACGCTTCGCGCCGTACCTCGTCGCGGGGCTCGAGGAGCAGCAGGCATCGTGAGCCGTGCGGGCACGGCGACCGAGCTCGCGGTCAAGCGGCTGCGACCGGATGCGGTCGTGCCCGCGCAGGCGTATCCGGACGACGCCGGCTTCGACCTCTCCGCCTGCGAGCGCGTCGAGCTGGCACCCGGAGCGCGTGCCGTCGTCGGCACGGGGATCGCGGTCGCTCTGCCGCCGGGCCATGCGGGGTTCGTCGTGCCGCGCTCGGGCCTGGCCGCGCGGCACGGGCTCGGCAAGGTGAACGCGCCGGGCCTGATCGACGAGGGCTACCGGGGCGAGATCAGGGTGATCCTGCACAACACCGACCTGGAGGAGACGTTCGTCGTCGAGCCCGGGATGCGCATCGCCCAGCTCGTCGTCGTCGAGCTGCCGCGGATCGAGCTCGTCGAGGTGGACGAGCTCCCGGACAGCGAGCGCGGGGCCGGCGGCCTCGGCTCCTCGGGGAGCTAGCGCGTGCGCCCCGAGCCGCGCATCCGGGTCTCGGCGCTCCTGCACTGGCGCGGGTCGATCCTCCTCATCCGCCACGAGAAGCGCGGCCGCGAGCACTGGCTGCTGCCCGGGGGCGGCGTCTCGAGCGGCGAGACGCTCGTCGACGCGCTGCAGCGCGAGCTGGCGGAGGAGACAGGGCTCGTGGGCGATCGCGACGAGCTGCCCGTCGAGGGGCCGATCGCGATCGTCGAGTCGATCTCGCCGGAACGCAGCCTCTGGTCGAAGCACGTCGTCCATGTCGTCTTCGCCGGCGAGTTGGATGGCTCGCTCGAGGGCGTCATGTCGAGCGATGAGGCCGTGCGGGGCCATCGGCTCTTCACCCCCGACGAGCTCGACGGCATCGCGCTGCACCCCCCGATTGCCCGGTTCCTGGCGCGGTGGCAGCCTGGCGACCCGTGCGTCT
>Ga0068859_100007923_pt1 | contig 10774 bp, 8 predicted proteins | sample KBSSwiS22_FD_66585 | JGI IMG/M metagenome (GOLD analysis project Ga0068859, IMG submission 66585) | Switchgrass rhizosphere microbial communities from Kellogg Biological Station, Michigan, USA - KBS Switchgrass S2-2 | ecosystem: Host-associated > Plants > Roots > Rhizosphere > Soil ... | reverse complement strand
GGCGGAGAATATGCAGTCGCGACTTCGAGGCGTGATTCTGATGGCGATCTCGAATGCCGAAGGCCGGCTGTTACTTTCGACCGGAAATAAATCCGAGCTCGCTGTTGGTTACTGCACTCTGTATGGCGATACGAACGGCGGACTCGCAGTCCTCGGCGATGTTTTGAAGACTGAAGTCTGGGACATCGCCCGACACATCAACGAATCGGCGGGACGCGAGATCATCCCGAACAAGATCATCGACAAAAAACCGTCAGCCGAGCTCGCACCAAACCAGTTCGATCAGGACAGCCTTCCGCCGTACGAGTTGATGGATCCGATCCTCAAACTTTATTTCGAACGCAAAGCCGCACCCGCCGAGATCATCGCGGCCGGACACGATGCGGATCTCGTCTACTCTGTTCTTAACAAAGTCGAGAATCCGGCGAACGAATTCAAGCGCCAGCAGCTCCCGCCGTCGATCATCATCTCGAAGAACGCGATCGGTGTCGGCCGCCGTCGTCCGATCACTCACAAGTACCGCCGACCAACTAATTGAATTCTCGGCGCACCTAACATTCGAAATCCCAAAACCTGGAGGAATCTCATGAAGACTATCTTTGCTGCCTTAGGAGTTCTGTGCGCACTTACGCTCAATCAGTTTGGACAAAAGTCCGACAACGAACCGCGGGTGATCGAGGTGTCGGCATCTGCCGAACGCTGGGTTACGCCCGACGAGTTCACCTTCAAGATCACGCTGTTCGAACGAATTCAGAACAAGCAAAAGATCACGATCGAAGATCAGGAAACTGCTCTGCGAAATGAGCTGACGACACTCGGTGTCGATGTTGCGAAGGACCTTACTATTTACGACATCTCGTCGCAGTACTTTCGTCAGAAGAAGATCAAGGACGTGCTCGGCTCGAAGGATTATCGCCTTAAGCTGCGCGACCTAAACAAGATCGCGCGACTCCAGGAGATCGCGGATCGCCTGAATGTCGGGCGACTGGATCTGATCGACAGCGAGCATTCCGAGATCACGCGGCTTCGACGCGAAACAAAAATGGACGCGATGAAGGCCGCAAAGGACAAAGCCGATTATCTCCTCGGAGCGATCGGCCAGCGAGCGGGGAAACCGGTTTACATAAAAGAAGAACCGGATGAGACACCGCGTAATCAGTATTCGTACGCAAATAATGTCACGTCGAATTCAACGAGCAATATTTCCTCGAGTACCGGTAGCTCATCAAGTGACGACTCGTTGTCGTTCTCGCAGATCCGGCTTCGATACGTGATCGTCGCGAAATTCGAGATCGAATAAATTCTTTGCAAGAGACCTGACACGGCTCCGTTCAATTCATCGTCAGCAACTAGCTGCGAGGAATCGAACGGAGTTTTTATGTCGAAATATGATAGCCCGCTGAAGAATATTAGGATCGCGAGCCCGTGCTCTGCCGATTGGGATGCGATGCGTGGCGATGATCGAAAGCGTTTTTGCGGCGAATGTAAGTTGAATGTCTATAACCTGTCCGGAATGACGCAGTACGACGCCGAGCATCTGCTGCGAATGAACGAAGGTCGATTATGCGTCCGCTATTTCCGGCGTCCCGATGGCACGATCCTGACTCAGGATTGCCCCGTCGGTTGGGCGAAGGTAAAACAGCGAGTGACATTTATTACGGCCGCGGTGCTTTCGATGATCGTAAGTTTGTTCGGCGCCATCTTCCTGGTTTCAAGCTTTAGGCGGCCGGAAGTGACGATGGGATCTATTGCCTATCCCAGGCCGACTCCAACTCCGGCACCAACGCCAGACGAGATGCCGCTGATGGGAGCGGTCTCCGTACCGAAGCAAGCACCCAAGGCGACGCTGCGAGAAGTTAAAGGGGAATTTGATGTGACTATAAGAAAGGTGGAGCCCGCGTCGTAGAAGAACCGCGTCTGATTCTGCGTTGAATATTGGGCTGCTCTTTAAATTGCCTCCACCTTTCGGTGGAGGAGAACATTTAAATTGCCTCCACCTTCAGGTGGAGGAAACCGGCAGCACTTCACAGGCTTTAGCCCAATTTATAAAAAAGCTTCATCTTGGCTTCAGCCGAACCACTCGGGGCTGAAGCCAAGATGATTTTATTTGATTTATTTTCGGCTAAAGCCAGTGAGTTTCGATAGCCTGACCTCCACCTGAAGGTGGAGGCAATTTAAAGAAGGAGCTTTCCACACACTCACCTCCACCTGAAGGTGGAGGCAATTTAAAGAAGGAACTTTTCGAGACGCCTACCTCCACCTGAAGGTGGAGCAATTCAAAATTACCGACTCTCAACCCCTGATGCCGATGGGCCCAGATCATCGTGTCTGTCCTTCACGACATAGTTCGTCTTCGCACGAACGACGGCTTTCGGGGGACGCGCGACCTCGATCTTTATCTTCTTCCGATCGCCGGGCTTTCCGTCCTCGTTAGCGTAATAGCCGATCGAATACTGACGTCGCAGCTCTTCCGCGACGCCTGCGAACGCGGTTTCGAGATTCGTATTCGCGTCAGCCTCGAACATTCGGCCACCGCTGTTCGTCGCAAGCATTTCAAGGTAAATCCTTCCTTTCTCATATTCGGCCGCGCTCTGTCCGCGATTGAGTTGGACCATCACACCCCTCGGAAGCTGTATACCGTAGCTTTGCGCGACCGCGGCCGCATTCGTCGCATTGCCTTGCTGCGTGTCGAAACGGATCGGATAGAAAAGCGCATCGACTTCCTCAACTGCAGAGACCGTACTGTCGAAACTGGCTTGCCGTGATGTCGTATCGACGCCGTCCGTGAAAAGGACGACTGCCTTTCTGCCGAGCGCTTTAATGTAATCGAGCTGAGTCACATAGTTGACCGCGTCGTACAAACTTGTCCCGCTGCCGAATTGCGCTTTGTAGATCGCGGCGAATATCTCAGACTTCTCGACCGTCGGTTCGGTCAAGATCCGTAGACGACCATCGAATGCCATGACCATAACCTTATCCGTCGGGCGAAGCTGATTGACGAACGTCACGGCGGCGTAATGGATCTCGTCGATCTTGTATCGTGTCGATGGACTCGTATCTATCATCAGGACGACGGTGAAGGGCTGCTCGGACGATTGAAAGTATGTGATCTTCTGCGCCACTCCGTCTTCGAAGATCTTGAAATCTTTTTTCGTCAGTCCCGGGATGAATCTTCCATTTCGATCGAGGACCGATACTGGAGTCGTCACGAGATTCGTCTCGACGCGAACGACTTCGTCCTCCGGATTCGGAGTCGGTTTCGACGCAGGTGGCGGTGGCGGAATGCTCATCAGATCGGCACCGGCGGGCTGCGACCGCTTATCACTCTTTATGGCCGGTGCAGATCGAGAACGTTTTTGCGCAGGTACAAAAGAAACAACGGCGAAGAGGAGCAAAAGGCAAACTGCAGTCTTTATCATCGGAGGATCCTCCCGGACGACGAGGTGAAAGGACTTAGATTTGCGCGCTTGGGAAGAGTACGCAGAATATCGGCGTGTAGAGACGAAAAATTTGCAGTGTTCCTATAACTCCACACCGCTGAGATTGCGTGAGCCGAGAGAAACATTTCGGACAATTCGCGAAAATCCTTCTTAGGTCGTCACAAACTTATAACACCATTCCCACTCATTTTGTGACGGTTTAGTGATAAGACGTTTCAGCAGAGGGATTAGTTACCGCTTTCGCGACGGCCGCCTATTGCCTCTATAATCTGAAACGTGTTTGAAGAAGTAAATGTTGTTGGCGGCGGGCTCGCTGGAGTCGAAGCTGCATGGCAGGCTGCGGAGCTTGGAGCGAAAGTGCGTTTGTACGAAATGCGTCCCGTTCTGCAGACGCCTGCACATCGGACGGACAAGCTTGCAGAGATCGTTTGTTCGAACTCACTAAAAACCGATGAGCCGGGAAGCGCGCCTTATCTATTAAAGGAAGAGTTGCGTCGCGGAAAGTCGCTCGTGATGGAAGTGGCTGCAGCGACTCGCGTCCCGGCCGGTGCTGCGCTGTCGGTGGATCGGATCAAGTTTGCAGAGCTCATCACCGAGCGCATCGAAGCACATCCGAATATTGAGATCGTGAGAGAGGAGGTTCGGTCGATTGCGGATTCTTCGATTGCGGACTGCGGATTGCGGATTGCGGATTCCGTGTCGGTCGATGTCGAGAGTGGCTTTTCATCCTCGGACGATAATGGGTCGAAATCCGCAATCCGCAATCCGCGATCCGCAATCGAAGAATCCGCCACCATCGTCGCAACAGGCCCGCTCACCAGCAACGCGCTCACCGAGTCGATCATGAAGTTTACGGGTGATGATCAGCTCTATTTCTACGACGCGATCGCACCGATCGTCGCGGCGGATTCGATCGATATGTCGATCGCGTTCAAGGCCGCCCGTTACGGAAAGGGAGGCGACGATTACATCAACTGCCCGATGAATCGCGAGCAGTACGAGACGTTCATCAACGAGCTGTTGGTCGCGAAATCGGTCCCGCTCAAGAGATTCGAAGAGACAAAGTGGTTCGAATCGTGTCTGCCGATCGAAGAGATCGCACGTCGCGGCGTCGACACGCTTCGATTCGGTCCGATGAAGCCGAAAGGATTGCCGGATCCGAAAACCGGATACGAAGCGTATGCGTGCGTCCAGCTTCGACAGGAAAATCTCATGGCCGATGCGTACGGGCTGGTCGGATTCCAGAATCATCTTCGCTACGGCGAACAGGCCCGAGTGCTGAGATTGATCCCGGGTTTGGAGAACGCGGAGTTCCTGCAGTTCGGGCAGATCCATCGCAACACGTTCATCAACTCGCCGAAGATACTGAACGAAGATCTGTCGACGCGAACTAATCCGCGACTGTTCTTTGCAGGTCAGATCACGGGTGTCGAAGGTTACGTCGAATCGGTCGCGACCGGTTGGCTCGCCGGCATCAACGCCGTTCGCGTTATGCGAGATCAACCGATGCTGACCGCGCCTCCGACATCCGCGATCGGAGCTCTGTGTCGCTACGTTTCGAATGTCGAGACGAAGAACTTTCAGCCGGTGAATATCACGTTCGGGTTAATCGAAGAACTGCCCGTCGAGTTAAGAAAGAAGTATCGCAACAAACGTGAGCGTCATGTCATTCAGGTCGAGAGAGCATTGAAGGATTGGGATGAGTTTATCCCGCAGATCGGTCAGGGCGAGAAGAAGGTGGGCGCAAGTCACCTGTCTTGAGACCCTGAAGAGCGGGGGCAACGCCGCCCTTCCGGACCTGCGAATGTTTGACGAACCGAGGCCGCCCGCTGGCGCCCCTGGGCATTAGGCAGACTGAGAGAACTGATCACGATGACAGGTCCGGAAGGGCGGCTTTGCCCCCGCTCTTCCGCCACCCTCTATATGGAACAATCGTTCTTCATCTTCGACATTGCCCAACTGCCGATCATCTTTGCCATTTTCATCGTTGCGATCTTGTACTCATCGGTCGGGCACGGCGGAGCGTCGGGATATCTCGCGGTGATGGCGCTGATGGCAGTCGCACCCGAGATCACGAGACCGACGGCGCTTGTCCTGAATGTCTTTGTCGCAACGATCGGGACGATCCAGTTTTATCGAGCAGGATATTTCTCATGGCGGATATTTTTGCCGTTCGCGGTCACGTCGATACCGTTCGCGTTCATTGGCGGGATGATCACACTCCCGACGACGGTTTATAAGATCGTGCTCGGTGTAGTACTGATCGTAGCCGCGCTCCGTCTCGCATGGAATATTAAGCCGGACGCCGAGATCAAGGAGCCGAACCTCGCGATCGCTTTGATCATCGGCGCGATCATCGGTTTGCTCTCCGGACTCGTCGGTGTCGGCGGTGGAATTTTCCTGACGCCGGTGCTCTTGTTGATGAACTGGTCGGAGACAAAAACGGCAGCCGGAGTTTCGGCGATGTTCATTCTCGTAAACTCGATCTCAGGTCTCGCTGGAAATTATTCGCAGGTGATCGGACTGCCTTCGACTGTCTGGATCTGGGTCGCGACGGCGATCGTCGGCGGTGTGATCGGCTCAACGCTCGGAGCAAAGCGATTCGATTCTCTAACGCTCAGGCGCGTGCTCGCGCTTGTGCTAGTGTTTGCGGGAGTGAAGTTGGTTCTTGTTTGATAGCATGGCGGACGCGACTGGAACGCAGGCGTCCCCGCCTGCATGAGTGCGAAGCACGAAAAGGCTCGCGCAACCTGAGCCTGCGAAGTTTGACGTCGCTGAAAAACGCGACGTTGCAGGCGGGGACGCCTGCGTTCCAGTCGCATCCGCCGTATGCTACGAACCCCATGCAACCGACTCCCCGTTTTCCTAATCAAACCAGCGGACTTATTCCTATGAAGCCCGGTTTATTTTTTATCATCCTCACACTCGCGAGCGTGACGTTCGCGCAATCCGGCCGCGTCAAGCCGGCCGAGACGCCCACGCCGAACCCGCTGTTGAAGCCGAAGATCATCTACGTTCCCACGCAAAGTGTCACGAAAAGCCCGACTCCGATCGCGACGCCGACACCGGCTAACGATGACGATGTGGTCAAGGTCAATTCGACGCTCGTACCGATCCCGGTATCGGTTCTCGATGCGAACGGGCGAGCCGTGACAAATCTTCGCATCGCTGATTTTGAATTGAAGATCGACGGGCAGCCGGCGGAGATCAGCGACCTGGCTCGGAGCGAAACTCCGATCCGGCTCACGATGCTCTTCGATAATTCATCGAGCGTTCTGATCGCGCGCGAATTCGAGAAGGAGGCCGCGCTAAAGTTCTTCAAGCGCGTGATCCGGCCCGAGAAAGATATGGCCGCGCTTTACAGCGTCGCGACGTTGTCGAGACTCGAACAGCCGTTCACGTCGGAGATCTCTTCGATCACGCGGGCGATAGAATCATTCCCGCCGCCGGAGGGCGCGACGTCATTGCTCGACGGCATCGTTCTGGCTGCCGACTACCTTCGCGAAGTTCAGGGGCGTCGGGTGATGATCATCGTGTCCGACGGCGACGACACCCTAAGCGATACGACATTCGAGGAAACGCTTCGGGCTCTCCAGGTCGCAAACTGTCAGGTTTACGTCGTCAAGACGACTGACTTCGAAAACTTCAAACGGACCGGCAGCCGCCGCGGCAATGCGAACATCCGTCAACTCACCGCCGAGCGGCGCATGAATGAGATCGCCGGCCAGACCGGAGGAGCAGTCTATTCACCGATCGACGAACGCGAGCTCGATGACGCGTTCAAGCAGATCTCGGCGGAGCTCTCGCAGCAGTACATCCTTAGCTATTATCCGGATGACGACGCCGGGAAGCGCGGTCAGTTTCGCGAGATCAGTCTTGGTCTGAAAGGGAAGTCAGCGATGAGTGTGCGAACGCGGAAAGGCTATTACGTACCGAAACGATAGGGAACCTTTTTTGACTCGGCGTGTCTAACAACCCATGAAGAGAACCCTCACCTGGATGCCGGCCGCCGTTGTTACTTTCGTCCTCGGTGTACTTATCGTTCCCAACTTTAATAGCGGTCTTAGCGACTGTGTCGTTCACATCCAGCCGATCACGGTTCCAGTTACCCACCAGTGCAAGTTCTCAGGCGGTTTCCCGGGCCGGTCAATTTCCATCGCTAATCTCTCAAAGGGAATGACCGGGTACTTTCCGCGCGGCTCTTACGCGCACGGCCGGTATGGGCGTGAAACGTTCATGAACGAATGGTACGGGAGACACCTGGAAGCAATGCGCGAAGCTCCGCTATTGAAAGAGTTTCCTGCGGATACCGAAGTCTACCGATTTCTCTGGCTACGTACGTTTCACAACCCGATGGCCGTGCGAATCGAGCGTAACGGTTCAGCGATGAAACTTTTCTTCAAGGAGCTCGACGGATCGGGTGGATACGAGCCCGGAAAGCTTATAGAAACCAAAGCGCTCAAGATTGATGAGAGTGAGTGGTGCGGCTTCATGGCGATTCTCGAACGGGCGAACTATTGGAACCAAACGCTGGAGAAAGACGACTCGGGAAATGACGGGGCACAGTGGATCCTCGAAGGCGTCCGCGAGAACCGCTATCACGCCGTCGATCGATGGTCGCCTCGCGACGGTGATTTTCGTGACGCATGCATCTATCTCCTTGAGCTCGCAGGCGTCGAGACTGCTACACTAGGTGACGAACTTTACTAGTTCGCGTCACCGAGATGCTCAACGATTCTCTCAACGAATTCCTCCAACATCTCCAATACGAGCGGAACGTCAGTCCGCATACGCTTCGAAATTACACGAGCGATCTCGAGCAATTCCGTGAACATCTCCTGAAGATCGAAAAGCGCGAGGATATTCCGATCGAGCAGATCGATCGGCTGACCATCCGCGAATGGATGGCGGGGCTTCATGCTGCGGAGAAAAAAAAGACTTCCATCGCACGAAAGCTTGCGAGCCTTCGAACGTTCTTTCAATTTCTTGTTCGCGAAGGAAAGCTCGAATCGAATCCTGCCAAGCTCGTCGCGACACCGCGGATCGAGCGAAAGCTTCCCGTCCATCTCTCGGTCGAAGACGCGATCAGATTTATCGAAACGCCCGACGCGAACACCGATCTCGGACGTCGCGATCGTGCGATGTGTGAATTTCTTTATGCAACCGGGATCCGTGTCGGTGAGCTCGTGAACATCGATCTCAAGGATATCGATTTTCGTTCGCGACTCGTTCGTGTGCTTGGTAAAAGAAAGAAGGAGCGAATAGTTCCATTCGGCGAACCGGCGCTGCAAGCGTTGATGCACTATCTCGATGAAACACGCGGCGTGTTTCTCAGCAATTGTCCCGAGGCTGATCGTGACATGCAGGCGTGCTTCTTGAATTATCAGGGAACTCGGATCACGACTCGCAGCGTCGGACGGATGATCGACAAGTACATCAAGCAATGCGCGTCGATCCATGACATATCCCCGCACTCCCTCCGGCACTCGTTCGCGACGCACCTCCTCGATTCGGGTGCCGACCTGCGTGACATCCAGGAGTTGCTCGGCCACGCGCGTCTGTCGACGACGCAGATCTATACACAGGTTTCGATGGAGAAGATGATCGAGGTTTATGACAAGGCGCATCCGAAGGCGTAGGACAGACTGTTAGTCTGTCCTGTCCGCACGGGGTTGGACGAGCCAGACCTACGACTTTTTCGTCGAGAAGACCACACTATCCTGGGCAAGGGATCTTGTCGCCCAAATCGACCCGTTTTGCGAAAAGAGCCGAATACCGACGCGAGGACAGGCTAACAGCCTGTCCTACATTTTCAAATCCAACTCCTCCTCGCTATACTTTCATCCGACAAATCTATTCCCCGTTTTCATTACAACTTCTATGAAACAGATCAAACTGGTCTCGCTTGCGATTCTTATGTTCGCGTCGTCGGCCCTTGCTCAAAACAAGATGCTGACGATCGACGATATCTTCAGTCTCGATTCAAAAGTTCGCGTCAATTTCAGCGGCACGCCCGGGCGGTTCGCGTGGTCGGCGGATGGCAGATCGTTTCGTTCGATCCGAAGCGGAAGTCTCGTCCGCGTCAATCCGCTGACTGGCGAAGCGGCCCCGTATTACGACGCGGGGAAGTTTCAATCGGCGCTCGAGCAGGCCGGTGTCGCCACCGCCGACGCGTCGCGGATGGCGAACTCGTTGGGTCTTCAATTCAACGAAAATGAAACTGCCATTCTCGTCAGCAATGCGAACGATCTCTGGCATTACGACATCGCGAGCGGTGTGCTGCGGCGGCTGACGAATACGCCGAGCGAAGAACTCGAAGCCGACTTCAGCCCCGACGGCAAGTGGATCAGCTTCGTTCGCGGGAACAATCTCTTCGTCGTCGATGTCGCACGCGGGCGCGAACGACAACTCACGCGTGATGGCGGTGAGAAGATCTACAACGGATATCTGGATTGGGTATACGAAGAAGAACTCTACGGCCGCGGTCAGAAGCGCGGGTACTGGTGGGCGCCCGATTCGAAGAACATCGCGTTCTTAAGACTCGACGAATCGCCCGTTCCGAAGTTTGTTCTGACGAATGATATCGTCGACAACCAGGTCGTCGAGAACACCGACTATCCGCAGGCGGGTGATCCGAATCCGATCGTACGAGTTGGTATCGTCGGCGTTGCCGGAGCCGGCCCGCGTGCCGCCGCTCCCGCAGTCAGGTTTGCCAGTCTCGCGAAGTATCAGCCGCAGGATCTTCTTGTCGCACGAGTCGCGTGGACACCCGACAGCAAGACCGTCATGTTCCAGGCGCTCAATCGCGAGCAGACTTATCTTGATCTCGTCGCATCCGACCTCGCCGGCAAGGTGAAGCCGGTTCTCACGGAGAAAACTCCGGCGTGGGTCGAGGTCTACGACGATCCGACATTCCTGAGTAACGGTAACGCGATCTGGCAGTCGGCTCGCGACGGTTGGCGTCATCTTTATCTCTATGACAACAACGCGCAGCTCATTCGCCAACTGACAAAAGGTGATTGGGAAATTCGAAATTTCTACGGTGCCGACAGCGCCGGCGAGTGGGCGTATTTTTCGGCGACGAAAGATAGCCACATCGCGGAGAATGTCTATCGCGTTCGGATTGCGGACGGAACTGTCGAACGGCTGACGCAGGGCGAAGGTACTCACTCGGCTTCGTTCAATTCGACATTCACACAATTCGTCGATAACTGGAGCGATGCCGCGACGCCGCCGCAGCAACGACTGATGAGTTCGTCGGGCCAACTCGTGCGCGTTCTCAACGAGAACAAGGTCGAGGCTCTTTCGGAATACAAGCTCAGCCGCCCGGAATT
>Ga0068859_100007919_pt1 | contig 10776 bp, 9 predicted proteins | sample KBSSwiS22_FD_66585 | JGI IMG/M metagenome (GOLD analysis project Ga0068859, IMG submission 66585) | Switchgrass rhizosphere microbial communities from Kellogg Biological Station, Michigan, USA - KBS Switchgrass S2-2 | ecosystem: Host-associated > Plants > Roots > Rhizosphere > Soil ... | reverse complement strand
GCCAGTCTGGCCGTGAGCCAGAGCGCCTGCCAGTCCATCTGTCAGCGGCGCGGCAGCGCGAATCCGAAGCGTTCGAGCTGCTTGCCGGTGTCGTCCCGGCGCAGGAACGCGATGAACGCGCGTGCGAGCGAGGGTTCACGGGACGCCTTCATCACCACCGCCGCCTGCTCGATCGAAGGGTAGGGCGCCACGACGTCCGCGTAGGTGCCCTCGGCTTTGAGCGTCGGGCCGAGCACGAGCGAGCGGGAGAGGAGTCCCACGTCGGCGTTGCCCGACTCGACGAGCTGTGCCGCCTGCGCGAGGCTTTCACCCATCACCAGCTTGGGCTGCACGGCGTCATAGATCCCCGCGCCGCGCAGCGCCGCCACGGCCGCCCGTCCGTACGGGGCGTATTTCGGGTTGGCGATGGCGACATGCCGGATCTGTTTGTCGGTCAGCGCCGCCAGCCCGCGCCCGAGATCGATCTTCGACTCGCGGCGCGCCCACAGCACCAGGTGGCCCGTGGCATAGGGCTGCAGCGTGGACGCGTCCGCCAGGCCGGCGCCGACCAGTTGTCGCGGGTAGTCCACGTCGGCCGAGAGGAACACGTCGAACGGGGCCCCGTTCTGAATCTGCGCGAAGAAGGTGCCCGACGAGCCGTACGACACGGTGACACGCGCGCCCGAGGCGCGCTCGAACCGCTGCGCGATGTCTGGGAGCACGGACTGGAGATCGGAGGCCGCGGCAACCGCAAGCTTCTTCGGGGTCTGGCCGGCGAGCACTGCGGGCAGCGCGCAGGCGATCAGGATCACCCGCAAACTGTGCCGAATCATTACAGTCGATTATAGTCGATTTGAACAACGTAATCATCCGATATACAGTCACGTAAATGTCTGGTCGTTCGCCGGCCCCCTGAGGATTCCACAACGTTACGGTTCCCCCGACCCCAGGTTCAGATGACCCCTGTTCGCGTCGTTCTCGTTGCCTGTGTTTACCTCCTGACCAGTGGTGCCGCCTTCGCGCAGATCGCTGGCGGCCAGATTTCGGGCCTCGTCGCCGACGGCGCCGGCGGCCTTCTGCCCGGTGCCACGGTTACCGCGACTCATGTCGGGACCGGCGCCACCCGCAGCACGGTGACATCGTCGGCCGGCGTCTACGCCCTGGGAGGCCTGCGGCCGGGCGAGTATCGCGTGGACGTCGAGTTGAGCGGGTTCCGGTCTGCGCGACGCGAGGGCGTCCGCGTTGCGACCGGCACCACGCGGCAGCTGGACTTCGCGCTGATGGTCGGAGGCGTGGCGGAAACCGTCACCGTGACGGCCGATGCCTCCGCGCTCCGTGCCACTGCCAGCCTGGGTCAGGTCGTGACGGAGGAGAAGATTCCCGCGCTGCCGCTCAACGGCCGCAGCTTCATCACGCTGGCGTCGCTGGTGCCCGGCGTCGCTCTGCCCCCCGCATCCCAACTCCCGCGCATCAACGGTGGCCGGCCGCGCACGAACGAATACTTGTTCGACGGCATCTCGGTGCTGCAGCCCGAGCCCGGGCAGGTCGCGTTCTTTCCCGTCGTGGACGCGATCCAGGAATTCAAGATCGAAACCAACAGCCCGCCGGCGGAATTCGGCCGCTTCAATGGCGGCGTGGTCAACCTCAGTACCAAATCGGGTTCCAACACGTTCCACGGGTCCGGATTCGAGTTCTTCCGCCACGAGTCGCTGAACGCCCGCAACTTCTTCGCCTCGACAGACCCGGTCAAACCCGAATTCCGGCGCAACCAGTTCGGCGGTGTGGCGGGCGGCCCGCTGCGCCGCGATCGCACGTTCTTCTTCGTGGACTACCAGGGGCAGCGGCAGGATATCGGCCGCACCGTGATCTCTACCGTGCCCACCGTGCTGCAGCGCCAGGGTGTGTTCACCGAGTCCGTGGGCGGACGGGTGCCCGCCATCTACGACCCGGCCACGACGGTTGGGAATGGCAGCGGTGGCTTCACGCGCGCGGCGTTCGCCAACGGCACGATCCCGGTCGATCGCATGGACCCGGTGGCGCTCGCGCTGCTCGCGCGCTTTCCGCTGCCGACGTCGGCTGGAACCGTCAACAACTACCGTCGTGTGGACAACGAGGTCGATAACCAGAATCAGTTCGACGCCCGGCTCGATCAGCGTCTCAGCGGCAAGGACCAGGTCTTCGGCCGGCTCTCGCGTTTTCAGGGGACGTTCCTACCGGTCACGCCGTTGCCCGAGGGGAGCGGCGTCACGACCGGCACGCTCGGCCCGCAAGACACGACGGCGTGGGCGTTTGCCTCGAACTACCAACGCACCTTCTCGGTGAACCTGCTGAACGAGGTGCGCGTCGGCGATACGCGACGCACCGTGGGCCGCACGGCCGCGCAGCTTTTCTCGAGCGCCGGCACTTCGCTGAACATCCCCGGGATTCCTTCGACCGCCCGCTTTCCGAACACCCTGCCGACCTTCACGTTCGGGGGTGCCTACCAGCAGCTCGGGTCCCCGGCGAACACCGCGACCGATTTCAACACCAGCGTGACCGAGGTTGCCGACACCCTGACGTGGGTGAGAGGGCGCCACACCATGAAGGCGGGGCTCGATTGGCGATGGGAGCGCCTGAACGTCATTCAGCCGCCGTCGCCCACCGGTTCGTTCGCCTTCACGACCCTCGGGAGTGATCTCCCCGGCACGGCCAACACCGGCGCACAGCTCGCCAGCTTCCTGCTCGGCCAGGTGCAGACCTTCTCGATCGATCTGCAGAACGATCAGATTCAGGAGCGGGCCAGGTTCCAGGAGTACTTCCTGCAGGACGATTGGCGGGTGTCGAACCGGTTGACGATCAGCCCCGGTGTCCGCTACACGCTCAACTTCCCGTCCACCGAGATCAACGGCCAGACGGCTGTCTTCAACCCGGCCACGCAGCTGCTCGAGTATCCGGGCGACGAGCCCGTGCGGCCGCTCAAGAAGGACAATTTCGGCCCGCGGCTCGGGCTGGCCTATCGCGTCACAGACAAGACGCTAGTGAGCACCGGCTACGGTCTGGTCTGGATCGAGATGGCGGGCATCACGACGCCGTTCACCACGCCGTCGTTCCCCTTCCTGCAAACGGTCACACAACGGGCGCTCGATACGGTCAACCCTGCGTTCCTGCTGCGCAATGGTCCAACCGTGGCTCCGATCGCGGCGACACCCAACGCCGGTCTGGGACAGGGCGTGTTCGGCGTGGACGGCACCTTGGGGTCCGGCTACGTGCAGCAGTGGAATGCGTCGGTGCAGCGCGAGATCACGTCCAACACGACGGTTGAAGTGGCCTACGTGGGTTCGAAGATCACGCACGTCGGGATCCCCGACACCAACATCAACCAGCTCACCGTCGAGCAGCTTGCGCAGGGGAACGCGCTGCTCACGCGCGTGGCGAATCCCTACTTCGGGATCATCCCGCGCTCATCCACCCTGGGCGATCCGACGATTCCCGTGGCCCAGCTGCTGAAACCGTTCCCGCAGTATCAGACCGTCAGCCTGTACCGGAACAACGTCGGGACCACGGAGTACGCGGGCCTCACCACGAAGGTCGAGCAGCGGCTCTCGGGCGGGCTGTCGTACATCATCAGCTACACGCGCTCGCGGCTGAAGGACGACGCGTCCTCCGTATTCGACGCGTCGATCCTGACGGGGCCGATCGCCAACGTCGCCGTCGCGGACAGTTTCAACCGGAAACTCGAACGCGACTACTCGACCGGCGACATCCCGCACCTGTTCGTCGCGTCGGCCACCTGGGACCTGCCGATGGGTCGCAATCGCGCACATGCCGGCCACGGCATCCTCGGCATGCTGGGCCGCGACTGGACGCTGTCGACCATCGTGACGCTGCAGTCGGGCATGCCGGTCGCCGTGACGCAGACCACCAACTTCAACGCCTTCGCCGGCTTCGGCAGCCAGCGGCCGAACCTGGTGGGCGATGCCGAGCTCCCGGCCGACGAGCGCACGCCGTCGCGCTGGTTCGATACGGCCGCCTTCGCGATCGCGCCTCAGTTCACGCTGGGCAACGCGTCGCGGAATCCGGTACGCGGGCCGTCGTATCGCAATGTCGATCTGGCCGTGAGCCGCCGTCTCCCGATGACTGGTAGCAGGGCGATCGAGCTGCGCGCCGAGGCGTTCGATCTGCTCAACACGCCGCCGCTCGGCAACCCGAATGGCGTGGCCGGCACGGCGGCCTTCGGCACCATCACCACCGCTGGTGACCCGCGCGTCGTGCAGCTTGCGGTGAAGTACTTGTTCTAGCGGCGGAGTGGGCTGAGATGGCAGACTCCGCCCTCTCTGCCTACGCGGTCTTCATGTAGGCAGAGAGTCCGTTCAGGACCATCTGCACCGACAGCATCACCAGCAGGATGCCCATCAGACGCTCGAGCGCCACGGCGCCGCGCGGGCCGAGGAAGTTGAAGATCCAGGTGGACACCGCCAGGATGACGGCGGTGGGGAGCCACGCAGCCACCACGGCGGCGGCGACGTTCAGCACCGGATTGGTCTGCGCCAGCAGGATGACCACCGAGATCGCGCCGGGTCCGGCGATGAGCGGCATCGCGATCGGCACCACCAGCGGATCCTCCAGCCCTTCCTTGTCGAGCACCTTGCGCGCGGGAAACACCATCCCGAGCGCGATCATGAACAGCACGATGCCGCCGGAGATGCCGAGCGTGTAAGTCTGGAGGCCGAGCGCGTGCAGGATGGCACCGCCCGCGAACACGAACAGCTGCAGGATGGCGAGCGCGATGATGCTCTCGCGGATGATGATGCGCCGGCGCCTCGGAGGCGCGGCGGTGCGCAGCAGGGTGTTCAGCGTCACCAGGTTCCCGAAGGGATCCAGGACGATGAAGAGCAGCAGCGCGATCGAGATCATGGTCTGGGCCGCAGGGCGGTCTGAAGACCGCCCTCTACTTCCCGAGGATCTTCATGTGGTCGACGTCCCGCTCGTTCTCGGCGCAGATGAACTCGATGAGCTCCGCATCCGTCCGGTCGTCGACCATCAGCTTCTGGTTCACGCGCACGCTGAACGGCGCCGTGTAGGCCTTGGGGTCATCGATCGTGACGTCGATCTTCATGGTGCCGTAGTTCAAGCGGCGAAACCGCTCGGTGATCTTCGCCGCATCGGTCTGCGGCGTGCCGTCGATGTCGAGCCAGCCGTCGTCGCGCAGTCCGGTCGTCTCGACCACCAGCGTGTCGCCTTCCCAGTGGCCGACGGAGTAGCCGTACCACCACGGCTGCGGGTCGTTCTTCGGCGACGGGCGCCCGTCGGTGATGATCTGCCGCACGCCGGCGTTGCCCTCGTAGAGGATGAGCAGCAGGTCGGGCGTCTGGATCATCTTGCGCGGCTGCGGGTGCTCGTGGAACTGCATCAGCCCCATCGGCAGGCAGTGCGCGTCGGGATTGTCCTTGCTCCCGGCGGCCTTGCGGTCGGCGCGCAGCTTCGCGGCCCACGGCTGCAACGGCAGCCCGTTCGGAAAGTTGGCACCGATGTTCCCGAACGTGGACGGCGGCGGCTCGCCAGGGAGTGCCTTCGGCGGCTGCCGCACCTGCCCGCCGTAGAACCATTCGTTCAGCCACACGCCGGTGAGGTCGGGCTTGCCGTCGGCCGTGCGCGGGGTGGGCGCGTCGAGATTCACGGTGCCGTCCGCCTTGAGCGGCACTCGCTTGTCGGGATAGGCCGGCCACTGTGCGCGAAGCGGGACCAGCGCCGCGGCCACGGCCACCAACGTCGCGAAGAGTACTCGTGATCTCATCTCAATCCTTCAACAGGCGGTTCGACACGAATCCCTGAATCTCGGCGCGGCGACGATCGCGCGCGTCCATTTCGTCCACGCGAGTCCACGACTCGTCGTGCTCGTAGCGGTAGCTGGCGACGAAGCCGCGTGGCACCGAGCCGCCGAACTCGTCGGGCCCGATCATCGAAAAGTAGCGGTGGCCGTCGCCGCGCTCGAACAGGTGATAGATCTTGCCCGGCACGCGGTGGAAGCGGCACTCGGCGTGGATCAGATCAACGTCGCGCGACGCCTGCTCGATGATCTCCCGCGCGCGCTCCTGCAGCGCCTTCATCTGCTCGACGATCACCTCGAGCTGGGCGTTGGTGCGCAGCGCCACCTTCGACGAGGCGGCTTCGATGATACGGGCGGAGTCCACGAGCGAAATCGGAGCCCCCAGCCGGCTCACCGGATAGGGCGAGGCGTTGTCGGGGCCGCGGAAGTTGTCGCCGCTGTACTTGTTGTCGTCGGAGTCGGTCATGCGGTTAAGAGCGTGTGGCAGAGAGGGCAGAGAAGGCAGAGAAGGCGGAGAGGGCGGAGAAGGGAGAACTCATGAACGCGTGTGCCCATCTCTGCCATCTCCGCCCTCTCAGCTTTCTCCGCCAACAAGTCTTGCGATCGTGGCGCCGAGGTGCGACGCCGTGTCGTCCCAGAATTCGGCGACGAGTGGGTGCCGTTCGAGAGCCGCCTGCACGATGCCGCGCTGCACGCCGCGCCCGCGTCCGTGGACCAGGCGCACTTCGTGCAACCCCCTGGCCGCGGCCGCGGTGAGGTATTCCTCGACCACCGAGGGGATATCAGGCGGTGTGAATGAGTGCAGATCGAGCTCGGGCCCGATAGCCACCTCGACGGGCTCGTCCATGTCGAGATCCTATTCGGGCCCGAGGGCCCAAGGCTACTTCTGGACGCGATCGGCGATGGTGTCGGTGTGGTACGCGGAATTCTGGCGCGTCTCGGCCCATCCGGTCCCGCCGGTGTTGGCGGAGCGGTCGGCGGCGAGGTCCTGCCATGAGTTGTAGCGGTCAAGGCTGAAGAACTGCCACGGTCCGCCTTCCAGGTGGGTGAGCGTGACGTGCGCGACGGCCACCTTGTTCACGGCGCTCGGAGCGTTGAGGGTGGCGAGGAGCTGGGCGCGACGGCCGGGCACGGCCCGGTGAACGCTCGCGATGTAGACCGACGCTGGCGCTCCCACCAGGAGGCGCGAGAACTCGGCCCAGGATGGTCCCGACACAAAGGTGTCGTTGTGCCAGGCTCTCGTGGGCGACGGCGTCGGCCCGGCGGGCGTGATCGAGACGGTGGCTCGCGGTCCGAGGTGCTGGATCAGGCAGTAGTCCCAGTCGTCGCCCTCCTGATGGCGCAGCAGGAGGAAGTGGCTGGCGAGCGGGTCCTTTGGATCCTGCTTCAGCAAATCGGTTGCCTCGGCGGCGGCTTGCCCTGGTGCCGCCTTGACGAACATCACGTGGTACACGTCGGTGTCGGCCGGCGCTGCGGCGGGCCGCGCCTGGCCCTGGACGTTGGCGCCCGCGATCGCGCACACGAGCAGCAGGAAAGTGAGGAAACGCATTTGGGGGGGGACTCCTATCAGTGAGGAACGAAGAAGAACCTCCAGTACGCGCTCATCACGACCTGCAGTCAACCAAAAACCGGCCGTCTCTGCCGGGTCTCAGCGCTGGTCGAAACGAAGCTTCGGGCTCTGTCCCACCTGTTCGTAGAGAAGCCCGTCCGCGGCGCGGTCGAGACGCAGGACGTAGATGCCGCGCGCGCCGTCGCGGCCCGAGCTGCCTCGCGCCACGATGACGTCGCCCGGCTTGAAGGTGCCGGCCGTCATCCCCACGTCCACCAGCTCCCAGCGGTTGTCGAGCTCCAGGCGCCAGCGCTGCACGCGGCCGCTGTCGTCGGCCACGTCGAGCCCGATCCACGGGTGAGGGTTGACGAACTGAAATTCGCGCACGGTGCCGCTGACGGTCACCGGCTTGCGGCTGTCGTAGACCGCGGAGATCGAATGGTGGGCCGCCGCGGGCACGGCGGCGGCGATGACAATGGCCGCCGCCACCAGTCTCACTTCGCGCGCGCCGCCTTCTCCTCGGCGCGCGCCGCTTCGAGGATGTTGCGCAGGCCGTAGTTGCCCTCGTGGCACGCGTACTCGAACGGCGGTTGCGTGGCGTCGCGCGTGAGATTCATGGCAAATGTCCACGGCTTGGCCCACGTGTGCGAATCCTCGAACGTCACCGCCCACTCCACGGTGTCGGGCCCGAGCGGCGTGAAGCGCTCAACCAGCTTGAGCTGATCGCTCGACCCGCGGTACGGCACCTTGTCGGTGAAGTTGGTGGTTTCCACCACCAGCGTGTTGCCTTCCCAATGGCCGCGCCCGTCGCCCACATATTGCCGGATGCTCGGGTCGATGTGCTTGCGGCCGTCGAGCGGGATGACGCGCGTGTCGTGCACCATCTCGTAGGTGATGGTGACGAAGCCCGGGCCCTGATGGATGTGGTACGAGTTGCCGTAGATGGCGGGCATCATCGAGCCGGGGACGCCGCGCGTGATGCAGCGATCGTAGAGGCTGCGGTCTTCCCACGAATCGGCCGGGCCGCGGCCCGCGCGCGCCTGTTGCCGCGCTCTCGCACGCTGCTGCGCTTCGGCAGTCTGTGGCGGCACCTTGCCGTCGGCCGGATCGGTCACCATCCAGGCGCGGCTGTTGGCGGCGTAGTAGTTCTCGAACCAGTGCATCGGGCTCGTGGCGCCCGGGAACTCGCTCAGCCCCGGCGTGCGCTCGATCGTCTGCTCCTGCCGCTGCTCCACGATCTTGGCGAGCTCCGCGGGCGTGATGTCCTCCATCTTGCGCCCCTTGAACTCGTCGGGCTTCTCGAACGGAATGCCGCTCTCGTCGCTGTTGTTGTAGTCGCCGGCGATGTCGGGATCGCCCCACGGTGTCTTTGCCGGGACGAACGTGCCGCGCGGCGGCAGCGTCGTGACGTGCTTGCGGCCTGGAACCTCGCCGGCTTTGATCGGCTGGGCGCGCTGCGGTGCTGGCGGCGCCGCTTGCGCGGCCACGCGCGCGGGGACGATCGAGGTGAGAGACAGTGCAAGGATCGCAGCGAACAGGGTCTGGAGCAGGATTCGGGTCACGGCCCGATCCTACCAGCCCGGGAGCCAAACGGCGTCCCCCGGAAACGGGGGATCAGCCGCGTTTGGATTGACCTTCGATCGCGAACTCGGTGAGCGGATCCTGCGCCGGCCGCGGCTGTTCCACCGCGGCAAAGAGCAGCGCCGGGTCCACCGGCTTCGAGATGTAGGTGTCCATGCCGGCGTTGAGACATTCATCCCGGTCGCCCTGCATGGTGTGCGCGGTCATGGCCACGATCCACACGTGGCGGCCGGTGCCGGCCTCGCGCTGCCGGATGATGCCGGTGGCCTCGAGGCCGCCCATTTCCGGCATCTGCACGTCCATCAGGATGACGTCGAAGTGGTCGCGGTCCAGACGATCGAGGGCTTCCTTGCCGGTGCCGACCACCGTCACGTCGTGGCCGCGCTTCGATAGCAGCCCCACGGCCACGCGCTGGTTCACGAGGTTGTCCTCGGCCAGCAGGACCTTGCGGCGCAGGTGCGACGGCAGCGACCCCTTCGCCGGAGCCTTGCCGGTCGTCGCCGCGGCGACGTCGCGCCCGAGCAGACGCGAGATGACCTCGCGGAGGTGCGTCGGCGAGATCGGCTTGTTGAGATACGCCGAGATGTTCAGCTCGCGGCAGCGTTCCACGTCGTCGTGGCGGCCGGCCGAGGTGAGCATGATCACCGTCGGGTCCGCGAAGTCGGGGCGCGCTTTGATCTGCGTCGCCACGCCGAAGCCGTCCATGTCCGGCATGTGGACGTCGAGCACGACCAACCCGTACGGCTTGCCGCTGCGCGCGGCCGCGTCCATCATCCGCAGCGCCTGCGCACCCCCCTCGGCCTGCGACGGTCGGATGCCCAGGCGCGTCAGCTGCTCGGAGAGAATGCGGCGGTTCACCGGGTTGTCGTCGATCACGAGCGCCGGCATCTCGCCGGGATAGATGTCGGTGGCCGGGTGCGGCACGTCAGCCACCACCCCGAACGCGGCGAGGAAGTGGAACGTGGCGCCTTCGCCCGGCTCGCTGTCGAGCCACATGCGGCCGCCCATCAGCGTGACGAGGCTCGACGAGATCGCCAGCCCCAGGCCGGTGCCGCCGTAGCGCCGCGTCGTGGACCCGTCGGCCTGGCTGAACGGTTCGAAGATGAGCGGCTGCTTCTCGTGCGGGATACCGACGCCGGTGTCGCTCACCGAGAAGTGGAGCATCGTGCCGCTGTCGGCGTGGCGATCCTCGCGGACCTCCAGCAGCACGTGGCCGCGCTCGGTGAACTTGATGGCGTTGCCGACCAGGTTGGTCATCACCTGCCGCAACCGCAGCGGGTCGCCGACGATCGCGTCCGGGACGTCGGGCGCGATATCGAAGATCAGTTCGAGCCCCTTCGCCTCGGCGGCGAGCACCAGCGGCTTCAGCGTTTCGGCCACGAGGTCGCGGAGCTCGAACGGCACCGACTCCATCTCCAGCTTGCGCGATTCGATCTTCGAGAAGTCGAGGATGCTGTTCAGGATGACGAGCAGCGACTCGGCCGAACGGTTGACCGTCTCGAGATAGTCGCGCTGCGTCGCCGTGAGGTCGGTCATGAGCGCGAGCTGCGTCATGCCGATCACGCCGTTCATCGGCGTCCGGATCTCGTGGCTCATGTTGGCCAGGAACTCGCTCTTGGCCCGGTTGGCATCTTCGGCGGCGTCGCGCGCCTCGGTGAGCGCGCGTTCGACCCGCTTGTGCTGCGTCATGTCGCGGGCAATCGCCTGGAAGCCCACGTGCTCCCGATGCTCCGACATGGCCTGCACGTTCAGTTCGAGCGGAATGCGCTGGCCGGTGGTGCCCACCACCTCGAGCTCGATGCGGTCGCTCGCCTGCTGCGGCATCCGCTGCATCAGGCCGTCGACGATCGCGGCGCACTCG
>Ga0068859_100007918_pt1 | contig 10778 bp, 5 predicted proteins | sample KBSSwiS22_FD_66585 | JGI IMG/M metagenome (GOLD analysis project Ga0068859, IMG submission 66585) | Switchgrass rhizosphere microbial communities from Kellogg Biological Station, Michigan, USA - KBS Switchgrass S2-2 | ecosystem: Host-associated > Plants > Roots > Rhizosphere > Soil ... | reverse complement strand
GGATGTTTTTGAGTACAACGTGAAGGTAGATGCCGACAAAGTTCAAAATGCTTCTATGGCCTATTTTGATTTTTCAGGCAAAGTAGAAATATCTGTGAAAAAAAACAATGGCGAACTGAACACTGTTAAAATCCGCCCATTGTCCTACGGTATCCATCCCGTGGTTAAGGGAAATACTATTTTGTTTACACTCCATCAACCCCGGAAATTATCGGTAGAATGCAACGGTGATAAACTTAACAACCTGCATCTTTTCGCAAATGCGGTGGAAACCCGCCAACCCAGCCCCTCCGATACCAATATTATTTATTTTGGACCCGGTATACATACGCCCGACAATAAGGATCAGCTATATAAAATCCCTTCCGGTAAAACCGTATACATAGCCGGCGGTGCTATTGTGAGGGGAAAACTGGTTTGCGACAGTGTCAGCAATGTGCTCGTTACCGGCCGCGGCATTCTTGACCAACCACAGAGAGGCATAGAAATTACCCGTTCAACAAATGTAACAGTTGAAGGCATCATCGTGGTCAATCCCAAACATTATACGGTTTATGGCGGAGCCTCCCGGCATATTATTATCCGTAATATAAAATCGTTTAGCTGTGTCGGTTGGTCTGATGGAATCGATCTCATGAGTTGTTCGGATATTACCATTGATGACGTGTTTATGCGGAATTCAGATGACTGCATTGCCATCTACGGTCATCGCTGGGATTATTTTGGAAGTGCCCGCAACTATACTATTACGAATTCAATATTATGGGCCGATGTGGCGCATCCCATCAATATCGGGTTACATGGCGATACCCGTTTTACCGGCGATACCATTGAGCATATCTTTTTTAAGAATATAGATATTCTTGAACATGACGAAGATGACCCGGATTATGAAGGCTGTATAGCCATTACCGATGGTGATCTGAACCTGGTGCGCAATATTCATTTTGAAGACATACGTATCGACGATTTTGAAGAAGGGAAACTGATCAATTTCAGAACAGTGTACAATAAGAAATACAATACCGGCCCGGGAAAAGGTATAGAAGACATCTATCTTAAGAATATCAGTTATAATGGCAACAATACCGCTGGCTCGATCATCGATGGCATCGACAGTGCCCATATCGTACAAGGAATCGTATTTGAGAACCTTCGCATCAATGGAAAGCTTATCCTGGATGCGGCTGCGGGAGGAATTAAAATAGGTCCTTTCGCAAAAGACGTTCGTTTTAGAGCAAGCGCTTTACAAGATATGCCGACAAACAGATAAAAATTCTCATGTATAAGCAATCAGTTAAATGAAAGGCGCAGAGGAATGTTTTTACATTTTTCACTTTTCATTTTTTAAACTTGCATGCAGCCCTTAAATTGTAAGCAGGTTGCTATGGGATTTTTCAGCTGAAACGCGCAGCACCGGCTATACAATATTCAATTTCGCTGCACACCCCATTGAACAAACATTTTTTTTATCAAACAGGTACCCCAAATGACAAAATTAAAACTGATAGCAGTTAAGAATGTGCTGTTGAATATTGCAGTGATTGTGTTGATGTCTGTTCAAACTACGATTGCGCAAACCACCGGCATATACAGGATATTTTCTCCTGATAAAATGACTCAATGTGAATTGGGAGCGGATGCCGGCAAAAACTTAGTCTACAGGGTTATGTATGCGGGCAGGGAAATCGTTTCGTGGTCGGCATTGGGTTTTGAGTTGAATGGGAAACAAGCAGGGGCCAATGTTTTTTTAAAAAGCAAGGAGCAGCACAGCGTTCGTGAAAAGTTTGCCTGGCGTTTGGGCGAAACGGATACCATTGCCAGCCAGTATAACCAGGCAGTATTGGGATTTGCTACAAAGGAAATTTCGTTTAGCATCAGGGTAAGACTTTTTAACGGAAGCGTTGCTTTTCGTTATGAGATTCCGGAGCAAAAAGCCATTGCCAATAATATCACAAAGGAAAAAACACAGTTTAATTTTCCGGACGCCTATACGCTTTATCAGTACAACCAGGAATCGGTATTTACCCCCGTGTCCATAGATACGTTTAATACAACTTGTGATTTTCCGGCTACGCTCACAAATGAAAAATATTTTGTTAGCATCGGAGAAGCTGTAAACAGGAATTATACCAAGGCAGAACTGGTAAGGGGGCATCATGCGCACAGCCTTTCCATAGCTTTTATCAGGGACTCGGCGGTGCAATTCAATAACAGTTACCAAACACCCTGGAGAACCATCAGTATTTCAACCACAGCCATTGGATTGCACAATTGCAGCCAGCTTTTCCTGAAATTGGCTGAGCCAAAAGAAAAAAATATACCGGCCTGGATTAAACCCGGCAAGCTGATAAGAGCGCAACTAAATACACAAAGCGGCCTTGCCTGCATCGACTTTGCCGTGAAACATCAATTTCAATACATCATGTTTGATGCGGGCTGGTATGGGGCAGAATTCAGAACCACGTCTGATCCAACGCAAGTAATTGCAGCAATTGATATGCAGAAAGTAATTCAGTATGGAAAAGAAAAAAAGATCGGCGTCATACTCTATGTAAACTATATTGGCCTGAGGGCAAAGCTCGATACCATTCTTCCGTTGTTTAAGCAATGGGGTGTAAGCGGAATAAAATTTGGTTTTGTAAACGGTCTTACCCAGGAGGGGATCAGTTGGCTGGTTTCAGCTATGCAGAAAGTGAATGATGCCGGTTTTGTTTTTGATATTCACGACAATTATAAACCTACTGGTTTAAGCAGAACGTTTCCGGCACTTCTAACACAGGAAGGTATCCGGGGCGACGAAAACAGCCCCGATGCTTTTCATACCACCGTATTACCGTTTACGCGCTTTCTTGCGGGCCCGGCCGATTTTACCTTTTGTTTTCCCAATCCCACCAATAGCTATAGCAAAAATTTAAAAGTAAGCAAGGCGCAGCAATTCGCGTTAACCGTTATTTATTTTAGTCCATTGCAATCTATTTTCTGGTATGGTAAACCCGAAGACTATATCAATGAAGCGGAAATAGAATTTTTTGATCATGTGCCAACCGTTTGGAATGAGTCTATATACCTGGCAGGATCCATCGGCAAAAACATTGCTGTGGCAAGGCGTAGCGGTACCAGCTGGTTTGTGGGTATTGCAGCAGGGCCCATGGATTGGAAAGAAAATATCAGGCTCGATTTTCTGGATAGAACAAAAAAGTATACGGCTACGCTGTATGGTGATGACGGCCAGGGAGGCATCCATAAAAAGAATAGTATTGTTAAGCACGGAGATAGCCTTGCTATTGACATTAAAGCAGCTGGCGGCCAGGCATGGATCATTGAACAGGTTAAATAAACTTAACAAAGGCAAGGGTTATGAAATATTTTCTTTTAATAGTTCTTTTCGGCGCGGCGGTAATAAGCGTGGTTTGTGCGCAGCCGTTTGTGCACCCGGGTTTACTGCATAGCAAAGAAGATCTGGCAAGGATGAAGAATGCAGTAATTGCAAAAGAAGAACCCATCTATGCGGGTTATCAGTTGTTCATTCAAGATCCTGCATCTCAAAATACCTATTTGATGAGGGGCCCGCTAAAAATGGTAGGCAGAAATCCAACTGTTGGACAGGAAACTTACGACAATGATGCCAATGCCGCGCATCAAAACGCCATTATGTGGGCCATTACCGGTGATAAAGCCTATGCAGCCAAAGCAATTGAAATCATTAATGCATGGTCTTCCACACTGCAATCAATAACCGGCCGCGATGCAGTGTTAATGGCGGGGCTGGGCCCGTTTAAAATGATAAACGCGGCGGAGATTATGCGGTATACCAATGCGGGATGGCCAGACGCCGATATCAAAAAAACAGAAAGGCATTTTAAAGAGATCATCTACCCTGTAGTAAAAGATTTTGCGCCTTTTGCCAATGGAAACTGGGACGCTGCTGCAATAAAAACGGTGATGTCGATTGGCGTTTTTTGTAATGACCACGCCATCTTTGAAAGAGGTTTGCAGTATTATGTGAATGGTGCGGGTAATGGCAGGCTTACTAATTATGTAATCAATGAAGATGGACAGGTACAGGAGACGGGGCGCGACCAGGCCCATACACAATTGGGAATAGGTTTACTAAGCGATTGCTGTGAAATTGCCTGGCACCAGGGACTCAATTTATATGCGTATGCCAACAACCGGCTGTTAAAAGGATTTGAATATACAGCGAAGTACAATCTCGATAACGATGTGCCCTTCACCCATCTGCTGGACAGAACGGGCAAGTACGAGCATTTCAAACCATCGATCATTGGCAGAAATCAATTGCGGGCTGTGTATGAACAGGTGTATAATCATTATGTAAACAGGATGGGCCTGCAGGCGCCCTATACAAAACAGGCTGCCGATACACTGAGACCGGAAGGGCCGGGGAAACCGGGCGCCGATCATCCGGGTTATGGAACGCTCTATTATACACGCAAGCCTTCTTCCATTACCAATGCTGCCTTCTTAAATGCACCCGCGCCACCTGCCGGGATGGTAGCAGAGGGCCGCGATAAGTCCATTTCACTTAGCTGGATTGCATCCGTTGCAGCAAAAAATTATTCGGTAAAAAGATCCGGAAAGGCCGGTGGTCCTTATAATGTTATTGCGAAAAATATTTCCGGTACAATATTCACCGACACAAATGTAAAACCGGGCCGTTTGTATTATTACACGGTATCGGCTATTAATGATAAGAGTGAAAGTAACAACGCATTTGAAACAAGCATAGCTGCAGGTCCGCCCGGATTATGGAAACAACAAAGTATCGGTGCGGTGGCTGCTGCCGGTAAAACATTGTACAATGGAACGCAATTTATTTTGGAAGGAACAGGTCACGGCATCGACAGCCTGCATGATGAAGCCCAGTTTGCATATATTCCATTGAGTGCTGATGGAACAATTACAGCGAGATTTGTTCCGCAGCCCAGCTCACAGTTTTCAACCATGGGATTAATGATACGAGATGGCCTTGCCGATAGCGCCGCTTGTGTGGCATTGGTTTTTTGTCCCGGCAAATCGGCATCCAACGAAGCGCCTGCCTGGGAACTCAGGTTTTTGACCCGTGCCGTTCAGGGCGGGCCGGTAACAATAAACAGCAGCAGTGGTGCATTGCTGGCACCAACAGTTAGCTATGGCCGATTAACCGGCTATCATTGGCTGAAACTCCAGCGAAGCGGTAATAATTTTATTACTTTCGATTCTTATGATGGCAATAACTGGAATAAGCTGGGTGCTGTTCTGCTGCCATTAAAAAAGAATGTTTCGATTGGTTTGGTTGCCGCTTCCGGAATGCTCAACAGTACTGTTATTTCTTTCGACAACGTACGTGTGACGGGTTGGAAATAAAATTAACCTGATTTACTGCGATGAATAAATGGGTATTGATAGCACTCGGTTACATTTTTTTTACGGGGAATGCGTATAGGTGCGCTGCACAGCAACATACCAACCCGCCCATCTATAATTTTAGTAAACTGCAAAATTGTATTCAATCCTGGGTAGACAGTGGTTACTACAGCGGCGCCTCCATTATCATTGCAAAAGACAACCAAATTATTTATAAAGCATATTTTGGAAACTACCAGCCAGGCACAGTTGCTTTTATTGCATCTGCGGGTAAGTGGCTGGCAGCCGCTACCATTGCCGCTATTGTAGACGAAGGCAAATTACACTGGAACGACACGGTAAAAAACCGGTTGCCTGAATTTACAGATATGAAAGGCAAGGCAACGCTGTCACAACTTTTATCACATACTGCCGGTTACCCGGATTACCAGCCCAAAGAAAAGCCCGCTGATATGTATCAAACCCTGCGCGAATCGGTTGCGCACATTGTTAACCTTCCTGCAGATGAATTGCCCGGTACAAAATTCAGGTATGGCGGGCTGGCCATGCAGGTAGCGGGCCGGATGGCTGAACTGGCCAGCGGTAAAGATTGGGAAACCCTGTTCCAGGAAAAAATAGCGGTTCCGCTGAATATGCGTTCAACGCATTTTATACCGGTAGATTCATCGGGCGGTCATGCGCCCATGTTAGGTGGTGGCGCAAGCAGCAGCCTGACTGACTATGCTAATTTTCTTTCGATGATTGCCGGCAATGGTGTGTTCAATGGAAAAAGAATTTTATCAATCAATGCCATTAAGGCAATGCAGGCCAACCATGTATTAAAAGCGAAAGTAAAACCGGGTGAATTTGTAGAAAAGGCAGGGGCAAGCAAGCGAACAGATATCTATGGTTTGGGTGAATGGCGGGAAGAAGTAAACCGGGCAGGAGATGCCACCCTTATCAGCAGCCCCTCATGGGCCGGTGCTTATCCATGGATCGACAAGAAGAACCATGTGTATGGCTTTTTCCTTGCACATGTTGCTGGGTTTAAAAATGGTTTTAATGCTTTTTTGGCAAGTCCGATTTTAGCAATGATGGTAAGAGACACAATTGAAAATCTTCAGCAAGGGGTAAAATAAAAATAATAAAGAACCGTCGGGTCCCGGACAGAATTCGGTGTAATAATAGCATTGTTATAGTGGAGACCCGGTGGAAAGGAACAAATAATTAATAGACTGCTTTGTACCTCGCAACTTCTTGTAATGACGCATCGTGTTGCTGGTTGCAGTGATGTTGCAGGGATCTATTTTCATGATGGCTAATAGATTGCCAAGGCGAGAAATTTGCGAGGTACGAAGCAAAGCCATCCGAACTGCAGTACATGATTGTTAAGAAAGAAGAAGGCTGATAAGAAGATGACCTGCTATGCCGCAAGCCGGCGTTTATGATACCTATTAAGCTGCAAAGCACAATATTATTGTTATTCAGCTCATCATCATCGGTATCAGATCAAAAGACTCGCGGGGCCCGCACAGGATTCGTTGCATAAATATGCCTATAGTTGCAGAGACCCGATAGAGAAGGGAATTAGAATTTACTATCGCCTTATGACGTTTATTGTTTGATTTAAGGTATTACTCTTAACATTAAGCATGTACAAACCTGCTGGGGTATTGCTTGCTGGGTATATATTTATAAAACTATCTCCTGCCGGGGAATCAAACGTTTGCCAGAGACAGCGTTTTCCCTGCATATCCGTTAACGTTAAAGTTATTTTATTTTGAGCCACGGAGTTGACTTTTACCCGTATCTGTTCAGTAAAAGGATTATTCAAAACTTGAAATTTAGGCCCTTTACTATCAACGGTTATTACTATAATTTTACTATACTTAAATTTGCCATCAACGTCGATCACTTTCAACCTATAAAAATCATTACCGGCTATGGGATACTGATCTGTAAAAGAATAAGCTACCATGATGTCACTATTGCGGGCAGCGGTTACTTTACCTATTGTAGTGAAATTGTTTTCCCTGTTCGAGCTGCGCTCAACTTCAATATAGCTACTATTTTGTTCCGCTGAGGTATGCCATTGCAGCAAAATGCTCTTATCGTTTTTTTGTGTGCCCCAAAAGTCGACCAATGTTATTGGCAAAGTAAGAAACGATCCTACCAATAAAGAAAGATGGTCAAAATATGCATCAATAAGACCAGATCCGTTTATCCCGATGAGTCTCATCCTTACCGTTTTAGTGCCGGCAGGAGCATTTCGGGTATAAACAAAATTATGCCAGATTCCGTTGTCCTTATAGGCCTGCTTTTTTGTATCGAAACTATCCAGCATGATCCCGGAAACATTCCTGAATTCAACGATCATGCGGGTTGTATCGTTATTCCAGCCAGCCATCCACCCATCAAAAGTAAATGAGACCGGGTTAACCGTGTAGGAACTTACATCAATATCCTGGTCTAACTCACATTTAAAACCTATATTAGTTTGATCCCCTGCGCTAAAATAATTATTCCCACTTACCCCGGCAGTGGGGCCATAAGTATTCCCATTGGGCAGCCACCAAATTCCACCACCATGCGCGATATTAGTACCCAGGTGACTTACATCAACCCATGAGCCTGCTATTGGTATTGTTTCCGCATCAGGATTTACAATTAAATTTTGTGAGGGCATTATGGATGTTCCGACTGTTAAAGAAAGCTGATCAAAATAAGCGTCTATCAAACTGAACCCGTTAATCCCAATTAGCCTTATTCTCACTGTCGTAGTACCAACAGGCGCATTCCTGGCATCAGTCCATTTATGCCACTTACCATTATCATTATAAGTTAGTTTTTGAGTATCGAGACTGTCCAGCAGAATTCCGGAAAAGTCCCTGAATTCAACGATCATTCTGACTGTATCGGTCCATGTTGCCATCCATCCGGTAAAAGTAAATGAAACAGGACTAACAGTATAAGAACTTACGTCTATGTCCTGATACAACTCACATTGAAAACCTAAACTAGTGAGGTTGCCTGCACTAAAATAATTATTTCCGCTTACACCGGTAGACGGGCCGTAAGTATTTCCGTTGGGTAGCCACCAAATGCCTCCTCCTTGCGCAATATTATTGCCCAAATGATTTACGTCAATCCAGGGGCTTGCTATTGGTGTTGTTTCTGCGCCGGGATTTATAATTAAATTTTGCGCTGATGCAAGTGTAACAATATTTATAGTTAAAAATAACGAGAAAATAAGCTTTCTTGATTTTCGATGAACAATTTTAAACTTAACCATACTCACGATTTACTGGATTTCTGAACTGGAGATACTGCAGTTAATAGGATGAACCGACCAATACTTTAAACGCATAATGTATATTATTATTCAAACTATACTTAAAATATAATATATCGTCTGGTAAGAAAATTATACAGAAGTGGAGCAATCCATATATGTGATAGTTAGATAAATTCAGCAACACCTGCCTCAGGTACATCATATCACATGTGGGAGAAATTATAAAGCTGTAAACAAGTGTATACACTTACTTGTGTAGTTGTTATAGCTTAATTGTAGGATCCTTTATTTATTTAATTCCGGCTGAATTGCCAAAAGTACAAGCGTGTGACACAAGAATGCTAAATAGCAGCAACACTGCCTGATCCATAAAAATCTTTCTCCTTCAACAAATTATTCTACGAAGCTTTAATACGCCCCTCCAGGGATTGGGGTGCATAGATCCAATGACCCCGGTAATCTTATAATGGATCGTTTTGTTTTTCCTTTAAATAACCCATATTGAATTGGGTAATAGGCGGCATGAGTATCGTCTTAATGGATATTTTTTTAGCATCACGCCGTAAAGTGTTTGCCAAACTAACAATTTTCGCATCTGTTTTTTCTGCAACAGATAGTATCTTTCGTTGCTTTCTCTGGTGAAGGTGCATTGGGTTGAGCATTTATAGGATGATTGTTATGGACAGTGCTTTAGGAAACAATAAGTTCCCGTGCAACAACTGGAAAAAGGTTGCCAACTACTCAGCAACCTTATAACTGATACCACCAATGGCGTTTTCAATTTTCTTTCACAACCCAATCGGCCTTAAACGTCAATTGCCCGTTAGGTGGCATCACTTGGCTTCACAGGTGTAATATGTATGGTACTAAAACTTCAACGATACATGTACGGGTAAGAAACACAGAAAATGAATTGATACGCTTCCTTGCACGCCTGCGAATTGCTTATCTGGAAATAAATGAAAAAATAGGGAAGCTGTGTTTTCAAAAGGCGGGTTTTAAAATTATTAGTTTAATGTTGGTTTTACAAACGCCCGCACCGTATAATTCCTTAAAATATCGTAATTCTCCGTAAAAGCTATTAGGGCATTTACGATCTTGCGCTTAAAAAAACCGGATTAAAAATGGGTTAATTTTTTGCACCTGCAGACTGCCATCGCAATGGCGTTGCGAAGTGTGCATTGCACATGATGTTGTGCATGATCTCATTGCTATGAGTTATTGAATCAAAAAAGAACCGCCGGATCTCACAAACGCTATTGCAATAATATGATTATGCTGGAGCAGGCCCGCAGCCAGTGGCCTATTGATGCGAAATGCACTGTATCACACAATTCATTCACTGGTATTTTCAATCCATTCCTTCTACGCTTAGCTTTTTCTTCACGGCATGATAATTTAGCGCCTCATTAAACCGAAGACCATTAAACTTTAGTCATGAAAAGAATATTTTTTATAGCGGCAATGGCTTTTACCTGCTGCCTGCTGATTGCCGGTTGCCGCAAAAGCAAGGATGGGGTGCCTGCAGAAAAGGAAGAAACGGTTACCGCTGTTGGAACGCCGGTGGGAGCGTCCACCCATAAAACAATCGACGCGAGTGGCGGAGAATTGGCCAGTGCAGATGGAAGAATCCGGCTGCTGGTACCCGCAGGCGCATTGAATGCCGCAACAGACATCAGTATTCAACCGATTACCAGCCAGCTTCCGGAAGGACTTGGTTATGCTTACCGTCTCACCCCGCATGGCCAGCAATTCGGCAAGCCCATTACCGTTGTATTTAATTATACGGCGGAAGATACTGCGGATTGTCGGCCTGAGTTCCTCAATATTGCGTTCCAGGATACGGCCGGTACCTGGCAAATGCTGACCAATACCACGATCAACAAACTGCAAAAGAAACTAACGGCAACGATCACTCATTTCAGCGACTGGGGTTATTTTAAAAGCCTCAAGCTAACGCCTGCCGCGGCTACGGTTGATCTGGGCGGATTTCTTGAATTGAAAGTAACGACAACGTTTCCCCGTGTTGATCCGGATGACGCGCCACCCGGCACCTATACCATACCTGTTTTAAAAAAGCCTCGGCAACTTCGGCCCGATGAAATCAAAGGCTGGACGTATACCGGTGCAGGAA
>Ga0068859_100007917_pt1 | contig 10778 bp, 6 predicted proteins | sample KBSSwiS22_FD_66585 | JGI IMG/M metagenome (GOLD analysis project Ga0068859, IMG submission 66585) | Switchgrass rhizosphere microbial communities from Kellogg Biological Station, Michigan, USA - KBS Switchgrass S2-2 | ecosystem: Host-associated > Plants > Roots > Rhizosphere > Soil ... | reverse complement strand
CGACATCGCGCCGACGGTTCTCGAGGCCGCGGGGATACCTGCGCCGACGATGGTGAATGGCATACACCAGGCGCCGTTCGAGGGCACCAGCATGCTGTATGCGTGCAACGACGCCAAGGCGGCCGAGCGGCGTGAGACCCAGTACTTCGAGATGTTCGGCAACCGCGGCATCTACCACAAGGGCTGGACCGCGGTCACCCGGCACGGCGTCCCCTGGATTGGTGCCTACAAGCGCACCTTCGATGAAGATGTCTGGGAGTTGTACGACACCAATACCGACTGGACCCAATCGAAGGACCTCGCCAGGGAGAATCCGGAGAAACTGCACGAACTGCAGCGGCTGTTCCTGATCGAAGCGACCAAGTACAACGTGCTCCCGCTGGACGGCCGCCTTTTCGAGCGCTTCAATCCGGATCTCGCCGGCCGGCCCCAACTCATCAAAGGCAAGACGCAGATGCTGTTCGGCGGCATGAACCGGTTGAGCGAAGGCTCGATTGTGGCGACACACAACAAGTCGTATTCGCTCACGGCGGAGATCGAGGTGCCGAAGTCCGGCGCGAATGGTGTCATCGTCGCTATGGGCGGCATGACGGGCGGCTGGAGCTTCTACGCCAAGAACGGCAAACTGAAGCATTGCTATAACTTTTTTGGCATCAATCAGTACTTTGCCGAGGGCAAGCAACCGATCCCTGAAGGGAAGCATCAGGTCCGCATGGAATTCAAATACGACGGCGGCGGCGTGGCGAAGGGTGGCCTGGTGTCGCTCTATGTGGACGGCAAGAAGGACGGCGAAGGCCGTGTGGAACAGACCGTTCCGATGGTGTTCGGCACCGAGACCTGCGACATCGGTGAGGATGCCTGCGCACCCGTGTCATCGGACTACGATTCCAAGAACAACCACTTCTCGGGTCAAGTCCATTGGGTGCAGATCGACCTGGAGAAGGATGATCAAGACCACCTGATCTCGCCGGAGGAACGCTTCAGCCTCGCAATAGCACGGCAGTAATCCAACTCACCGGCAGTCCCTTCCGGGCTGCCGGTGATAAGTGATTCGGACTCTGGTTCTGGCGGGAGGTTCTGATGGTTAATGCAAACTTTACCCAGGCTGATCCGCTGCCGTCCTGGAACGATGGTGAGGTGAAGCGGAGTATCTTCACGTTCGTGCAATCGGTGGTCGACCAGAACGGTCCTGACCACGTGCCAACCGCAGCGCGGATCGCCGTCTTCGATAATGACGGGACCCTCTGGGCTGAGCAGCCGCTTTACATTCAACTCGCTTTCGCCTTCGATCGCGTCAAGGCGTTGGCCCCGGAACACCCGGAGTGGCGTAACACTCAGCCGTTTCAGGCTGTGCTCGAAGGCGACTACAAGGCGCTGGCAGCAGCTGGGATGAAGGGCGTGCTCGAGTTGGTGACGGCGACACACAGCGGGATGACTAGCGATGAGTTCGATCGCATCGCCAGGGACTGGTTCGCAACTGCCAGGCATCCTCGCTTCAATCGTCCTAATACTGAACTGGCCTACCAGCCGATGGTGGAGCTACTCGCCTATCTGCGCGCCAACGGGTTCAAGACGTATATCGTCTCGGGCGGCGGCATTGAGTTCATGCGCGCCATTTCCGAGCAGCTCTATGGGATCCCGCCGGAGCAGGTGATTGGAAGCAGCGGGAAGACCAGGTACGAGCTACGGGGCGGAATGCCAGTGATCGTCCGCCAGCCAGAGCTCGACTTCTTCGACGACAAAGAGGGCAAGCCGCTCGCTATTCAGAAGTTCATCGGCCGCCGACCGATCGCCGCCTTCGGCAACTCCGATGGCGACCTGCAGATGCTCCAATGGACCGCCACTGGCGCGGGCCGCCGCTTGATGTTGCTGGTCGACCACACCGACGCTGAGCGCGAGTTCGACTACCGCGTCTCACCGATGGGACGCCTGGAGGTGGCACTCCAGGAGGCGCAACAACGCGGCTGGACGGTTGTTAGCATGAAGGACCATTGGAAACGCATCTTCGCCTTCGAGTGAGGGACCCAGTCAGACCGACGGCATACGTGATGCAGCGTTAAGCGAGTCAAACGATCCCCGTGAGTTGATTCGCTAGCCCGGCGCGGCTGTCTGCTTCCTGGTTCGCTACGTCCGCAAAGCTGTTTCCTCAGCGCGCTTCGCGGACGCCGTACCTACTAAACGGTCTGAATCGTGCTGGCCAGCTCTGAACCCAAGCCGGTTCCTCGCTGGCAGCCGCCACTTTCAAGAAGCTCGGAGGATGGAGTGTTCACGCGCGTGGTTTGGTCGGGCGAACATATGCCGCGACGATGCGCAGCATCCCGACCGGGTTGGTCTTCGGGACGAAGTCGGTAGCGCCGAGTTGGATGGCCCAGTCGCGGGTCGCCTGATCGTCGTCCACCGAGGACATCACAACGGGCGGCGAATGGAGGGCCCCACCCCCGGAGACACGCATGGCCCGCAGTACTTCGAAACCGGACATATCCGGCATGGACATGTCGAGCAGAATCAGCGCCACCTCCGCGTGGCTGCGGACGAACGCCAAGGCCTCTGCCCCGCTGTGGACGGCATGCGCCTCAAAGCCCGAATCGCTGAGCAGCGCGACCAAAGAGCGGGCGACTGACGCGTTATCGTCTACTATAAGTACCATACCGTTGCCGTTCATCGTTGGCTCCTCCTGCAAACGTCCAGAGTGCGCCCCTAGGTCCCGCACAATCCGATTCACTCGCGGGTAAGCGGCAGCGTAATCGAGAACGTCGCGCCGCGGTCGGGATTGTTCGCGGCCGATATCTTACCGCCGTGGCGTTCGATGATGGAGCGACAGATCGACAGGCCCAGTCCCAGTCCTTCCGGCTTGCTGGTGATGAAGGGATCGAAGATCGACTCGAGCGTTTCCGCGGCGATTCCAGTCCCGCTGTCCTCAACTTCGACCAGCACGTTCGATTTATCAATCGAATTCGTGCGCACGTTCACACGCCGCGCGCAGTCGAGTCCTGCTCCGCTCATGGCATTGAAGGCGTTGAGCAGCAGGTTCAACATGACCTGCTGAAGCTGGACGCTGTCACCCTTGACCGGGGGGACGTCGGACGACAGGTCGAGGTGGACCGTGACCTTGTGCAGATTCGCGTCGCCGTGCGCGATGCGCTCGACGGTACGGATCACATTGTTCACATCGACGTTGGTCAAGTCCGCCACCGTGTTGTTGCGCTTAAGCATGGCGTGTAGCCCGCCAATGACGTCGCCGGCGCGCTCGATGACCTCGTAGATCTCGGCCAGAGCGCTGCGCACCTTCTGGAGATCGGGCTCGGGTGCGTCGAGTAACCGCACGCAGCGGTAGGAGTTGGTAAGGATCTCGGCGAGAGGCTGCCTTAATTCGTGCGTCAGGGTTGCGGTGAGTTCGCCGAGTGTAGCAACACGTGCAACGTGCTCCAGTTCTGCGCGCTTTTGTGCGGCTGACGCCTCCGCCTGTTTGCGAGCCGTTACATCCAACGAGACGCCGAAAAGCTTTGGGCCGGTACCGTCGTCAGCCTCCACACAACGACCGCGCCCATGAATCCAGCGGGCCATGCCATCCGCTTGTTGCACGCGATACTCCATATTGTATTCGCCGCGCGTCAGGATCCCCTGTTTGATCGCGCCTTCACAGAGAGTGCGATCCTCGGGGTGCACGCGATCGAAAATTGCCGCAAAATCGAGGCGCTCGTCTGGCTTGAGGCCAAGCAGCGAGCGCCCCCGGTCGGTCATCCATACATCGTTGCCGGAAACATCCGACACCCACATGGCCAGGTTTCCTGCTTCCGCAGCGAGACCCATCAGGTTCGCGCTCTCACGCAACGCCTCTTTCGAGCGTCTTTCCTCTTCGATTACGACCGCGAGCAGCATCAGCGGAGTGGCTGTCACCAGAAGGAATAGCTGTAGTGCCAACGCATTCTCGACGGGGGTTTGGGCCAGGAACGGGCCGTGCCCGCGCATGGTTCCCGAAATCGCCTGGAACGTAATGATCAACATCGAGACGCTGATTCCACCAAGACCGAAGCGGAGCGCCGCCCAGACAAGCAGAGGAATCGGCGTATATAAGAGAGCGGGCGAAGTGCCTGGACCCGCCGGCGTTGCATCGAATACAAAGATTCCCAGCGCCACGGTACATGCACCGACGAGAGTCGCTTCCAGCACGCGTCCGGAGGAGAGAGCTCTCGCGCGTCTGACGAACACATGGTGCGCAACCAGTAGAAATAGCGGCACCAGGACAACGTTCGTTACCGCGTTGGAGATTCCCAGGTTGCGCCATTCGACCCAGTAGCGAGTGCCATAACCGTAAGAAACCGTAAAAGAAGCACCCCAGAAGGCCGTCCCAAAAGGAACGAGCACTACTGCGATGAAGACGAAGCGAAGCGCGTCAAGAAGCGTGATCGCGTTGAGGGGGGACTTAATCAGAAGGCGAATCCCCACTGCTATTCCGACATTCTGAAGAGCGTCGAAGGCCTCACAGGTTAATGCGTACGCCGGCGGCCAGTGCGCCTGCTGAGTGGCCAAAAAATGGGCGCTCGCGGCCGCGAGAACATATGCCCACCACTGCCGAGTGGGAACCAGCAGCAGGATCGAAACCAGAACGGCGTGCGGGGGAAAAAAGAGAGAGACTTTGCTGTCAGGGAAACAAAGGCTCCAGGCGATCCACGTAGCGACGTAGTAGCAGGAAGCGCTCGCCAGAACGCAGCAGACCGTGCGGAGCAATCGCCCGATGGAGCGTTCTCCTGATCCGGCGTTTATCCGAGCTGCGAGTTCGCGATTCAGCAACTGTTCATTGTGCATCGACCAGCCTCCGTGCCCTTTTCCTCCTTATGCCCTCAAAAAACATTCGGATGGCAGAAACCGCGACGCTCCCATTCTGAGACACAGCGACAGACGCCGAACACCCGTTCAAATGACCGGGAATCTATCACCTCCCACCCTGGCTCTCTTGAAAACGCTTATCGCGACTCACGAGCGTGAATGAGCCGTGAAAGGCACCAATCAAGCCGGGTCCTACGGAACATTCTGTAGTTTGCACTCGTTAACCGCTGGGAGGTTACCCCCTAACCAATTGGAGCGGGATACATTGAATCCTGTATTGGGCGGGGGTGCTTTCATGTACACCAGGGGAACACGCTGACGCGAATGGGAAGCTCCTCGACCTAAACGGCGGAGCGATGACTGCGAGTCGCAGTAAAGACGTTAATCGCCAGTCCAAAATTTCGGCGGGCCTGGTTATACCTCTTTTTGAGTTCGATGAACTTGGCTTTGGCCTCCGGAGCGGCATCCATGCCCTGGGGGGCGGCGTCGAGTTCATCTGCAATCCTGCGTAATTCGTTTCTGGCATGTACGACTTCGGTAAAGGCGGCGGCGCTGCCAATGGTAAGCATTCTTTTTGTCCGAGTCAGAGGATATAAAAAATCGAACTGGTGATCTGGTCATTAGTGCACAGTTTGAGGCTTCGGCACGGGGTGTTTGTCCGCCGAGACGAGAGCGGTGTTCAATTAGCATCTCTTTGAGCAAAGTCATCGGAGCCCTGAAGCAACAGTGAGGGGTCACAAAAATGAGGCCTATTCTCCTAAGAACGTCTGACTCGAATTACGGTGTGGCGCGTACCTTCCAGTTCAGGCAGATGGGCAGTCCCTGGGATTGCAGCACAAAGATCCCACCATCGCCGAGTTACTGAAGCCTCATCCTTCCACAGTCACCGCGTCCTTCACATCTTTCACGTAGGATGATGCTTCCGCCATGGGCGCGTCGTCCCCACCATTCCCTGAACTTGTTGACCCCGTCAGCATCTCCACGGTTATGGCGCAATGACTTCCCATGCGATCACCCGCCAGGCGCCTCCCTGTTTCGTCCACAACAACGCCAGCACCCCACCTCGACTGGTGCCCCGCCGGAACCGGAACACGGCTCCGTAGTAGGTCCCATAGCGCAGGTTCCCTTCCGATAGAGCGCGAACTTGTGCTTCCCTGGAGCGGCCTTCGCAGCGGAAGTGTTCGGCAAAGCTGTCCGGCGCCTCGACGATGGAGAATTCTCCTTCGAACGGCTGCTTCACCACGCGGAACGCCGTCCTCCACGGAGTGACGGCCTCGATGGCCTGGGTCAGACTGGCGGCCTTGCCGATCTCATTGGAAACCGCTCTCATGACCTGTCGCAATCTTTCGCGCGCCTGGGCTGACGTCAGCGTTTTCGGATCGGCTCCATCCTCCAGTTTTGTGCAGGCCAGCGCCTGATCTGAAACGAACCCCGACGCTTCGTCATTACGCCGGACCAGCCAGTCGGTGAGCAGTTCCTGGGTTGCGTCCCACACCTCAGCGATCTGCGCGCCAGGGGGACGGTTTGGCGGCAAGGGAGTGGCGGGTTTCGGCGCCTCGCTGGGCAGCAGATCAGCCTGCGACCCACTCTCCGTGGGCATTTTGCCTAGTATCGAAGACCACCAGTTAACCAATCCAGCCCAGCGACCATTGTGAAGTTTGTAATTGTCGCCGGCTCGAACGTCAGAATTAGCAGAGGTCAGGTGGCCATTCCACATGGCTGTCGGGAGCTTACTGGATCGGTAGTCCACATCGATGTCGGCCCGGAGACCGTCCTCGGAGATAGAGAACTGGATGTTCGGGACCTTGCCTTCCTGGCGGTAAGAATACGGATAACCGACATGGTAGACGATATTCTCCTCAGAGAATTTGAACTCCCGGCTCTGCTCGAGGATCTGCCGCGCGCCAGGCTCCAACTGACTGTAAACGCGAAACTGCTCGTCGCCCTGGCGACCATAGTATTGGCCCGCGACGCGTTCGATCCCCACCACCAGGTCAAGAGCCGTGCCCAACGACTTGCCGGCGGCGTCGGTCAATTGGCTTCTGGACAGAGCGTGTGTGATCGCGTCAAAAGTAGTGCGCTCGGAGGTGCTGAGTGCGTCATATCCGGCTTCCGGCGTGACAGCGAAGCCCGTCTTCGCGTTGTAGTCTGCGATGTACGACGCGAAGAGCCCTTGCTGGCGCGTAGTCAGGTCCTTATAAGCCCTCGGTGGTTTGGCTCCGCTCACTTCATGTTTGGCCAGCACCTTTCCGGGCCAGTCGCGCTCAATGCCTACCGATTTGAAGCCCGTTTCTCCTTTCCTCAGGTACACGGTCAAGGTTTTGCCGGGCACTAACGATGAGATCCTTGCCGCATAGTACGAGCCCGGTTCGGAGGACATCGCGAGCTGTGGAACCTGTAAGGAATTCGCCTCCGGGAGCGGCACGTAATCTTTCTGAAGATTGCGGAACCCTGACCACTGAACGGAATAGTTCTGCGGGGAACGAAAGCCTTTCTGTACTGCCAGGTCATCGAAGCGGAGTACACCATCCTCTATTCGAAAGTTCTCCAGCGGCAGGACCCTGTCGAGATAGTAACGCAACACTTTGTCGCGCCTCTCGATAAGACTCTGAGCCACCCACTCTTCGGCGCGAGGGTCTGTGTATTGGGCTGCCTTTACCACGATCCTCAAATCTTCGTCTGTAAAAGCGAGGATTTGTTTGGCAGCCCAGTAGTCATCGTCGGGTAAATGGTTGGCGAGTGCCGCCGCCTCGACCGTCGGCAACCAGGTCGAGGGGTCGAAAACCTTGGACTCGAACAACCCCACCGAGCGAATGTCGGGGTATTCAGCCTTCTGCCAGTCCGGCGCACGGAACCCCATTCCCACAAGATTCTTGAGTGTCGTGCCCGCATCAAACAGCGGCTCGTAGCCGTCGCGGGGGTTCTTGACCTGTTCAAAGCCACTGCCCAGCAGACCGGAGAAGTCTGTCCAGGCATGTCGGATGAATTGCACCCCTTTCTCCTCAACAAGGGTATCCATCGTCTGGACCGCATTGATTCCGTTATTCGCCAGCCAGGCTGAAATCGCATACAAACCTCGGAGGTCCCTTCGATGTTCATGGACGACTATATCGTTGGGATCGTCCGTGCGCGTACCGTCGAACTTATAAGGTCCGAGCAGCTTTTGTACTCCTTGCGGTGACGATATCGCCACAGCCCGAAAACCTCTGGCCGGATCACGCGGCACTTTTTCCAAAAAGAGGTCTATGTCTTCTTCCTTGAGACGCGCAACGCCACCGACGGCGTCGATGTCTTCTCCCTCGGGATCAGCGACCAGTTGCGTCCGGTCGAAATAGACCAGATGGTGCTCGGCTACCCAGTAGCCCAGGGCATGGAAAATGCGGGAGCCAATCATCGATGCACCGGTCGACATTTCCAGCCGGCCCGGAGGATCAAATCGCAATAGATGGAGTTTGTTTGTGGCGTCGCGGATCAATAGCCCCGGGCGGATTCCATACTTTCGGACCGTCAGCACGTGCCATTTTTCCTGGCGGGATGGAGGCTGTCCCTGCGATGACCCCTGCAGCAATTCCTCGGCTGAGAGTCGCTGCCTGCCATGACGGTTTACAAACCAGGGGCCGTCCATAACCTCTCCGAGGGTGTTGGTGCTGAGGGCGGGGATCACGCCGTTTGCGGGGTGGCGCTCACCCTGCTTGCCAAACTGGTGGGTGGCCATCTCGTAAAGAGGGTTCAACCCCCTGAAGTTCGCCCCTTCAACGGGAAACGGGGCAGGCTCTTGAATCAGAGGGTCGTCCGGGTAGAACTTCTGGGACCGCATCGGCAGCGCCCAAAGCAGCGCGGTCATTGACAGAAGCTTGATCCAGCGATGTTTTTTGAGTCTCATGGCTTTTCGATCACCACACGTTGGAGAAGGTCCACATGAATCGATATCCTTCGTCGCTTACCGCATTGTCGATGCGCATGAACACCGCATCTCGCAGCGTGAAACGGAACCCGATGCCCCCGGTATACCTCGCTCTGGCCAGATTGAGTTGAGTCGTCTTCGGAGCCACTTTCCCTACCTCGGCAAAGACAGCAGCATGCCCACCAGCGAACAAATGCCAACGGTGTTCGACGGCGAGCAGCAGTGCGCTCTGGTCATGGAACCGATAGCGCGCAAACCCTCGCAGGTGTTCATTGCCGCCGAGCGTGGGCTCCAGGTAAAACGGAATGGTCTGCCCTTTCTCGGCTTGTGTGGCCATCAGGGCCAGACGCACGGCGACGACGTGAGTCTTGTTCCAGTAGGGGAAGTACTGTTCCACCGCCGCATCCCAGTAGTTAAAAGTATGCTGCCCGAGATCTTGATCCCAGTAGCGCGTGAAGTGCACGTAATAATTCCCCCCTTCGCGCGGACCGGTCGGCAGGTCCCTGTAATCGTACTGCACCGTAAAGCCCGCCCGCAGAAAGTCCGGTTGAGCGTCGAGACCCGGGGTTTGCCTGTCAGTAAACGTCTCTTCGGTGGAGGGAAAGCCGCTTCGTTGTCCGGGTCCGGTGTTCGGCGCGTAGACACCGCCGGTACCGCCCAGCCAAAGGCCTTTCCAGACCCGAAAACGGCCCTTCACGTCCAGGCCGAAATCCTCCAGCCGGTAGCTCGTCCGGTTTTCTTTGTCGGAGTCTTGTCCAGGGCCGTAGTAGTCCATCTGCGGCGAGTTTTCGTACTTCGCGTAGATACGCAGATCCACACCTCGGGTGCTGAGCCGAGGGAAATTGAAGTCCGCATCAAACATGTACGCCTCGTAAAACGTCCCACGAGCCGTCGTGCGGAACCCGAGACGCTCGCCCCACAGATCGGAACGCCGGTAGCCAACACCAAACGACGTGCCGTTGCCCGACCGCATGCCGCCGAGCAGGAACTGGAATCCATTGTTGCCCTTGCCCGATTGAGCGCCTTCGAGCAAACCGCGCTCCGTGTATTTGTCGAACTGCGCGACAATGCCGGAAGTCCGCTCGGGCCACAGGCGTGCCCGTTTGTCGGTTCGCTGCTGTCGTATTTCTTCCTCTCGAGAGGTGGCCTGCGCATTGAGCTGCGCTACGTGAAAGAGGAGGAAGGCTCCAATGATCAGTACACGTTGTGGCCACGTCACAAGAAAGCTACCCACAATCTTCTCCTAAGAATTCTTGCATCGTCTTAAGTGTTATAACCACGGAGAATCCCGCTGACCACTTTCCCTTCGCAGCTAATGAATCCTGCGGCCCGGCTCTACCGGGACCACATTCAAAACTCAAATGGCTTTGTCGAAAAACTTGGGAGCTTGCGCGTTCAGTGTTCGATTGAAACCAACTCGAATGCTATACGACGTGCAATTGGGAGTCGGCTGTAAGAGATGGCAGGTCAGGCCAGTGGAATAATCGCTTGAAGCAGAAAATCGACGTTGAGAACCTGCGTGGTTTTACAGTTCAGGCGAGTGCATCGTTGTGACACGGTAACACCTCGCTTGTCCCATTCGTTTCGCGGGATCCAGGGATCCGGGAATTCGAAAGGAATCATCATCGGGAGAACACTCGACTCTTCAAGCACGCACACCGGGAACCGCGAGTTTCGGCCTCATTGGAGGATGGCAGTTGTCTTGCAAGCTATTTGGGGATTATTCGGAGGGACATCCATGACGAAAACAAGATTGATACTGACAACCTGTGCTGCAGTCGGCGTGCTTGTGATGGCCGGTCAGGATTTGCGAGCACAAGCACAACGCATCGAAAAACCATTACCACAGTCTCTCAATGATCTGCAACAGGCGCAGGTCATAGAAATAAAGAACGATGCGGGAGCTACCGTACTAAAGGGCACCTTTATGACTAAGCAGGATAAAGCCAGCGAAGTCGAACGTGAGACGAAGCTGGCAGGAATTTCAGGTGCCGGGTCGGCTGAGATCGAGGTTAAGAAAAAGGATGGTCAGGTCAAGGACCAGGAG
>Ga0068859_100007916_pt1 | contig 10778 bp, 8 predicted proteins | sample KBSSwiS22_FD_66585 | JGI IMG/M metagenome (GOLD analysis project Ga0068859, IMG submission 66585) | Switchgrass rhizosphere microbial communities from Kellogg Biological Station, Michigan, USA - KBS Switchgrass S2-2 | ecosystem: Host-associated > Plants > Roots > Rhizosphere > Soil ... | reverse complement strand
AGCGGCGCTTCCCCGAAATCCGCACCTACCGCGGGCAGGGCCGCGAGGATCGCGCAGCCACCGTCCGTCTCGACCTCACGCCCCGCGGCTTCCACGCCATGATCCTCTCCGCGCAAGGCACGACGATGATCGACCCCCTCCAGGAGGGCGACCCGACTCGCTACGTGGTGCGGACGAAGCGGGGTGAGCGGCGGCGCGAGCCGTTCCGCTGCCTGACCGACGAGCACGTCGGGCCGGCCGCGCCGACCGGCGGAATGACCGAGGCGGCCGGGGCCCTGCCCATCGGCGACACGCTGCGGACCTTCCGGTTCGCGCTGGCCGCGGACGCGGAATACACCAGCTTCGTCTGCCTGCCCGAGCCTCCCGGCGTTCCCTGCGCCCTCGCCCAGATGACCACCGGCGTCAACCGCCTGGACGAGATCTACGAGCGCGAGGTGGCCGTGCGCCTGGTCCTCATCGCCCAGGAGCCGCTCCTCGTCTACACCGACCCGGACACCGATCCCTACACCAACGGCGACCCCGCCGCGATGAGGGAGGAGAACCAGGCCAACCTCGACGCCGTCATCGGGTCGCCGAACTACGACATCGGCCACGTCTTCGGCACGGGCGGGGGCGGCATCGCGGTCATCGGCGGCGTCTGCATCAACCCCCAGAAGGGGCGGGCGGCCACCGGCATCGGCAATCCCACCGGCGATCCCTTCTACGTGGACTACGTGAGCCACGAGATCGGCCACCACTTCGGCGCCAACCACTCGTTCAACGGCAGCTCGGGCTTCTGCGGCCCGAACCGCTGGCCGCCCTCGGCCCGGGAGCCCGGCAGCGGGTCCACGATCATGTCCTACTCGGGCCTGTGCGAGATCGAGGACGTGCAGATCGACAGCGACGACTACTTCCACGTGGGCAGCCAGATCGAGATCACGAACTTCCTCGACTCGATCGGGATCGTCTGCAGCGCCAACACGCCCACCGGCAACACCATACCCACCGTGTCCGCGGGGCCCGACCTGTCCTTGCCGGCGGCCACGCCGTTCACGCTGACCGCCACCGGTAGCGACCCGGATGGGGACGCGCTCACCTTCGCGTGGGAGGAGTTCGACCTGGGCGCGGCCGGCCCGCCCAACACCGACAACGGCAACCGGCCGATCTTCCGGACCTACGACCCGGACACCGACCCCAGCCCGTCGCGCACGTTCCCGCAGCTGCAATACATCCTGAACTGGGACAACACGCCGCCCGAGGTCCCGGTGAGCGAGTCGCTGCCCGTCACCAGCCGCTCCATGCAGTTCCGGGCCACCGTCCGCGATAACCGCTCGGGCGGCGGCGGCGTGGCCTCGGACCAGATGTTCGTGAACGTCACCTCGACCGCCGGGCCGTTCAAGGTCACCGCACCCGATACCGCGGTCACCTGGACCGTGGGCGCGTCCGAGGTCGTGGCCTGGAACGTGGCCAACACCGCCGCCCCGCCCGTGAGCTGCGCCGCGGTGGACATCCGGCTCTCCGCCGACGGCGGCACGTCCTTCCCCACGGTGCTGGCCGCGGCCACGCCCAACGACGGGGCGGAGACGATCACGGTGCCGAACCAGCCCACGACCACGGCCCGAGTGAAGGTGGCCTGCGCCAGCGCCCCCTTCTTCGACCTGTCCAACATGAACTTCACGATCGCGGCCGTGCCCGTGGAGCTGCAGGCCTTCACCGTCGAGTAGGCGGGGGCTGGGCCCCGCGCGGCCTCAGAACGGCGGGGGCGTGGGTATCGGTAGCTGCTGCCCCTCGTCGTCCGAAGGCTGGGACCAGCCGGGGTTGTGCCACTGGCAGATCTCGATGGGCTCGGTCCCGGCGATGAACGATTCGGAGACGACCTTCGGGCAGTAGGGGCTGGCCCGCAGCCCGGTCTGCGCGTCGATGTCCACGAACACGATGTTGGTGGAGGGCACCGGCAGCGGCCGCGGCTGCATCCCCGCCAGCGCCCCCTTCATGAAGTCCACCCAGATGGGCAGGGCGGCTCGCGCCCCCGAGAGGTTGACCGGCGTGTTGTCGTCGTAGCCCACCCAGACCACGCAGAGCAGGTCGGCCGTGAAGCCCGCGAACCAGGCGTCGCGCATGTCGTTGGTGGTCCCCGTCTTCCCCGCGACGTCGATGTTGCGCGGCAGCCCCATGGCCCAGGCCCCCGCCGCCGTCCCCGAGGTGAGCACGCTGCGCATCATGTTGGTGATCAGGAACGCGGACTCCGCGTGCACGACCCGCGGCGGCTTGGGATAGTGCTGCTCGATCACGGCGCCCTTCTCGTCCGTGACCCTCATGACGGTGCTGGGCTCCACCTTCAGGCCCTGGTTGGCCAGGACGTTGTAGGCGGTGGCCATCTCCAGCGGCGTGGCCTCGAAGGAGCCCAGGGCCACCGCCGGGTAGGGCTTGATGTTCTCGCCGATGCCCAGGTTCTTCGACCACAGGTCGGCCACCTTCTCGTAGCCCACCATCTCCGCTACCTTCACGGTGGCGTTGTTGAGGCTCAGGGCCAGGGCCTTGCGCAGCGTCACGTAGCCCATGTACTTGCCCTCGTAGTTCTCGGGCGTGTACTCCTTGTTGCCGAAGAGGAAGGTCGACGGCGCGTCGTCCACCACGGTGGCCGGGGTGATGGGCGGCAGCGAGGGATTGTTGAAGGTGGCCTCGAAGGCGGCCAGGTAGACGAAGGGCTTGAAGGTGCTGCCGGGCTGGCGCCGCGCCTGGGTGACGCGGTTGTACTGGCTGGCCCCGTAGGAGCGGCCGCCCACCAGCGCCACGATCGCGCCCGTCTCCGGCTGCAGCGCGATGAGGCACCCCTGCAGCGGGCCTTCCTTGCTCTTCTTGCGGATCATCTTCTCGACCCGCTCCAGCCCCGACTGCAGGACGGACTGGGCCAGGGCCTGCAGCGAGAAGTCGAGCGAGGTGTAGATGGCGAGGTTCTGGGTCTTGAGGTCGCGCGCGTCGTAGCGGGCCGCGAGCTGCTCGCGCACCAGGTCCACGAAGTACGGGGCCTCCGTGGTGTCGATCGAGGGGGCCTGTGTCTTCAGCGGCTGGGCCATGGCGGCTTCCGCCGTGGCGGGCGGGATGTACTCCGCTTCGGCCATGGCGTGCAGCACCTGGTTCCGGCGCTCGGTCGCCTTTTCGGGGTGGCGATACGGGTTGTAGGGGTTGGGGGAGGCGATCATGCCGGCCAGCATCGCGGCCTCCACCAGCGTGAGGTTCCCCACGTCCTTGTGGAAGTACATCCGCGCGGCCTCGCCCACGCCGTGGATGGAGAAGGAGCCGACCTGGCCCAGGTAGACCTCGTTCAGATACAGCTCCAGGATGTCCTTCTTCTGCGCGCGCCGCTCCAGCACGAAGGCCAGCAGGGCCTCCTGCACCTTCCGCCGGAACGTCCGCTCCGGGGTCAGGAAGAAGTTCTTGACCAGCTGCTGGGTGATCGTGCTCCCGCCCTGGATGTAGCTTTCGGCCTTGATGTTCCGCAGGGCGGCGCCCAGGATGCGGAAGGGGTCCAGGCCGGGGTGGCTGAAGAAGCGGCGGTCCTCGATGGCCAGCACGGCCTTGATGAGGATGTCGGGCAGCTCCTCGTAGCGCACGAGCCGCCGCTTGTCCCGCTCCTCGAACAGGTAGGTGATGAGCTCGGGCTCCAGCGTGTGCGAGGGGTACAGCCGCTTGCTGCGCACCCCGCGCATCTCCTTCACGACGTTCTTGTCGAAGGTGACCACGATCGGCTCGTCGCCGCTGCGCGGCATCAGCACCACCGATGCGCTGCCCACCATGAACTCGCCCTGGCCCGCCGGCGTGTCGGACTTCTGCTCGTATTTCAGGCCGTTCAGGGTCTTGACCAGGCCGTTCGCGGAGATGGGCAGCCCCGGGCGCAGCACCAGCGGCTGGGCGTAGAGCCGCGAGGGCGCCATCCAGTGCTCGCCCTGGAGGCGGCGCTCCACCATGACGCTGTAGCGGAGGTAGTAGTAGATGAGGACCGAGGAGCCGATCACGACTGGCAGGGTAATGATCGTGAGCAGCGTCAGGACCAGCCGCAGCCGTTCGGGGGAGTAGCTGTACCGGGCGGGCGGGGGCAAGGACTCGATTATAGCGGGTTGCGCTCCGCGGCCGGGCGTCGCTACCATCGTCGTCGAATGGCGCGCGGCGTCCCTCTCCTTTCGGTCGCCGCGCTCGCTGCGCTGCTGGGCGCGTCCGCGCCCGTCCTGGCCCAGACGCGGCCGCTCCAGACCGAGGAGGCCTCCACGGCCCCCGCCGGCACCGTGGTGCTGGAAGCAGGGGCCGACGTCATCGCGGACGAGCCGAACTTCCTGACCGGCGAGGAGCGCGGCCGCTGGGACGCGCCCGTCCTCCGCCTCGTCTATTCGCCGGCCGGCAACGTCGAGCTGGACCTGGAGTGGACGGCGCGCGTGGGCGCCATCGACGATCCCACCTTCGGCAGCGTCTCCGATTTCGGCGACGTGGCCCTGCGGGCCAAGGTCCGCTTCGTCGAGGAGGGCCGCGGAAGGCCGGCCCTGGGCGCGCGCTTCACGGTGACGCTGCCGGAGACCAGCTACGGCAACGGCCTGGGCCCGAACGCGCTGCGCATGTCGGCGCAGTTCCTGCTGTCAAAGACGCTCGGCCGTCTGGCCGTCCACGCCAACGCCGGCCTGGCCATCCACGACGAGGTCCAGCGTCCGCACGAGCAGCGCGACTTCCTCGCCTACGGCCTGGCCCTCGTCCATCCCCTGGGCTCCGCGGCCATAGTGGCCGAGGTGGCGGGCCGCGCCGGCGACGGCGCGCCCGGCGCGGAGGAGCGGGCGGAAGCCCGCGCGGGCATCCGTTTCGGAAGCGGCCGCGTGCGGTGGGACGCGGCCGTGCGCCGCGGGCTGGCCGAGGCGGACGGCGGATGGGGAGTGACGGCGGGAGTGTCGTGGACGATCAGCCGGTGATCAGTTGGACCGCCTCGATGGCCACGGCCTTGCCCACCCGGTTCCGCTAGCCGACCACCTCCAGCCGCACCCTTCCCGTACCCGGGCCGATGAGGCCGATCTGGCGGGCGGCGCCCCGCGAGAGGTCGATGACGCGCTTGGCGTTGGGGAAGCGGTCGTTGATGCGCACGACCACGCTGCGGCCGTTGGAGAGCATGGTGACGCGGACGCGGGTCCCGAAGGCGAAGGTCATGTGGGCCGCGGTCATCTCGTCCTGGTCGAAGACCTCGCCGCTCGAGGTCTTCTTCCCGTGGTAGCCCGGGCCGTACCAGGAGGCGACGCCTTCCTGCACGAAGCCCACCGGCGGGTCCACGGCGGGCGGGAAGCGGAAATGGCGCGGCCCGCAGGCGGTGGTCCCGGCGAGGAGGAGGATGACGAGGAGGGCCGCGGTCAGGCGGGCCTTCACGATACCGTGTGCACCCGCAGCATGTTCGTGGCCCCCGCGGTATGGCTCTGGCCGGCCAACATCACCACCTTGTCCCCGCTCGCGGCCAGGCCGCGCTGCTTCAGCAGGCCGTCGCCCTTGACGATCATGTCGTCGGTGGTGGCCACGAACGTCGACCTCACGGGCACCACGCCCCACCACAGGGCCAGGCGGTTGTAGGTGTCGTCGTTGGGGGTGATGGCGGCGATGGCGGCGCGCGGCCGGTACGAGGAGACGAGGCGCGCGGTGGACCCGGACTCGGTGAAGGCCACGATCAGCTTGCAGCCCAGCTCCTCGCAGACCGTGCTGGCCACGCGGGCCAGGCTGCGGGCCACCTGCGAGCCCGGCGCGGCCCGGGCCCCCGACGGCGGCGCGTCGGAGGCGCGCACCGCGGAGCGGAAGCGCGAGGGGTTGCGCGAGGCGTACTGCTCCTCGGTGTAGTGGGCGATCCGGGCCATGGTCTCCACGGCCTGCACCGGGAACCGGCCCGACGCGGTCTCGGCGGAGAGCATCACCGCGTCGGTGCCGTCCAGGATGGCGTTGGCCACGTCCGAGGCCTCGGCGCGGGTGGGCCGCGCGTGCTCGATCATGCTCTCGAGCATCTGGGTGGCCGTGATGACCGCCCGGCCCGCGGCGTTGCTCATCTCGATGATCCGCTTCTGCAGCGTGGGGACCTCTTCGGTCGACATCTCCACGCCCAGGTCCCCCCGCGCCACCATGATCCCGTCCGCCGCCTGCAGGATGGCGGGCAGGTCGTCCATGGCCTCCCGCTTCTCGATCTTGGCCACGAGCGGCGTGGTGGCGCCCAGGGACCGGATGAAGGCCCGGGCCTGCTCCACGTCGGCGGCCTGGCGGACGAACGAGAGGGCCACGTAGTCCACCCGGTGCTCGATGCCGAAGGCGAGGTCCCGCCGGTCCTTCTCCGTCATGGCCGGCGTGGAGAGCTTCACCCCCGGCAGGTTCATGCCCTTGTTCGAGCGCAGCGGCCCGCCGTGGACCACCACGCACTCCACCTGCTGGCCCGAGATGCCGGCCACCCTCAGCTCCAGGTTGCCGTCGTCGAGCAGGATCCGGTCGCCGGGCTTCACGTCGCCGGGCAGGGGATCGTAGGTGGTGGAGATGAGCCGCGGCGTGCCCTCCACGGTCTCGTCGGTGGTGATGGTGACGGTGGCGCCGTCCTCCAGCAGGACCTCGCCGCCCTTGACCTTACCCGTGCGGATCTTGGGCCCGGACAGGTCCTGGAGGACGGCCACGGACCGGCCCGCGCCCGCGGCGATCTCGCGCACCGCGTTGAGCACGGCCAGGTGGTCGGCCTGCTCGCCGTGCGAGAAGTTGAGCCGGACGACGTCGATGCCGGCCTGGATGAGGAGTTGGAGGGTCTTGGGGTCGCGGGAGGCGGGGCCGATGGTGGCCACGATCTTCGTGTGTCTCACGCGCGCCACGAAGTATACTTCCTCCCTCCGCATGGTCAGGACCTTCTCCGCCGCCCTCGCGCTCGCCGCGATGCTGCCGGCCCCGGCCGCGCGGGCGGACCTCCGGAAAATTGACACGCTCCGGTGCTTGGGATAAACGCGAGCGCTGACGCCATGTTGCCTTCCTTCGTCCCCGTCCTGATCCTCGGCCTGGTGGCCCTGGGGTTCGCCGTGTTCACGCTGGTCCTGTCGCAGCTGCTGGGCCGGCCGCGCCCCAACCCCGCCAAGAGCGCCGTCTACGAGTGCGGCGTGCCCGCGGTGGCCACGCAGCGCGAGCGGGTCAACGTCAAGTTCTACCTGCTGTGCATGATCTTCATCCTCCTCGACGTGGACGCGGCCTTCCTCTATCCGTGGGCCCTGGTCTTCCGCCAGATCGGCGTGTTCGGCTTCGTGGAGATGGCGGTCTTCATCCTCCTTCTGGGCGGCGGGTTCGTGTACGCCTGGAAGGTGGGGGCCCTGGACTGGTAGGCCCGGGCATGGAATTCACGCCGGAGAGGAAGGCCGCCTTCGACCGGATCGTCGCCCGCTACCCGGTCAAGCGCTCCGCGCTGCTGCCCACCCTGCACCTCATCCAGGAGCAGGAGGGCTACATCACCACCGCGGGCATCGAGTACGCGGCGTCGCTGCTCGAGCTCACCCCCGCGCAGGTCCACGACACCGCCAGCTACTACACGATGTACCGCTTCGCGCCGGAGGGGAAGGTGCACCTCGAGTTCTGCACCAACCTGTCCTGCGCGCTGGCCGGGGCCGACGAGCTTCTGGCCGAGACCTGCCGGCGTCTGGGCATCCGCGAGGGCGGGACCACCGCGGACGGCCGCTTCACGGTGCGCCGGGTGGAGTGCCTGGCCGCCTGCGGAGGAGGCCCCGCCGTCCAGGTCGACGGCGAGTGGGTGGAGCACGCGAAGGCGGACGACCTCGCCGGGATCCTGGACGGGTCGCTGACCTACCGGCCGTTCCAGTGGCCGAAGAGCCCGGGCGAGATGATCCTCCTGTCCAACGTGTGGAAGGAGGACTCGGCCTCGATCGAGGTCTACAAGAAGTCCGGCGGCTACGCGAAGCTGAAGGACTTCCTGGCCATGAAGCCGGACGACATCGTGGAGGCCTTGAAGAAGGCGAACCTGCGCGGCCGCGGCGGCGCCGGGTTCCCCACGGGCATGAAGTGGGGCTTCCTGCCCAAGAACGACAAGCCGCGCTACCTGTGTGTGAACGCCGACGAGGGGGAGCCGGGCACCTTCAAGGACCGCCTGATCCTGGAGAAGGACCCGCACCGGCTCATCGAGAGCTGCGTGGTCTCGGCCTACGCCATCAACTGCACGAACGCCTACATCTACATCCGCGGCGAGTTCACGGAAGGCGTCCGGGTCCTGGGCAAGGCCATCGACGAGGCCTACGCCGCGGGCTACGTCGGGAAGAACATCCTGGGCACGGGTGTCGACGTGGAGCTCACGCTCCACTCCGGGGCCGGATCCTACGAGTGCGGCGAGGAGACCGCCCTCATCGAGAGCCTGGAGGGCAAGCGCGGGCAGCCGCGCCTGAAGCCGCCGTTCCCGGCCGTCTCCGGCCTCTACAACTGCCCGACGGTGGTGAACAACGTGGAGACTCTGGTGTGCGTGCCGCTCATCCTGGAGAAGGGGGCGGAGTGGTTCGCGGCGGCGGGGTCCGAGAAGAACGGCGGGCCCAAGCTCTACTGCGTCAGCGGCCACGTGAAGAGGCCGGGCGTCTACGAGGCGCCGATGGGACGGATCACCCTGCGGCAGCTCATCTACGACGAGGGGTACGGCGGCGGCCTGCCCGAGGGGCGGGAGCTGCGCTGCGTGGTGCCGGGCGGGTCCTCCACGCCCGTCCTCACCGCCGACGAGATCGACGTGAACATGGACTTCGACCGCGTGGCCAAGGCGGGGTCCATGCTGGGCTCGGCGGGCACCATCGTGATGGACGACTCGACGTGCATGGTCTGGATGGCCCAGCGGCTGGCGTACTTCTACCGCCACGAGTCGTGCGGCAAGTGCTCGCCCTGCCGGGAAGGCACGGGCTGGCTGTTGCGCCTGCTCGACAAGATCGAGGAGGGCCAGGGCACGGAGCGGGACCTGGAGATCCTGTGGAACGTGTGCGACTCCATCGCGGGCAAGACGCTGTGCGCCTTCGGCGACGCCGCGGCCACCCCGCCGCAGTCCACGCTGAAGAAGTTCAAGGACGAGTACGAGTACCACGTGCGCGAGAAGCGGTGCTGGCGGAAGGTGGCGCGGACGTTCGCGGAGGCCAGGGCGGCGGCCGCCGCCGCTCCCGCGCCGGCCCCCGCCGTGGTCTAACGACGGTCGCGAAGGAGGCCTTCATGCCCAAGTACGTCATCGAGCGCGAGATACCGGGCGCGGGGAAGATGTCCCCGGAGCAGCTCCAGGGGATCTCGGAGAAGTCGTGCGGAGTGCTGAGGAACCTCGGGCCGCAGATCCAGTGGCTCACGAGCTACGTGACGGACGACAAGATCTATTGCGTGTACATCGCGCCCAACGCGGAGATGGTGCGGGAGCACGCCAAGCAGGGAGGCTTCCCCGCCAACAAGGTGAGCCAGGTCCGGTCGATCATCGACCCCACCACCGCGGAGTGATCGGCAGACCGTGACCCTCAGCCCCGTCCAGCAGGAGCTCGCCATCACCGTGGTGAAGGTTCTGGTGCTCTTCAACGCCCTGCTGGGCCTCTTCTCGGTCATGACGTGGGCCGAGCGCCGCCTGCTGGCCTTCATGCAGTTCCGCCTGGGGCCGAACCGCACGGGTCCCATCGGCATCTTCCAGCCCGTGGCCGACGGCATCAAGCTCTTCTTCAAGGAGGAGCTGATCCCGGCCGGGGCCAACAAGTGGGTCTTCGTGGCCGCGCCGGCCCTGGCCGTGTTCACCGCCTTCCTCTCCATCGCCGTCGTCCCCTACGGCGGGACCATCACCCTGCCCCGGTTCGCCTGGATGCCCGCCTGGCTGCAGGGCCGTGAGGTCCTCCTGCAGATCGCCGACCTGGACGTCGGCCTCCTGTTCATCTTCGCGATCTCGTCGCTGGGCGTGTACGGGATCGTGATGGCGGGCTGGGCGGCCGGCAACAAGTACACCCTCCTCGGCGGGCTGCGCTCGTCGGCGCAGATGTTCTCGTACGAGCTGTCCCTCGGCCTCTCCTGGGTGGGCGTCATCCTGCTCGCGGGGTCCTTCCGCATCCACGACATCGTGGCCGCGCAGGCCGGGCCCTACGGCCTTGCGCACTGGAACTTCATCCGGCAGATCCTGGGCTTCCTCGTGTACCTGGTGGCGGCCACGGCGGAGGTGAACCGCACGCCCTTCGACCTGCCCGAGGCCGAGACGGAGCTGGTGGCCGGCTTCCACACCGAGTACTCGTCGATGCGCTTCGCGCTGCTGCAGATGGCCGAGTACGTGAACATGATCACGGTGGCCGCGGTGGGGGCCAACCTCTTCTTCGGAGGGTGGCTCTCGCCCGTGCCCTTCCTGCCCGACTCGCCCCTGTGGTTCTTCGCCAAGATGTTCGCCGGCCTCTTCTTCTTCATCTGGTTGCGCGGCACGCTGCCCCGGCTGCGCTACGACCAGCTCATGGCCTTCGGCTGGAAGGTGCTCGTCCCTTTGGCCACGCTGAACATCCTGGTCACCGCGGCCTGGGTGACCTTTGTTCCTCCCGGGTGGCCCTTCCGATGATCACCGTCATCCTCTTCTACGTGTTCGCGGCGCTGGCGGTGGCCGCCGCGCTGGTGGTGGTGGCCCAGCGCAACCCGATCTACAGCGCCTTCGGCCTCATCGTGACGCTGTGCTCCCTCTCCGCGATCTTCGGCCTCCTGGGCTCGCCCTTCATCGCCGCGCTCCAGGTGGTGGTGTACGCCGGCGCCATCATGGTGCTCTTCCTGTTCGTCCTCATGCTGCTCGG
>Ga0068859_100007914_pt1 | contig 10781 bp, 8 predicted proteins | sample KBSSwiS22_FD_66585 | JGI IMG/M metagenome (GOLD analysis project Ga0068859, IMG submission 66585) | Switchgrass rhizosphere microbial communities from Kellogg Biological Station, Michigan, USA - KBS Switchgrass S2-2 | ecosystem: Host-associated > Plants > Roots > Rhizosphere > Soil ... | reverse complement strand
AGTTCGACCAGGCGCACGCCGCCCTGGCCAAGCTCCAGCAGATCCGGCCGGATGCCCCGAATCTCGCGCAATTGCGGGACGCGCTGGCCCAGGCCCAAGCCCGCTGACCCCGCGCCGCCCCCCTGTCGCGGGGGGCTGGCTCGACGCCCCTTCGAAACCTATGTTTCGCCCGCACGGGTTGGGCGGAAGGCCGCCCCTTTTGGCGTTGTTGGGGAGTCGCATGAGCACTGAGACGGACCGGATCAAGCAGCTCCACGAGCAGGCGTCGGAGCTTTACCTGAACGGTGACTATCAAGGCGCGATCGAGGCGTGGAACGAGATCCTCGCGCTGGACCCGGGAAACGACGAGGCGCTCGGCGGCGTCCGCATGGCCGAGCAATTCGTCGAGCCCGCCGTGAGCGCGGCGTCCGTCACGCCTCACGCCCCGCAGCTCGAGCACGAGCTCGACGAGGGGCTGAAGATCCTCGACGGCGCAATGCCCTCGTTCCTGCCCCCCGACGTCGAAGTCGGCGTGGTCGACCGCATGCCGATCCCCGTCGCCGTCTCCGCGCCCGACGACGAGGTTCCGGAGGGTTGGGAAACGCCCAGCGGCACCGCGGCGCCCGAGGAGTCGTTCGGGCTGGAGCCGCTCGCGGCGTCTTCCCCGTCCCCCGGCGCGCCGGCGAGCGCCGCTGCGGCCGAGCTGAGGCGACGCGTACACGACCTCTTGAACGAGGCCAAAGCCAAGGCCGCCGCGGGCGAGCGCGACGAAGCGCTCGCGATCCTCGCGCGGCTCGGGATCCTCGACGAGGAGAACGCCGAAGCCGACGCGCTGCGCGCTCAGATCGAAGCCGCGGGCGCCACCGACCTCGACAAGGTCGAAAACGCGATCATCGAAGGCGTCGCCGCCCTCGAGGCGGACCGTCTCGACGACGCGGAGCGGCTGTTCCGCGAGGCGCTGGCTCTTGCTCCGGAGCATCGCGAGGCCCTGCACTACCTCGAGAAGGTCGAGGAGCGGCGCACCGGAGGCGTCGAGGATCTGCTCGGCAGCGTGGACGGCGAGTCGGCTCCGGCCGAAAGCGCGGTGCACAAGGCGACGGTCCCCGAGGACACGCCGCTGCCCAAGCCCGCCACGTCTTCGAAGGCAAAGACCGTCGCGCAGGTCCCGGATCTCGACGACGCGCCGGTCGCCGCGGCGGGGCCCCGCTTCGCGCTCCCCGCGTCGAAGATGCTGATCGGCGCCGCGATCGCCGCGGTCGTTCTGGTGGGCGGGGCGACGACGCTGCCGCGCCTGTTCCGCAAGTCACCGAAGTTCACCGCGCCCCCTCCTGCGGCGCCTGCGCGCGCGAGCCGCGCCGCGCACGCGGGACCCAAGCCGGTGGCGGCCGCTCCCGCGGCCAACCTGACACCCGCCGAGCGAGCGAACGCGATCGCGGCGGGCCTGGCGTCGGCGCAGTCCAAGATGGACGCCGGGGATGCCGCGGCCGCCGTCCTCGCGTACAACGACGTTCTGGCGCTGGACCCGGCCAACAGCGATGCGAAGGCCGGGATCGCCGCGGCCGGCGAGCAGTACAAGGCCACCAAGGCCCAGCGCGACGCCCTCAACTCGATCAAGCTGGCGTTCCGAGACGGAGAGTTCACCGCGGCGCTGCGGATGGCCTATCGCTTGCCGCCGGGAATTCCTCCGTCGTACGCGGAGGGCGTCAAGGTCGCGGGCTGGTACGACCTGGCGGTCGTGGCCCTGCGCGCGGGAGATTGCCGCGCGGCCCAGCAGCACCTCGACGAGGCGCTGCAGGTCAACCCCGCCGACGAAGAGGCGAAATCGCTGCGCGAGCTGGCCGCTCGTTACGCCGAGGCCGTCAAGGACCGCGCGTTCCTCGATCGCGTGGAAGCGCTCTCGTTCCGGTCCCCGCCCGCGTCGTAGTCCCGCGCCCCGCGGGCGCCGCGGTCAGTGGCGGAAGTGGCGGCGTCCGACGAGCACCATCGCGATGCCGCGCTCGTTCGCGGCGGCGACGACCTCGTCGTCGCGGATCGACCCTCCCGGCTGCACGACCGCGCTGACACCGGCCTCGGCGGCGACGTCCAGCCCGTCCCGGAAGGGGAAGAAGGCATCCGAGGCCATCGCGGCCCCCCGTAACGGGAACCGTGCTTTCTGGATGCCGAGCCGCGCCGAGTCGACCCGGCTCATCTGGCCGGCGCCGATCCCGAGCGTTCGCGTCGCGTTCGCGTAGACGATCGCGTTCGACTTCACGTGCCGGACCACCGTCCAGGCGAATTGCAGGGCCGCCCACTCCTCGGCGGAGGGCACGCGGTCGGTCACGACCTGTCCCTCGCGAACCGGTGGGTCGGGCTGGTCCCACTCTTGCGCGAGCATCCCGCCCTGCACGCGGCGCAGGTCGAGCCCGTCGCGACGGTAATTCGCGAGCGGGCCGAGCTCGAGCAGGCGGAGGTTCTTCTTCTTCGCCAGCACCTGGCGCGCGTCGGACGAAAACGACGGCGCGATCACGCCCTCGTAGAACGCCTCCGCGATCGCGGCCGCCGTCGCCGTGTCGACGGCCTCCGACACGGCGATCACGCCGCCGAAGGCGCTCGTCGGGTCGCACGACAACGCCTCGGCGAACGCCGCGGCCGGCGTCGCGCCGGTTCCCGCGCCACACGGGTTCCCGTGCTTGACGATGACGGCCGAGCGCGCGCCCAGGTCGGCCGCGAGCGACAGCGCCGCGTCGAAGTCGAGAATGTTGTTGAACGACAGAGGCTTCCCTTGGAGCTGCCGCGCGCTCGCCACGCTGGCGCCGGCGCTTTCGGGATCGCGGTAGAACGCGGCGCGCTGGTGCGGGTTCTCGCCGTAGACGAGCTCGGAGAGCCTCGGAAACGCAACACGCAGCGTGTCCGGAAGGCCCGGAGCGGGCTCCGCCGGTCCGGCGGACGCCCGTGTCAGATAAGCCGACACCGCGCGATCGTAGGCCGCCGTGTGCGCGAAGGCCTTCGCCGAGAGCGCCAGCCGCATCTCATGCGGGAGCGCTCCGGTGGCGGCCAGCGACGCGATCGCCGCGGGATAGTCGGCGGCATCGACGAGGACGCCGACGTGCTCCCAGTTCTTCGCCGCGCCGCGCACCATCGACGGACCGCCGATGTCGATCATCTCGACGACGTCGGCGAGCGCGGCGCCCGGCTCGCGGGCCGTGCGCTCGAAGGGGTAGAGGTTGACGACGACGAGGTCGATGGTCTTGATCCCGTGAGCCGCCAGGTCGGCCATGTGATCGGGGTGATCGCGCATCGCGAGGATCCCGGCGTGGACGTTCGGGTGCAGCGTCTTCACGCGCCCGTCGAGCATCTCGGGAAACCCGGTGAGATCCGCGACGCGGGTCACCGGGAGCCCCGCGGCCGTCAGCAGGGTGGCGGTCCCCCCGGTGGAGATCAGCTCCACCCCGAGGCGATGAAGCTCCCTCGCCAGGTCGACGACACCCTCCTTGTCGAAGACCGACAGGAGCGCTCGCTGGACGCGTGCGCTCACGGCTTCGGTGCCGCGAAGGGGGTGCCGCCGAGATCGCCGTGGCATTGCCGCCAGGCGGCCAGCCAGGCCTGCACGATGTCGGTGACGGTGTGGGAGTAGGACAGCGACGCCACGGCGAAGGGGACCGACCGGTCGTCGAACGCCGCCGGGTCGTTCCAGCTCGGGGCGGCGGCGTACGCGCGCGCGAGGTTGGCGTCTTCGGCGCGTGCCCGGTCGAGGATGCCGAGCGTGAACGCCTTGTAGGCGTACTTCCCCAAGGCGTCGTTGTCGTGACCGTAGAAGACGAGGGGAAACCGCTCGCGGCGGGTCTGGCACAGCGATGCGAAATGTCCGTACCGTGCGGCGCCGGCTTGCCCCGCCGCCGCGGGGGGGAATCCGGCGTCGGCGACGAAGTGCGCCAGCACGCCGAACCGGCGTGCGACGTCGTGAAACGAGACCCGGGTGTCGGCGCCGGAGACCAGGTCGCGCGCGGCCGCATCCACGGAGGCCTCGAGCGTGCCTCCGTCCCACGGCGGGCGGTGAGCGGGGGAGTCTTCCAGCGTCATCGGCTCGAGCATCCCGCGCCGGACGTCGTTGCGGCGCCGCTCGAGAACCTCGCGCAGCGCGGTCGGCATCAGCTTGATCGCATCGTCGACCATCGCGACGCGCGTGACCGCGGTCCAGGCCTGCGCGGGGCGCGGAGCGAAGGCGAGTAGGGCGACGACGGCGGCGAGGCGTAGCGCGCGCATGCGGCGCGCATCGTACAACGCGCGAAGGCTACTTCTTGGGGGGAACCGCGTGCGGGGGCTTCGTTTCCTTCTGCATCTGAAGGAGCGGGAGTCCCAGAGAGCCCGCCTGGTTCTGGTAGATCTCGAGCTTGACCGCGAGGAGGTTCTCGTTGTTCACCACTTGCGGGTTCTTTCGCGGGTCCGCGAGGTCCGGGTCCAGAACCAGCGCGCGGCGGTACTCTTCGATGGCCTCGTCGTATTTCTTCTGCGCGTCGTACAGCGAGCCCAGGTTGTAGTGCGCGAGGGCGTTTCCCGCGTCCAGCGCGATCGTCTTCTTGTAGGCCGTCTCGGCGGGCCCGTTGGATCCGGCGGTCCGGCGGATCGTGCCCAGGTTCAGCCACAGCGTCGGGTTGGTCTCGTCGAGCTTCACGGCGTATTCCTGGAATGCCGCGGCGACCTTGGGCATCCCGCGCTTGGCCAGGTACGCGGCGAAGTCGTTCACCTGCGGGGGCGTGGCGCGGCCGGCCGCGATGAGGTCCATGTACGTCACGGCGGTGGGCTCGGTCCCGATCGCGGTATCGCGCAGACGCACGATGGCTTTCGCCAAGGATTCGTCGGGGAGGATCGCCGGGCTCGCGGTCTCGGGCGTCGTTCCCGCCAGAGGGGTGCCGGGCGCTTTCGGCTCGTCCGCCGCGCGGACGGCGCCGGCGAGCGAAACGACCAAGGCCAGGCTGACCAGAGCCGAAGAGGGTGCAGGACGTTTCATCTCGAATCTCCAGCCCCGGTGTGAGTCCCGCTCAGCGTCCCGGGCGCGCCTTCACGACCACCTTCCGGTCGACGACGATCACCCGAAGCTCCACCTTATCGCATCCGGTTTTCTCACGCAGCTTGCCCGCCTGAGCACCCACGGACTTGACGAAGGTTTCGAACGAGACCTTGCCGGATCCCTCGCCCGCTTTCTTCCTGGCCTCCAGGAGCCTGCCGTGAAGCAGGCGCAGGTTGTCGCGATCTTCCGAGGGGCCCGTGATCGTGCAGCGCGCGACGAGATGCTCGGCGTTCCCCGCGCGATCGGCCACCGCGGGCGCCGGACGGTCCCCTTCTTCCAGCGTGCGAATCGTCTTCGCCCAAAGCTCGGACATGCTGTTGAACCGGCTGACCAGCGAATTGAAGTGGAACCGGGGGGCGTACTTGCGGATGGGTGTGACGGTGTGGCGGCGGATGATCCGCTCGACCTCGGTGCGGAGCTCGAACGGCTGCTTCGGGACGGACCCGGCGAAGAACATGTCGTACTGGATCTTCAGTTGGCGAATGCCGGTCTCGAGACGGACGATGTCGGCCTCGAGCTCGGTCGAAACCACGTCCTGCACGTCGCCGGCCCTCTATAATGTGCGCTTTCGTTCGACCCGTTTGGCGCAACGCGAAGTATAAGTTTGCGCCGCGTCAAACGCAATTGAGCCGAAATTCGGGCGTTTTGCGAGGTTTGTGGGCAGCGAAGCGATCTTCAAGGGGCTCCCCGCGGTCGGCAGGCTCCTGGACGACCCTGCGATGGCCGATGCGATCGCGACCTGGGGTCGACCCTTGGTCACCGAGCTCATTCGAGTAGAGCTGGACCGTTTGCGAGGTCGGATGCGCGAAACACCGGACGCGACGCCGGTCCCGACACCGCCCGACATCGCCACCGCCGTCGCCCTGGCGGCGTCGAAGCTCTTGGCACCGTCCCCGCGCACCGTCATCAACGCGACCGGTGTCGTCGCCCACACGAATCTGGGGCGCTCGGTTCTCTCCCCATCCGCCGCGCGGCGCGTCGCCGAGGCCGCGACCGGTTATCTCGATCTCGAATACGACCTGGCGAGCGGTGAGCGCGGAGATCGCATGGCCCACCTGGACGGCCTCCTGCGCTTCCTGTTCCCCGGCCAAGCCGCGCTCGTCGTCAACAACAACGCGGGAGCGATCCTGCTCGCGTTGCGCGCCCTGGGGAAAGGGCGCGAGGTCGTCGTGTCGCGCGGGGAGCTCGTGGAGATCGGCGGCGCGTTTCGCGTGCCCGACATCCTGTCCGCCTCCGGCGCCAAGATGAAAGAGGTCGGCACCACCAATCGCACGCGCCCGGCGGACTACGAAGCGGCGATCGGACCGAAGACGGGCCTCCTTCTCAAGGTCCACACCAGCAACTTCAAGGTGGTCGGCTTCGCGGAAGACGCCTCGATCGCCGACCTCTCCGCGCTGGCTCGCGCCAAGGGCTTGCCGCTCGTCGTCGATTGGGGCAGCGGCGATCTCATCGATCTCGCCGCCCTCGGCGTCAAGGACGAGATCCCCGTCGCGACGCTTCTCGAGCAAGGCGCCGACCTCGTGACGTTCAGCGGCGACAAGCTCCTGGGTGGCCCCCAAGCGGGCGTCATCGTCGGGCGCGGGGACCTGATCGACCGCCTGCGCCGCGATCCGATGGCCCGCGTCCTCCGCCTCGACCGCCTGCAGATCGCAGCACTCCGCGAGACGCTCGCGTCCTACGTCACCGGGCGCGCGCGAGCGGAAGTCCCGACCCTTCGCATGCTGTGCCTGACGTCGGACGAGATCGCTCGCCGCGCCGAAGCCGTCGCCCGTGCCGTCGCGGCCCTGACCCCCGGCCTGGTCTGGAGGCTGACGCCCGGCGTCTCGCGTCCGGGCGGCGGGTCCTCGCCCGTCGGCGAGCTCCCCACGACACTCCTCGTCGTCGAAAACCCTTCGGGGGACGCGGGGCCGCTCGAAGCCAAGCTGCGCGGCGGCGATCCGCCGGTCGTGGCGCGCGTCCACGACGGCAAGCTCGTGCTCGACCTTCGGACGGTGATGCCGGAGCAGGACGCGACGCTCGCGCGGTGCTTGGCCGCCGCGGTCGGTCGCTAGACGTTGAACCTGAAGTTCACCACGTCCCCGTCCTGCATCGCGTAGTCCTTCCCTTCGAGCCTGAGCGTTCCGCGGTCGCGGCATGCGGCCCAGCTTCCGGCGGCCACCAGATCGTCGAAGGCGCACAGCTCCGCGCGGATGAACCCTTTCTCGATGTCGCTGTGGATCGCCCCGGCGGCCTGGCGCGCCTTGGTGCCACGGCGGATCGTCCACGCGCGGCACTCGTCCTCGCCCGCGGTGAAGAACGAGATGCTCCCGAGCAGGTGGTACGACGCGCGGATCATCCGGTCGAGGGCGGGGGAGGTGATGCCGAGCTCGGCGCGAAACGCGTCCGCATCCGCGCGATCGAGCTGCGAGATCTCCGCTTCGATCTTGGCCGACAGCGCGACGACCTCCGTGTTCGGCTTGCCGGAAAACGCGGCGAGCCCGAACGCCTCCGCTCCCGCATCGAGCTTTCCCGCGTCTGACTCGTCGGCATTGACGACGACGAGCAGCGGCTTCAACGAGAGGAACGTGAACCCGCGCAGACGCTTGATCTCTTCCTCCGAAAACGCCAGCTCACGCAGTGGCGTTTCCTTTTCGAGCGCGGCCAGGCACTTCCGAAGCGTCTCGAGATCCTTGCGATCCTCGTCGCGATTCGTCTTCTTCACCGCCAGCTCGAGCTTCTCCAAGCGCCGCTCCGCGATCGTGTGATCGGCCAGGATCAGCTCGGTCTCCATCGTCGACGCGTCGCTCGCGGCGTCGATCGCGCCTTCGGCGTGCGGGATCGAATCATCCCGAAAGCCGCGCACGACGTGCGCCAGGGCATCGACGGTCCGAAGCTGCTCCAGCGGAAGCCCCTCGGCTGCCTCGCCCTTTTCGATCGCGGCGAGATCCATGTACTCGACCGTGGCCGGCGTCGTCTTTTTCGGCTTGTGCATCGCGCTCAGCACGTCGAGCCGCCGGTCCGGCACCTTCGCGACCCCGATCTGGACGCTGTCGCGACCGCCCGGCGGACCGGCCGTGGCCCCCGTGAGCAAGCTGAACAACGAGGACTTCCCCGTCTGCGGGAAGCCGAACATTCCGATCCGCATGCCAAGCTCCGAAAAAGGAGCGATGGTAGCATCCGGTTTTACGCATCCGGACGGGGCGTGGCGCAGCCCGGTAGCGCGCCTGCTTTGGGAGCAGGTGGTCGGGGGTTCAAATCCCTCCGCCCCGACCAAGTTCACCCGAATCGCGTGAGCTACGGGCAGCTTCTCCCGGCACGCGTCGCGCCGCTTGAATCCACCCCGAGAGCACCGACGCCCGTGGGGCAGCGTTGGCCGCGCGGAGCAGATAGAAGAACGACTGTTGCGGCGGTTCTCACGGACAGGTCGACGAGCTTCTCTCCGTCCAAGCCCCGCCAGGCAGGACTTGCTGACCGTAGCTCGCCGTCCCGCACACGCTCTTCGCACGAATGAGAACCCAGTAGCCGGCACCGGGCGCGGGAGTGTCGGGAAAGGACTGGAAGGTGACGCTCGTCGTTCCGTAGCAGAGCTCCGTCGGAACCGAAGCCGCCCCGCCCACGGGAAAGGCCCCGAGGTCCCCGCGCAGGACCTGGTAGGAGTCGCCTTCATAAAAGCGCGCGGGGGGATCCCACTCGAAGTCGGTCTTCGTAAGGAAACGGACTGCGCCGATCTCGCCGGCGACGGTCGGCGTGTGTACGCACCCGGACTGAGGCGAGCAGGAATCGTTGGTGCATCCCACGCCGTCGTTGCAGTCGATCGGAAGGTGCGGACACGCTCCAAAAAAGCAATTGTCCTGGGTACATGGGTTGCCGTCGACGCAAACGTTGTCGTTGTTCACACACTGCCCCGTCGCCGGATCACACGTGGACGCCCCGCAGTTGTACGGATAGCCGCAGGTCGTCTCACTCACGACTTCACAGTTCCCCCCGCGACAGCGCCCGGACCAGCAGTGATTTCCACCTGTGTCACACGAGCCGGAATTAACAGGTATCGACCGGCATCCCAGCGTGGGGTCGCACACGTACTGGTTACACGAACCAGGCGGTGGGCAGAGGTGGTAATCGGCAACGTGCTGGCATGCACCCGTCGCCGGATCGCATGTGTCGTGGGTGCAGGAGATCCCGTCGTCGCAAGCGGCAGGATGAGTGCACTGACCGCCTGCGCAAACATCCGTGGTGCACGGGTTCCCGTCGGCGCAATTGAGCGGCGTGCCGGTGCACAATCCCTGGACGCACTCGTCCTGGAGCGTACAGGGGTTGCTGTCGTCGCAGGAAACGCCGTTCAACGCCTGGTGCCCGCAAGCTCCCCCCGCGCAGGCGTCCAGCGTGCAAGCGTTTCCGTCGTCGCACGCCGCCTCGTGCCGGCACTGGTCGGTGCTTGCATCGCACGAATCCGTGGTGCACGGATCGTTGTCGTTGCAGAACGGGGCCAGGGTGTGCGTGCAGGCTTGGCCCTGAGCGCAGGTGTCGACCGTGCAGGACAGATCGTCGTTACACGTATCGAGGAAACGGGTTTGCGGACGGGCATTACTGTACTCGAGCGTCGACGGCGGCCCGAAATCGTCGTGTTGACCGAGGAACCCGTTCGCCAGACCGTCCTCGTTCACTCGCACCAAGACCGCGTTCGAAAGCGACGGATTCGATGGCGGGTACTGCTGCTCGAAAGCGACGAACAGCGCATTGCCGGTGTAGATGAATGGCGATCCGCCGGAAAACCAGATGTCCCACGGCCCCGCGCTCGCCGGAAACGGCGTGACCGCGTTGTGCACCAGGGTCATGTCGGTGATCGCGAACGTCCACGTCGTGCTCTTGTCGTTCGTCGTTTGAAGGGTGTTCTGGAGGTACACTCGCAAAAGAGCAGAGTCTGTCAGTGAGGGTGCGTTGTCATAGATCCAGCCGATCCTCTCGATCGCCGTCCCGGACCGGACCCCCGCCGCCGCGAGCTCGCTCGCGGTGATCAGATAGACGCCACGGCCATAGTGAAACGCAAGGTTCGGCGCCGGATGGCCCGCAATCGAAGCCGTCGGCGGCGGGGTCGACACGGTGCACGGGGGAGCCGCCGGCGCGTTGCCGCCGGCGAGCACGACCCACGGCGCAGCGACTGCAACGAGCAGCCCATGCCTGAGTCCTCGGGCGATCATGAACGCACCCCCGTATCGACTAGATACGCGGGGCCAAAGGTGCTGTCAATTCAAAATGCCAGGCGGGTAGCGCGCCTGCTTTGGGAGCAGGTGGTCGGGGGTTCGAATCCCTCCGCCCCGACCAAGTTCACCACGATCGCGTGTTACGGGCAGCTTCTCCCGGCACGCGTCGCGCCGCTCGAATCCACCCCGAGAGGACCGACGCCCGAGGGGCAGGCGTTGGACGCGCGAACCAGATAGAAGAACGACTGTTGCGGCGCCGGAACCGTCCCGTCGGTCGACGTCGTGTCGGCACCCTGCGATTCGACGCAAGTCGCCGAAGTCGAAAAGTCTCCCGGCGCTCCGGAGCGAATCGTGTCGTACGTGACGCTCGTCGCCCCCGGCTCGGCGGGCGGCGTCCACGCGAGGTGGGTCAGCCCGCCGGCCTCGCCCGAAACGGCCAGGGTCGCGACTTCTCCCGGCGGCAGCCAGACGAGGGAGTTCGCGTCGTCGCAGTCGCCTTCGCACGCGCTGTGGCCGTCGCTGTCGAGGTCCGCGACGAGGTAGTTGCCGCCGCTACCGAGGGTGGCGAACGAATA
>Ga0068859_100007911_pt1 | contig 10782 bp, 11 predicted proteins | sample KBSSwiS22_FD_66585 | JGI IMG/M metagenome (GOLD analysis project Ga0068859, IMG submission 66585) | Switchgrass rhizosphere microbial communities from Kellogg Biological Station, Michigan, USA - KBS Switchgrass S2-2 | ecosystem: Host-associated > Plants > Roots > Rhizosphere > Soil ... | reverse complement strand
ATCGGCGCGCGCAATCGAGAGCGGGTTTCAAGTGTAACCCCTTCACTGCAGGGCCCTTCCGCAGCTTCCCATGCCCGAGTCCGCCTCGCCTTCCCTGCCCGCCGTCCTCACGTTCGCCGCCACCGATCCCACCAGCGGCGCGGGGCTGCAGGCCGATTTGCTCGCGTTGGCGAGCATGGGCTGCCATCCGCTCTCGGTCGTGACGGCGATCACGGTCCAGGACACGACGGGCGTGGAATCCTTCTTTCCGCTCGATCCCGATTGGGTCGCCGACCAGGCGCGCTGCATCCTGGAGGACATGCCGGTCGCCGCGTTCAAGATGGGCGTGCTCGGCTCGACCGAGGTGGTGGCGGTGGTGGCCGAAGTGGTGTCCGACTATCCGGACGTGCCGCTGGTGCTCGACCCGGTTTTCGCCTCGGGCCGCGGCGACGAATTCGCGAGCGACGAAATGGTGTCCGCGATCCGCGAGCTGCTCGTGCCGCAGAGCACCGTAGTGACGCCGAACATCCCGGAGCTGCGCCGCCTCGCGGAAGCCGACGAGGACGACGATGCCGGGCTTGCCGAATACGCCCAGCGCCTGCTCGACACCGGCTGCGAATACGTGCTCGTCACCGGCACGCACGATTCGACGCCCGAAGTCATCAACACGCTGTTCCATCGCGGCGGCGTGCTGCGCAGCGACAACTGGCAGCGGCTGCCGGGGAGCTTTCACGGCTCGGGATGCACGCTCGCCGCGGCGCTCGCCGCGAACCTCGCCCGCGGCCTGGAGATCGGCGACGCGGTCTACGAAGCGCAGGACTACACGTGGCATGCCCTTGCGGGAGCATTCCGCCCCGGAATGGGACAGCACATCCCCGATCGCATGTTCTGGGCGCGCGAGCAGGGCGACGACGATGAGCGCTGAGGCGCGCGCGCCTCGCTTGCGCGGCCTCTATGCGATCACCCCCGAAGAACCCGATACGCGAAAGTTGCTCGACAAGGTCGCGGCGGCGATCGCGGGAGGCGCGGCGGCGGTGCAATATCGCGCCAAGAAGCTTTCCGAAGAGACCCGACTCGCGCAGGCCAAGCGGCTCGCGGGCATTTGCCGCGCGGCGGGCGTCCCGCTCATCGTCAATGATTCGGCAGAGCTTGCCCGCGCGGCGGGCGCCGACGGCATCCACCTGGGCCGCGACGACGGCGAAGTCGCGGGAGCGCGGCGCCTCGTGGGTCGAGGCCTCGTGGGCGTTTCCTGCTACGACGAGATCGAGCGGGTCCGTGCGGCCGCCGCGGCCGGCGCCGATTACGTCGCGATCGGCAGCGTCTTTGCGTCGTCCACGAAGCCCGGCGCGGTGCGCGCGCCGCTTGCCTTGCTGGCCGAGGCGCGCCGTGCGAGCGGGCTGCCGGTCGTCGCGATCGGCGGCATCACCGCAGCCAACGCGGGCGAGGCGATCGCGGCCGGGGCCGACATGGTGGCAGTGATCTCGGCGGTCTTCGACGCACTTGACGTCGAGGCCTCGGCGCGGGCCATCTCGGGCCTTTTCATGAGAATCCAGGGAGAGAGCGATGTACGAGCGCAGCCGCGAGCTGTTTGAACGTTCGCAGCGCGTCATTCCGGGCGGCGTCAATTCGCCGGTGCGCGCCTTCAGGGCCGTCGGCGGCACCCCGGTCTTCTTCCGTGAGGCCCGCGGGGCGCGCCTCGTCGACGAGGACGGGCGCGAGTACGTCGACTACGTGGGCTCGTGGGGACCGATGATCCTCGGGCACTGCGATGCGGACGTCGTCGCGGCGGTGCGCGAGGCGGCCGGGCGCGGCCTCTCGTTCGGCGCGCCGACCGCCCTCGAGCTCGAGATGGCGCAAGTGCTCACGCAAGCGATGCCCTCGATCGAGCAGGTCCGGCTCGTGAGCTCGGGTACGGAGGCGGTGATGAGCGCGCTGCGCCTGGCGCGCGGCTTCACCGGCCGCTCCCTCATCGTCAAGTTCGAGGGCTGTTACCACGGCCACAGCGATTTCCTCCTCGTGAAGGCGGGATCCGGGGCGCTCACGTTCGGCAATCCGACTTCCGCCGGAGTGCCTCCCGAGATGACCTCGAAGACGCTGGTGCTTGACTACAACGACACCGCGCAGGTCGTCGATGCATTCGCGCGCTTCGGCGCAGACATAGCCGCCGTCATCCTCGAGCCGATCGCCGGAAACATGAACTTCGTGCGCCCCGACGAGGCATTCATCCAGGCGCTGCGCGCGCAATGCACCGCGCATGGCGCGCTCCTCATCTTCGATGAGGTGATGACGGGCTTTCGCGTGGCCGCGGGCGGCGCGCAGTCGATCTTCGGGGTGCGGCCGGACCTCACGACGCTCGGCAAGGTGATCGGCGGAGGCTTGCCCGTCGGCGCCTTCGGAGGGCGCCGCGATGTGATGGAAAAGCTCGCGCCCGCAGGACCCGTGTACCAGGCCGGGACGCTATCGGGCAATCCGGTCGCCGTGAGCGCGGGGCTCGCGACGCTGCGCAAGGTTCTGCAGGCCGGATTCTTCGATCGCCTCGCGCACACGACGAGCGCGCTCCTCGAAGGGCTCGAGGCCGAGGCGCGTCGAGCGGGGGTCGCCTTCTCCACGGCCAGCGCCGGGGGCATGTTCGGGATGTTCTTTCGCGCCGCCGCGCCGCGTTCCTTCGGTGAAGTCATGCAATGCGACCGCGATCGCTTCAACCGCTTCTTCCACGCGATGCTCGAGGGCGGCGTCTACCTCGCGCCCTCGGCCTTCGAGGCGGGGTTCGTGTCGGCGGCGCACGCCTCCACCGATCTCGAGGCGACCTTCGCGGCGGCGCGGAAGGCCTTCGCGCAGGTCGCCTAGCGCAGGCCCGCGATGTACTCCGAAACCGCCTTCATGTCGTTGTCGGACAGCTTGACCGCGACCGCGCTCATGACGGGGTGGGACCGCGTTCCCGTGGCATAGGCCTTGAGCCAACCGTAGCTGAGCTCCGCATGCTGTCCGGCGAGCCGCGGATACTGCGAAGGAATCCCCTTGCCCGCCGCGCCGTGGCATCCCGCGCAGGCGGGAACCGCGCCGCTCTTGAGCCCCGCGCGCCAGATCTGCTGGCCCCGCAGCGCAAGCGCCTTGTCGCGCGCGACCGAAGTCGCGGGTTTCTGGTTCTGGTACCACGCGCCCAGGCTCGCCATGTCCTCGGGAGAGAGGCCCGCGGCCATGCCGGCCATGATCGGGCTCGGCCGCGCCCCGCTCTTGAATGCCGCGAGCTGCGCGGCGACATATTCCGCGTGCTGCGCGGCGAGATTGGGATTCGCGGGCGCGGTGCTCACCCCTTCGGGGCCGTGGCACGCCGCGCAAACCGTGGTCGCGATCTGCTTGCCGCGCTCGAGATCGGGTTGCGCGGCCGCCGGCGCTGCCGCCGCAGCGCCGCTTGCGTAGACTAGCGCGATGAGCCCGGCGAAATCGGTGAGAGCGCGCATTCCGGAACCTCGAAAGAAAGACGTAGGAAGGCGAAAGCCGAAGGATTTTACCGTACTCGACTTCCCGCACGCCGCATTCGAGCGTTCGGTGCATGATCCGCGCGAGCTGCCGCCGCCGCGCGCACCCGAGATCGCGTTCGTCGGCCGCTCGAACGCGGGCAAGTCGAGCGCCATCAACGCGCTCGCCAATCGCCGTCGGCTCGCTTTCGTGTCCAAGACGCCGGGGCGCACCCAGCTCATCAACTTCTTCGCCCTCGGCCGCGATGCCTATCTCGTCGATCTCCCCGGATACGGTTATGCGGGCGTGCCTGCCGCCGTTCGCGCGCACTGGGAGACGCTGGTCGGCGGGTATATCGCCGATCGCAGCGCGATCGCCCTCGTGGTCGTCGTGATGGACGCGCGGCGTCCCCTCACCGACCTCGATCTGCGCCTGCTCGATTGGCTGCGCGCCGCGGGCCGCCGCGCCCACGTGTTGCTCACCAAGGCGGACAAGCTCTCGCGACAAGCGGCCGAGCGCACGCTGTCGGCGGCGCGAGGCCAGCTCGCGCAAGCGTATCCCGGCGCGACGTGCCAGCTCTTTTCGGGCCTGAAGCGCCAAGGGATCGACACCGCCATGGAAGCCCTCGGCCGCGCGGTCGACGATTTCGGCGCCCAAAAAACAAGAGCCCCGGCTAAAGGGGAGTAAAGCCGGGGCCAAAAAAGCCTTAATTGGGATTAAGGCACCCGCTCAGGGAGGAGAAGCGGGGAAGGGGTGAACCCTTCACCGGGTAGGAGCCTCACCCCGTGCTAAAGTTCCCGCCCCGTTTACACGATTTGCGATGACCTCCCGCCTCGGCCGCTTTCCCGATCGGCGCATGCGTCGCGCGCGGCGCGACGATTTCTCGCGGCGCCTGGTGCGCGAGACACGCCTCTCGGTCGACGACCTCATCCTCCCCGTCTTCGTTCGCGAGGGGACGAAAGTCGTCGAGCCCGTGAGCTCGATGCCCGGGGTCCAGCGGCGGAGCCTGGATGAGCTCTTGGCGGTCGCCGAGCAAGCGCTCACCAACGGCATTCCGGCCCTCGCCATCTTCCCGGTGGTCGATGCCTCGCTCAAGACCGCGGGCGCGGAGGAGGCCTTCAACCCCGAGGGACTGGTGCCGCGCGTCGTGCGCGCGTTGAAACAGCGCTTCCCGGAGCTGGGCGTCATCACCGACATTGCGCTCGACCCGTACACGGCCCACGGACAGGATGGCCTCGTCGGCGAAGACGGATACGTCCTCAACGACGAGACCCTGCTGGTGCTGCAGAAACAGGCGCTCACGCACGCCGACGCGGGCGTCGACATCGTGGCGCCCTCGGACATGATGGACGGCCGGGTGGGAGCGATCCGGGCGGCCCTCGACAGCCGCGAGTTGATTCACGTGCGCATCCTCGCTTACGCCGCGAAGTACGCTTCGGCCTTCTACGGCCCGTTTCGCGACGCCGTGGGCTCCGGTACGAGCCTCGGCAAGGGCGACAAGAAGACTTATCAAATGGACCCGGGGAATTCGGACGAAGCCCTGCACGAGGTCGCCCTCGATCTGGACGAGGGCGCCGACTTCGTCATGGTGAAGCCGGGCTTGCCCTACCTCGACATCGTGCGGCGGGTGAAGGACACGTTCCAGGTCCCCACGTTCGTCTACCAGGTGAGCGGCGAGTACGCGATGCTCAAGGCCGCCGGCGCACAGGGTTGGATCGACGGGGATGCCTGCATGATGGAAGCGCTCCTCGGGTTCAAGCGCGCGGGCGCCGACGCCATCCTCACCTACTACGCGCTCGACTGCGCGCGCCGGCTGCGCTCAGCCTGAGCTCGCCGACGGCGCGAGCAGCGCCTCGACGTCCGCAAGCCGCGCCCGTTGCGGCGCATCCGGATCGGAACGCGCGCGCGTAGCCACGCGCTCGTCGTCACGATCGAGGATCGTGAGCGTGACCGGCACGTTGTCGACGCTCAGGTGGACCTGGGGGACCTCCGTGAAGCCGTCGCCGCGCCGCAACCGGCGCGAGCCCTCCTCGTAGCGATAGCGGCGATTGAGGAGGAACAAGGTGAGCGACTTCGGGTCGTCGGTGAAGATCTGCAGGTTCACGTCGGAGTACTGGCCCGCCGTGCCGGTGAGCACCGAGCCCACGAGCGCCGGCCGGAACGACTCGAAGTCGCGCATCACCTTGAGCGCGATCTCGCGCAGGCGGCGCAGATGGGCGGGCTGGTCGTCCTTCTGGTAGAGACCCTGGTATTCGCGCAACGCCGCCTCGACCTCCGCGTTGTCCGGCAGGAGATGCGATTCGGCGAGCCCGGCCTGACGCGCGGCCTTCGACTTCGCCGTCGCGTAATCGGCTACGCCGTCCTCGGCCATGAGGCGCGCCGCGAGGTACGCGATATGGCGGCGCAGGTTGTTGTCGCGGCGCGATCGGGGCTTGGTCATCTCAGAAGATCTGGCTGCGAACCTCTTCGGACGGACGGCTGCCGTCGCGCGCGACGGCGCCCTCCTCGATGGGCGGCTGGGACTCGGCGTAAAAGAATTCGGACGTCTTGCTCGCCCCGCTGGGCTCGCGCAGCCCGGTCGACGGATTGATACTCACCGCGACCACGCCCGGCGGCGTCTTGAGATCGCTCTCCGGCACGCCTTTCAGCACCTTGCCCGCATATCCCATCCAGATCGGCAGCGCCGCCATGCCGCCGGTCTCGTTCGTCCCGAGGTTGGTCGGCGTGTCGTAACCGATCCACGCGATCGCCACGAGGCGCCCCTGGAATCCCGCGAACCAGGCGTCGACGTGATCGTTGGTCGTGCCGGTCTTGCCCGCGAGATCCTGGCGTCCCAGCGACATGGCGCGCGCCGCCGTTCCGTAGCGGACGACGTCGCGCATGAGCGTCGTCATGATGAAGGCGTTGCGCTCGTCGAGGACGCGCTCGGCGTCGGTGCCCGCGACTTCCGGCTTTGCCGCGTACAGCACTTCCCCGCGGTTGTCCTCGATGCGCGAGATGAACCAGGGCTTCACCCGGTAGCCGCCATTGGCGAAGATCGCGTAGGCCCCCGCCATCTGCAACGGAGTCGTGGCGCCGGCGCCCAGCGCCATCGTGAGGTAGGCCGGGTGCATCTTCGGGTCGAACCCGAAGCGCTGGATGTAGTCCTGGGCGTAGCTCGGTCCGATGGCCTGCAGCAGCCGGATCGACACCATGTTCTTGGACTTGGCGAGCGCGGTGCGCAGCCGCATCGGACCTTCGTACTTGCTGTCGTAGTTCTTCGGCTCCCAAAGCTGCCCGCCGGTCTTCGACGCCTCGATGACGAATGGCGCGTCGTTGAGGATGGTCGCGGGGGTGAAGCCCTTTTCGAGCGCGGCCGAGTAGATGAACGGCTTGAAGCTCGATCCCGGCTGGCGCCAAGCCTGCGTGGCGTGATTGAACTTGTTGGCGCCATAGTCGAACCCGCCCGCGAGCGCCAGGATCGCGCCGTTCTGCGGGTCGAGCGCCACCAGCGCAGATTCCACCCTCGGCACTTGGGCGATGCTCCAGGTCCCCTTTTCGCCCGCCTGAAGCCGGATGATGGCCCCTCGCCGGATCGCCCGGTCGGGATTGCGCTCGGTGAGCGCTCGGGCGGCGAACTTCAGGCCCTCTCCATTCACCTTGATCGCGTCGCCGCGGCGCAGGGCGGCGACCACTTCCCGGCTGGATGCCTCGAGGACAACCGCCGGCACGAGGTCGCCCACCACTTCACGCTCCTGGAGCGCTTCCTCGATCGCGTCCTCGAGATCGGCGTTGTCGCTCGGGAGCGCCACGTAGGCTTCGGGCCCCCGATAGCCATGGCGCCGGTCGTACTCGAGGACGCCTTGCCGCAGGCCCTGGTTCGCGGCCTCCTGGTGGGCCCGGCTGATGCTCGTGGTGACGCGAATCCCGCTCACGTACGCGGGCTCGCCGTATTGCTCGTAGACGGCGGCGCGGGCCATCTCGGCGATGTAGTCGGCGCGGAAGGCGAAAGTCTCGCGCTGGTTGGCGTTCAGGCGCAGCGTTTCGGCGAGCGCCTTCTTGTATTGGTCCGCCGAGAGCCACCCGACCTCGCTCATCCGGCGCAAGACATATTGCTGGCGTTCCTTTGCCCGCTTGAGGTTGGCAAACGGATTCTGGCGCGAGGGCGCCTGCGGGAGGCCGGCCAGCATGGCGGCCTCGGCCACGGTGAGGTCCGAGAGGCTCTTGCCGAAATAGACGTTGGCCGCCGAGGCGAACCCGTAAGCGCGGTTGCCCAGGAAGATCTGGTTGAGGTACAGCTCCAGGATCTGGTCCTTCGTGAGGTTCGCCTCGATCTTGAAGGCGAGCAGCACTTCGGAGAGCTTGCGGGCGAGCGTCTTCTCGCGCGTCAGGAAGAAAGTCCTCGCGACCTGCATGGTGATCGTACTCGCGCCCTCGCGCCGCCCCCGGACGTTGGCGATCGCGGCCCGGGCCACGCCCAGGTAATCCACCCCTCCGTGCTGGTAGAAGCGATCGTCCTCGGCGGCGAGAATGGCCGCTTTCATCACCTGCGGAACGTCCTGGATGCGCACGACCGCCCGCTTCTCCTCGCCGAATTCGCCGATGAGCTCGCCCTCGGCGCTATAGATGCGCAGCGGGATCTTCGGCCGATAGTCGGTGAGGACGTCGAGGCTGGGGAGGTTGGGCCACAGCAGGACGACGGTCAGGGCGCCGACGCCGGCCGCAACGAGCACCAGCGACACGGCGATCAGGGCCGGGTAGAACCACCAACGGGACGTCATGGAAGAAAGGATTGCGCCATCCGGCTCATGTGGCCACAAATGGCAGGTGCGGGTTCAATTTACCGGGGTCATTATAGTCGCCGCAAGCAGCGTAAGGCCTTGCCATAAAATGCTTTACAGTCCTAGGACTTGTTGCTAGCATCTAAAGTAGATTCTTCGTAGTGGGTGCTAACCTTCCATCATGCTTAAAGAAAAATTAGCAGCCCAGTTCGATTTTCTGAAGGCCAAGACTCCACCGCTCGTGGGCTGCGACATCAGCTCGTCGTCGGTCAAGATGGTGGAGATCGCCGAAGCCGGCCGTAACGTTTACCGCGTGGAACGTTACGCGATCGAGCCATTGCCGAAGGACACCGTCGTCGACGGCAATATTGCCAACATCGAGGCGGCCGGCGAGGCGCTCAAGCGCGCCCACAAGAACCTCGGGTCGCGTATCCGCAACGTCGCCCTCGCGCTGCCCGCCGCCGCGGTCATCACCAAGAAGGTGATCCTGCCGGGCAACCAGCGCGAAGAGGAGATGGAAGTCCAGGTCCAGGGCGAGGCCAACCAGTACATTCCGTTTTCGCTCGACGAGGTCAACCTCGACTTCCAGGTGCTCGGCCCGGCGCCCTCGGGCGAGGACGAGGTCGAGGTGCTGATCGCGGCCTCGCGCAAGGAGAAGATCGAGGATCGGGTCGCCGCGGCCGAAGCCGCGGGGCTGAAGACGATCGTGATGGACGTCGAGTCCTATGCCTCGCAGACCGCCTTCGAGCTCATCTGCGGCGGCAATTCCGGCATTTCGGAGGCCGATGTCACCGTGATCGTCGACATCGGCGCCACGGTCACCCGCGTGACCGTCATCCACGAAGGCCAGACCGTCTATACCCGCGAGCAGCAGATCGGGGGCACGCAGCTCACCGCCGACATCGCGCGCCAGTTCGACATGCCCGCCGAGGAAGCCGAGGCCGCGAAGCGCGTCGGCAACCTGCCCGAGAACTTCGGCCCGGACGTGCTCCAGCCGTTCAACGAGAAGATCGTCCTCGAGATCCAGCGCGCGCTGCAGTTCTTCTTCACCTCGACGCAGTTCAGCAAGGTCGACCACATCCTGCTCACCGGCGGCTCGGCCATGCTCGACGGGCTGGAGGAGATGGTCGCCCAGCGCACGCAGGTGCACACCGTGGTCGCGAACCCGTTCGCGAACATGGCGCTGTCGTCGAAGATCAAGCCGCGGCAGCTCACGATCGACGCGCCCTCGCTGATGGTGGCCTGCGGGCTGGCGATGCGGAGGTTCGATCCTTCATGATCCGCATCAACCTACTGCCGCACCGTGAAGAGAAGCGCAAGCGGCGCCAGCAGCAGTTCGTGGTGCTCATGGGCATCGCCGTGGGCCTCGCGGTCGTCGTGGGCGGCGCGATCTGGTTCTTCCTCGACCGCCAGGTGACGCAGCAGCAGGCCAACGTGGCCTACATGAAGCAGGAGATCGACAAGCTCGACAAGCAGATCGAGGAAATCCGCAAGATTCGCGAGGAAACCGCCTCGCTGCTCGCCAAGAAGCAGGTGGTCGAAGGCCTGCAGAGCAACCGCTCGGAGCCGGTGCAGCTGCTCGACCAGTTCCTGCGCCAGCTCCCCGAGGGCGTGTATCTCAAGGGATTCAAGCAAACCGGCGCGAAGGTCAACATCATGGGCTACGCGCAGTCGAACGCGCGCGTCTCGACCCTCATGCGCAACCTCGGCGCCTCGCCCTACCTCGAGAATCCCGAGCTCGTCGAGATCAAGGCGGTCGCCAATCCCGACAAGTCCGGCGGTCGCGTGAACGAGTTCACGATGAACATCTCGATCAAGCGCGCCCGGCCGGATGACGGCAAGGGAGCGCAGCCCAAGGGCACGCCGACCGCCCCGTCCAAAGCCCCGGTGCTGACGACAAAATGAACATCCTCGACGAACTAAGGACGCTGGATCCGAAGCAGCCGGGCAACTGGCCCTGGTTCGCCAAGATCGGTGCGCTCGTGATCACGTTCGCGGTGATCCTCGTGGTCTTCTGGCTGCTGCTCTGGCAGGACCAGCTCGACCGCATCGACAAGGGCCGCGCCGACGTCGCGAAGCAGAAGGACACGTTCCTCGAGAAGAAGAAGCTCGCGGTGAACCTCGAGGCCTACAAGCAGCAGCGCGCGGAGATCGAGCAGGCCTTCGGCGCGCTGTTGAAGCAGCTGCCCAACAAGAGCGAGATGGACGCGCTGCTGATCGACATCAACCAGGCGGGCCTCGGACGCGGCCTCGCCTTCGAGCTGTTCAAGCCCGCCTCGCAGGAGAACTTCACCGAGTTCTACGCCGAGCTGCCGGTGAACATCAAGGTGACCGGCCAGTACCACGACCTGGGCGCCTTCGCGAGCGACGTCGCCAAGATGCCGCGCATCGTGCTGCTCACCGACCTCAAGATCGACCCGCCCAAGGACGGCATCCTGTCCATGGAGGCGGTCGCCAAGACCTATCGGTACCTCGACGAAGAAGAGGTCTCGAAGCAGCGCAAGACCGCCCAGGCGAAGGCCAAGGCCGCCAAGGGAGGCAAGTGATGAAGCGGCTCCTCCTTCCCATCGCGGCGGCGGTGCTG
>Ga0068859_100007910_pt1 | contig 10782 bp, 9 predicted proteins | sample KBSSwiS22_FD_66585 | JGI IMG/M metagenome (GOLD analysis project Ga0068859, IMG submission 66585) | Switchgrass rhizosphere microbial communities from Kellogg Biological Station, Michigan, USA - KBS Switchgrass S2-2 | ecosystem: Host-associated > Plants > Roots > Rhizosphere > Soil ... | reverse complement strand
TGCGATCCACGAAGTGAGGGTGTGTTGAAAGCCATCAAAGACGGCAATGCCAAACGCCAGTGGCCCGAGTATCGCCATCACGATCAGGTTGAATGTGCGTATAGTATTCACACAAAGTGCAGCCGCTTCATAGAATACTTTGAGTATCTCCGACAGCCATTCCTTAATAGAGTTTTTAAAATTGTAATAGAACTTGCTCATCGCAAATTGCACCGAGTGACCAATGCCTTCGATCCAGCCTTCTTCCGAAGGGTCTTCATTGTACGTGTACTCGTACCATTTATCCTGGTCGCCTTCGCCGGATGCACCGACATACATCTGCCAGTAAATGGTTTTTTTAATGGCATCTTCTTTAAGTTTCAGTAGTGCAGCAATCGCTTTATCGGAGTTCTCCACCATGGTTTCAGTAGCGGTTACTGTTGGTTTCATCACGCCGTTGATCATGGCAATAACGGATGGGAATATCAGTACGGCGAAGCCCAGGACGAAGGGCCGGAACAGCGGATAAAAATCTACCGGTTCAGCACGGGAAATATGGCCCCATATCCTCGAGGCGATATACCAGGTAGCCGCAAACCCCGCGATGCCACGCCCAACACCAATGAGCTGCGAACACAGCGGCATCATGTCATCATAGAGTTGATCCAGCACTGACTTCATGCTGTGTATCTCTTCCGCTATTTGCGCTGAAGCAACACTGGGAAATAATAATCCTGTCAATGCCACAAGGGTAATTCTCACACACTTTGTCATACATCACTGATTTTAAAAATTATTTTACATCATGCAGCTTGCGCATTACATCTACATCATTTTGTTCATGTGCCCTTTGTATGCCCAACAGGGAATTACCACTGTTGAAGTGCCGCAGGAAACTCATCTTCTCTGACATGCCTGCATAGATTTTGTCAATGGTTGTCAACCTTTCGTCATCGGACATACGAAGTTTACTGGCTGTAAGTACAATCACTAAATCATCCAAATGTTTTAAACTCTCATTGAACAAACGATTATATACCTTACCCATATAGTCAAGTTCTTCAACAGTGAAGTGCCCGGAATTTTTAAATTGAGTAAAAGCACTTTTATATTCCTTTACCAGTTCCACCTGCAACGAAATAATATCTGCGATCTTTTTGTATTGCTTTACTGCAGGGCTTGCTTCTAGCAGCCCAGTCAAAAATGTTTCATGCAAATTGAAATTGCCTTCCGAAATATTTTTAATGGTAGTATAGCCACCATATAAAACTTCGTATGCTTTTTTAAGGTCTGCAAGTATCTGTTTGAATTGCGCCAGCTTCTCAATGTTCAAAGCGAGTTGTTGCAGTTCCTCCGCCTGCGCTGAAGAAGATAAACTCATCGTCACAAAACACACCACCACAATTATCTTTTTCATAAAATTATTTTTAATGAACATCAAATAGTTGCTTACTTGCAGCAGCTTCGTTTTGTTCCTTCAACCTTTGCATGGCAAGCACAACATTGTTATTGGAAAACTTCACGCAGAACCGGTAATTGGATTGCATCGAAGCATATAAGATATCTATGCGCTTAATTCTTTCATCATCATTCATCTTATATTCACCCTCAGTAAGTACATCGGCCAGCATTTCAATCACGTTCACGCAATCATCCAACAGTTTGCTGAACACTTTACAGATATAATCAATCTCGTGAGGAGTAAATTGCCCCGACGCCTTTATCTGCGCATAACTATTTTTGTAACTCTTTACGATATTCACTTGGTAGGAAATAATATCCGTCACCTTTGCCCAGTTCTTAATTTTCGGATTGACTGAACTCAATCCTTTAAAGAACAGATCATGTAAATTGAATTCACCGTTCCTTATATCACTGATGGTTGTAAGTCCCGTCCTGGCAATGGATATTGCTTTCTTTAAATACTGTGCATAGACCACATTGGCTTCAATTGCTTCGAGGTACATTTTTACCTGCTTCGATTGAGATGAAACAGGTAAACTGAACCACACAAACCCCAAACAAACCATTGTTTTTTTCATAATTCAGGTTTTAGAGAATATAATAGATACGATAACAAAATTGCCAATCAATGCGCTATTGTAATTATGAAAATAGAAGTTAGAATTATGAAAATGGAAGTATTAATATAATCCGGTAATACAAGAACAACCACTATATATCACTATTTGGGAGAAATTTTTTGGGAATAGACGAATGCAGTTGGTAAGGAATGCAAAATGATAGGTTAGTATAGTAGACTTGTTAAGTCCATCATTTCCATTATTTAAATGTATAAGAAATGCGAAATGTAAGATTTACAAGCGGGGTCCCTTCTTTTTCGGAGTATTTTTTTGTTGCAATGCCTCATACGCCTTCCGTACATCACCAACAGATTTTAGTTCTCCCAGGTTTTGTGCCACTTTCTTTTCAGCAAGTCCGAGTGCCTGCGCAAAATGTGCAGTCACCCAATTGGGTAATTTATCGGCAAGCATGACTACTGTGCCCTTATGCACCTCAGCCATCTGCTGCGGGGATTCGCTGTTATCAAATAATTGCAGGGTATCCGGCACCGTAAAGTAATGTTCCAGTAGTTTAAGTCCGTTAATATAGCGCTCGGCAACAATATCTGGACGGATAAAATGTTCACCCGCCAGAGCCCTTTGTTCTATTCTGGAATTTAATAAGGAGAGATCATCACAGGAAAGGTACAGGAGGTTAACCTCGTACCCCGTCTTTTGAATACCGGCTAAGAATTTCCAGGTCTCGGTATCAGCCAGGTTGGTTTCCATAGCAAAGGAACTGCGCTGGGACATATAATCATCAATCATTTTTGCTGCTTCGCGGTTACCATATTCCTGCGCATTGGCGGTTACAATACCCGCATTCTTGACTGCAGCAGCAATCTCATCAGAATTGATGATAGGGGTATTTGCAGGAACCATATCATAGGCAGAAGTTGTCTTACCGATCCCGTTCGGGCCTGCTATCACATAGAGTTGGGGTGGCATTACTGCAATTTTTTTACTTCCACTTTCCTGCCGTCAGCATATTCAGCAAAAAGACGGTTTTCTTTAACGTAGTAAATGGGCAGGCCTTTGTAAAAAGCCTTTTCTTTTGCCCTGCGGACAACAGACGCAGCTACCTGCTGCAGTTCTGCAGCATTCATTTGGGTGGTGGGCTTGGCAGCACCACCATACCGGAGCAATATGGGTGTTTTAACTTTGTCCATATAAAAAATTGACTATGTAAAGATAGTAATATTTACTATCTTTTTTAATATCACTGACCTGTGGACCGGGCTAATAAAAAAGAGTACCATTTATGGACGAGTGAATAAATAAAAGTCCCTTAATATCTCACATTCGACGATCAACCTTTTAATGTATCCCATACAACGCCTTCACCACATCAACTTCCTGTTGATCCTTCGAACGGTGCAGGCTTAAAATTTTATTCTGTGTATTGAACTGCGTAAGATCCCTGTAATTTTTATCCAGCGCATCGGCTGCTTTATTGATAATAACAAGCCTTGCCTCATCGGTCATGGTAGTAGTGAAGGAAGATATCACCATATACACCTGGTCGAGATTGTTGACCGAAGCATCCAGTATACCCGAATAAACCCGGCCCATATATTCAATTTCTTCTGGAGTAAAATGAGAATCGGATTTGAATAAGTTGAATGCTCTCTTGTAAGCTTCCACCAGCTGCACCTGTTTTTCAGTAATGGCTTTGATGCGTTGATAATAAGCAATAACGTCTTTAACTTTTTTCAGATCGTCATAATAATTTTGGTACAATTCCTTTTGCCGGTTAACCCAATCAGTGATCTGATCGAGTTTCAGTTTCGACATGGTGTTCTCTAAGGCCTTCTGTGCATTTTGCAGCCAGATGACTTTGTTCTGTTGCTTTTGAATGGCAAGGTCAATCGCTTTGATTACCTTAATAAGAATCTCTTTGATGATACCGATTTGTGCATGGCTTTTTACAGGCGCCATACTTAACCCAAAACATAATGCCAGCATCCACATCATCTTTTTCATCAGTTTATATTTTAGCATTAAAAAATCTAACTATCAACCATCAACTTTCAAAGGGCTTTACAGCTTCTTATAAATAATAGCTCCCATACGCAACAGTTTATTGTCAGGGTCAAAACTCAACACCCTGCCGTTTACCGGAACAACTATCGTTTTATCAGTGGCATTGTAATTGCCCACCCATTTAGTGATAGAATATTCCGGCTCCCTTTTTTTCGCAGCATTAATAAATTGCAAATGTGTCCTGCGCGTGATTAAATATCCTTCACTTCCTTTTTCACTGACAGATGCAATAAGCATCGTATCCACGGCAGTACTGAAAGAAGTTTTCCAGGAGGCTAAATAAATGCCAGGGATAAATGGTTTCACATTATCCGGATGAAGCAACCCATCACATCCAATAAACAAAATCACCAGCGTTAAAAATGTTATCATTTTCATAAGTCTAATTTTTAGTTTTATTATCAGCGACTAAAGCCGCGATACCTTTTTGTATTGAACCAAACTTTTTTGCATACGCCTGCATCTTTACCTTTTCTGTTTCTTCTGTGGTATAAGCATAGTATTCTTCCGTCGAGACTTCCGTACGATATACTCTCGATAAAATCCCACCAAGAGAAATGAACACTTCCTTATACCTGCGTAAAGGATCATTCGCTTTATTCATCGACAGCACCAGTGCCTTTTCTTTTTCAGTTAGCCCCAGCAGTTCCTGCACCTGGTCAAACTTGTTCTGATATTTCGATTGGTCTAAAAGAATCTTACAATCCGAATTATTAATAATAGCCTGCTTAACAATAGGAGAGGAGATGATATCTTCTACTTCCTGCGTTACCACTATCGCTTCACCAAAAAACTTCCGCACAGTTTTAAAAAGGTATTTGATATATTCCGCCATACCTTCCTTTGCAATTGCTTTCCAGGCTTCCTCGATCAGGATCATCTTACGAATACCTTTCAGTTTCCGCATCTTGGAAATAAATACTTCCATGATGATAATTGTCACGACGGGAAAAAGAATCGGATGATCTTTGATATTATCCAGCTCAAACACGATGAATCGTTGTTGTAGCAGATCCAGGTTCTCCGACGCATTCAGCAAATAGTCGAATTCACCCCCCTTATAGTACGGCCGCAGGACGTACAAAAAATTACTGACATCAAAATCCTTATCCTTCACTTTATCTTCAACCAGCACAGCAACAAATTCGTCACGCAAAAATTCATAGAAACTATCGAAACAGGGAAAGATGCCTCCTTCTCCGTTTGGAGAAGGGCGGGGGGATGAGGCAAGTTTTTCAAAATACAATTGCAGCGCATTCGACATAGCCACGTATTCACTTCGGTTATAAGTTTCATTGTCTTTTTTCCAGAGCGCCAGCAACAATGTTTTTATACTTTCTTTTTTCTCGGTATCCAGCGTGTCACCTTCTCCGATATAAAAGGGATTAAATTTTATTGGAGAAGTTTCTGAATAAGTGAAATAATAGCCGTCCACCATATCGCAAAGACCCTTGTAACTGTGACCCACATCCACCAGCACAATATGTGTGCCCAGCTCATAGTAACTCCTCACCATGTGATTCGTGAAAAAACTCTTCCCGCTTCCCGACGGGCCAAGTATAAATTTGTTTCTATTTGTGCAGATGCCCTTGTTCATCGGTTCGTCGGAAATGTCAACATGCACGGGTCTTCCCGAGATTCTGTCTCCCATACGAATTCCCACAGGACTAAGTGACGACCTGTAATTGGTCTCCAAATTAAAGAAGCAGGTGGCTTGCGGCGAAAAGGTGTCGAAGGTATCATTCATGGGAAAGTCCGCGGCGTTTCCCGGAATACCGGCCCAGAATATCTGTGGTGCGCCCTCGGTCTCCACCTTTGGTACAGCGTCCATTTGAGTCAACGCAGAAGAACATAAATTCCGTATTGTTTTTATTTCAGCCACATCATCCGTCCACGCCAAAATATTAAAATGTGCTTTCACGGGTAAGCGTTGTTCGGCTATTGCTTCATTTAAAAATTGATCAGTTGCTTCTTTAGCAATAGAGTTCTCCCTGCTATACGCAGACAATGATTGCAAGCGCAATCTCTTACTTTCCAACTTCGATAAATTCTTCTGCACATCCTCCATGAATACATACTGGTTATAAATATGATTACAACTCAGTAGTTGCCCAACCGGCGAAACAAACCCTACACTGAACTTTGTCTTATCGGTAGAGTACTTGTCATAATTGATCCTTGATCCGCATAATGCCGGAACAAATTCCGCGTCAGCCAGTGTATACAGCAAGCAGCGATTTTCACCGACTGTAATCCCATCTTTAAAATCAATATCCCTGATAACTTCTTCGCCATTTTGCAAATTCAAATAATGGGTAACCGAAGCAGTGAGTGCATTATTATTTAACCGAACCAGTTTTACAAAACCGCTATCCGTCAATATCTTTTCAAACTGTCCCGCATAAGCCAGGAACTCTGCAAAGTGTTTGGGCTGTATCGTTTCTTCCTGCACAATACTTTTTTTCAGCAGTGAAGAAAATAGTGACGTGGAAGTTTTTCTGTTCAACGGCTTTCGAGTCAAATAAATGTAACACCGGTGATCCAGGAAGGGGCGCTCGTTAAAAAAGCGATCCGAACTTCTTGATAAAAAGCTGGTATCCATCTTGGAAAAATCTGGCTTGTAAGAAGATTCAACAAACCAATCCTGCTTATGAAGTACTGTATTCATCGGCAATACTTTTATCGCCTTTATCCACGCATGATGAAAAGCCTCATACTCCTCGTTACTTAGTGTAAACAACTCCGGGAGTTCCACGGAAAACCCAATGGTCATATCACCCATCTTGGAAAGCAGTGCATTATTCTCCACCGCATATATCGGTAACAGGTCAGGCAGATTTTTCATGCAGCAATGATTTTATGCGGTGAATGGAATAGCTCTTGATTATTTTGGGAACTGACTTTGAAGCAAGTTTTTTCATCAAACCATATTGACCGTATTCCCTGCTTAATTTATATACATAAATAAAAAGCAAAGTGGCGAGCACAATGGTAAGTGCCAGGCAGAAAAAAATGTTTACCCCGCAGATATACAGTACGGCGAAAATAATAAGCAATGTAACAAGCCCAATGCCCAAATACCATATATATTGTGCTTTCAGACCCCTGAATTCGACGGGCTTGTTGATACCTTTGTTAATCGTGTAAACGCTGTTGCTCATGACACAAAATTGCGAAGCAATATTGTGTTGCAGTTATGGAAAAGGAATTCCGGGTTATGAAAAGAGAAGTTTTTATTATTGCTATTCGGGACTCCGGCTACTGCAATAATAGTTAAAAACGGAAATTGCTATCGGATCACAATATTTGTCGCTAATCCACAGTTCATTCTCTTTCACTTCAATAGTAAATAATGAACCTGCTGTTAATTGCAAAATCTTCTATAACAAATGTAAGGACAGCTGCCTGCGATATAATAATGTGAAAATAGCTCAACAAGTGAGTATATTCTTTCCCGTTTTAATACCCACTCCGGCATATTGTAGTGGTTATTGTTTTAGTCGTCAGCGTTATAACGGATAATTTATTTTAATAAATAGACGAAATTCTTTTATTTTTATATTTAAGAATTTATGAAAACCTCCTTTGCAAAATTCATTTTAGTGCTGGTAATAAATTTAAGTGCTCTTCAGCTTTACAGTTATGCTACCCTAAGCGATACGCCACGTTACAACATTGTGCATTTTACAGATGAAAATGGTCTTCCTCAAAATAGTATAAAAGCTATTGCACCAGATAAAAATGGTTTTATCTGGCTAACAACAGAAGATGGGTTGCTGAGATTTGATGGAAGAAAATTTGTTACTTACTCCAACAGTAACACTGGTATCTCATCAGGGAGGTTCGGCAAGATTGAATCATTTAACACAGATAGTTTTTTATATGTGAGGAACGACCGTGATGAATGGCTGCGTATACAGGATGGCGGAGTATTCAGAGATACCACTATACCCCGGGATAGTGATACTGAATATAGTTATTTTGCGAAAATTTATGGTGCCGATCTCGGGAAGTCACATGGAACCCCGGATGACGGCAGAAACAACAACCCAAAAATCCAACTGCTGATACCAATGGGAAAGCAACGTTTTTATATATGCTCCCGGCAGGGAGTTGTTATTTATCAGCAACAAACTTTGGTAAATAAAATTGATTTTGCCAACAATGATGCGTGGGATTTTTTTGTGATCGATTCGCAGTTGTATTATCTTAATACTAACGAATTGGTTACCGGGTTTTCTGAAAACACTTTCAAAAATTATTCGGTAACAGGTGACGTGCTTAAAGATCCTGCATGTAAAAAAAATAAAATTGAAGTCTATTGGGGATACAATTCAAAGAATGTATTGTTTTATTTAAATGGGTCTTATTATGCTGTAAAAAGAAATGCAGACGGGAGTTTGCAAACTACACTTATCATCTCTGGTTTTGATGCGGTGACTAATAAGATCGATGTTGCTTATTATGATGACAAAAACCAAACACTATTTCTCGGCAGCTCGATAAAGGGCCTGTATGTATTCGAAAGGAAAAACTTTACTGCTTTAACCAGTAAATTGAACGACCTGGGAGATGTGTTTTATGCACAAACGGTTTACAAAGAAAAAAACATACTCACGCCGCAGGGAATTTTATTTCGCCCCGATGCGCCACCGTTACTCTTTCCCAACCTGGAAAAAATAACAAGACAGGATAAGTATGTGATGCTTACCGACAAGCAGGGATTTATTTGGTTTAAGAAGGATTATGAACTGTATAGGTCAAAACCTGAACATTTGGAATTGCTTCAAAAGTGGGTGATGCCTGATGGCATCGCTACAATACAGGAAGGAATAGGCGAGGAATTATGGATTGGATTCCGTACTAAAGGATTGTATCACCTTGATATAACTAAAAAGGATCCTCAGCCGGAATTATTTATACAGTTTCCTAACATAACCAGTATCTATCAGCAAAGCCAGGATGTGCTGTGGGTGGCATCAATTAACGGGCTGTTCAAAGTGAATATCAATACCAAAAAAATTGATACTGTACAGGGGATGCTGGGGAAATATGTGCGAAGTATCTATGCTTCGGATAAAGATAATTTATGGCTGCCTACTTATGGCAATGGCTTCTTTTTATATGCGCACAACAAGGTGGTGAAATTTCCACCCGATAGGGACAACTTTTTGTCAACAGCGCATTGTGTACTTGAAGATAAGAACGGTTTTTTCTGGATCACCACCAATAAAGGATTATTCCAGGTTGCAAAAAAGGACCTGTTATCTTATGCCAGCAAAGAACAGGAAGAAGTGTACTATTATTACTATGGCAGGGAGAATGGATTTAATACCAATGAGTTTAATGGCGGTTGCGATCCTTGTGGTATTAAATTGGTTGATGGCAGGATGTCGTTACCATCACTTAACGGGCTTGTAGTATTTAACCCTTCTGGTTTAAAACCTGTATTGCCCGGCAAGAAAATATTTGTAGATCAGTTACTGTTGGATAATGCAGTTATACCTTTTGCCAAAACAGTAAAATTGCCCCGCAGTTTTAAACGTTTTCAAGTAGCAGTCAGCAGCCCTTTCTTTGGAAATAAAAAAAATATTTCCTTTTCTTATGCACTTACAAAAAATGGCGATGCGCCATTATGGCTGCCAATAGGGGATGATGGAATTATATCTTTTTCCACGCTCCCTGCCGGAACATATAACCTTACTATACGGAAGATGAACGGGTTTGGTAAAAATAATTACACGCAAAAAACGATCACCTTTGTTGTAGCTTCACCATGGTACCAAACGGTATGGTTTTTTGCCGGGATAATTTTGCTGGCTATACTACTTACCTTTTTTGCCACACGTATGAGAAGCGTGTATGTGGTAAGAAAGAACCGCATGCTGGAACAGCGCATTGCAGAACGTACAGAAAAATTACAACTTACTTTAAATCATCTTGAAGCTACACAGAACGACCTGCAGCAAAAAGCTTACCTGCAGGAGCATTTAATTGCAGCGATAAGTCATGATATTAAAACACCTATAAAATACCTGGCACTTACGCTGCAAAAAATGTATGAAGGGCTTAAGCAGGAAAATAAATCTTCCTATGTGGGCACCAGTGAAGTGGCTAAGGATTATATTTCACGTTTGTATGACAGCATCAACAATCTTGTTCAATATACCAAAGCGCAAAAGGATAAAAATTATATCGCATCAGAGGTATTTGACCTGCATGAGTTTGTCGCTGATAAAATAAATCTATTTACTGAACCTGCCAGTCAGCAACGCATTCTTTTTGTAAACAATATACCTGCTGGTATAAATATCATCAGCAGCAGGCAGGTGCTATCTATTATTCTGCGTAACCTTTTAGATAATGCAGTAAAAAATACTTCAAACGGAACCATCACTATAAATGTGAAAGACAATAGCAAACAGGTCACCATCAGTATCACAGATACCGGCTATGGCATGAATGAAGAACTGTTAAAATGGATCAACAATGAAAAAACAACAGACCGCCCTGGTGAAAATGAAATTGGTTTTTCACGCAGCAGCGGACTGGGCCTTATCATTGTAAAAGAATTAGCGGCACTGATCCGTATAAAATTAATAGCCGATAGCGGGCAGGGGCAAGGTGCTGTTGTTCATCTTTCTTTGCAAAAGCAGGACTAAATTAGTTTTATCTTATCTGCCAATTCAATAACATT
>Ga0068859_100007908_pt1 | contig 10786 bp, 10 predicted proteins | sample KBSSwiS22_FD_66585 | JGI IMG/M metagenome (GOLD analysis project Ga0068859, IMG submission 66585) | Switchgrass rhizosphere microbial communities from Kellogg Biological Station, Michigan, USA - KBS Switchgrass S2-2 | ecosystem: Host-associated > Plants > Roots > Rhizosphere > Soil ... | reverse complement strand
CGGCAGTCTGATGACCACCGGTGAAGATCTGATCGACGCGCTCTTCGGCGGCGCCGGCACGGTGTCGCGGCCCGAGATGATCTTCGGCGTGCTGACCGCGGCGGCGGTGACGCTGTTCGTGCTGTCGCAGCGCCACGCGCTGATCGTCACGCTGGTGTCGCCCGACATCGCGCGCACCGTCGGCATCGACGTGAAGCGGTTGAACCTGCTGTTCCTCGAGATGTTTGCCCTGACCGTGGCGCTGGGGCTTCGCTATCTCGGGGTGCTGCTGATGGGATCGCTGATCATCATTCCGGCGGCGACCGCCAAGCGGGTGTCCCGCAACCTCACTCAGATGCTGGCCGTGGCGGCGGCGCTGGCGATCTTCGTCACGGTGGTCGGTTCGCTGGCCGCGGATCATTTTCATCGACCAACCGGACCGTTCATTGTTACGCTCGCCGCGGTCATGTTTTTCCTCAGCGCGTTGTGGGGGGAGTAGTGCCGTCAGATCATTCGTTCGGAGTCTCCGGCGTCATGCGCACGCTGGCTGCGGCTGCACTGCTGACAGTCACGACCGTCGGCCTGCAGTCCCAGTCCAACGGCCCACAGCCTACGCCGATGCCGCCGCCCATTGTCGCCCCCAGGGATGTGCCGTATCCCGGCACGGTCCGCCTGGCGGTGGATGCCGCCGATCTCGATCGCCATCTGTTTTCGGTGCGCGAAACCCTGCCGGTCCGCGCCGGCGAACACCTCGTGTTGCTCTTTCCGCAGTGGCTCCCGGGCAGTCACTCGCCAAGCGGACGGATCGACAAGCTGGGAGGGTTGACGATCAGGGCAAACGGCACGTCGCTCGAGTGGCGGCGCGATGTCGTCGACGTCTTCGCGTTTCATGTCGACGTGCCGCAGTCGGCGAGCGCGCTGGACATCGAATTCCAGCTCATGTCGCCAGTCGAAGCCGCTCAGGGCCGCGTGGTAATGACGGCGGAGATGTTGAATCTGCAGTGGAACACGGTCGTGCTCTATCCGGCCGGCTACTTCACGCGGCAGATCACCGTTGAGCCGAGCGTCAAGCTTCCGGGTGGGTGGCAATTGGCAACCGCGCTGGAGACGGCAACGACGCGGGCGGACGTCACCACGTTCAAGCCCACGCCGCTCGAGACACTGGTCGACTCGCCGATCTTTGCAGGCAAGTACTTCAAGCGTTTCGACCTGGATCCTGGCGCCGCCGTTCCGGTCCGGCTCAATCTCGTCGCGGATCGTCCGGAACTGATCGATCCGAAGCCTGAGCAGCTCGAAGCGCATCGCGAACTGGTTCGGCAGGCCTACAAGCTGTACGGATCGCATCACTACGATCACTACGACTTTCTGGTGGCGCTGACCGATCGGATGGGCGACATCGGCCTCGAGCACCACCGGTCGAGCGAGGACGGTGTTTCTCCCGGGTACTTCACCGCCTGGGAGCGGCTGACCGACGATCACGATCTGCTGCCGCACGAATACACGCACTCCTGGAACGGCAAGTACCGGCGGCCGGCCGATCTGTGGACTCCCAACTACAACGTGCCGATGCGCGGCAGCCTGCTGTGGGTCTACGAAGGACAAACGGAGTACTGGGGCTTCGTGCTCGCGGCGCGATCAGGCATGCTCACCAGGCAGCAGACGCTCGACGCCATCGGCTCCATCGCCGCCAGCTACGACCACCGCATCGGCCGGCAATGGCGTCCGCTGCAGGACACCACCAACGATCCGACCGCCGCTCAACGTCGTCCGCTGGCCTGGCGCAGCTGGGAGCGAAGCGAAGACTACTACTTCGAAGGACAGCTGGTCTGGCTCGACGCCGACACGCTCATTCGCGAACTCTCCGGCGATCGCCGCTCGCTCGACGATTTCGCGTCGGCGTTCTTCGGCGGCAGCGGCACGAGCTACGTGCCGGTCACCTACACCTTCGACGACGTCGTCAAGGCCCTGAATACGGTGCAGCCGTACGATTGGGCCTCGTTCCTGCGGACGCGCGTCGAGAAGATTGCCCGGACGCCGCTCGACGGTCTGGCGCGCGGCGGCTACAGGCTGGTCTACACCGATACGCCGACCGAGTATTTCCGCAACTCCGAAGTGCGCCGCCGCGTCTCCGACCTCATGTTCTCCCTTGGTTTCGTCGTCTCGGATGATGGACGGTTGACCGAAGTGTTATGGGACGGACCCGCGTTCAAGCAGTCGCTGACGGTCGGCACGCAAATCGTTTCAGTGAACGGCGTCGGCTACTCGGGCGATCGCCTGCGCGAGGCCATCAGAGACGCGCAGAAGAGTGGCGCGGCGATCGAACTGGCGATTAGAAACGGCGACCGGTATCGGTCCGTTTCAATGAACTATCGAGAGGGTCTGCGCTATCCGCGGCTGGAGCGAGACACCAGCAAGCCGGCGCGGCTCGATCAGATCCTGGCGCCTCGGAAATAACGTCGAGCACGCCTTAAGGGCGTGCCGCGGGACGGTCTGAAGACCGTCCCCTGCTATTGAATGCGAATCGACCCGGTCAGCGACTGAATGAACGGGTTGATGTGGTCGTGGAACCCACACACCCTGGTCACGGTCAGGTTCTTGGTCTGGCGCGTCGCACCGGGAGTGAGGTGGCCGACCGAGTCGAACTCCGGACAATCAGTGTGCTCGGGATGCGGGTCCGAGTACATGTCGTGCGGCACCGCATCGTTATTGACGAATGTGATTTGAGTCCCGGGGGGGACGGTCAGATTCCTGGGACTCGCCCCGGCTGACGTGATGGTGATGGTGGTGCCGCCCGACGGCGGATCGGACGGCGACGTCGAGTCTTTCGAGCAGGCTGCCGCCATCAGGACAACGGCCGCCAGGCCGACGAGGGCAGCCCGGCAGGTGTGAGCTCTCATGCCCTGATTAGACCTGCCGACCTGCTCCAACGTCAAAAGAATTTCCGCGACAGGTTGAATCCAAGATACCAGTCGTCGCTGTTGACGCCGCCGCGCGCGAGCTGTCCCATCGTCGTCGAGAACGAGTTGGAGAAATTCAGCTGGAACACGTGGCCGCCGGCGCGCTTCTCGAGACCGAACGCCGCGTGATTGGTGCCTGGCTTGAATCCGGCAATGCGCGGGGCGCCTTCGCCGACTAGGTAGACCGTGGGGCGGATTCGCACGCGAGCGCCGATGCCGACAAACGCCGTGTTGTTGTGATCGACCAGTTCGCTCGGGAAACTGTTGGTGTTATCGACCCACATCGGCTCAACGTAGACCGCCACCCATTCACTGAAGGAGCGTGACGCAATCACGCCGAGCGCCGGCGAGTGATTCTCCTTCAGATTGTCGGTGCCCTCGATGCTCACGAACGCCGAGAGATCGATCGCGGCCTTCGACTGCCTGAGCACCCCGTACTGCCCAAAGAACGCGATGGTCTTGTTGTGGCTGGAGCGATGGATGCCAATCTGTCCATTCGGGATAATGCCGAAACGGTACTCGAGCGCGATCACCGCGCCGTTGTCGAGTCCGAACAGGTCACCGGCGAGATCGCCGAAGTCGCCATCGCCCAGTGGACGTTGAAACCGATGCGTGACGCGAAATGCGCTCTTGAACAAGGGCAGTCGGAGCGAGGTTGGCAGGCCGACGATGGTGAAGTCGGGTTCCGCCGGCTTGAGCGCCGAATCATCATCATCCTGGGCGAGCGCCGGCGTTGCGAACAGGGCTCCAAACACGAGAAGCCAAGACAGGCGAGTCAACAATCTCATCACGTGGCGCATCCTTTCGAGAGGGCTGTTTGAACTGACCGCGTGCCGAAGTGCGGCGGTCGGAAGAAACCGATTCGCGATCCGCTTCACGCCAATGGATCGTGAATCAGTTGCGTGGCGCGCCGATTTCGATCCACCGGCGCAGAATCAAAATCTGGCCATCGGACAAATATGGCCCGCCGAACGGCATTCTGACACCGACAATCCCTGAGGCGCCCTCGACTTTTTGCACCAGATAGCTGCTGTCGGGATCGCCTGGTACGATGCGAATCGCGCCGGCTTTGCGATTGCTGGCGACCCTGACGATGTTGTCGTAAGCCACGTCGTGATCCAGGCTGAATCCCCCCGATGGTGTTCGGCCGATGCTTGAATGGCAGGCCGTGCAGTTCTTGCGACCGGAGGCATCTGGGGCATCAAAGATATCGCGCTGGATGCTGGTGAAGGTCGGCTCGAGATTCGGGGTCGGCCCGGCGATCTTCGAGAGTTTCTCGTCGCAGGCCGTGACACACACTGTCGCAGCGACCAGCACTAGTCCTAAAGATATGCGTCGCATGATCCTCCTCGGCGTTTTTTTGTGCGGGAGGCTGCGAGCAAGCGCAATGCCATGACGGAAATTGCTGCCGCCGCTATGGAGGGAGCGAACGGGTGACGCTGTCCGATTACTTCTGACGAAACCGCTTTACCGGTCAAGTAAACGTTCGTTTCAATCGAGCCGGTATTTGGCCAAATAATACGAAAGCGCGCGCTGACTGATGCCCATCAGCTCAGCCGCATCTTTCTTGATGCCGCGCGCGCTTTCGAGCGCACGCCGAATCGTTTCCTTCTCCACCCATTCGATGTTCTGGCGCAGTTTGAGCGAGGGAAGTCCCGAGCTTGGGGGCGCGGCCGAGCCCAGTACCGAGATCGCCCGCGCCGTGATCACCGGTCCGGTCGACAGCACCACTGCGCGTTCGATGACGTTTTCCAGCTCGCGGACGTTCCCCGGCCAGTCGTACTGCTGTAACTGCCCGAGCACGCCGTCGTCGATCCGTTCGATGCGGCGGCCAGTGCGCTGCGCATGCTTCTTGAGAAAGTGATCGACCAGCGGCGGGATGTCGTCGCGGCGTTCGCGGAGCGGCGGCAGCTCAATCGGAATCACGTTCAGGCGATAGAACAAGTCCTCCTGGAATTTGCCTTCAGCGACCATCTGCCGCAGGTCTCGATTGGTGGCGGCGATGACGCGCACGTCGATCTTTTCTGTCCGCTCGGATCCGAGCGGCTCGAACTCGCGTTCCTGCAGAACCCGCAGCAGTTTCGACTGCAACGCCGGGCTCATCGTGCCGATCTCGTCGAGGAAGATAGTGCCGCCGTCGGCGAGCGCGAACTTGCCCTTCTTGGTCGTTGCCGCGCCGGTGAAGGCGCCACGCACGTGTCCGAACAGCTCGGACTCGAGGAGCGACTCGGGAATGGCGGCGCAATTGACCTTGATCAAGGGCATGTCGCGCTGAGCGCTGCGGTTGTGGATCGCCCGGGCCACCAGTTCCTTGCCGGTGCCAGTTTCGCCGGTGATGAGGACGGTGCTCTTGGTTTCGGCGACCCGCTCGGCACGCTGGATGATTTCTTCCATCACGCGGCTGCGGCCGACGATGCCGTAGTGATCGAATTGCTCGTCGCGCTCGCTGCGCAGGTAGCGGTACTCGGTGCGCAGGCGCTGGTGATCGATGGCCCGGCTGACGACGACCAGGAGCTCGTCGATCTCGAACGGCTTCTGCAGATAGTCGAGGGCCCCGAGCTTCATCGCTTCGATGGCGCTCTCGACGGTCGCATGGGCCGTCATCATGAGGATCTGCGGCCGCTCGCCTTCGGGCGTGGAGCTGACGTAGTCCCGAATCAGGTCCAGCCCGTTGAGCTGCGGCATGACGTTGTCGACGAGCATGACGTCGAACGCCCGTTCGGCGAGGAGCCGCTGCGCGTCGCGCGGGCTGGTCGTTTCAATGACTTCGTGGCCGGCCGCGCGCAGCGCGCGACCGAGCGCCTTGAGGATCTTTTCCTCGTCGTCGACGAGCAGGATTGAGCCGCGGATAGCCATTGAACGTCAGACGGCGGCGAGGGGGCGGCCTTCGGCGGCCGGCGCGGACGGCCGCGCCGCGATATCGAGCGGCAGCTCGACGCGGATTTCGGTGCCCTGTCCGGGCGTGCTGATGACGCTGATCGCGCCGCTCAGTCCTTCGACAATGTTCTTCGCGATCGGCAGGCCTAGCCCGGTGCCGCCACGCTTGGTGGTGAAGTAGGGATCGAAAATGCGCGGCAGATCGGCGCGGTTGATGCCGGCGCCGCGATCGGCAATGGCGATGGCCACCGTGCCTTGGTTCAACCGCGTCGAGACCGTGACGCACATGTCGTCGGACTCCATGGCGTCGCGCGCGTTCACGATCAGGTTCACCAGTGCGATGCGCAGCCGTTCCGCGTCGGTCCGGACAATCGGCACGGCCTGATCGGCCTGCACCTCGACCCTCGGACCGGCGGTCACCTGCGCGGCGGCGGCCGATTCGCGGCAGAGCGCGTTGATGTCGGTGGGGGATAGTTCGAACTGGATGGGACGGGCGAAGTCGAGCACGTCATTGACAATCCGGTTCAGGCGCACCACCTCGCCGTCGATGTCGGCCGCTGCCTCGCGGACGGCGGTCGCCGTCACGTTCGATTGACGCAGGGTGTGCAGCGCTGCCTTGATGATCATCAGCGGGTTGCGGACTTCATGCGCGATCACCGTCGACAGGCGTCCCAGCGACGACAGCCGCTCGCGCTGCGAGATCTCCCGCTGGGCCTGCGCAATCGAGTCGGTCAGCGTATTGAACGTCGTCGCCAGGAGCTGGGCATCCTCGTCATCCCATCGCGTTGCGTGCTTCAGGACGATCTTGCGGGTGAGGTCGCCGGTATTGGCCACTTCACGCATCACTGCCGTGATGGTCGCCAGCGGACGGGTAATGGTTCGCGCCACCGCAAAGCTGAGGACCGTCGCCAGGATCACCGCGATGATGGCCGTGACGCCGAGCTCGGTGTGAATAGTGGCCAGGAAGCGCAATTGCTCGGTCCGAGAGCGCAGGATCAACGCCACCGGGCCCTTGCTCAAGCCCGCGGCGTCAATCGGCGTCAGCGGCAGCGGCAGCGCGACATATTCCTCGTCATGGAAGTTGACGTTCGAATTCGCCGCCGGCCCGTGCAGCAACGACGACAACGCCGGCCGCGCCTCGCGCGGCAGCGTGCTGGCGAGGATCTGGCCGTCCATCCCGAAAGCGATTTCGCTGCCGGTGATTTCCTTCAGCTGCTGGGCGAACGCATCATCGAGCAGAAAACCGACGCTCAGCGTCCCAAGGATATCGGGATGGCTGATGCCGACCGCGATCGGCACGGTGACGAGATGCAGAATCCCGTCCGGCTGGGGGATCAGACTGAGGCTCTCACGGCCGTCGATGGCCTTGTGGATCGAAGGCTGGCTGGCGACGATGAGCGCGGCGTGCGAGGAGGCCCCAACCGTGGCAAGGACGTCGCCCGTCCGGTTGGTGACGAGCAGGAGATTCGAATTGAGCTGGTCCTGATAGAGCGGCGCGTTGTTTTGAACCGTCGCCGGGTCGTTGGTGCTGAGCGCTGCCTTCAGCGTCGGAGCGTCGGCGATGAGCCGCGCCATGATCATGAAGGTCTGCGACCTGGTGGTCCGCAGTTGCTCCACGAGCGCGCCGGTCGAGCGGATTTCGTGCTGCAGCGATTCCTCGAGTTCCCTCGTCACGCGGACGCTGACGAGGTAAATCGCCGCCCCAATCGACAACACCGCCAGGAGTGCGCTGGTCAGAAAGATGCGGCTGCGCAGCGATGACAGGATCATCGGAGCTGAAAGTCGAGCTCGGCGGTTCCGCCGTCCGGCACGGTGGCGGCCCGCGGCTCAGAGGCCAATCCCTCGTTCCAGGCGATGACGTTGTAAGTCCCGGGTGGAACGTTGTCGATGCGGTACCGCCCATCGGCGTCGGTCACCGAAAAGAAGCGGTGGTTGAAGACGAGGATGAACGCATTCATGTGCGAGTGGATGTCGCAGAACACGCGCACGATGCCGGGGCGATCGAACCGCACCGCCTGCGAGCGTCCCGCCGCGTAGCGTCCGAGGTCGAACGTTCTCGTCTTCGACAGCGAAAAGACGTTGTGGTAGATGCGGTCGCTGTTGGGAAAGTCGACGACCGTGCCGGTGGTGACCGCCAGCAAGTGCGGTACGAAGGTTTCGTTGCGCTGATCCATGACCGCATGCGCCGGATCGATTTGTTCAAAGGCCGCTCGGGGCGCGGTCTCGAGGTACACAACCGAGCGCAACCGATCGGTGAAGTCGGGCGCCTTGAGGACGTCCGAGTCGGTCACCGACGCGCGCGGCCCCGGCGTGGCGACCACGCGGCGAATCTCGACGCGGCCGCGGATCGAGCCGTTGCGTGCGGCTTCAGGCGGCGCGGCCGCCGTCAGGACGGCCGCCGCCAGCGCCCCCGAGAAGATCAGTCGTCGCGTCATCAGAACCAAAACACTACTTGAGCCGACGCAATTTTCAAATGTGTCACGCGCCCGCCGGCTCGGCTGTTGCGCTGAAACGAGGCCTTGAGCTGCAAATTCCGCTGGAGCAGATACCCGCCACCGACCTCGAGCCTCGTGAGCGGCGCGTCCCAGGTGGCGGTGCGAGTCGTACCCGTAATAGTGCTGAACGCCAGATGATCGACGCGCGCCGCCGCATAGAACCGCGGGTGAATCTTGTAGCGCCCCTCGATCCACCCCCCGGTGGCCACCAGTGGCTCATGAATGGTGGGCAGCGTCCATGTGCTCCGTACGGCTTCAAAACGAATCACATAATAATCGCGCGAGTATTCCGCGTCCGCGCCAATGGCGGTTTGGTTCGAATCGATGTTGGCGTCGACGCCGAGGCTGCGCGCGGCATTGCGCGAGAGAAACTGCCCGCGGGCCGCTGAGACGCCGAGATTCAGCCCCGCCTCCGGATGGAAGGCGAAGCGTCCGACGATCTGTTTCCCGCCATTGTCGTCGGCGAGTTGCGGATCCGAGAGCGAGCCGGTGGTCAGGGCCGCCGTGGCGTCGGCCCAGGCCCAGGCCGAATGCACCTGGACGCCGGTGTCCCAGCGAAACGCCGTCGCCAGCGGGACGCCGCGGTTCGGCGTGGTGTCGCCGATCGAAAAATTCGAGAGCCATCCCCGGCCGCGCATACGGAGCAGTTCGTCCACGTTGGCCGGGATGGAATCGGGCCTGAGCGACGTCAGGTACTGATAGGCCAGCGGATAGCCGATCAGCAGATTGTCGCTGGCGTAGCTGCGCCGTGGAAACGCCCCGAACGTCGGGGGGACTCGTCCGGCATTGATGTCGAAGGCGTGCTGGGCCCACGGCCTCAGCCGCGCGTAGAGCGCGTAGGGCCGGGGGCTGCCGCCGTTTTCGCTGCGCAGGTCGGCCACGACGGCGAGCGATCGGTTGGCGCGGACGACCGCGTTGACGTCGACGCGCAGCATCCGCAGCGTCGAGTATTCATAGTCGGAATAATTGAAGAAGCCGGTGTCGTCGCCGCACGAGCCAGTCCCGCCAGTTTCCGCACAGCTGAACGTGGCGGACACGTCCGCTCCCACCGTCACGTGGCCGTCGCCAAACACGAGTGGCTCCGATGGCAGAGTCTGCGCGAGGCCGGGGCCGGGCAGACCGGCGGTCATCAGGACCGCGGACGCGATCCAGCGCCATCCTCGAGCCGCTAAATTTCTCACCTTCAACGGATTATACGGCCCGGTCCATGTCGAACCGCACATTGACACTTCAGCGTCGGCGCGAGTACATTCAGAGATGAAAGTCCAGATCTGGGAAGCACTTACAGGTAAATGGCCTACATCATCTGCGAGCCGTGCGTGGATACGAAAGACACGGCATGTGTCGACGTGTGTCCGGTGGACTGTATCCACCCGCGAAAGGATGAACCGGCGTTTGCTTCGGCCGAAATGCTCTATATTCATCCCGACGAATGCATCGACTGTGGTGCGTGTGTGCCTGCCTGCCCGGTTGAGGCCATCTTTTCGCTCGACGAAACACCCCGTAAATGGGAGAGCTACATCGCGAAGAACCGGGACTACTACGCTTAAACAATTCTGAATTCTGAATTCAGAATGATTCGAATTCAGAATCACTCGTTGGTCAGGAGATTCATGGGACTCATCGAACATAAGTTCGAAGACAATTTCATCACGACCAGCATCGATCGGGTGTTGAACTGGGCGCGTGAATCGTCGATCTGGCCGATGGGGTTCGGCCTGGCGTGCTGCGCGATCGAGATGATGGCGGCGTCGGCGTCGCGCTACGACATCGCACGCTTCGGCGCGGAAGTGTTTCGCGCCTCGCCGCGTCAATCGGATCTGATGATCGTGGCCGGCACCGTCACCAAGAAGATGGCTCCCGTGCTGCGACGACTGTACGACCAGATGCCGGACCCGAAGTGGGTGATCTCGATGGGCAGCTGCTCGAATGCGGGCGGTCCGTTTCCGACGTATAGCGTGCTTCAGGGCGTCGACAAGGTCGTGCCGGTCGACGTCTACGTGTCGGGATGCCCGCCGCGGCCGGAAGCGCTGCTTTACGGCTTGATGCGGCTGCAGGACAAGATTCGCAAAGAGGGCACGGTGCTCCGCAAGGAACGAATCATCATGTCGGGCGATACCGAGCCGACGCTGATTGGTGAGCGCGCGTAATGCAGACCATCATCAATTTCTTCAAGAGCCTCTTCCTGATCGACCTCCTCAAAGGTCTGTGGATTACGCTCAAGTACACGCCGCAGCCGGCCTTCACCTTTCAGTATCCGGCCGAACGGCGACCCACTGCGCCACGCTTTCGTGGCGTCCTCCGGCTGCAAACCGAACCCGGTACCGGCGCGCAAACCTGCATCGTCTGCGATCAGTGCGCGAAGGCATGCCCCGACGACTTGATTGCGCTCGGCGGGCACCGTGAGCCAGGGACGAAGATCAAGGTGCTCGACTACTTCGACTTCAACCTGTCGCGCTGCAGCTTCTGCGGCCTGTG
>Ga0068859_100007907_pt1 | contig 10786 bp, 11 predicted proteins | sample KBSSwiS22_FD_66585 | JGI IMG/M metagenome (GOLD analysis project Ga0068859, IMG submission 66585) | Switchgrass rhizosphere microbial communities from Kellogg Biological Station, Michigan, USA - KBS Switchgrass S2-2 | ecosystem: Host-associated > Plants > Roots > Rhizosphere > Soil ... | reverse complement strand
ACCCGTGGCCCGGCGTGTGGGCTCTCCGCGCAGGGCGGCGCCTGCGCTTGGCCGAGGCTTCGGCGCTTGAGGATTCCTCGACCGACGCCCCGCCGGGAACGGTTCTCGCGCTCGCGCACGACGCGATCACCCTGGCCTGCGCGGCCGGGACCGTGGCTTCGATCGCGACGATCCAGCCGGAAGGCGGCCGCGCGATGAGTGCCTCGGCCGCAGTCAACGGACGCCTCCTCTCCCCGAAAGACCGGCTTGAGTCCCCCCGAACCGCGGCGTGAGGCGTTCAGGATCCTGAGGCGGGTCGAGGACGCCGGGGCGTTCGCCTCGGTCCTTCTCGAGCATCGAGCGGCCGGGTTATCCGACCCTCGCGACGCCGGGCTCTTGACCGAGATCGTGCTCGGCGTCTTGCGCCGCCGCGCGTGCCTCGACCACGCGATCGCGCACGCCGCCGAGCGGCCGGCGGCGGACATCGACGGCGTGGTGATGACCGCGCTGCGCATCGGGGCCTATGCGTTGCTGTTTCTCGATCGCGTCCCCGATTTTGCCGCCGTCGACACCGCGGTCGCCCTGGTGAAGGAAGCGGGGTGGGCGAGAGCGGCGGGCTTTGCGAACGGCGCTCTCCGCCGCGTTGCCCGCGAGCGGCAGAAATTGCTCCCCGCCCCTCCCGCGCCCGGCGACGTCGCCGCGCTTGCGCTGTTTCACTCCCACCCGGAGTGGTGGGTGCGCCGGCTGGTCGCGCGCTCGGGCTGGGAGGCCGCGGAGGAATTCCTGCGCGCCGACAACGAACCGGCCGCGACGGTCTTGGCGCCGCGCCGCGGCGAGGCGGACTTGGCATCTTCGCTCGCCGGCGAGGGGGTTCACGTGGAGCCTTGCCGGTTCGCCCCCGGGGCGCTGCGGACCGTGTCGGGCGTTCCGCAGAAGACCGCGGCGTTCCGGGCGGGCGCCTTCTGGATCCAGGACGAAGCCTCGCAGCTGGCGGTCGGCCTGCTGGGCCCCGCCGCAGGCCCCAGAGTCCTCGACGCGTGCGCGGCACCCGGCGGGAAAACGCTCGGCGTCGCCTCCCGGGTTCCGGAGGGAGGCCTGGTCGTGGCGGTCGACCGGAGCGCCAAGCGTCTGACCCGGCTTTCGCAGAACGTCCGCCGTGTCCGCGCCCACGCCGTCGTCGTGGTGGTTGCGGACATGAGCCGCCCGGCGCCGTTCGCGCGCGCGTTCGACGACGTTCTGGTCGATGCGCCCTGCAGCGGCACCGGCACCCTGCGGCGCCACCCCGAGATTCGCTGGCGCCTGACGCCAGGCGACCTACCCGTTCTCGCGGAGCGCCAGCGGAAGATCCTCGCCAGCGCCGCCGGCACCGTTCGGCCCGGGGGGAGGCTCCTCTATTCGGTCTGCTCCGTCGAGCCGGAGGAAGGGGAGGAGGTCGTCGCCGCCTTCCTCGCGGACCATCCCGAGTTCGCGCGTGCCGATGCGCGAGAGTCGCTCAACGAGGCGGCGCAACCGCTGGTCGGGCCGGACACGGCGCTGCGCACGACGCCGGGGGGCGACGGCATGGACGGCTTCTACGCCGCGCTGCTCACGAGGTCGTCGTCGGGAATGTAGGATGATGCGTCAGGAGGGATCTCATGAAACGCATGATGGGTTGCGGCATCGTCGCTTTGATCGTCCTCGTGGTCGGAGGTGGGCTCCTCCTGTGGGGCGTCGGCGTGAACAACCGGCTGGTGCAAAACCAAGTCGCGGTCGACGCGGCCTGGTCGCAGGTTGAAAACGTCTATCAACGGCGGGCTGACTTGATCCCGAACCTCGTCGAGACGGTGAAGGGCGCGGCCAACTTCGAGAAGGGAACGCTCGAAGCCGTGATCGCGGCGCGCGCGAGAGCGACCCAGATGGTCGTCAGCCCCGAGGTCTTGAACGACCCCGCGAAGTTCCGTCAATTCCAGCAGGCGCAAGGGGAGCTGTCGGGCGCGCTGTCCCGGTTGATGGCAGTCGCCGAGGCCTACCCGGAGCTGAAAGCCAACCAGAATTACCTGGAGCTGCAGTCGCAGCTGGAAGGAACGGAAAACCGGATCGCGCAGGAGAGGCAGAGGTTCAACACCGCGGTCCAGACCTACAACACCGCGATTCGCGTGTTCCCGGCGTCTTTCGTCGCGAGCATCCGAGGGTTCACCGCGAAGGAGTTCTTCCAGGCCGACCCCGGAGCCGAGAAGGTCCCGCAGGTGAAATTCTGATCCGACGTCTCTCCGGCGCTCTCGCGGGTGCCGTGTTCTTGACGATTCTGGCCACGGGCGCCGCGGCGTTCACGGTTCCCGACAAGACCACGGCGCGCGTCAACGACTACACCGGCACGCTCGACGCGGCGTCGAAGTCGTCGATCGAATCGCGGCTCGCCGCGTTCGAGCAGGAAAGCTCGAACCAGGTCCTGGTCGCCGTCATCCCGTCGCTGGATGGCGAGCCGATCGAGGACGTCGCCATCCGCACGTTCGAGCGTTGGGGGCTCGGCCAGAAGGGGAGCAACAACGGAGTGCTCCTCCTGATCGCCATGTCCGACCGGAAAGCGCGGATCGAGGTCGGATACGGGCTCGAGGACCGCCTCACCGATGCGCTGTCGCGCCGGATCCTCGAGGAGCGGCTCTTCCCCGCGTTCCGAAGCGGCCAGTACGGCGCCGGCATTCTTGCGACCTGCGACGGCATCATCGCGGCGACCAAGGGGGCCTACACCGGCATCGCCCGCAAGCGGAAGAAAATTCCTCCGTTCCTGCCGCTGATCGTTCCCATTGCAATCATCGTTCTCTTTATCCTGGCGAATCGCGGCGGCGGCCTGTCGGGCCGCGGCCGGCGCCGAACGTTCCGCACCGGTCCGTTCTACTGGGGCGGCGGAGGATTCGGCGGCGGCGGAGGGGGATGGAGCAGCGGCGGCGGTGGCGGCGGAGGCTTCGGAGGGTTCTCGGGTGGCGGCGGGATGTCGGGCGGAGGAGGCGCTTCCGGATCATGGTGACGCGATGACGTGGCTGCGGTCCCCGTTGCGGAGGCTGTTGTCCCCCTCCGAAGAGCGCGCGGTGATCCTGGCGATCCGCGGGGCCGAGGCGAAGACCTCGGGGGAGATCCGCGTTCACGTCGAGCGGCGCTCGGCCGATCCGATCGCGTCGGCCCGGCAATGGTTCGCGAAGCTGGGCATGGAAGCGACCGCCGAGCGCAACGGCATCCTCTTCTACGTTGCGATCGACGACCGGACCTTCGCGGTCGTCGGGGACGCCGGCATTCACGAAAAAGTCGGCGATGCGTTCTGGACGGCGTTGCGCGACGAGCTGCGCGATTCCTTCGCGAAGGGTGAGGCGGCGAACGGGTTGATTCGCGCCATCGGTGACGCGGGGACGCGTCTCGCCGAGCATTTCCCGCGCCGCGGCGACGACCGCAACGAGCTGTCCGACGAGATCTCCTACCGATGAGCTGGAATCGAACCGGTCGCGTGCTGGCATGGGTTCTCGGCGGCGTCGCCGCGCTCTCCGTCGTGGGCCTCGCGTCGTTTTGCGCCGCGCTGCGCTCCGAAAGGCGCGCCAACGTCATCGTGGTTCCGGACTGGTCGGGCGTCAGCAGGCAGGACGCGGTCGCGGATGCCGCGCGGCTGGGGCTCGCGTTCGAAGTGGGCGAGCAGCGTCACGACCCAGCGGTCGCGCCCGACCGGATCGTCCAGCAGGAGCCCGCGCCGGGCACGCAGGTCCGGCACGGTCGCTTGGTCCGCGTCGTCGTCAGCCTGGGAGGGGAGACCTTGACGGTTCCCGCGATGGTCGGCCAGCCCGCGCGTCAGGCGGAGCTCGAGCTTCGGCGATCCGGCCTGACCCCGGGCTGGGATGCGCGGGTGAGCGACGACGGCTCTCCGGCCGGCCAGGTGCTCGACCAAGCCCCCGGCGGGGGAACGCTTTCGGTCTCGGGGGACCGCGTCCACCGGCTCATATCGGAGGGCGCGCCCACGCGCCGCTGGGTGATGCCCGACCTCAGCGGCCGGACGTTGCGAGACGCGCAGGAATGGATCACCCTGTGCGGGTTCCGGAGCGGCGCCGTGCGGCGCGTTCCGGCCGAAGGAAGAAGCCCCGGAACGGTCGTCGGTCAAATGCCTCTGTCGGGTTATCCGGTCGGACGCCGCGACGTCATCGAGCTGACGGTCGCGAACTAGGAGATCGCACGTGGGCGCGGTCATCGCACCGTCCATCCTCTCGGCCGATTTTTCACGGCTCGGCGCCGACATCAAGGACGCGGAGGCCGGGGGCGCCGCGCTGATCCACGTGGACGTCATGGACGGTCACTTCGTGCCGAACCTGACCGTCGGTCCCGCCGTGACCCGCGCCGTCCGGAAGGTCACGCAGCTGCCGGTCGACTGTCACTTGATGATCGAAAACCCCGATCACTACGTCGCGGAATTCGCCGAGGCGGGCGCGGACATGATCTCGGTGCACGTGGAGGTCGCCCGGCACCTGGAAAGGACGCTTCAGGCGATCAAGGACGCCGGGGCGAAGGCCGGCGTCGTGCTCAACCCGGCCACACCGCTCGAGTCCCTGTCGGAGATCCTCCCGGTCGCGGATTTCGTCCTCCTGATGTCGGTCAACCCCGGGTTCGGAGGCCAGAAGCTCATCCCGTGGGTCCTCGACAAGGCGCTGCGGCTCCGCCAGTCGATCGACCGCATGGGGCTTTCGACGCGCATCGAGATCGACGGCGGCGTGACCTTGGACAACGTCGAGCAGGTCGCAGCCGCCGGTGTCGACATCATCGTCGCCGGCTCGGCCGTCTTCGGGTCGGGCGACGCTCGCGGCGCCACGTCCGCGCTGGTCCGGAAGGTCGCAGCGCTGGCCGAGCAGGGCCGGCGTGCCTGAGCGCATCGCCCGGACCGTCACGCGCGTCCGCTATCCGGAGACCGACCGCATGGGGGTTGCGCACCACTCGCATTTCTTCGTGTGGTTCGAGCTGGGACGGACCGAGCTGATGCGCGAGGCCGGCTGCGCCTACGGCGCCCTCGAAGACAACGACGGCGTCTTCTTTCCGGTCATCGAAGCCGGGGCCGTGTTTCGGGAGCCCGCCCGTTACGACGAGGTGCTCGAGATCGAGACGAAGCTCGCGTCGGCGGGCGGCGTGCGCGTGCGGTTCGACTACGTGCTCAGGCGCCCGGCGGATTCGAGGATCCTCGCGACCGGGTTCACGGTCCACGCCTCCTGCGGGCGGGACGGCAAGCCGGCTCGCCTTCCGGAGGGCCTGAAGAGCCGCCTGATCGCCGGGGTGCTGTGTCTCGCCCTCGCCGCGACGTCGCTCGGGTGCGCCGGCCGCAAGAAAAAGGCCGCTCAAACCGCCGAGGCGCTCACCGCCGAGCAGACGCTGGTGCGCGTCGAGTCCGCGATGGCGCACCACCAGCTCCGCAAGGCGAAAAATCTCTTGCAGAAGGTGCAGTTCACGCAGGCCGAGCGTTTGACGTACGAGCCGCTGGTCCGTCTCGCGCTGGCCGATTGCACCTACTACCAGGGGGACGACCTGTCCCTGATCGAAGCGCGCTCGAAGTACCTCGACTTCGTGACGCTCTACGCCGACCACCCGCAGGCGCCGTACGCTCAGTTCCAGGCGGGGATGTGCTCGGTCAAGCAGATCTACAGCGCAAGCCGCGACCAAGCGCAGACCGAGATCGCCATCAACGACTTCCGTGAGATCGACAAGCGCTGGCCGACCTCGCCCTGGGCACGTGCGGCGCGCCAGTTCATCGGCAAGGGGCAGGACGGCCTCGCGGAGCACGAATTCTTGATCGGCACCTTCTACTGGAAGAAGCGGGCGTACCGGGCGGCGACCGATCGCTTCAACAAGCTCCTCGAGACGTACCCGGCGTACCGGCAGAAGGACAAGGTCTACTACTGGCTCGGCCGGACGCTCATGGACGCCGAAAAGCCCGACGAAGGGCGCGTCTGGCTCGACCAGGTGTTGAACGACTTCCCGCGGAGCAAGTTCGCGAAGCCCGCGAAGGAGCTGCTCGCGAAATCGGCCAAGAAGGATGCGGCCGACGCGGCCAAGCGCGACGCGGCCAAGCCCAGCTCGTAGCTAGAAGAGCCCGCGCCCCGTCCGCTTGCCGACGACTTCCGCCAGGCCCGGGTACGTGACGACGAGCTCGTCGGGGGCATCCGGCTTGTCGCCGCGAATCAGGTGCGACAGCTGAAGCGTGTTCGCCAGCGCCTGTCCGCGAAAGTGGTTGTTCGCGATGACGTACAGCGCCTTGGCCTGAGAGGCCATCCCGCGCGCCGCCTCGGCGAGCGGCCTCAGCTCGTCGTCCGTGTAGAGGTAGTCGTAGCGCGCGTCGCGTCCCGCGCTCTCGGCGAACCACGCGGCTTCGTTCCTGCCGTGGAGCCGCAAGTAGGCGACCTGGGCGGTGACGCGCGGGCGCGCGGGGGCGGTCGTCTCGCCCGCTCGGGGCTGGTCGACGACGCACCAGCCGACCGCGCGCTCCCGCATGAACGCGGCGGCGCGATCGTCGTCCCATGAGACGTGGCGGCCCTCGACGACGACCGGCCAATCGGTGACGGCGTCGAGCAGGCGCGCCAGCCGCGCCGCGTTGCCCTGCGTCCAGTGGAACGACTGCGGGAACTGGACGAGGAGCGCGCCGAGCAACCCCGCGTCCCGCAGAGGCGCCAGTCCCGCCAAGGTCGGCGTGACGACGGCTTCGGGATCGTCCCAGGGCTCGTGCGTCCACGAGCGGTGGCTCTTTGCGGTGAACCGGAACGACGGATGCGACGCCACGCGGCGGATCCAGGTCTCGGCGACCCGCGGCGCCACCGGCCGGTAGAACGTCGCGTTGATCTCGACCGCGTCGACGAAGCGCGCGATCCAGGCGAGGCGGTCGAACCCGCGGCCGGCGGTGGCGGGGTAGACGACGCCGCTCCAGTCCGGGTAGTCCCATCCGGCGACGCCGATCGAGATCATCCGTCCGGGCTCATGTGGTGACGGCGGCGAGGAACGTCTCCTCGAGCGTGAGCCCGGCGCATTCGGCGTCCAAGGCGTCGTAGCCGGCGCCCGCCGCCTCGCGGAACGCCCGGTGGGCGAGCTCTGATTCCCAGCGGTCGATCGTCAGGTAGACGCCGTCGCTCCCTCGCAGCAGCTCGGTGCTCAGGAAGCCGGGGGCCGCGCGGAAGAGCCGCTCCCAGGCCCCGCCCGCGCCGTAGGCCGCGAGGAACTCGGATTCGCGTGACGGACGCGGACGGAGCCGCCACAGGATGACGTACATGAATCGAATATACTGCCGCGCCCCATGCTGAAGTCCACGCCATTCCACCCTCGCACGTCCGCGCTCGTGCGCGCGCAGACGTGGCGCCGCTGGTCCGGCTACCAGATGGCGTCGAGCTACGACCCGCACCCCGACCGCGAGTACGCCGCGGTCCGGAGCGCGGCGGCGCTGTTCGACGTCTCCCCCCTCCACAAGTACCTGATCGGAGGCAAGGACGCCGCGCGCCTGATGGACCGGATGATCACGCGCGACGTGGCGAAGCTGAAGGTGGGCCAGGTCTACTACACGCCCTGGTGCGACGCGCGGGGCAAGGTCGTGGACGACGGCACGCTGAGCCGTCTCGACGAGGCGACGTTTCGCTTGACCAGCGCCGATTCGTCCTGGCGGTGGCTGCACATGAACGCGGTCGGGATGGACGTCACGATCGAAGACGTCACCGAGACGGTCGCGACGCTGGCGCTGCAAGGCCCGCTCTCGCGCGACATCCTGTCGCAGCTTGCGCCGTACGACATGGGGAAGCTCAAGTACTTCCGCGTCGCGAAGACGACGATCCGTGACATCCCCGTCTCGATCTCCCGGACCGGCTACACCGGGGACCTCGGCTACGAGATCTGGGTCGACGCGGAGCGCGCGCTCCCGCTCTGGGACGCGCTGATCGAAGGCGGCTCACCCTACGGGATCACGCCGGCCGGCGTCTGGGCGCTCGACATCGCGAGGATCGAGGCCGGCCTGATCATGCTCGACGTGGATTACTTCTCGTCGCACCACGCGCTGATCGAAAGCCGCAAGTCGACGCCGTTCGAGATCAACCTCGGCTGGGCCGTGCCCAAGGACAAGGGGCCGTTCAACGGCCGAGCGAGCTTGGCCGCCGAGCGGGTCCGCGGCGCCGCGTGGGGCTTCGTCGGCCTGGAGATCGACTGGGTCTCCTTCGAGACGCTGTTCGCGGCGCACCATCTGCCGCCGGCGATCTCGAACGTCCCGTGGCGCGTGAGCGTGCCCGCGTACGTCGGAGGGGAGCAGGTCGGATACGCCACCAGCGGCTGCTGGTCGCCGATCCTCAAGAAGCCGCTGGCGCTCGCGCATCTAAGGAGGCCCCACTTCGCTCCCGGAACCAAGGTCGACGTCGAGGTCACGGTCGAGCACACGCGGCAGCGCGCGCAGGCGACCGTGCGCGCGCTTCCTTTCTTCGATCCCCCGAGAAAGAAGTCATGACGGTCCCGCGGTACGACGCGATCGTCATCGGCGGCGGCCACAACGGGCTCGTCGCCGCGGCGTACCTCGCGCGCGCCGGGAAGAAGACCTTGGTCCTCGAAAAGCGCCCGCTGGTGGGCGGCGCCGCCGTGACCGAGCAGGTCTTCCCGGGGTTCAAGTACTCGGTTTTCTCTTACGTCGTCAGCCTGCTGCGCCCCGAGATCATCCGGGACTTGGACCTGCCCAAGCACGGGCTCCAGATCTTGCCGCTGGAGTCCACCGTCACGCCGCTCGACAACGGCGACTACCTCGCCGGATGGGCCGACGCCGACGAGACCCGCGAAGAGCTGCGGCGCCACTCGAAGAAAGACGCCGACGCGATGGCGATCTTCGGGCACCTCATGCACCACATGGCGATGGCGGTGAAGCCGATCCTCGGGATGATCCCGCCGGACCCGACCTCGCTCTCCCCGCGGGACCTCGCCGGATTGCTGAAGCTCGGGCGTCATTTCCACGGGTTGGGCCAGGAGCACTTCCACGCCCTTCACAAGCTGATGACGATGAGCAGCGCCGACTATCTCGACGAGTGGTTCGAGTTCGACGCGCTCAAGGCGACGAAGTCCGCGAGCGGGATCATCGGGACGTTCCTCGGCCCGCGCTCGCCGGGCTCCGCGTACGTCCTGCTCCATCACTACATGGGGGAGATCGACGGCGCGTTTCGCGCGTGGGGGTTCCAGAAGGGGGGCACGGGCGCGATCAGCGAGTCGATCGCCTCGGCGGCGAAGGCCCAGGGGGCCACGATCCGCACCGACGCCTCGGTCGCGCAGGTCATCGTCAAGAACGGCCGCGCGACGGGCGTCGCGCTGACAACAGGCGAGGAGATCCCGGCGAGCCTCGTCGTCTCGGGGCTCGACCCGCGGCTGACCTTTACGCGCCTCATCGACCCGAAGGGGCTCCCCGGCGACCTCGTGGACGGGATCCGGCGTTACAAGTTCCGCGGCTCGTCCGGAAAGGTGAACCTCGCGCTGTCGGGCCTCCCCGACTTCACGTGCATGCCCGGCTTCGGGCCGCACCTGCGTGGGGCGATCTCGGTCAGCCCGAGCGTCGACTACCTGGAGCGCGCCTATGACGACGCGAAGTACGGAGAGTTCTCGCGACACCCGTACATGGACGTCGTCATCCCCTCGATGATCGACCCGGGCATGGCCCCCCCCGGCAAGCACGTGATGAGCATCTTCGTGCAGTACGCACCGTTCAACTTGAACGGCGGCTGGAACGAGGCGAAACGCGAGGCCTTCGGCGACGCGGTGGTCGGAACGCTGGCGCGCTACGCGCCGAACCTTCCGTCGTTGATCCTGCACCGCCAGGTGCTCACGCCCGACGACATCGAGCGGATCACGGGATTGACCGAGGGGAACATCTTCCAGGGCGAGCTCGCGCTCCAGCAGCTGTTCTTCCTGCGCCCGGTCCCGAAGTGGGCGAAGTACAAGACCCCGATCGAGGGGTACTGGCAGTGCGGCGCCGGAACCCACCCGGGCGGCGGGATCATGGGAGCCTCCGGGCGCCTCGCCGCGCTCGAGATCCTGAAGCGAGCGCCATGAGCGCGCCCCACGACGTCATCGTCATCGGAGGCGGCGCGAACGGGCTCGTCGCCGCGGCGAAGCTCGCCAAGGCGGGGCGGCGCACGCTGCTGCTCGAAGCGACGGCCGAGCTCGGGGGTGAAGGGCGGCTCGTCGAGTTCGCGCCCGGCTTTTCCGCGGCTCCGCTCGCCCTCGATCCGGGGTGGCTCCCTCCGAAGGTCGCCGCCACGCTCGACCTGACCGGACTGTCGCCGGTCGCGGTCGATCTGCCGCTGACGGTCCCCGTCGGTCCGCGCGAGTTCCTCACGCTCTCGCGCAACCCCGCGACGGCCGCGGAGGCGATCGCGCGCCACTCGAAGAGCGACGCGGCGAAGTGGGGCGACTTCACGAGCCTGCTGCGCAGCCTCTCGGGGTTCCTCGAGGTCCTCTATCAGGTCGCGGCGCCCGACGTGGACATCTCGATCGGCGAGGCTCTGCCGCTTCTGGGTCTCGCACGGAAGTTCCGCGCGCTGGGCAAGCGCGACATGATCGAGTTCCTGCGCACGCTCCCGCTGTCGGCCTGGGAGCTCGCCGACGATTGGTTCGAGCACGGTCCGCTCAAGGCCGCCGTCGCGGCGGGAGGCGTGCAGGACCTCCAGCAGGGGCCGCGCTCGGGAGGAACCGGTTTCGTCCTGCTTCACCACCTGACGGGCACTTCGGCCGGCGCCGTGCGCGGCCGTGTCCCCTGGCAGGCCGGCCCCGACGCCTTCACGAGGGCCGCCGAGGCCGCGGCCCGGCGCCT
>Ga0068859_100007903_pt1 | contig 10791 bp, 6 predicted proteins | sample KBSSwiS22_FD_66585 | JGI IMG/M metagenome (GOLD analysis project Ga0068859, IMG submission 66585) | Switchgrass rhizosphere microbial communities from Kellogg Biological Station, Michigan, USA - KBS Switchgrass S2-2 | ecosystem: Host-associated > Plants > Roots > Rhizosphere > Soil ... | reverse complement strand
GCGGCCGCCCAGCTTGCGTTCTGTAACCATCGGTTCCTTCCAGTTGTGTGGAGCATAAATTCCCTTCCTCGTTGTGTCGGACCGGACACGTCTGGCACCCAGGTTGCCGGCGAACGATCCATGTCGGCTTTCGGCGGCCGCGGTCGCCCACGGACCCGACCTTGCCGCGCTCGGTTCGCGTCAGTGTAGCTATCCCATTTGTTTCTGACCTGGGCCGATGCTCCGGGTTGCGCCTGGGTGGTTGGTGGACTGGCCGGGGCGGCAGCTGGCCGAGGAATGGGCCGCTCCGGATACCGGCGGAGGCGTTGGAGCGGGTGCTGGCGCGGGTCGCGGAACCGGAGGCCCAGATCGGGGCACGGTCCTGCGCCGTGGTCGCGGTTTCGCGTCGTTCCGCGACCGCGACGGAGGACAGTTTCACCCGCGTGTCGAGGGGGTCGTGGGGGGCGGGTCAGGCTGGCGGGCAGCTGAGCCCGACTCCCATCGAGCTGATGATGGTGCAGAAGCTGTCTCCGCTGACCTGCCAGCCGGCCGCGGTGTGGATGACGTGGGCGCGCATTGAGGCGGGCGCGCTATGTGCATCCCCGCGCGGCCAGAAGCCTGCGGAGTCCGCCGGACGATGCCGCGGCGGGTGCTTTCGCGCTGCGTGACTACCTCTATGGACTCGGCCTCTATGGACTCGGCGCGGTGGGGGAGGGTGCGCCGAGGCGCCGGCCGAGTTCGCGAGCCGTGCGGCTGACCTGTGCCGCCAGCGCCTGGCGGTGCTCCGGGCCGATGTCGGGCGACGGGACGGTGACCGCGACCGCGGCGACCGGATGCCGGCTGTGGTCGAGCACCGCTATGGCGACGGAGGAGAACCCGGCCGTCACTTCCTCGTCCTCCTCGGCATAGCCCTGGCGCCGCGTCCGGACGAGCAACTGGCGCAGCGCGGAGATCGAGGTCGGGCCGTGCTCGGTGCGCAGCACGAACGCTGACGGGTCGGGGAACAGCGCGCGGATCTGCGCGGCCGGGACCTCGGCGAGGATGGCCCGTCCGCTCGCGGTCAGGTGAGCGGGGAGGCGCACCCCCACGTCGGTGACCAGGGACGGGCGGCCGGGCGCGCGCTCCTCGATCAGGTAGATGACCTCACGGCCGTGCAGCACCGCGAGGTGCGCGTTGTGCCCGGTGCGGTCGACGAGGTCGGCCAGCGGCACCCGTGCGATGCGCTGCAGCGGCGCCTGGCGGCTGTACCCCGACGCGAGCTCGTAGGAGCTCAGCCCGAGCCCGTAGCGCCGCTCCTCCGGCAAATGGACGACGAACCCCTCCCGTTCCAGGGTGTCGAGGAGGTGGTACGTCGTCGAACGTGGGAGTCGGACGTCGCGGCTGATCGCCGCCGCGGGCACCGGCCCCGGCTGCCGCGCCAGGTACCGGAGGATCGCGAGCACCTGCGCCGCCGCGGGAACCACCGCCACGCCGGAGCAGCCTAGAGGCTTCTCACGGCCCCTGCCGACACGGTCCGCCGCGGCCGTGCGGCGCCCTTCGCCCTGGGTGGTGCGGAGGATCCGGACGCAGCGGTGGTGCTGAGCCACCAGACCGTTTATCTGGTATCCCAGACACTGGCTCCGTCTGCGGCGTGGCGCCGTCCCCCCTCCTCAGGTGCTATGGAGGCATGACTGACAACTCCAACGCCGCCCCCGGCGAGGTTGTCGTCGGTGTCGGCCCGCTGAGTCCGGGCGACGTGCGCAACGTCGCCCGGCGGGGAGCGGCGGTCCGGCTCTCCGACGAGGCCCGTGACGAGATCCGGGCCAGCCGCAAGGTCATCGAGCATCTCGCCCACGACACCGTGGCGCACTACGGGGTCTCCACCGGCTTCGGCGCGCTGGCCACCCGGCACATACCGACCGAGCGGCGGGCGCAGCTGCAGCGGAGCCTGGTGCGCTCGCACGCCGCTGGCAGCGGCCCCGAGGTCGAGCGCGAGGTGGTGCGCGCGCTGATGCTGCTGCGCCTTTCCACGCTCGCCACCGGACGAACCGGGGTGCGGTTGGAGACCGCCGAGGCCTACGCCGCGGTCCTCAACGCCGGCATCACCCCAGTGGTGCGGGAGTACGGGTCGCTGGGCTGCTCCGGCGACCTCGCGCCGCTGGCGCACTGCGCGCTGGCGGTGCTGGGTGAAGGCGAGGTCCGCGACGCCGACGGCCGGCTCCGGCCCGCCGCCGAGGCGCTCGCCGCCGCGGGCATCACGCCGATCGCGCTGCAGGAGAAGGAAGGCCTCGCGCTGATCAATGGCACCGACGGCATGCTCGGCATGCTGGTGCTTGCCTGCCACGACCTGCGCGCGCTGCTGCGCACCGCTGACGTCTGCGCCGCGATGAGCGTCGAGGCGCAGCTGGGCACCGACGCGGTCTTCGCCGCCGACCTGCAGGCGCTGCGTCCGCACCCGGGCCAGGCCGACAGCGCGGCCAACCTGGTCGCCCTGCTCGCCGGCTCGGCGATCATGGCCAGCCACCGCGGCCCGGAGTGCACCCGGGTGCAGGACGCGTACTCGCTGCGCTGCTCGCCGCAGGTGCACGGCGCGGCACGCGACACCCTGGCCCACGCCGAGCTGGTCGCGTCCCGCGAGCTGGCGAGCGCCGTCGACAATCCCGTTGTCACCCGCGACGGGCGGGTCGAGAGCAACGGCAACTTCCACGGCGCGCCGGTCGCGTACGTCCTCGACTTCCTCGCCATCGCAGCGGCCGACCTCGCTTCGATCGCCGAGCGGCGCACTGACCGGTTCCTCGACGTCGCGCGCAACCACGGCCTCAACGCGTTCCTCGCCGATGACCCCGGCGTCGACTCCGGCCACATGATCGCGCAGTACACCCAGGCCGCGATCGTCTCCGAGCTCAAGCGGCTGGCGAGCCCCGCGTCCGTCGACTCCATCCCCTCCAGCGCGATGCAGGAGGACCACGTCTCGATGGGCTGGTCGGCTGCCCGCAAGCTGCGCCGCGCGGTGGACGGGCTGGCCCGCGTGCTCGCCGTCGAGCTCCTCACCGCGGCCCGCGCCCTGGACCTGCGCGCGCCGCTCACCCCGGCCGCCGCGACCGAGGCCGTCCGCGCTGGCCTGCGGCGGCACGTCGCCGGCCCCGGCACCGACCGGTTCCTGGCACCCGAGATCGAGTCCGCCCTCATCTACGTCGTGCGCGGGGACGCCGTCGCCGCGGCCGAGTCCGTCACCGGCCCGCTGCGCTGACACGCAGCCGACGGAGTGGCAGCGGTGGTACTGAGCCGTCCCGGCACCGAGTCCCGGCACCGAAAGGAAGCACTATGGAAGGCGCCCGCCCGGTCCGCGCCCCGCGCGGCACGACCCGCACAGCCCGCTCGTGGCAGACCGAAGCCCCGCTGCGGATGCTGCAGAACAACCTCGACCCGCAGGTCGCCGAGCGCCCCGACGACCTGGTCGTCTACGGCGGCACCGGCCGGGCCGCGCGCAGCTGGGCGGCCTTCGACGCGATGGTGCGCACGCTCACCACGCTGAAGGACGACGAGACCATGCTCGTCCAGTCCGGCAAGCCGGTCGGCGTGATGCGGACGCACGAGTGGGCCCCGCGGGTGCTGATCGCCAACTCGAACCTGGTCGGGGACTGGGCCACGTGGCCCGAGTTCCGCCGCCTCGAGCAGCTCGGGCTGACGATGTACGGGCAGATGACCGCCGGCTCGTGGATCTACATCGGCACGCAGGGGATCCTGCAGGGAACCTACGAGACCTTCGCCGCGGTCGCCGCGAAGCGCGCGGCCGCGGCCGGCCGGTACCAGGACGGCGGCGGCACCCTGGCCGGCACCCTCACCGTCACCGGCGGCTGCGGCGGCATGGGCGGCGCCCAGCCGCTGGCCGTCACCCTCAACGGCGGCGTCTGCCTGATCATCGACGTGGATGCCGCCCGGCTGCGCCGCCGCGTCGAGCACCGCTACCTCGACGAGCTGGCCGACGACCTCGACGACGCGATCGCCCGCTGCGAGCGGGCCAAGGCCGCGCGGCGCGGTGTGTCCGTGGGCCTCGTCGGCAACTGCGCGACGGTCCTGCCGGAGCTGCTGCGCCGCGGCGTCGCCGTCGACATCGTCACCGACCAGACCTCCGCGCACGACCCGCTCTCCTACCTGCCCGAGGGGGTGGACGTCGCCGACTGGCACGCCTACGCCGCGGCCAGGCCCGCCGAGTTCACCGACCGGGCCCGCGCCTCGATGGCCAAGCACGTCGAGGCGATGGTCGGCTTCCTGGACAACGGCGCCGAGGTCTTCGACTACGGCAACTCGATCCGCGACGAGGCCCGTCTCGGCGGCTTCGCCCGTGCCTTCGAGTTCCCGGGCTTCGTCCCCGCGTACATCCGCCCGCTGTTCTGCGAGGGGAAGGGCCCATTCCGCTGGGCCGCCCTCTCCGGTGACCCGAACGACATCCGGGTCACCGACGAGGCGATCCTCGACCTCTTCCCGGACAACGACCACCTGCACCGCTGGATCCGCGCCGCGCAGGACAAGGTCGCCTACCAGGGGCTGCCGGCCCGGATCTGCTGGCTTGGCCAGGGCGAGCGGGAGAAGGCCGGCGCCCGGTTCAACGACCTGGTCGCCAGCGGTCAGATCAGCGCTCCGGTTGTCATCGGCCGTGACCACCTGGACTGCGGCTCGGTCGCCTCGCCGTACCGGGAGACCGAGGCGATGGCCGACGGCTCGGACGCGATCGCTGACTGGCCGCTGCTCAACGCCCTGGTGAACACCGCCTCCGGCGCGTCCTGGGTGTCCATCCACCATGGCGGCGGCGTAGGGATGGGGCGCTCCATCCACGCCGGGCAGGTCACCGTCGCCGACGGCACCGACCTGGCCCGGCAGAAGATCGAGCGGGTTCTCACCAACGACCCCGGCATGGGCGTCATCCGGCACGTCGACGCCGGCTACGACCTAGCCACCAAGGTGGCGAAGGACCGGGGCCTCCGGATTCCGATGGCCGAGCAGGAACGGCCTGCGACCTCGCTCGTCGCGCTGACCGAACGCGAAGGCCCGTCGGCCTCGCTTGCCGCGCTGACCGAGCCTGAAGGCCACCCGGCTTCGCTCCTCGCGCAGACCGGGCAGAAGCGCCCCACGGCCTCGCTCGCCGCGCTCCCGATTCCGCGGGGGTCCCGCGCGAGCTTCACGTCCCTGTGGGCGGCGCTCGAACCGATCGGGCGCCACCCGGGGACCGGCGGGTACCGCCGGTTCGCCTGGACGGCGCAGGACGCGCAGCTGCGTGACTGGTTCGCCGCTGAGGCGCGGGCCCGCGGCCTGGACCTCACCACCGACCGGGCCGGCAACCAGTGGGCCTGGTGGGGGGACCCGGACGCGGCGCTCGCCGCCGGGCGGCCGGGCGTGGTCACCGGCTCGCACCTGGACTCGGTCCCCGACGGCGGCGCGTTCGACGGCCCGCTCGGCGTGGTTTCGGCGTTCGCCGCGCTGGATGCCCTGCGTGAGAGGGGCTTCGAGCCGTCCCGGCCGATCGGCGTCGTCAACTTCGGCGACGAGGAGGGGGCCCGGTTCGGCGTGGCCTGCGCCGGCTCGCGGATCCTCACCGGCGCCCTGGCGCCGGACCGCGCCCGGGGCCTCACCGACGCCGACGGCGTGACGATGGCCGACGCGATGGCGCGCGCCGGGCACGACGCGGGCCTCCTCGGCCGCGACGCCGAGACGCTGCGCCGCGTCGGGGCCTTCGTCGAGCTGCACGTCGAGCAGGGCCGCGGCCTCGCCGACCTGGACCGTCCCGTCGCCATCGGCTCGTCCATCTGGCCGCACGGCCGCTGGCGGCTCGACCTCGCCGGCGAGGCCAACCACGCCGGCACCACCCGGCTCGCCGACCGGCACGACCCGATGCTGGCGCTCGCGGAGGTGATCCTCACGGCGCGCCGCGAGGCCGGGCGGCACGGCTGCGTCGCCACCGTCGGGAAGGTGCGGGTGCTCCCCAACGGCGTCAACGCGATCCCGTCCGCGGTGAGCGCGTGGCTCGACGCGCGGGGCCCGCGGGAGGCGGCCGTCCGGGAGGTCGCGGCGGCGGTCGCGGCCGTCGGCGGCGGCGTGCTCGCCGAGGAGTCCTTCACCGGTGACACCGCCTTCGACGCGGAGCTGGTGAAACGGCTCGCGGCGCTCCTCGACGACGCGCCGGTCCTCGCCACCGGCGCCGGGCACGACGCCGGGATCCTCGCCAGCGCCAGCATCCCCACCGCGATGCTCTTCGTCCGCAACCCCACCGGCGTCTCGCACTCGCCGGCCGAGCACGCCGAGGCCGACGACTGCCTGGCCGGGGTCGACGCGCTCACCAGCGTCCTCGCGGATCTCGCCCGGTGAGGTGGTGGGCGCCGTGCGCGCTGCTGCCGGGCGGGCTGGCCCGCGGCGTCCTGTTCGACGTCGCGGACGGGCGGTTCGCCGCGGTGACCGAAGGGGCGCCGGCCGGGGACGCGCGGCGGCTGCCCGGCATCGTGCTTCCCGGCTTCGCGAACGCGCACAGCCATGCCTTCCACCGGGCGATCCGCGGCCGCACCCACGACGTCGGCGGCACGTTCTGGACCTGGCGGGAGCGGATGTACGCCGTCGCGTCCCGCCTGGACCCCGACTCGTACCTCACCCTGGCCCGCGCGACCTACGCGGAGATGGCGCTCGCCGGGATCACCGCCGTCGGCGAGTTCCACTACCTGCACCACGCGCCGGGCGGCACCCGCTACGACGACCCGAACGCGATGGCCGAGGCGCTGCGGCAGGCCGCGGCCGAGGCCGGCATCCGGCTCACGCTGCTGGACGCCTGCTACCTCGCCGGGGGCCTGGAAGGAACCGGGCACGTGCCGCTCGCCGGGCCGGGTCTGCGGTTCGGTGACGGCGACGCCGAGGCGTGGGCGGCGCGGGTGGCGGCGCTGGCGCCCTCGGCCGGGATGCTCGTCGGGGCCGCGCTGCACTCGGTGCGGGCGGTGCCGCGCGCCGCGTTGCCGGTCGTCGTCGAGGCCGCGGCCGGGCGGCCGCTGCACGTCCACCTCTCCGAGCAGCCGGCCGAGAACGAGGCGTGCCAGGCGCACTACGGCTGTACCCCCACCGCGCTGCTGGACGCGGCGGGCGTCCTCGGCCCGGCCACGACGGCCGTGCACGCCACGCACGTGACGGGCGAGGACGTCGTGTCCCTTGGGCGCACGCACACCACTATCTGTTTTTGCCCGACCACTGAACGCGACCTCGCCGACGGCATCGGCCCGGCCCGGGCGCTGCGCGACGCGGGCTGCCGGCTCAGCCTCGGCTCGGACCAGCACGCGGTGATCGATCTTGTCGAGGAGGCCCGCGCCCTGGAGATGCACGAGCGGCTGGCCTCGCTGCGCCGCGGCCGGTTCCGGCCCGACGAACTGCTTGGGGCGCTCACGGACCACGCGGGGCTCGGCTGGCCGGACGCCGGGCGGCTCGAACCCGGCGCCCGCGCCGACCTGGTCGCGGTGCGGCTGGATTCCATTCGCACCGCGGGGAGCGCTCCGGAGCAGGTACTGCTCTGCGCCACGGCCGCTGACGTCGACACGGTGGTCGTCGGCGGACAGGCCGTCGTCGAGGACGGCCGGCACCGGCTCGGCGACGTCGGCCGGCTGCTGGCCGACGCGATCAGGCCCCTGTGGGAAGGCCCGTGAGCGTAGGAGTGAGCGAACCCCGGGAGCGAACCCGAGACGCAGTGAGCGAGCCCCGGCGAGTGAATGATCGGCATGGCGTGTGCGGAGCCGTCCGCGCGCCTGCGGGGAAGCGAGGACACGCGTGAGTTCGCTGCTCATCGCCGGCATCGGGGAGCTGGTGACCAACGACCCGACGGTCGGGGACGGCAGCCCACTGGGGCTGATCGCCGACGCGGCGGTCGTCGTCGAGGACCGGACGATCGCGTGGGTCGGTGCCGCTGCGGACGCGCCCGACTGCGACGCCCGCCGCGACCTCGGCGGCCGCGCGGTCGTCCCCGGCTTCGTCGACTCGCACGCCCACCTGGTGTTCGCCGGGGACCGCTCGGCCGAGTTCGCCGCGCGGATGGCCGGAATTCCCTACGACGGCGGGGGAATCGCGACGACGGTCGCGGCGACGCGGGCGGCGTCCGACGACGAGCTGCGCCTCCTGCTCGCGGCCCGGCTGGCCGAGATGCGGGCCCAGGGCACGACCTCTGTCGAGATCAAGAGCGGCTATGGGCTCACCGTGGCCGACGAGGAGCGGGCGCTGCGCCTCGCGCGCGAGGTGACCCCCGAGACCACCTACCTCGGCGGCCATGTCGTGCCGCCGGGGGTCGACCGCGCCGCGTACGTCGAGCTGGTGGCCGGCCCGATGCTCACTGCCTGCGCCCCGCACGCCCGCTGGATCGACGTGTTCTGCGAGCCGGCCAGCGCGCACGCCTTCACCGGGGAAGAGGCGCGCGCGATCCTCACCGCCGGGCGCGCCGCCGGCCTGGAGCTGCGGGTGCACGGCAACCAGCTCGCGCACGGGCCCGGCGTGCGGCTCGCGGTCGAGCTCGGCGCGGCCAGCGTCGACCACTGCACGCATCTGACCGACGCGGACGTCGACGCGCTTGCCGGTGGCGCCACCGTCGCCACGCTGCTGCCGGGCGTCGAGTTCTCCACCCGCTCCCCGTACCCGGACGCGCGGCGGCTCCTGGCGGCGGGGGTCACCGTAGCGCTCGCCACCGACTGCAACCCCGGCTCCTGCTACACCTCCTCGATGCCGCTGGTAATTGCGCTGGCGGTGCGGGAGATGGCCATGACGCCGGCCGAGGCGCTCTGGGCGGCGACCGCCGGCAGCGCCCGGTCGCTGCGCCGCACCGACATCGGTGCGCTCGCGGTCGGAACGCATGCGGACCTCGCGGTGCTGGACGCGCCGAGCTACGTCCACCTCGCGTACCGCCCCGGCGTCCCCCTGGCCCACGCCCTCGACGTCTAGTGCCGTCGCAGACGAGGTTCGCCCCGTCCCGGCGCCGCCCTGATCGCCGTTTCGACCCTCAAGTGGTCGTGATCGGGGCCGGATTACGACCACTTGAGGGCATTTTCGGAGAACATGCCAGCCGGGTCGGCGGGGCCGACGTTGCCGGGAGCGGCACTGGGAGGGTTCGGGCCGTGTGGGAGCTGGCCAGCTCCGACACGGCCGGTAGCATGTCTCGTTCCCGAAGCGCGGCAGGAGCGGATTGCCCGCGGCCACTGTGGAGGACGCTCTGCACACCTGGTTGTCGTTGAACAAGGCTGCAAGGTAGTGCGGATCCTGCTGCCGCCGAGCGAGGCGAAGGCCCCAGGCGGCGACGGGCCGTCGCTGCGCGTGACCGGTTTTGGCGACGGGCCGCTCGCGGCTGCCCGTGCCGAGGTGGCACACGCCGTCGCCGCGTTCTGCCGCGACGATCCCGCCATGGCGATCGTCGCGCTTCGGCTGCCGACCTCGCGCGCCGAGCTGGAACTGGCCGCGAATGCCGCGATCCTGGACGCGCCGACGAGACCGGCGTTGGACCGGTTCGTGGGTGTGCTCTACGAGGCCCTGGCCCCGGCAACGCTTTCGCCCGCCGCGCGGGCCGCGGCCGACCGCATCCTGTTCGTCTCCAACGGCGCGTTCGGCCTGATCGGCGCGACCGAGCCGGTGCCCGACCACCGGGTCGGCATGGCGGCGGCGATCCCCGGCCTGGGCGGCAGTGCCGCACCGACCATGCTCGGAACCTTCTGGCGCGCCCGGCTCGCCTCGCTCCTGCCCAACCTGCTGGTATCCGCCCCGGCCGGCGCCGCCGGGCGCGCCGGAGCCGAAGCGGCGGTATGCGGCAACGGGACCGGCGACCCACCCGCGGAGGCCGCCGTCGGCGAGCACCTCATCGTGGACCTACGCTCGTCGGACTACTCGACTGTGCCCACCCTTTCCGGACCGATCCGGGGGAGCGCCCTGCCCGTGCGGGCGCTGACCGAGAAGCTTGTCAACGGGCGCTGGGTCCGCCGCCCGCTCAGCTACCAGGCGAAGCAGACAAAGGGCCTGCTGGCCCGGGCGCTCCTGCTCGCCGACGCGGCCGGCCGCCCGGTGAAGACCGTCGACGACGTGGCCGAGGTGGCCGAGTCCGCGGGCCTGGTCGCCGAGCCACGCGGTACCGCCACCGCGCCCGCCCTCGACGTCATCACCCGCTGGAACCCGGCCAGCTGACCGCCGCCGTGGTCGCGCAGCACAGGGGCGAGAAGACAGCGATTATTCCCGTACCATCGGTGCATCGCTTGGGAAAAGAGAGCGATGAATCAGGGCGCTGCCGCTCCTGGCACTCTGACTACCAGGTTCAGATAGCGCCCGGACAAGCCGACCTGGAACAGGAGACGAGAGAGCTCTACGGGGCTACCGCGGTGGGGAGTGCCCGGAGCGCGCCTCCGATTTTTAAACAGCCAGCATTCCTGCGCACGGGCTGGCTCCGCTGGCCGCCGTGCGGAAATTCTAGTGCCCCTCCAGACATCGTTCGCCCCGTCTCAGCGCGCTCCTGATCGCCGTTTCGACCCTCTACGGGTCGTGACCGGCGCGGATTCACAACCCGTGGAGTGCTAAACCAGTGATCAAGGAACCGGGCCGACCTTGCCGGGAGCGGCACTAGCCCGCTCGGGTCGCGCGAAGGGCGGCCGGCAGCCCGCGGGAAGCGGTGGTGAGGGCGACCGCCGACGCGACGGCCGCGGCCATGAGGACGGCGGTGGTCAGGGCCAGGGCGGCAGGGCCCACGCCGTCGGCCTGGGCTGTGGGCAGCATCAGGATCACGGCCGTCGCGGACGCGGCGGTGGCGAGGGTGAGCAACGCGGCGATGGGCAGGGCGAGCAGCCC
>Ga0068859_100007902_pt1 | contig 10792 bp, 10 predicted proteins | sample KBSSwiS22_FD_66585 | JGI IMG/M metagenome (GOLD analysis project Ga0068859, IMG submission 66585) | Switchgrass rhizosphere microbial communities from Kellogg Biological Station, Michigan, USA - KBS Switchgrass S2-2 | ecosystem: Host-associated > Plants > Roots > Rhizosphere > Soil ... | reverse complement strand
CGCATGAATGCGGCCAAACCGGGAACGGTGTCACTGACTTTGAAGCCCAGCCCGTCGAGGAAGAATCTCTGCGAAGCGTCCTGGTCGGTGGAGCCGAGCACAACGTGCCCGAGTTTGCGGGGTCGGACCCCCTCCTGGCGCAGGATGCCGTCGGCACGGGTTCCTGGCCGGCCCAGGACTCCTGGCGCGTTGTAGACCGGCTCGGTGGCGGGTTTCTGCACAATCCGGTCATCGATCTCGACCCGGACCGACACCCCGGTGCCGGGATCGACGGCCGTGAGGCTGGTGTCTGCCCGCGTGCACGCAACGCCGAGCCGGTCGAGTGCCGACGAGATACGACCGAGGTCGTCGAGATCGTCCGTCCCCACGCCGAGCTGTACCAGGCGCCGGCTCACGGCAGGCACGATCCGAAGCTGTTCGCCGCCGTCGACCGTGGCGAAGTGGTGCGGCTCACTTGCCGGCGACAAGCCGAATTCCCGGTAGTAGCTAGATACTTCGGCGACATTCGGTACGCCCATCACGATTCGCGTGAGTCTGTGCAATGCCATGTTCGGTTCCTTTTCAGGAAGATTGACCGGCCGTCGATGCCGTGATCATCGGCGTGCTCTCACACCGGCTCGGTGGCCAACACCTGACCGAGCGCCGCCTTCAACACGGCGGTCGGATTGTCCGCCGCGTCGAGCGCGCGGAACGCGATGTATCGATCAGGCCGCACAAGCACCGCCCCGTGTGGCCCGATCTCGCGATGCTTGAGCCAGGCCGCTCGCACGTCGACGTAGTCGCAGCCGAGCACCCCGACCGTCGCGGCATCGAGCGGAATGCCATTTGTCCTGGCGATCTCATCGGCCGCGCGAACCCAAGCATCGCCCTGTTCGCCTGCGAGTAGCAGAAACCGACCCCCATGCACGAGCTGACACAGCGGAACGCGTTGGCCTTCCCGCTCGACCCAGGCGTGCGGCATCGGATGTCCGGGCTTGGTCGACGGTTGGTAAAGCCGCACCGGATCCAGTGGCGCATCCACGACCAAGCCGTCGTCGACGATCGCCGAGGATCGGTAGGAGTACCCGAATTCGACGTTGTGATGCCGGAATTCGATGGTCTGGGAAGCGATCGCCTGGTTGAGGGCGTGCCGTCTGGCCGCCGACTCGGGTGAGTCCTGCCAAAGCGGTGTCAGTTCCGCCCAATTCTCCTCGGGACTGTTGTCCGGTGACAGGTTCAGCGCCTTGTCGATTGTGAAGTGGTTCATGGCATTTGCGAGCGCGTTGTCGATATTGGCCTGATCGACCGGTCGGCGCTCGTGCTCGTAACTGTCGAGCAGTCGGTCCCCGGCACGCCCCGCCAGCACCGCTGCCAGCTTCCAGCAGAGGTTGTGGACGTCGTGCACGGCCGAGTTCAGCCCGAGACCACCGGTCGGCGGGTGGCGATGGGCGGCGTCACCGACAAGTAAAGCACTTGAAGGGGATGTGCTGGCGCGTCACCGGCCTGCGGGCGGCCAGCCTGTGCGCCGTCCATGCCAGAACCCGCCGTCTGATGCTTGACGAACCAGTTGATCAGCGGGCCTGGCGTGGGTGTTCGGCGAGATGCGAGTATCGACTTGATGTCTACGGGCGGGAGACCTGGCCGCACTGCATGCTCGAGCACGCCACCGCTCGGCTGTATGTGCGAATTCGCGCGGATCCAAGCTTCCAGGTCATCTGTGGTGCCTGTCCACGGTGCGCTCACCTCGGTCACCACCCGCGGACTTGCGTCTCGCGTTAGTGAGTCCGACATGAGAATGTCGCGAATCTGTACGAGCAGTGTCGACTTGCCGACGTTGTTGGCACCGACTACCACCGTGACGGAGCCAGGCCCCCCAATGTCGACCATCGAGCCGTCGCCGATGCGAATGCTCTGAATGCCGAACTTGAAGTTCTCGGCGTTGCCCTGTTGGTCGTCGGTGGGTGTGGCCATGCCCATGACCGTAACTCCCGGAATCAACGACTGATTTGGGTCCCTCAGCCGTGGAGATCCGGACAGTGGCCGGCCCGTCGAGCGTTGTGCAGTGGGTGTTGAGCGGCGGCCCATACACCACGGCATCGCAGGTTCGGCAGGTCCAGGTGGCGTGTCCGCCGCCGTGGCCGAGGCAGGCTTGATGCCCGACCAAAACTTCGCCGGGGCCGAGCACATGCCCGTTGGGGCACCGCGACGGTGGGCGGGTGATCCACTTCCCGCTCGTGGCCTGCACCAGCTCGCCCAGCACGTCTCAGAGCTTAGGACCGTCGCCCGACGACCGGCTGACAGTCGTTGCAAGAAAGCGAAGAATGCGCTGCGGTTGATCTTGGCGTTCGTCGGGTACGCGAATTGCAGGTCACGGCTGACGCTGCTGCCAAGTTCCCCTGCTCGACAGGTGGAAGCGGTGAGTGGTGTCCACGGGGGGCGAGCTGGTCGAAACTCGCTGCCGGCGTCAGCCGTGACTCTCTATACGTAGTAGGTCAGACGCCTACAACTGCGATTCGGTTCGGAACGGGTCGAGCCGGTCGATCGCCTCGGCCCGCTTCTCGTCGGCCCGCGACAGCGATAGGCTCGGCATGCGCGGCGACAATGAGGAGAACCCATGTCCGAGACCGAGTCAGCAACTGCGGCTGAGGGGACAGGAACCCAGGCCGAGACGACGAGCGAGGCGACGCCGTCGATCGAGTGGATCCGCGATTTCGCAACGCGGTGGCTAGACGCGTGGAACTCCCATGAGGTGGACCGACTGCTGGCGCTCATGTCCGAGGACATCGAGTACCGCGATGACGCCTGGCCCAAGCCGATGCGCGGACACGCCGACGTACGTGAATTCCTCGAAGCGAGCTGGCGGGCATTTCCGGACATGACGTTCGAGCTGCTGGGCGGGCCGTATGTGATTCCGGGTGAGCCTCGCGCCGCCTTCCATTGGCGCGGTTGGGCCACGCACACCGGCCCGCTCGAGCCGCCTGGCTTGACGCCCACCGGCCGCCGCTGGGAGATCGAAGGTGCGGACTTTCATGAGTATCGCGACGGTCGCGTGTGCAAGTTGCGCATCGCGTTCGACATGTTGAGCGTCTCGCGCCAACTCGGCCTCATGCCGGCGGCCGGCGGCCGCGCTGAGAGTGCGCTGGCGATGGCGCAACGCTCGGCTTCCCGCGTGCAGCAGGCAATCCGGGAGCGACGTGGCCGTTGAGGGCAGGTGCTGAAAACCAAGCGATCGACGGACTGCCTCAGTAGCGGGTCGGCCCGCCACCCAAGCAGGATGACGGGGTGGCCTGAGAGCCGTTCTGCCGCTTCGGCCCACCGGTGTACCAACGGCAACGGGTGTTCGTTCGTCTCCGTTGATCTGGGCCGCACAGAACAGAGTCGCCGGGCTGCGGGCCACGATCCCGCGAGGGGCGTTGGTTCTGGTCAGGCTCGATCCGTTTCCGGTGAGCGTTGCTGTCTGGGTCCAACCGGCCCGGCGACTCTGTTCTGTTGTGACACCAATTAATCACGAATTCAGTTGCGGCGCCACATGTTTCGCAGATATTCCTGTCGCGCTGGCGATTCGGCCATCATGTGATCGAGCTTCCGCCGGTAGCCGCCCATCCAAACAGCCGCGAGCACCCTCTGGCCGCGGTACGGGTTCGACGCTCCGACCTCGGCGGCCCGACCCTCGGCGTGCACGCGCTTCAGCTCGGCGCCGCGCGTCACGGGTCGATTGGTGGCCACGGACTACAACGCGGCGTTGGAGATGCGCACCACCGCAGGCCCGTCGAGGATGTGCAGTGCTTGTTGAGCGGCGGTCCCGTACACCACAGCATCACACGTTCTGCAGTGCCAACATGTGTGCCCGCCACCGCCGTGGCCCAGGCAAGCGACATGCCCGACAAGGACCTGATTCGCGCCGAGTGGGTGGCCGTTCGGGCACCGCTCAGGCCCGCGGGTCATCCACTTGCCATCCGTGGTCTGCACTAGCCCAGCATGAACCCAAGCCTACGAGTTCTTTTCAGTGTCAACCGTGAAAGGGCTCGTAACGCCGAACCGCGGGCCGCCGTCCCTCGTAGATGTAAGTATGGGCACCACCGCGGGCCAGTAGGGCGGCGTCGCGGTGGGAGCGGGCCGGCCCTCGCGCCTCAGTGTCCTAAACGCCGCAGTTGCTGCACCCGGCCCGCGCGCCCCACTGCAGCCTGGCGGAACCTCGCTTGCTGGCTGACGCTGGGAGATCATCCTTAGCCATGTCGGCGACAGATGGCCCCATTCAGACGCTGACCCTGCAGAGTTCGGCCCGCCAACGCTGAGGGCATCTCAGATGGCGGGCCGAACACTTGATAAACGGACGCTAGCCCGATTCGGTTCGATCCCAGCGAACGGGCGTCTCGATTACGGCCGTTGGCTGTCAGTGCCGCGCGTCTGCCAGCTCCGCAACGGGCGGCGGTTAAAAGCCGCGTGGCCGCAACCGCACTAATCCGCGCGAGGGGTCAGCAGGTCTGAGAAGCGATCAATTGGGCTGTCCTCGCCCCTGCGATACGTCGAATCGATAACCCCGTCAACGAAGTTTTGCACGGGGTGGGACCTGGCGTTAACCCTGTTAACGAAGGTTCGCACGGGGTGGGGATGGGATGTGGCGTTGGCGGTGATGTGTTGCACCGCGTCGTGTACCGGGTTCGCTGCGGCTGTGCCCGCGCCGAAACCAAGACCAATGGCGGCCACCGCCGCGCCCATACCAGCTACACCTGCGACTTTGGTGAACGAACGCATGATTACTCTCCTTCTGTGAGTATCCTTCTTTGAATTCCTCAGATTTCCGGCTTCCCCGCAGCCAGCAAATCCTCGGGCTGGCGTCAGTGGGTTTCCCCTATTCGCCCGCGGGCAAACCGCTCGAACACATAAGTCGCGGTCCGTCGAACCGGGGCGTGCTCCTCTCGGGCGATTGGGTTGATTTGAGCCGGCTCGACCTGGCGGCGAGTCGGCACTGCAGTCTTCAGCAGCTCGGGACGCCTAGACCATGTTTGCTGCACGACCGGTGACGCGTGCATGTGACGAAGCCTTACCCTCTCAACGCAAGGTGTGCGCCAATGCGTTACGCGACAGCCCTGTCGAACGAAAGACTTTGCCCGCCAATGTATTTCGCGTAGAGCTGCGATCAGGATGCCGCAGGATACAAGTCGAGTTGTTGTCGCGTCAGATGCCGCCGCGGCGGGGGTGATAGGCATCCGGTGGTGTCTTCGCACGTGCGAATGGTGATTGGTTCATCGTCGCCGTCGTTGATGCCGACGCACTGGAGGCATTTGGCTGGTCCGCCGCAGAGCGGGCAGCGAATCGCCGATTCATTGATGGAGTTCCCGCGTGGACCGGACGTGGCAGGCCCCGGCCACTGTTGGGTGGACAGTGACCGGGGCCGCGGGGAACTAGTCGGGCGTTGTTGCGTGCACTTTCTGGCGCACAGCGGGGTGGTGGCCCTCGCAGTACCTGTTGGTGCACGCGCGGATGGTCACCAAATGCGTAGCGGCTTCTGACCATCCGTCCTCGATCGAGACCTGCACGACTTCAGCTGCCTCGCCGCAGATCGGACACCACGCCGCCCAATCGTTGGTGCCAGTCATGGCGAAAGATTGCCCAAATCGGACGGTCGTTATGCCTGACCTACGATCTTGTTCGATGCAGATGTACGTAATTCGTTTCTCACCATCGGGCTGATCAGTATGCAGGTGATCCACTTGCCGTCCGTCGTCTGCACCAATTCGCCCAGCACGACTACAAGCCTAAAGCTGCGGCCGACGGTCAGCGGGGCAACGCTAGCGTCTTAACAAAGGGGATGAAACCTCGGAGACCGCCTCGCAGGGGACGCCAGCCCCATCCCTCACCGGTCGCCACCCACTCTCGGGCGAGTGTGCCCGCACGGCTAGCTTTCAAACCGGGGTTGTCGAGGCGAAAGATCGCCGGTTAAATCGGCTCTGCACGGGTACCTGTGGAAGGTCACGGTTGAGGTCGACTGCCAACTTCCCCTCTGCGGTGGCGAGCCGCGCGGGCGCCGATGGGCGGCGAGCGCGAACCGCGCGGCTGGCCTCAGCCGTGACGCCCGCCTGTCATCGCCATGGCTGCAAGAAACGGCCCGCCACCCAAGCAGGATGACGGGGGCTGGACACAAGGCGATCAGCAGGGGCGGACGACGAAGAGGGCTCCGCGCAGTCGGGCTGGCCTGTCTAACGGGTGCTCCGGCGCCCGCACCGTCCATGCCCCAAGTTGGTGGAGCGGACGAGATCGCCCGCTGTGGGAATGAACAAAGGCTGGCTAGTTTCCGTTGCAACAAATGGGGAGATGCAAAGGAGCACGACCATGCGAATCAAACTGACTTACATCGGACCGCTGTTGGCGGCGGGTGCTGCTGCGGTGGCGATCGCGGCTGCACCGACGGCTGCGGCGGCAAGTGGGCAGACCTGCTCGGGAAATATCTGCCAGTCGCCCGGCAATGTTCAGGTCAACAACGTGCCTCCCCCCGTTCAGTACCACCCTTACGGAGACGTGCCGTTTCTGCTCGGCGGCCACGGTGGCCTTCACGGCGGCATGGGCTGACACGTAGTAGCCGCAGTAGTCGGCCCGAGCGGGATGACGGGCCATAGCCGTTCATCTTCTCGGGTCTCGTCTTGGCCGGTGAATCTTTTTTCTCGAAAACTATTGTGCTGCAACGTATTCCGTGCGATTCTTCTCTCATAACAGAACAGAGAAATCGGCGGGGCGGGATGGCTAACCACACAACAACGCTTACTCGAAAGGGAAGTGAACCTGACTGGAACCAAGGCCCCAGACAGATCGAGGACTGTCACCCCGCCGACTACAACGCCCACCGCAAAACGGTGGGAGCGGCTCTGTTTCAGCTCAGCTTGGTTGGGTGGAGATGCGCACTACCGCCGGCCCATCCAGCGCGGCGCAGTGCGTGTTGAGCGGCGGCCCATACACCACCGCATCACAGGTGCGGCAATGCCAACTGGTGTGCCCGCCACCGCCGTGGCCGAGGCAGGCGACATGCCCGACGAGGACCGAATTCGGGCCGAGCGGATGACCGTTTGGACACCGGCAGGCGGGCGGGTGATCCACTTCCCATCCGTGGTCTGCACTAGGTCGCCAAGCACACATCCACGCTATCGCTCGCCGGCGGCAGGGGAGTCACCCCACCCGGCGACCATCCACGACCCCGCCCAGGCGCGGTCGGCGTTACACACCCCTAGGAGGTGTGGGTGAGGGGCAGCCTTCGCGGAATCCGGAATCCAAATACCTCGGGACCGGCGCCTTTCGGATATCCAGGCTCATGGTCGCTGTCTGCGACCACTTTCTTCCAAACATCAGGGACGGAGTAATGGGTCTTTCCACTACTGGACACTTTGAGGACGCCACTTTGCAGGACTTCGTAGGTGTCGTCATCGCCGTATTCGTCGGTTGGAAGGTCCGTGTAGGTCACTGTGAATGCCATGTTTGGAGCCTGCCATGAAGGCGGGGCGAACAGTAATAGGACGCTGGGCGAGTTACGTCTAGTCCACTCGACGGCAAAGTACGGCGCTGACGTGTTGAGTAAGCGTCGGCGGGGTTGGCATTCAAGTCTTCCTGCCCGGGGCCTTGTGTCTTTCCTGGCTCAGTCCCTCTCGGGGTGAGCGATGGTGTCCGTTTACCCATCCCGGCCCCGCCAACCCCGTTCTGGTATGGGTTAAAGGCCATGACGAATTGTGTTGGCGTACGATACTTTTCGTGAATACCGCGGCGATCAGCAGCACGCCTGGGTGATGGTCGGTGACCCACGCGGCACATACCGGCACAACCCGCCCGCGACCATCTGACAGATCGCACCATTATCGGCAAGGACAAAGCAATTAACTGCGCCGAGGAGTTCCTTGCCCGGCCCGACCGCTAGCCAATGACAATATTGCCGCTGGTCACGTGCCACACATTCGCCCGCACTTGGGGGTTGTCGAAACGGTCGAGCGGAAAATCCTGCTGCGCGACTGCTTTTTCGGTGCCCTCAGCCTCCGGCCGCCGCTCGACGGCACCGGACCGCGCGATGACGGCGAGATCGCCGTACACCACGACGGTGTCCTCGACGAACACGCTGTCGGGACAGCCGGGCGCGGGCGCTACCTCCGTCACCTGCCAGCCGGCGTCGACAAGGGCGCGGACATAGCCCTCCCACTGCTTCATCGCGACGTCGGCGTCGACGGGCGAGCGCCCGATGTGGGTGAGCAGCCCATCCGCAAGGCGCGGGCTGGGCCGACGTACCAAAGCCGCCTTGGCGTGCACGGTCCGATCGTACGGTCGGGCTCGGCCATACACTTGACATTGCAGTGTATGGTCTCGGTATGACGCAGACCAGATGTCCCTTCGGCAGTGGGTATGACTTCACCGACCCAGACGTCTTGGTGAAGGGCATCCCCGTCACAGAATTCGCCGAGCTGCGCAAGACCGCGCCGGTGTGGTGGAACGAGCAAACCGACTCGATCTTCGAAGACGGCGGCTACTGGGTGATCAGCCGTCACGCCGACATCAAGGAGATCTCCCGCAACGGCGACCTGTGGTCCACCAACCGCAAGGGCGTGGTGATGCGGCTACCCGACGGCACCAATGCCGAACAGCTCGAGCTCACCAAGGCGCTGTTGATCAACCACGACGCGCCGGAGCACACCCGGCTCCGCAAGATCGTGTCGCGGCTCTTCACACCGCGGGCGGTCACCACGCTGGAGGAGAAGCTGGCGGTCGCTGCCCGTGAAATCGTCGCCGCCGCAGCCGAAAAGGAGTCCGGGAACTTCGTCGACGACATCGCGATGAGCCTGCCGCTGCTGGCGATCGCCGATCTGATCGGGGTGCCCGAGGCCGATCGGGCGAAGCTGTTCCACTGGACCAACTCGATCATGAACACCGACGACCCGGACTACGAGACCGACTATGCGGCCGCCAACGCCGAATTGATGGGCTACGCCTACACGATGGCCGAGGAGCGCCGCCGTTGTCCGGCCGACGACATCGTCACCCGGCTCATCGAGGCCGACATCGACGGCGAATCCATGGACGACGTCGAGTTCGCGTTCTTCGTCATCCTGCTCGCCGTCGCCGGCAACGAGACCACCCGCAACGCCATGACACACGGCATGAACGCGTTCTTCGAAAACCCCGACCAGTGGGAGCTGTACAAACGTGACCGGCCGGCAACCACCGCCGACGAGATCGTCCGCTGGGCCACGCCCGTGCACTGCTTCCAGCGAACGGCGTTGGCCGACACCGAACTTGGTGGCGTCACGATTCGCGAGGGCCAGCGCGCCGGCCTGTTCTACAGCTCGGCCAACTATGATGAAAATGTCTTCGAATACCCCTTCGTATTCAATATCCTGCGCGATCCCAACCCGCATCTGGGCTTCGGCGGCAACGGCGCGCACTACTGCATCGGCGCAAACCTGGCCCGCATGGAGATCAAGCTGATCTTCAACGAGATCGCCAACCAGATCCCCGACATCGCCAAACTCTCCGAGCCTCAACGACTTCGATCCGGGTGGATCAACGGGGTCAAGGAGTTGCAGGTCTCGTATCGCGGATAGCATCCAGGCGTGCGCACCCACGGCTGGTCGGGCTCGGCCCCCGCGACCGACGAGGAGGCCATCGCGCGGATCCTCGACGCCGCGAGCAAGGCCATCGACGCGCGGGGCGCCGACTTCTCCATCGCCGACGTCGCCCGCACGCTCGGCGTCACCCGGCAGACCGTCTACCGGTATTTCCCGAGCACCGACGCCCTACTCGTCGCGGCAGCCGTGCACGCCGCCAGCGGCTTCCTCGACCGGCTGGCCGCTCACCTGCAGGGCATCACCGATCCGGCCGATGCCGTACCCGAAGCCGTCGCCACCGCCCTCGAGTGGCTGCCGGAGGACAAACACCTGGGCCTGCTGATCAAGCCCGGCAAGCCGAACCCCCACACCGAGTCGGTGACATCGGACGTCGCGCTGGACTTCGCCCATTCGATGGTCCGCCGTTTCGATGTCGACTGGGCCGGCCTCGGCTTCTCCGACGCCGATCTCGACGAACTGGCCGAGCACTTGCTGCGGATCATCCAGTCGTTCGTCATCGACCCGGGCCGACCGCCGCGAAAGGGCGACGAACTGCGGGCGTATCTGCGGCGGTGGGTGGGTGCGGCTATACGACCGTCAGAGGAAGGGATTTCCGCGACTCGAACGCGAACGTCGAGCCGCCGCTGAATCTCGTCACGGCGACCTCTCGGAACTCCTTTGCCGGGGTGTCGGTCTCGATGACACGCGCCGTCCAGTCGGTATCGGTTCCGTTGACCTCCACGTCGAGATGCGGGTCGACCGCTGCGACAATCGCCTGCAGCGGCCGGTTCTCTGCTGGGGTGACCAACGAGAGCCAGGCACCGTCCTCGTGGGCGGGCGAGCGATAGACGTGCACCGTATCCGGGCCGAACTCGGCACTCACGTATTCCGCCGGGTTGAGCATCGGATGCAGTTCCAATACGCGCAGCGCGCCCTCCATTCCGCCGGGAAGGTCGAGCGCGCGATGAATGCGCTCGGCGGCGATGCCGGCGATTCCGATGAGTTGTCTGGTGCAGATCTTGGTCGCAAGTTCGGTGTTGGTGCCCGCGCGCTTGCCGACGGCGATGACGAACGAGAGGTTCAGCAGGTGCATCTGCAGGCACACCTCGTCCGCGACGTGCAGCAAAGCAGAGTGGGAGAACGCACCGAAGTCGAGGTCCGACAGCAGTTCGCCCGAGTAGTCCGCCTGTCCCTCGTCGTCGGGATCGATCGGGTCGAGATCGGTTCTCGCCGCGCGG
>Ga0068859_100007900_pt1 | contig 10796 bp, 8 predicted proteins | sample KBSSwiS22_FD_66585 | JGI IMG/M metagenome (GOLD analysis project Ga0068859, IMG submission 66585) | Switchgrass rhizosphere microbial communities from Kellogg Biological Station, Michigan, USA - KBS Switchgrass S2-2 | ecosystem: Host-associated > Plants > Roots > Rhizosphere > Soil ... | reverse complement strand
GCAATGCCTACGGCTATAAAAGCTAGTGCGAGCAGGATTGGCGGCAGCTCGATCACGCTGCCGAACTCAACACAGCAGTGTTACAGCTAGTCCCGGATGGGGCGGTCAGCACCATCGTTGACCCGCTCCCGCAAATCCTTGCCAGGTTTGAAGTGCGGCACGTACTTGCCTGACAACGCAACCGCCTCACCAGTCTTCGGGTTACGACCCTGGCGAGGCGGTCTGAAGTGCAGCGAAAAACTGCCAAAACCGCGGATTTCGATGCGCTCCCCCTGGGAGAGCGCATCGCTCATGATTTCGAGTATCTGCTTCAGCGCGAGCTCCACGTCCTTGGCCGGCAGGTGCTTCTGCTTCGCAGTAATGATCTCAATGAGTTCCGATTTCGTCACGAGCTTGCCAGTACTCATGCGGTCAGGACAGTCGTCGCATCAGTCGCGGTCCGAACCGATTTGTTCCTTGAGCAAATCGCCCAGGCTGGTGCCCGAGGAGCTGCCCGTCTCAGAGCGATAGCTCTGCACGGCCTCCTGTTCCTCGTGCATCTCCTTGGCTTTGATCGACAGCGAGATCGTGCGGGACTTGCGGTCCACGCCCGTGAACTTCGCTTCGATCTCTTCGCCCACCTTCAGAACGGTACGTGCATCCTCCACGCGGTCCCGACCCAGCTCCGAAGCACGCAGCTGGCCGTCGATCCCGTTGCCGAGGTCGATGACAGCGCCGCGAGCGTCCACTTCCTTGACGACACCCTTGACGATGGTGCCCTTGGGGTTCTCTGCGATGTAGGCCGAGAACGGGTCCTTGGCGAGCTGCTTGATACCGAGAGAGATGCGCTCGCGCTCTGGGTCGATGGACAACACCATCGCTTCGAGCTGCTGGCCCTTCTGGTAATTGCGCACGGCCTCTTCGCCCGGCTGATCCCAGGAGATGTCGGAGAGGTGTACCAGGCCGTCGATGTTGCCTGGGAGCCCGATGAAGATACCGAAGTCGGTGATGGACTTGATCTGTCCGGAGACCTTGTCGCCCCGGTTGTAGTTCTCTGCGAACTCCTTCCACGGGTTGGCCTTGCACTGCTTCAGGCCCAGCGAAATACGGCGGCGCTCCTCGTCCACGTCGAGAACCATGACCTCGACTTCCTGGCCGGTGTGCACAACCTTCGCGGGGTTGACGTTCTTGTTGGTCCAATCCATTTCTGAAACGTGGACCAGACCTTCGACGCCGTCCTCGATCTCCACAAACGCGCCGTAGTCGGCGATGTTGGTGACCTTGCCGAACACGCGGGTGTGCGGCGGGTAACGGCGGGAAATGTTTTCCCACGGATCGGCGCCCAATTGCTTGAGACCGAGGCTCACGCGTGAGCGCTCGCGATCAAACTTCAGGATGCGAACATCAATCTCGTCGCCAACCTTCACAACTTCCGACGGGTGCTTGACGCGCTTCCACGCCATGTCGGTGATGTGCAGCAGGCCGTCGATGCCGCCCAGGTCAACGAACGCACCGTAGTCGGTGAGGTTCTTGACGGAGCCACGAACAACAGCGCCTTCCTGCAGGTTGTCCATCAGTGCGCTGCGCTCCGCGGAGAACTCCTGCTCCACGACAGCACGCCGTGACACCACGACGTTATTGCGCTTCTGATCGAGTTTGATGACCTTGAATTCGAGCGGCTTGTTCTCGAGGTACGACGTATCGCGGACAGGACGGACATCGACCAGTGAGCCCGGCAGGAATGCGCGGACGTTGTCGATTTCTACCGTGAAACCGCCTTTGACGCGGCCCGTGATGACACCGACGACGATCTGAGAGTCGTTGAATGCAGTTTCCAGGCGCGTCCAGGTGCGTGCGCGCTTGGCCTTCTCGCGGGACAGACGGGTTTCACCGGTTCCGTCCTCGACGGAATCCAATGCAACTTCCACCTCATCACCGGGTTTGACCTCCACCTCACCGCGTTCATTCTTGAACTGCTCGAGGGGAATGACTGCTTCAGACTTGAGACCGACGTTGACGATGACGACGTCATCGGTGACGTCCACGATGAGCCCGGTCAGGATCATTCCCGGGCGGATACGCTGGTTAGCGAGACTCGACTCGAATAATTCGGCGAAACTTTCTGTCATACCTTCACTCGCACGGATACTGTGCCGTGCATTTACTGGAGCCTCATCCGTTGCGGCCCAGGCTAGTTAAAAAAGGTGCGCGCATCCTGCGCGTACCATCTCGAAATCCACTGCCCTTCACGTCCAGAGAGCACGCGCGCGCCCCAATGCAATGACGCGATCGATGACCTGCTCAATCGTAAGGCTCGTCGAATCGATCACTTCGGCATCGGGCGCGGGCTTCAGGGGGGCGACCGCACGGGTGGAGTCCCGCAGGTCGCGCTCGGTGATCTCGCGCGAAAGGGCGGGAAGGCTAACATCGGACCCCTTGTCTTTCAACTGCTTATAGCGCCGCTGGGCGCGCTCTTCAGGGCTGGCAGTGAGGAATATCTTGAGGTCGGCCTCGGGAAACACAACGGTGCCCATATCCCGGCCGTCGGCCACGAGTCCAGGGGCCTTGGCAAAGGCACGCTGACGGTCCAGTAATGCGTCGCGGACAGGGGGCCAGGCGGCGACCCGGGAAGCTCCCTGCCCGGCCTCTTCTGACCTGATCTGCCGGGTAACCTCTTCTCCGGACAGGATCACGAGCTCGCCACCGTCTGGGGCGACGTCAAACCGGACGTCCATAGAACCGGCAATCCGGGAATGGGCCTCGATGTCGTCGGATTTAACGCCATGCTTGAGCCCGGCAAGGGCCACCAAGCGATACAGCGCGCCGCTGTCCAGCAGGTGCCATCCCACCCGAACGGCGACGGCGCGGCTAATGGTTCCCTTTCCAGACCCGCTGGGGCCGTCGATGGTAACGATGGGTGAGCGTGGCATCAGTCGCGAGAGCGTGGGTCACACGGTCTGTATGTGCAAGCCCACCGAGCGAGAAAGCTCAACAAACCCTGGAAACGAGGTCGCGACATTGGCCACGTCCTGGATTTCGATCTCGCCCTTTGCCCGCAGGCTGGCCACGGCAAAGGACATGGCTATACGGTGGTCACCACGGCTATCGACCGTGCCGCCCCCGAAGCCGTTTCCGCCCCTGATCCACAGACCGTCCGGATGCAGCTTGTTCTCTACCCCGAGGACAGTGAGGCCGTCAGCCATGGCGGCCAGACGGTCTGTTTCTTTTACGCGCAATTCCTCGGCACCCCGGACGAGGGTCTCGCCCTCGGCGCAGGCCGCCGCTACAAAAAACACCGGGAACTCGTCAATCGACAACGGGACGAGGTCTTCCGAGACCGTGATGCCTTTCAGGCGGCTTTTCCGGATTTCGATGTCGGCAATGGGCTCTGCGGCGTCCCCATGGTTTTTGACCTTGATGTCGGCGCCCATTTGAAGCAACAGCTGCAGCAAACCCGTCCGCGTCGGGTTCACACCCACATTGCGCAGTATTAACGGCTTTTCCGAGGCGGCGAGACAGCCGGCCACCATGAAGAAGGCAGCTGACGAAAAATCCGCGGGGACTTGGATATTCGTGCCTTTGAGCTTCTGCCCACCTTCGATTGTCACCGTCGGGCCGTCTGTGGTGATTTTGACGCCAAACGCGCGAAGCATTCTCTCGGTGTGATCGCGCGTAGGAGCCGGTTCGGTGACGCGCGTTACGCCTTTGGCCTGGAGGCCGGCCAGGATCACGGCCGATTTCACCTGGGCGCTGGCCACGGGCAGTTTGTAGTCGATGCCTGTTAATGGGGTGCCCCGGATTTCCACTGGCGGACGGCCATTCTGCGTCGTGATGTTGGCACCCATCAGCCGCAGCGGCACGGCCGCGCGTTCCATGGGTCGGCTCATCAACGACTCGTCACCAACCAAGGTCGAGTTGAAACTCTGCGGAGCGAGCAACCCCATGGAAAGACGCATGGCGGTGCCGGCATTCCCCATATCCAAGGGCTTGGCGGCAGCCTTCAGTCCGTGAAGCCCAACACCGTGCACAATCACGTGTTGTTCTTCCGGGCGCTCGATGCGAACACCCATCGCCTGCAGGGCCCGCAGGGTCGACAGACAATCCTCGCCCGCGAGGAATCCCGTGATGTCAGTTACACCGTCGGCGATTCCACCCAACATCAGGGAGCGATGCGAGATGGATTTGTCACCGGGGACTGTCAATTCGCCCTGGGCAACACCGCCCGGGCCGGCCAGATATTTCGGCATAGTTACTGCACCGCGCGCGGATAGGAGCCGAGGATGCGGAACAGCGAGGCGCGCTTCTTCAGCTCTGCCAGCGCCTTCGCGACGGGCTTGTCGTCCGCATGCCCTTCAATGTCGATGAAAAAAACGTAATCCCATTTCTTCTTGTGGGAAGGCCGTGACTCGATGCGCGTCATGGAGACCCCATGGTCCGCCAGTGGCTGCAAAAGCCGTTGCAACGCGCCAGGCGCATCTGTGTGCCCGATCGAAACCAACAGCGTGGTGCGATCGACGCCGCTCGGCGTAAAGAGCTTCCGCCCGAGCACGAAGAAGCGCGTGGTGTTGTCGGGCCGATCTTCGATCTCAGCCGCGAGAATCTTCAAACCATACACTTCGGCCGCGGTTTCGCCGGCGATCGCCGCGGTACCCTGCTCGTCCCGCGCGCGTCGCGCGCCTTCTGCATTGCTGGAAACCGGCACACGCTCGACATCCGGCAGATGCTCGTCCAACCAACCGCGGCATTGTGCCAACGCCTGCGGGTGTGAGCAGATGCGTACGATCTTTTCCAACGAGCTCATCTGTCCCATGACGGAATGATGAATACGCAATTCGACTTCGCCACAGATGGTCAGTGGCGAGGCAATAAATCGATCGAGCGTGTGGTTCACCGTGCCTTCGGTGGAATTCTCGATCGGAACGACGCCGAAGTCCGCGCTGGCGGCCTCGACCTCGTGAAACACTTCGTCAATGGAGCCGAGCGGCAGGCCACGTACTGAATGACCGAAGTGGGTCAGCACGGCTGCCTGGGTGAACGTGCCTTCCGGTCCCAGGAAGGCGACCTTGAGAGGCTCCTGCTGCGCGAGGCAGGCGGACATGATCTCGCGGAACAGCCGCAGGACTTCCTCGTCACGCAAGGGTCCCTTGTTGCGCTCTTTCGCCATGCGCAGCACCTGGGCTTCGCGCTCGGGCCGATAAAAGTCGACGGTCTTGCCTTCCTGGGTCTTCGAGATCCCCACCTGCTGGGCGAGCCGCGCCCGATCATTGATCAGGGCATGGATCTTTTCATCGATGGCGTCGATCTGGCTGCGGACCTTGCCCAGATCGAGTTTTGCGGTGCCACCCGCACCGCGTTGACGTTTATCGCCATCGCGTGCCATCAGACGATTCGGGCGGACAATACGCCGCTGATGCCCCGGATCTGCTTCAGGACGCCTTCGCTCACCGCCGTATCGGTATCGATCAGCGTGTAGGCGTACTCACCACGCGACTTGTTCAGCAGGTCTGCAATGTTGATGCGGGCGCTGGCAAGGCTCGTCGAGATCTGGCCGACCATGTTGGGCACGTTGCTGTTGGCGATGACGAGGCGCGGAGCATTGGGCGCGCGCGGCATCACGGCTTCCGGGTAATTGACGCTGTTGCGGATATTGCCGTTTTCCAGGAAGTCGCGCACCTGTTCCGCCACCATGACGGCACAATTCTCCTCTGCCTCGCCGGTGGAGGCGCCCAGATGCGGCAGGGTCACGACCTTCGGATGATCCTTCAGCGCGTTTTTCGGGAAGTCGCAGATATACGAATGCAGCCTGCCCGAGTCCAATGCGGCAATCACCGCCTCGTCATCCACAATTGGCGCGCGCGCAAAATTCAGAACGATGCCGCTCTTCTTCATCAGCTTGAGGCGGGCTTCATTCACCAGCTTCTTCGTATGATCGTTCAGCGGGACGTGCACCGTGATCGCGTCCGCACGCGCGAACAGATCATCCAGAGACAGTGCCTGCTCGACGCTCGAGGAAAGCTGCCAGGCGCGCTGAACCGTGATCTGAGGGTCGTAGCCCAGTACCTTCATCCCGAGTGACAGCGCCGAGTTGGCAACTTCCACGCCTACGGCACCCAGACCCACGACGCCCAGCGTCCGACCGGGAAGCTCGAAGCCCACGAACTTGTTTTTGCCCTTCTCCACCGCCTCATCAATGGTCCGGTCATCGCCGGTCTGCGAACGGGCAAACGACCACGCGGGACAGATGTTTCGCGCCGCGAGGAACAGGCCCGCGAGCACCAACTCCTTCACTGCATTGGCATTGGCGCCAGGAGAGTTGAATACAGGAATGCCCCGCTTGCTGAGCTCTGCAACCGGAATGTTGTTCACGCCCGCGCCAGCGCGGCCGACCGCGAGCACCGTGTCCGGTATCGCGATGGCATGCATATCCGCGGAGCGTACGAGAATGGCATCCGGCTTTTCGACGTCGGGAGCGATCTCATAACGATCCCGCGGCAACCGTTCCAGTCCACGGGCACTGATGTTGTTCAGAGTCAGAATTCGGTAACGCATACGCTGGCCCTCATCCGTGACGGCGTTGGAATTCCTTCATGAATCCAATGAGCGCCTGAACACCTTCGAGCGGCATCGCGTTATAGATGCTGGCGCGCATGCCCCCCACGGAGCGATGGCCCTCGAGGTTGGTCAGGCCGGCGGCATTGGCTTCGGTGAGGAAGGTTTTATCCAGTTCCGGTTTCGCCAGTGTGAAAGGCACGTTCATCCAGGAGCGCGCATCCTTTGACACGGGGTTGCGATAAAAGCCGGAAGTATCGATGTATCCATAGAGCGCCTCGGCCTTGGCGCGGTTTCGCTCGCCAATTGCCGTCAAACCACCTCGAGCCTTCAGCCACTTGAACACCAGGCCCGCAAAATACAAGCCGAAGGTCGGCGGGGTATTCAGCATGGAGCCTTCATCGGCCATGACCTTGTAATCCCACACGGCGGGCGTGCCGGGTCGCGCCTTACCGATCAGGTCATCACGTACGATTACCACGACCAGTCCCGAAGGACCGATGTTTTTTTGCGCGCCCGCGTAGATCAGGGCGAACTTCGATACATCGATCGGCCGTGACAGGATGGTCGAGGACATGTCCGCCACCAGCGGCACGCCGTTGGTTTCGGGCACGTAGGGGAATTCGACACCGCCGATGGTTTCGTTCGGTGTGTAGTGAACGTACGCGGCGCCTGTCGTGAGTCGCAACGCTTTTTGGCCAGGTGCGGTACTGTAGTTCGAGGCCGCTTCGTCGGCTGCAACGTTGACCTTTGTCAGACGCTTGGCTTCGCTGATGGCCTTCTTCGACCACGCGCCGGTGTTGATGTAATCAACTGTGGACTCAGGCGTCGTCAGGTTGAGCGGAATGGCCGAGAACTGGCCCGTCGCGCCACCCTGCAGAAAGAGAACCCTGTAGTTGGACGGGACATTCAGCAGTTCGCGCAACAGTGCTTCTGCTTCCTGCGCGACAGCAATGAACTCCTTGCTGCGATGACTGACTTCCATGACCGACATGCCCAAGCCACGCCAGTCAACCAGTTCGTCACGGACCTGATTCAGAACATCGAGCGGCAGGGTCGCCGGCCCCGCCGCGAAATTGAACACTCGCATAGCTGTGCTGGATCGTTATGACTAAGGAGCCCGCGATACTACCAACGGAGTGTCGCGGGCGTCATAACTATTGGTGCGGTCGGCTAGACGCTTTAGTTCTCGCTGTCGGGTGCAGCTTCCGGGGCCGCATCGCCAGCGGATGCGTCACCGGCAGGCGAGTCACTCGCGGGCGAGTCCCCAGTGGGGGAATCACCTGTGGGGGAATCACCGCCATCGGCAATGACCGTTTCGCCCTCGAGGTGCTCGATCCGCTCGATGCCGGCGAGACGCTCGCCTTCGGCGAGCCTGATCAGGCGCACACCCTGCGTGTTACGTCCGAGAACGGAAATCTCGTCCACGGGCGTCCGCACCAGCGTGCCTGTCGAGCTGATCAGCATGATCTCCTGACCAGCCACGACCTGTAGCGCTGCCACGGTCGTGCCGTTACGGTCGGAAGTCTGCAACGCGATGACGCCTTGCCCGCCGCGCCCGTGAGAGGGGAACTCCTCCAACGGTGTCAGTTTGCCGTAGCCCGCGGCGGAGGCCGTCAACACGTTGCCCTCGCCCACTACGATCAACGCGATCAGTTCCTGAGCTTCGCCGAGTTTGATACCGCGAACACCGGCAGCCTCGCGGCCCATCGGACGCACTTCCTCTTCGTGGAAGCGGATGGCCTTGCCGCCGCTCGACACCAGGATGATCTCCTTCGACGAGTCGGTCAGTGCCACTCCAACCAGGCGGTCGTTGTCGCGCAGATCGACACCGATGATGCCGCTGGCGCGCGGGCGCGAGAAAGCCGTCAGGGGTGTTTTCTTCACTGTGCCCTGGCTCGTCGCCATGAACACGAAGTGATTCTCATCGTACTGTTTGATTGGCAGCAGGGCGTTGATCTTTTCGCCCTCGCCCAATGGCAACAGATTGATCATGGGGCGGCCGCGGGAGCCGCGCCCGGCGAGCGGGACTTCGTAGACCTTGAGCCAGTAGACCTTGCCCTTGTTAGAGAAACACAACACGGTGTCGTGTGTGTTGGCAACGAACAGCTTCTCGACGAAGTCCTCGTCCTTGACGGCGGTGGCTGACTTGCCGCGACCGCCGCGCCGCTGAGTCTGGTACTCGGTGAGCGGCTGGGATTTCGCATATCCCGTGTGGGACAGCGTGACGACGACATCCTGTGGCTCGATGAGGTCTTCGGTCGTGAGATTCAGGTGATCGCGGTTGATCTCGGTGCGGCGCGCATCGCCGTAGGCCTCGCGGATCTGGATCAGTTCATCGCGCACGACCTGGGTGAGGCGCTCCGGGCGCGCGAGGATGTCGGCGAGGTCCCTGATGCGCTCGAGCAGTTCCTTGTACTCGTCGATGATCTTGTCCTGCTCCAGCCCGGTGAGCCGATGCAGACGCATGTCGAGGATGGCTTGCGCCTGATCCTCGGACAGGTGATAGCCACTGCCATTCAGGCCAAAATCGGCTCCGAGGCCGTTGGGCCGCGTGGAAATCGCACCCGCGCGCTCCAGGAGCTGCGGAACGATGCCCGCGGGCCAGGGCCGTGCGAGCAGGCCCACACGCGCCTCAGCGGGAGACGGCGCGGCTTTGATCAACGCGATAATGTCGTCGATATTCGCCAGCGCAACGGCGAGGCCCTCGAGGATATGAGCCCGCTCTCTGGCTTTGGCGAGATCGAAAATCGTGCGGCGGGTGACGACTTCGCGCCGATGCCGGATAAAGGCTTCCAGCATCTCCTTCAGCGACATCAACTTCGGCTGCCCATCCTGCAGCGCAACCATGTTGATGCCAAACACCGTTTCCATCGGCGTCTGCGCGTAGAGGTTGTTGAGAACGATCTCGGTGACCTCACCGCGCTTCAGCTCGATGACGATGCGCATGCCGTCCTTGTCGGACTCGTCGCGCAGGCCATCGGAGGCGATACCGTCGAGCAGCTTCTCGCGCACGAGTTGCGCGATGCGCTCGATGAGGCGCGCCTTGTTCACCTGGAACGGCAGCTCGGTCACGATGATGGCCTGGCGATCGCCTTTGCCAACGTCCTCAATCTCTACTTTCGCGCGGACCGACAGGCGGCCTCGCCCCGTCCGATACGCGGTCGCGATTTCCTGCGCGCCGTTGATGATTCCTCCCGTCGGGAAATCAGGTCCGGGCACGTGCTGCATCAGTGCAGCGAGGTTCAGCGACGGATCATCCAGGAGCGCGAGGCACGCGTTGATGATCTCGGTCAGGTTGTGCGGCGGGATGTTGGTGGCCATGCCCACCGCGATACCCGTTTGTCCGTTGACCAGCAGGTTGGGTATCCGGGCCGGAAGTACCGTTGGCTCAGTCTCGGACTCGTCGTAGTTGGGCGCGAAATCGACCGTTTCCTTGTCAATGTCCGCGAGCAACTCGCCGGCAATGCGCGACATGCGTACTTCGGTGTAACGCATGGCCGCCGGCGCATCGCCGTCGACCGAGCCGAAATTGCCTTGTCCATCCACCAGCAGGTAGCGCATCGAAAACGGCTGCGCCATGCGGACGATGGTGTCGTAGACAGCCGTGTCGCCGTGCGGGTGGTATTTACCGATCACGTCGCCGACGACGCGGGCGGATTTCTTGTAGGGCTTATTGAAATCATTGCCGAGCTCGCGCATCGCGTGCAAAACGCGGCGATGAACGGGCTTCAGGCCATCGCGTACATCGGGCAGAGCGCGCCCGACGATAACGCTCATGGCATAGTCCAGATAGGACTGCCGCATCTCGTCTTCGAGAGTGACAGTCAGAATTTCGCGTGCAATTTCGGCCATCAAAAACCGGGCCCGTAAAGGCTTTGTGAAAACGCCAATCTTAACACATGAGCCCGTTCGAGACCCCTGCTGACCATCTGAAATAGCTATACTGCGCACTGTCATTTTTCAGCGCTTTCGCGCACATGCCGCCCGAACCCGTAGATCTCCTGATTGAGGCCCGCTGGGTGCTCCCGATGGCACCTGTCAACACCGTGCTGACCGGTCACGCGGTTGCCATTTCTTCAGGAAAGATCGTGGGTCTGGGGCCGCTGACCGAGATGAACGAACGCTTTGAGGCCCGCGACCGCGTCGTTCGTCGGGACCATGCGTTGTTGCCAGGTTTTGTCAATGCGCACACGAGCGCGGCGATGACGTTGCTTCGCGGACTGCCCGTTCGCGGATCCCGTTCTCGATGGGAGCGCGAGATAATC
>Ga0068859_100007898_pt1 | contig 10796 bp, 9 predicted proteins | sample KBSSwiS22_FD_66585 | JGI IMG/M metagenome (GOLD analysis project Ga0068859, IMG submission 66585) | Switchgrass rhizosphere microbial communities from Kellogg Biological Station, Michigan, USA - KBS Switchgrass S2-2 | ecosystem: Host-associated > Plants > Roots > Rhizosphere > Soil ... | reverse complement strand
ATGGTGAAGGTGTGCACGGCGTCCGGAACGGCCTCGCTGGCCAGCGCCGCCACCGCGCTCGAGTCGATGCCGCCCGACAAGAAGACGCCGAGGGGAACGTCGGCAACGAGCTGCATCCTGACGGCGTTCACGAGCTCGTCGCGGAGCTCCGACACCGTCGTCGGGCGGCTGGCCGACGTAGGCATGCGCCAGTACTGGCGCAGGCTGCGGCTGTCCCCCACCCGTCCGGGGGCGTCGGCCCGGATGGTCAGGATGCTGGCCGCGGGCAGGAGCCGGATGCCGTCCACGATGGTGTTCGGCCCCACCACGAAGCCTTGCCAGAGGTACGAGGCGACCGCGGCCGGGTCGAGGTGGCGCGCCACCGCCCCGCTGGCCAGGAGGGCCCGCACCTCGGAGGCGAACAACACGACCTCCTCGCCGGTGTCGTCGTCGCGGTAGACCGCCCAGTACAGCGGCTTGATCCCCATGGGGTCCCGCACCAGGTGGACGGCGCGAGCGCGTGGGTCCCACAGGGCCAGGGCGAAGATGCCGCGGAACCGTTCCACGGCCTCGATGCCCCAGCGCTTGTGCGCCTTGAGCACCACCTCGGTGTCGCACGACGACCGGAACGTCTCCCCCAGCGCCTCCAGGTCGCGGCGGATGGCCGGGAAGTTGTAGACCTCACCGTTGAAGGTCACCGCGCACCCGGACTCCGGGTCGACCATGGGTTGCGCGCCCGCCGGGCTCAGATCCAGGATCGCGAGCCGCCGGTGGCCGAAGACGACTTCCTGGGCGCTCGATTGCCAGAGCCCGTAGCCGTCGGGCCCGCGATGGCGCTGGGCCTCGCTGATCCTCTCGACGACGGCGCCGATCCTTTCACTGCGCGGCCGAGACGAGTCCCGCTCCTCCGGGATGCTGCGGATCGCGCCGGCAATGCCGCACATGGCTCGCTCCCCTATCCCGCCGCAGGTACCGTCGCCCGGCGCAGGGCACTCCTCCCGCCGCTCTCCGGTAACGGCTCGGCCCAGGCCGCCGCCTTTCCCGCCACCGCGAGGGCGACGCCGAGGATGAGCGCCCCCGTGAGGGACTGGAAGCCGATGTCCCCGTAGCACTGGGCGGCGTAGGCGGGCAGGATGCCGAGGGCCGCCATGGCCCCCGCCCGTACGGTGGGCCGCGTCTGTCCCCGGTAGCCGCGCGCGGCGAGGAAGGCCGCCACGGGCACTACCAGCCAGATGCCGGTGATCCCGACCAGGCCGCCGAACACCGCCGTGGCCAGGAGCGAGTTGTGCGGGAGGTAGGCGTACTGCCACCATTCCGCCCCGAAGTTGGCGTAGACGCTCGTCACCTTCTGGTACGGCACCCCCCAGCCGGTTCCGAGGAGCGGGTTGCCGGCCGTCCACATCGTGTAGAGGAGGTTCCGGACCTCCTCCTGGCGCGCCAGGGTCGAGTTGTCCCCGTTGCCGCTGGTGGACGCGAGGGCATGAACCGGCTCGAAGACCGCCTCCTCGCGGCCCCAGCCCACCACGACGTAGATGAGCAGGACGGGCGAGGCGAGGAGAAGGAACCGCCTCATCTTGCGGCGCACCCTCCCGCGCGGAAGGAGGAACATGATCGCCAGGACCAGGAGCAGCTCGATCCAGGCCAGGCGCCGATCGTTCAGGACGATGGCGTACAGCAGGCCTGCCGACACCACGACGGTGGCCAGCCAGGCCGCCGCGGTCCCCCGCGCCAGGGCCCAGCTCGCGCTGACCAGCACGCCCGCGACGAAGAGCAGCGAGTCGTCATGGGTCGTCATGTACGGCGGAGGCGGGACGATCTTCCCGCGCACCACCTCCCAGTAGAAGTAGATGCACAGGCCCCCGCGCACCAGCGCGGCCGTCAGGACCGTGAGGCCGAGGGCCTTCACGTCGCGCGGGCGGCGGATGACGGAGAGCAGCAGCAGGCCGACGAGCAGGCCGACCAGGAACCTCCACAGCTGGTAATACGCGTTGTAGGGGCTGCCACCGCGCATCCATCCCCACAGGAACGTGAGGGCGACGCTGGCGACGCTGATCACGATGGCCCCATCCATGGGCCACGCCCGCTTGCGGAAGGCGCCGGGCCAGAACAGGCACAGCGGCGTCAGCGCCACGACGATCAGCTGCCACGGGAAGAGGTTGACGCCGGGCACCGACACGAACAGGGGCCCGAGGATCTGGAACGGGCTCCGCCAGTGGCCGCAATACAGGATCTGATCGGTGGCCAGCGGCCACTCCGCGGTCCAGGCCACGAAGAGCAGCGCGCACAGAGCCCGGCAGAGCACTCGCTCACCCCGCCATGGCCGGGCTCATCCCGATCCCCAGCCGACCCATCGGGTCCTGAGGTAGTAGAGCATCAGCCAGTAGAGAGCGTCGTACGTGAGGACGGAGGCCAGGAGCAGCCCCAGGCCGCGCGATCCGCGGCCGGTCCTCGAGGCCCGAATGCCCACGAGGACGGGCACGATCACGATCGATATCAGGAGGAGCTTGAACACGTGGACCCACTCCACGTTGAGCAAATGACGTACCGGCTCCGCGGCGTGGCGGCAACGGTTGGAGCGCACCATCGATGCCGATTAGTGGCATCGCGGTTCCGCTCGGGCCCCGCTGCCGCCCCAGGACGTCCGAGCCTTGGCACTCGGCCCGACGCTCCTCGCCGCGCGCGGCAGCGGGAGGTCCCGGAGAAGCGGCCGAGAAGCTCGGACGTCCTCGAAAGGCAGCGGCCGGCGGCTGCGCGGGGGGCGACCGGGCTGGCGCCCCCCGCGCCGCGCTCACGGACGTACCCGGCGACGCTTCGCGCTTCGGGCCGCTTCCCCCGTCCTGCGGGCCTCCGCGAGCATTCCCCCGCGCACCGCCTCCTTGACCAGGAGGGCGTCGGCGTGAAGGAGCCCCCGCGGCTCCCGGCCGGACGTGAGCAGGACTACCTTGGTCTCCGCGCGGTCGGCCTTGATCCGCCGGGCGGCTTCGGCGCCGTCGATGGTGGGCATGGCGACGTCCATGAGGACGACGTCCGGACGCAGGCGCCGGGCCATCAGCACGACCTCGTTTTCATCGCCCGCATCCCCCACCACCACGACCCCGCGTCCCAGGCTGCGCCTCACCAGCTCCCGGAAATCGACGTCGCCACCGGCGATCAGGAGGCTCAGCTGCGCGCGCTCTCGCGACGGCGCCGCTCCCGTGTTGAGATCCGAGGCCGATCTCGCCATCACGTTCCCGCGGACGAAGGAGCAAGACCTGTACCGAAGCCGCCGTTCCGTCTAACGACCACAGCCCCGCGGACATGCGGCGCGGAGGGCTCCGGGTGCCGCGCGCGGCGCAGGAACGCCGCTGCCGCTTCGTGGCATCGGAACGCCGTCGCGTGATCGGCCTCACCGCGGGGGCGCGGTTCATGCAGATAGGGTGGGAGCGTGAAGAACGACGCCGGCCGCGCGCGGCGGTTCGCCCTCCACCTGCCCCTGCGCTACCGCTTGCTTCGAGCGGCCGAATGGCGCGAGGGCCGGATGGAGAACATCAGCCGCAGTGGCGTGCTCTTCTGGACCGATCAACTCCTCGACGTGGACACCCAGGTCGAGATGAGCTTCATGCTGCCCCTGGTCGACACTGGCTCGTGGATCGTCTGTCGGGGCCGCATCGTCCGCACCGTTCCGCCGCACGAGCAGCAGGTGCCTTCGGCTCTGGGCGCCGCCTTCACGTCCTACCGCTTCGTGCGCGGCAGGAACGCGGCCGCCTGAAGCCCCGACGCTCGCGCACAGAGAGAGTTGAAGCCGTCCCGTTGCCAGGCGTCCCGAAACGGGGTATTAGTATTCAATCCCTCCGATGTGAAGCGCCCATGGCGACCGCCAGGGCGCGCCCCGGATTCCGGGGTTGGTATCAGTGTCCACTTGCTGTCCGTGACCGATGGCGCACCCTGAGCCGATCCGCATCCTCATCGCCGACGACCACTCCCTGTTCCGCAAGGGGCTCAAGAGCCTGCTGAGCGCCGAGCCGGGCTTCGTGGTGATCGGTGAGGCCGAGAACGGCGACGAAGCGGTCCGCCTGGCGCGCGCGCTGCGGCCGGACCTCCTGCTCCTGGACCTGGCCATGCCCGGCGCCTCCGGCCTCGACGCCCTGGGCGAGCTGGCCACGGCGCCCATCTCCGTGAAGACCATCGTGCTGACCGCCGCCATCGAGAGGGCCGAGATCGTCAAGGCCCTGCAGCTGGGGGCGGCCGGCGTGGTGCTCAAGAGCTCGGCCCCGGAGCTGCTGTTCAAGAGCGTCCGTGGCGTCATGACCGGACAGCACTGGATCGGCCGCGAGGCCGTCGCCGACCTGGTGCAGGCCCTGCGCAGCTACTCCGAGGCCCCCCCGCCGTCCCGATCGCGCTTCGGCCTCACCCCCCGCGAGCTCGAGATCACGTCCGCCGTGGTTTCGGGGTTCTCCAACAAGGAGATCGCCCAGAAGTTCGTGCTGAGCCAGGATACGGTCAAGCACCACCTGACCAACATCTTCGACAAGGTGGGCGCCTCCAACCGGCTCGAGCTGGCGCTCTTCGCCGTCCATCACGGGCTGCTCGCGGAGCCCGATTCGACCGGCAACTGAATGGATAAGGCTCGAACATATTGAGCGCTCGGGTGGTGCCCCTGTGCCCGAGGGTGCCACGCCTGCTCCCCTTTCGGGCCATACCGCTCCGCGTCGCGCCGTACGACATTCCTTCCCCAGAAGCAGTCAAGCATCGCTGCCGGCCGGGGAGGTCGGAGGAGCGGAATGGCAACAAGAACCATCCTGGTGGTGGACGACGATGAGGATGCGCGCGCCTACCTCGCGATGCTCCTGTCGTCCATGGGCTACGAAGTCCAGACCGCGGAATCCGGGGAGCAGGCCCTCTCCCATCTGGCCGTCCCCGACGCGCCGGCCGTAGTCCTCCTCGACCTCCTGATGCCCGGGATGAGCGGGCTCGACGTCCTCGACCACATCCAGCGCACCCGGCCCGCCCTGCCGGTCATCGTGCAGTCCACCGTGGCCGAGATCAAGACCGTGGTGGACGCGGTCCGCAGGGGGGCCTCCGACTACCTGACCAAGCCGTTCCAGGAGCAGGAGCTGGAGCTGGCGCTCGGGAACGTGCTCGAGAAGAAGGAGCTCAAGGAGGAGGTCAGCCTCCTCCGGCGCCGCCTGGACGAGAACGAGGGCGAGTTCGTGTCCTCGCACCCGCGCCTGCTCCGCATCAAGGAGATCGCGCGCCAGGTGGCGCCCACCGACGCGCCGGTCCTGGTGCTGGGGGAATCCGGGGTCGGGAAAGAGGTCGTGGCCCGCCTCATCCACGCCTGCTCGCGCCGCCAGGGGCAGCCGTTCGTCAAGATCAACTGCGCCGCGCTCCCGCAGGACCTCCTCGAGTCGGAGCTGTTCGGCTACGAGCGCGGCGCGTTCTCGGGCGCCCTGCGCGAGAAGCCCGGCATGTTCGAGGTGGCCAAGCGGGGCACGATCCTCCTGGACGAGATCGGCGAGATGAGCTGCCATCTGCAGGCGAAGCTGCTGCACGTCCTGCAGGACGGCCAGTACACACGGCTGGGCGGCCGCCACCCCATGAAGGCCGAGGCGCGGGTGGTCGCGTCGACCAACATCCGGCTCGAGGAGGCGGTGGGGGCGGGCCGGTTCCGGGCCGACCTCTACTTCCGCCTGAACGTGGTGCGCATCGACATCCCGCCGCTCCGCGAGCGGCGGGAGGACATCCCGCTGCTGTGCGCCCACTTCATGCGCAGCTATGCGGCCCGGTACGACAGCCGCGTCCGGCAGCTTCCGCGGGAGCTGCAGGAGGCGTTCGTCCGCCACGACTGGCCGGGCAACGTCCGCGAGCTCGAGAACGCGGTCCGGCGCTTCACGATCCTGCCCGACGTGGAGATGGCGCTGGCCGACCTCGAGCGGAGCGGCAACTGGGCCCAGGCCGCCGCCCCGGCGGCGATCCCGGTCGAGGAGGCCGTCCCCGCGCGCGAGGAAGCCGCCCTTCGCCCTCCGGACAGCCTCTCGCTCCGGCAGGTGGCGAGCCGGGCGGCCGAGGATGCCGAGCGCAAGCTGGTGCGGCGCGTCCTCGCCGAGACGAAGTGGCACCGCAAGGAGGCGGCCGTCCGGCTCAAGGTCTCCTACAAGGCGCTGCTGAACAAGCTGAAGCGCTGGGAGGCCGAGGAAGGCGCGGCCGCGGACCTTCTGGTCGAGGAGGCGCCCGTCGCCACCCTCCCGATGGCCAGCACGGGGAGCCAGGACCGTGGTCACTGATCTCGAGGCCGGGCGGCAGGCCCTCGAGCCTCGTGCGGGCAAAATGGTTGGTAATGAGCCCCTTCGGCGGCCGAGAGGCGACGTGCGGCAGCGGCGCCTGAAGCGGATACTGCTGGTGGACGACGACCCGGACATCCGGGATGTCGCGACGCTGGCCCTCCGCACCATCGGCGGCTACACGGTCGAGCCCTGTGGCTCCGCGCGCGAGGCCGTCGACCGGTGCCGCTCCTTCCGTCCCGACCTTCTCCTGATGGACGTGTGGATGCCCGGGACCGACGGCCTGGCGGCGCTCACGGCGCTGCGCAGGATCGAGGCCACGTCCGAGACACCGGTCGTCTTCATGACCGGCATACAGATCGACGAGATCGAGCGCCGGCACGAGCTGGGCTGCCTCGGCGTCATCGCCAAGCCCTTCGACCCCACGGGACTCCCGGCGCGGCTCGAGGAGCTGTGGGGCCGCCACCACAGACGCGGCGCAGAGATCCACCACGAGGAATTCGAGGAGCTGCGCCGGGTCTACGTGGGCAAGCTGCCGGAGACGATCGCGTCCATGCGCGCGGCGGCGGCCGTCCTCGCCGCGGAGGGCTGGGACCGGGCGGCGTTGGAGTCCCTCCACCTGGTGGCCCACCGGATGGCCGGCGCCTCCGGCCTCTACCGGCTCCCGGCCCTGAGCCGCTCGGCCGGAGCCCTCGAGGACATCGTGAAGCGCCTGTTGAGCGGGCCGACCTGGCCGCCCCCGAGCTCGTCGGCGGAGCTGCAGACCCTGGTCAAGGCCGTGGTCCGTACCGCGCGCAGCGAGACCCGACCCGCCCGACCGTCCGCGCGGCCGCCGAGGCGCTAGGGCAGCGTCATGGGCGCCCCCGCATCGTATCGGGCGCGGGCCGGGAGCGTATGGAGCTTGACGGTTCCGGTGGCATCCACCCAGGGCCAGGGATTGTCCCCGAAGAAGGCAGGCTTGGCCGAGAGGTAGAACGAGTTTGGCAGCGCTTGCTCGAACCCGCCCGCCCACTGCACCGCGTTCGTCGCGTAGTCAAAGTTGGCGTGCCGGTGCGTGGTGCTGACCACACGGGCGTCGGGAGGCGCCTTCCAATCCTGGGGCGTGTATCCCAGCCTCCACAGCCCGATGGGATCGTTCTCCCAGGGATACAGGTCCTCATAGGCGAACCCACTGTAGGGGGCGGGTTGCTGATCCGGTGTGCCCAGGACGTTGCCGACGAAGCTGTACCAGTAGTGCCCGTACATCAGCCCGATGGCACGCCGGCTGTTGATGTCGGCGTAGGAGCGCCGCTTCCCGGTGGCGTGGTTGCGGAAGAAGGTGTTGTAGACCGCCCCGCCCCAGGTGTCGTCGCCGTCGATGTTGAAGGCCTGGTTGCCCTCGAACAGCTCGAAGTGCGGGCAGGTCAGGTGGGACGCGTTCAACCCCGTCTCCATCCAGCCCAGGTCGTTCCCGATGTGGCCGTTGTCGAAATAGTTGTAGGCGATCACGTTGCCGCCGCCGGAGGCGCGCATCACCATGACCTTGTTGCCGTTCATGAAGATGTTGTTCTCCACCAGGCTGTCCGCGGTGTAGGTGGCGAGGGAGAGCATGTAGCCGGCGCCTCCCGGATACGGGTTCGGCGTGTCGTGGGCGTAGCTGTCGCGGAGCACGCAACGCAGGCAGCTGTCGAGCGCGAAGCTGTCGCCCATCGACCAGTCCGACTCGACGCCCTTCACCCAGGAGTTCAGGGCGAAGCGCAGGGTGACGTTGTCGTCCTGGCCGCCGCGGACGTAGAGGTCCTCCACCCCCGCGTACTTCGCGCCGTACGGGATCGTGTACCGGGTGATCTGCGCCCGGTGCGCGGTGTCGAAGGCGATGTGCAGGGGCGTCGTGAAGGAGACGGCGTTCCCGCTGATGGAGGCGATCTCGAGCATCTGGCCGACAGGCCGGTCGTAACGGGTGAACCAGCCCCGGCCCGGTCCGCCGGGCGCGACGGCCGCGTTCGTGCCCCAGTAGACGTAGGAATCGTCGGTGGTCTCGTCCACCACCACCAGCTGGCCGACGCTGAAGCCCGCGGTGCTCTTCACCTGCACCGACGTCGCCCCCTTCGGCGCGTCGGCCGTCAGGTCTACGGATCCGGCCTCCTGGAGCCACCGCTCTCCGATCAGGATGAGGGGATTCGCCGTGGTGGTCGTCTTGGTGAGGCGAGTCTGGGAGGCCCCCGCCCCGCGCAGGACGATGCCTTTGTTGATCCGGATCGGATCGGTCCCGTTGACCGCGAACTCTCCGGCCGAGAGCCGCACGACCTCGTCGGGCGGACACGCGTCGATGGCGGCCTGGATGCCGGCCGTGGCATCCATGACGCCGTTCCCGTAGGCGGCCGCGCTGACCGTGGCGCACACGGTGGTGCGGGCGGGGATGCCGCCCGGTATTCCCGGGTTCCAGGTGGTGCGACGCTCGGGCGGCATGACGTCGGCGACGGCCACCGCAGGTCTCGACGCGGCCGCCGGGGCCGTGGCGTCGCCACTCGTGGCCGCCACGCGGCTACCCTTGCAGCCCGGCTGGGAGAGGCCCGCCAGGACGACGACCGTCAGGGATCGAGCGACGCGTCCCATCCGCTCCAGTGTGGCACGACCTCGTGAGCGGGACATCGCGGTACGTGCTGATCTCTCCCTGCCGTGACGAGGCGGAGTTCATGCGCCGGACCCTGGACTCCGTGGCCGCGCAGACCCTGCCTCCCGCCCTGTGGGTCGTGGTCGACGACGGGTCCACCGACGCGACGCCCGCGATCCTGCAGGAATACTCCGCGAGGCTGCCCTACCTCCGGGTGCAGCGCCGGGCCGACCGCGGACGCCGCAACGTGGGGCCCGGGGTCATCGAGGCGTTCGGCGCGGGCCTGGAGACCGTCGACCTCGACGACTTCGAGTACCTGTGTAAGCTCGACCTGGACCTGGACCTGCCGCAGCAGTATTTCGAGCTGCTTATCCGGCGCATGCAGGCGGAGCCGCGGATCGGGACGACCTCCGGCAAGCCGTACTTCGTCCGCACCCGCGACGGGGCGCTCGTCCCCGAGGTCTGCGGCGACGAGATGTCCGTGGGGATGACGAAGCTCTACCGCACGGCCTGCTTCCGGGAGATCGGCGGGTTCGTGCGCGAGGTCATGTGGGACGGGATCGACTGCCATCGCTGCCGCATGCTCGGCTGGATCGCCGAGAGCGTCGACGCCCCTGGCCTGCGCTTCCTGCATCTCCGGCCGATGGGATCCAGCCAGAAGGGCCTCTGGGCCGGCCGCGTGCGCTCGGGCTACGGGCAGTACTTCATGGGGACCTCGCCGCTCTACCTGGCCGCCAGCGCCGCCTTCCGGCTCTTCAAGGCGCCCGTCCTCTACGGCAGCGCCGCGATGCTCTGGGGCTACTTCTCGAGCCTCTTCCGCGGCCGGCCGCGCTACCCCGACCCGGCCTTCCGCCGCTTCCTGCGTCGCTACCAACGCCAATGCCTGCTCCGCGGCAAGCGCGCGGCGACACGGAGGCTGAACGAGGCGCAGGCGCCGGTCTGGCGCGCGCGCGCGGCGGCGCAGGCCACGCTCCCGACCCAGCGCTGCCGAGGTGAGCTCCTCCATCTTCCCTTCGACGGCGTCACCACGCAGGCGGCGGTGGAGCGGTGCATGGAGTGGTGCCTGGGGCCCCGCGCGCCCCACACCGTGATCACGGCCAACGCGGCCATCCTCTGCCTGATGCGCCGCGACCCCGAGCTCCGGGAGGCCTGCCGCCGCGGGGACCTGATCGTCCCGGACGGCATGTCGGTGGTGTGGACGTCGCGCTTCGCCGGGGTCCCCTTCCCCGAGCGGGTGACGGGCGTGGACACCATGGCCAGGCTGCTGGAAGAGGGCTCGCGGCGAGGGCTCCGGGCTTTCTTCCTGGGCGCGCGGCCCGAGGTGGTGGCCGAGCTGGCCCGCCGCTGCGCGCGGGACTACCCCGGCCTCGTCGTAGCGGGCTATCGCGACGGGTACTTCGGACCCGCGGAGCACGACGGGATCGTGGAGGAGATCCGGCAGGCCGCGCCCCACATGCTGTTCGTGGGCATGCCCAGCCCGTTCAAGGAGACGTGGTGCGAGCGGCACCGCGCGGCGCTCGACGTCCCGCTGATCATGGGGGTCGGCGGCGCCTTCGACGTCCTGGCCGGGTACGTGCCGCGCGCGCCGCGCCTCGTGCAATCCCTCGGACTGGAGTGGTCCTGGCGCCTGGCCATGGAGCCGCGCAAGCTCTGGAAGCGCTACCTGGTCACCAACTCGGAGTACCTGTGGCTGGCTGCGGGCGAGATCCTGAAGCGCCGGATCGGGCTCGCCGGCCGCGCGGGCTACTAGCAAGGTCCGACTCCCGAATGGGCTCCCGCAAGAGCGTGGCCGTGTTCATGGGCACGCGGCCGGAGGGCATCAAGATGGCCCCGGTCGTCGTCGCTCTCCAGCAGTCGGGCGATCTCGACTGCCGGGTGGTCGCGACGGGCCAGCACCGGGAGATGTTCCAGCAGGTGGCGGACCAGTTCGGCTTCCGGGTCGACGTCGACCTCGCGGTGATGAC
>Ga0068859_100007897_pt1 | contig 10797 bp, 8 predicted proteins | sample KBSSwiS22_FD_66585 | JGI IMG/M metagenome (GOLD analysis project Ga0068859, IMG submission 66585) | Switchgrass rhizosphere microbial communities from Kellogg Biological Station, Michigan, USA - KBS Switchgrass S2-2 | ecosystem: Host-associated > Plants > Roots > Rhizosphere > Soil ... | reverse complement strand
AGCATCAGCTCCCCCGGCCGCGCGGCCATGAACAAGGCGAGGGCCGTGCCGATGCCGACGAGCGGCCATCGCCACCGCATCAGACCACGCACCGGCAAGGCCGCACGTGTGCTCAGCGCGACGGAGAGAAGGGGAACAAGCGGGACCAGGAAACGCGCGGGCGGGCACTGGCCTCCCCACCACATCCTCCAGGTGAGTACCGGCGCCAGGACGGCGAACCCCACCAGCGCCTGCGACACCGCGTCCCGTGATTTCCACCAGGCGCGCGAGGAAAGCGCGGCCAGCGCCAGCAGGAAGACGGGGGCGTAGGGCAGCAGGCCGAAGGACCGGTCGAAGAGGAGTCCCAGCACCGCTCGCAGCGGCGATCCGCTCGTGGCGTCCTGCGGCAGACCGCCGTAGCGGGCCAGCGGCGACCACGTCCCGAATACCACATGGGCGAACCAGGCGTAGCCGGCCGCCATCGCGGTCACCACGGCGAAGAAGGCGGCCAGCGGCCGCCGGGGCAGGTGAAGGATGGCGACGAGCCCCAGCGCCACGGCCGCGGGGATCATCTTGACGTGAAGCCAGGGCAGCGCCGACGCCAGCAGTCCGGCCAGCGCCGCCAGCCCGGGCCCCGGCGCCGAGAGCAGAAGGGCCAGCGACGCGGCCAACGCGAGGGCGGACGGCACCTCCGTGTAGATGTGGAAGCCATAGAAGAGGACGGGTGGCCCGGCGGCCGCGGCCCAGGCCAACAGGCCGGCGGCCGGCTCCCCCGCCGTTCGCAACGCGAGCCCGTGCACCACGACGCAAAGGAACGCCGCGGCCATCGCCAGCGCCGCGATGCACGCCAGGCGGCCACCCGCCGCGTAGATCGGGGCCAGGAGAAACGGCAGGCCGGGGCTGTGGGCGGGGAACGGCCGTCCGTCCTTTCGCGGCGCGCCGTAGTGCGGGGCCACCGGGCCCGGCGTGTCCGCGAGCCAATCCTCGCGCGCGAAGTTGTCGCGCAGGTCCAGGTCGCCTTCCTGCCACAGGCTCCGGGCCATCATCAGGTAATGCGGCTCGTCGCCCGAGACCCGCAGCCCGCTGCCGTAGTGCAGGCCCAGGGCCAGGAAGAGCAGCGCGCCGGAAACGAACAGCCGCCACGGACCGGGATCCCCGAGCCGGAGCGGCCGGTCCAACCACCGGGACGCGGCCACGCAACCACCCACCACGAGAAGCACCGGGCCGAGCGGGCCGCGCAGCACGCCGAGGAAAGGCAGTGACCGTTGCGCCGCGGGAAGCCAGGCGAGGCCGACGGCGCCGGCCGCCCAGGCCAGCGCGGCCAGCGCGGCCCTCCGCTTCTCCGCCGAGTGCATGGGCGCATCGTATCGTGCTGCGCGGCCCGGATTGATTCGATCCGCATGCTCGGGCATCATCCGGCGTCGTGTCCTGCCCACGGTGCAACGGCGACAACGATCCTGACGCCCACCGCTGCGTCCATTGCGGCGCCAGCCTCGCGGTCGCGATGCTCGAGCTCGTCAGGGGCAACCTGCCCGAAAAGGTGCATTTCCTGAAGCCGCGGTCGTACGTTCTGGGGCGGGCGCGGACCAGCGACTTGTGCCTCAACGAGCCTTCGATCTCGAAGGTGCACGCGCGCATCGCCTACGACGGCGCCGGCGGCTTCGCCATCGAGGACCAGGGCAGCCTGCACGGCGTGTACGTCAACGCCGCCCGCGTCCAGCAGGAGCCGCTGGCCCAGGGAGCCCAGATCCAGCTCGGCAACATCACCCTCCGGTTTTCCCTCCTGCCCAACGACGGCAGCACCGACCAGGTGGCCGAGTTCCCCTGGATCGAGCAGCAGCAGCTTCTGCTGTCCCTGGTGCAGACCCTCAACTCCACCCTGGTCCTGAACCAGGTGTTGGAGCAGGTCCTGGACGCGGTCATGCGCATCACGCGGGCGGAGCGCGGCTTCCTGCTGCTGGCGGACAGCTCGTCGCAGGCCGCGCAGTACGAGTCCGTGGCCGGCCTGCGGATGCGCGTGGCCCGCAACCGGGCGGGCGGCATCCCCCTGACCGACGTGCAGGGGATCTCGACCTCCGTCGTGCGCAAGGCCATGGCCAGCGGAGAGACGGTGGCCACGGGCAACGCCGTGGCCGATCCCGCCCTGGCCCTGGCCAAGAGCGTCATCCTCATGGACCTGCGCACCATCGTGTGCATCCCGCTCCGGTCGCCGCGGACCCAGGGCGAATCCGCCGCGGCGTCGTCGCCTCGCACGTTGGGCGCCCTCTACTTCGACAACCAGGAGACCTCGGCCCCGTTCAGCGCGGAGAGCCTGACGACCGCCGAGGCCCTGACCCGTCACGCCGCCCTGGCCATCGAGAACGCCCAGCTCTTCGAGCGCGAGCAGCGCACGATCGAGGAGCTGCGGGAGGCCCAGAAGGCGGTCCTGCAGGCGGAGAAGCTCGCCACCATCGGCCAGATGGCGGCCGGGATCGCGCACGAGCTGAACACCCCGTTGACCTACATCATGGGGAACCTGGAGCTGCTGCAGGCCCAGGGCCTGTCGGACCGTCAGAAGGAGATGCTCGCCTCCGTGGGCCGCGGCGCCGAGAGGATCAAGGGGCTGGCCCAGAGCCTCCTCGCCTTCAGCCGCCCGGGCCAGGAGGAGCCGACGCCCCTCAACGTCAACGAGGTCATCGAGCGCAGCCTGGAGCTGTGCCACTACCAGATCCTGAAGAGCGGGGTCCAGCTCGAGAAGGATCTCGCCGCCAGCCTTCCCACGATCAGCGGTGTGTCCAACCAGCTGGAGATGGCCCTCATCAACCTCGTGGTCAACGCCATCCAGGCCATGGCCAAGGGCGGCCGGCTGAGGATCACGTCCACCGCGGTGGACTCCGGTGTCGAGTTGGCGGTGTCGGACACCGGCCCCGGGATACCGGAATCGATCCAGGCCACGCTCTTCGAGCCGTTCATCACGACCAAGCCCGAGGGTCAGGGAACGGGCCTGGGCCTGTCGACGGTCCTGATGGTCGTCGAGCGCCACAACGGCCGCATCCATTTCACGACGAAGGCCGGGGATGGTACGACTTTCCGAATCCATCTCCCGGCGGCGCGCTAGACCTCTCCGATCGGTCCGGTGTGTCTTCCGCGCGCATGTGCGCGTGAGCATTGGGCCACACCCCGCCATCGCGGCGACGAAAACTCAGGAGTTATCACCAATGCGCGCTGGCATGGTCCCTGCTTATTGCTTGCGCGGAGGCCGAAGGTGGTCACGGAGAAGATCTGGATCTGGCTGGCGGGAGCGGCGCTCGTGGCGTCCCTGGTCGGGACCACCCGCCTCACGAACGAGGCGGGATCCTCCCTCCTCCTGGCGTTCGGCGCGGTGGTCGCGCTCAGCCTCATCCGCCACGGATCGCGATGACGCTTCCTGTGAGCCCCAGGTTCCTGCGGACGCTGGCCGTGGTCTACGCGGTCAAGACCCTCCTGGTCGGGATCGCCTGGCTGGCCATCCCTGACCTTCCGGAGCGCGCGGCCACGCACGTCCGGGAGACCTGGCAGAGGCTGGCCGGCACCCCCTGAGCCGGGCGCGGGTCGCAGACCCGCCCGTGCTACGATCGAAACAAGCCAACCGTAGCTCTGTCATGTTGCGTGTCCGCCTGGTCGCTGCGCTGTTCGTCGTCGTTGCAGCACCCGGCATGCTGCGGGCCCAGGGACAACCGGAAGGTCCCGAGTTCCGGGTCAACACCTACACCACGAATGGCCAGCTCAGCTCCTCGATAGCCCTCGACGCCATCGGCAACTTCGTTATCGTGTGGGAGAGCGCGAACGGCCAGGACGGCAGCAGCGGGGGCATCTTCGGTCAACGGTACGCGAGCACCGGCGCACCCTTGGGAGCAGAGTTCCGAGTCAACACGTACACCACCAATCTCCAGCTTTCCCCACGTGTGGCGTCGGACTACGACGGCAACTTCGTGGTGGCATGGAGTAGCGCCGCCACCCCCCAGAACGAGAATTTCGACATCTTCGCCCAACGCTACGACGCGGCGGGGGTCCCGCTGGGCGGCGAGTTCAGGATCAACACCCACACAACGAGCAACCAGTTCGTAAGAGCCGTCGCCTCCGATCCCGCCGGTAACGTCGTCGTGGTCTGGCAGAGCTGGGGTCAGGACGGCTCCGCCGATGGCATTTTTGCGCAGCGGTACTCCAGCACGGGCGAGCCGATGGGCGGCGAGTTCCAGGTCAATAGCTACACTCCACACAGCCAGAGCGGAGCGTCCGTCGCGATGGATGCCCTCGGCAATTTCGTCGTCGTCTGGAACGGAACGCGGAGCGTGGCCGCGGGCTGGGACATCTTTGGCCGACGCTACAGCAGCTCGGGCATGCCTCTTGGCTTCGAGTTTCGGGTGAACACCTACACCTCGAATGACCAGGTCGGCCCGGTGATTGCCTCCAATTCAGCAGGCGACTTCGTCGTCGTGTGGCAAGGCAAGGACGGCAGCCAGGGGGGGATCTTCGGGCAGCGATACAGTAGCTCCGGCAGCAAGCTCGGTGCCGAGTTCCGGGTCAACACCTCCACGGCCTTCAACCAGTACATTCCGGCGGTGGCGTCCGACCCTGACGGAAATTTTGTCGTTGCATGGCAGGGCCAGAACCCTGCTTACCTTGACGTCTTTGCCCAACGTTACTCGAGCTCAGGCGTGCCTCTCGGCGGGCCGTGGCGCGTCAACACCTACGTCTCCACGAACCAGATCTATCCCGCCATGAGCACCGATGCCGCCGGCAACTATGTCGTGACGTGGACGAGCAGCTGGATCCAGGACGGCAGTGGCCCCGGGATCTACGCCCAGCGCTACAACATGATCCTCCGCTAGGAGCACTGAGCGTCGGGTGCGAGCTGCGGACTTCGTGTTGGAGAAGAGTCCATGGCCTTGCGACTCCTACTCAGCTGGATAGGCATCAAGGAGGGCCTATGAACCCGTCCAGGTCGATGGCCCGCACGCTTCCAGCACGGCTGGCGGTCCTGACGGTCACCGTTTACGTGGCGATGACCAGCCTCTTCCGCGCGCAGCAACCGTTCGGCTTCGAGTTCCGCGTCAACACCTATACGACTGGGACTCAACGCTTCGGCTCGATCGCCGGCAGCATGAATTACCTCTTCGTCGTCACCTGGGAGAGCGCGGGCCAGGACGGCAGCCAGTACGGCGTCTTCGGGCAGCGGTACAACGGCTGGAGCGGCGGTCCAGAGGGCAGCGAGTTCCGCGTCAATACCTACACGACGTCCGACCAGTCCTTGCCCCAGGCGGCGGCGGACCAGGGCGGGAACTTTGTCGTGGTCTGGCAGAGCAACGGTCAGGACGGCGACGGCCCCGGCGTCTTCGGCCAGCGCTATGCGGGCGACGGTCCCCCGATGGCGGAGAGTTCCGCGTGAACAGCTTCACGGCGCAGGCCCAGGGCTTTCCCGATGTGGCCCGGTCCCAGAACGGCTTCGTCGTGGTCTGGCAGAGCGCGGGACAGGACGGCTCGGACTACGGCATCTTCGGACAGCGCTACTCCAGCGCCGGCGTGCCGCTGGGGCCCGAGTTCCGGGTCAACACCTACACGACCGGAGCGCAGAGCCGACCCTCGGTGGCCTGCGATTTAAGCGGCGACTTCGTTGTCACCTGGGAGGGCGAGTCGCCGGACGACGACCTTCTGGGCATCCGCGGCCAGCGCTACTCGAGCGCCGGCGTACCGCTGGGCGGCGAGTTCCGGGTCAACACCTATACCACCGGCAACCAGCGTTCTCCCGCCGTCGGTGCCATCACCAGCCAGTTCACCATCGTGTGGCAGAGCGACGGACAGGACGGCAGCGGTGAGGGTATCTTCGGGCAGCGCTACACTCCGGCGGGATCTCCGGCGGGCCCCGAGTTCCGCGTCAACACCTATACCTCCTCGAACCAGTCCGCTCCGGAGTTGAGCTCGAGCGGATTTGGCCCCGTCAACCTCGTCGTTCTGTGGCAGAGCGACCTTCAGGACGGCTCGGCCACGGGCATCTACAGCCAGAAATATTTCTCCGGCTTCCCGGACGGTCCGGAGCTTCGGGTCAACGTCTCGACGCAGGGTCCCCAGACAGGTCCGGGGATGGCGTTCGGCGGCTGGCCGCGTTGGGTCTCCCCCTGGACGAGCGCCCAGGACCCCGACGGGTCTCTCGGCGTCTATGCGCAGTTGTGGTACGACCTACCCGTCGAGCTCCAGACCTTTACGGTGGAGTAGCGGGTAGAGCTGGAGCTGAAACATGCTGAAATCGAAGAGGCCGTTCCTCGCGGTCGTCACACTCCTCGCGACCCCGCAGATGCTCGCTGCGGAGTCGCCGGTGGGCCCGCAGTTCCGCGTGAATACGTACGCGACTGGCGTCCAGCGCGCTCCTTCGGTGGCCGGAGGCGTCGGGCCCGGGTTCGTCGTCGCGTGGCAGAGCGCGGGCCAGGACGGCAGCGGTTACGGCGTCTTCGGACAGCGCGTCGGCACCTTCGCCGCGCCGATCGGCGCCGAGTTCCGCGTCAACAGCTACACCTCCCTCGACCAGTCGTTGCCTCGAGTCGCTGCGGCCCAATCCGGCGATTTCGTGATCGTGTGGCAAAGCTTGAACCAGGATGGTGACGCGGCCGGCATCTTCGCCCAGCGCTTCAGCGGTGGCGGCGGCCCGTTGGGCGGTGAGTTCCGCGTCAACAGCTACACCACCGCCGACCAGTCACGGCCCGCTATCGCCGTCCGCGGCAATCCGGGCGACTTCGTGGTGGTCTGGACCAGCGCCGGACAGGACGGCTCGGACGACGGCGTGTTCGCCCGGCGCTATTCAGCCTCCGGCGCGCCGCTGGGCCCCGAGTTCCAGGTCAACACATACACCACCGGGCCCCAACGCTCGGCATCCGTGGCCGTCGACTCCAACGGCGGATTCCTGGTGGTGTGGGAGGGCCTAGCGTCGGCGGAGGATGGTTTCGGCATCTTCGGGCAGCGCTACGCGAGCACGGGAGCGCCGCTGGGAGGCGAGTTCCGGGTGAATTCCTACACCACGGGCCACCAGCGGTATCCCTCGGTGGGCCAAAGCAACAACGATTTCTTCGTTGCCTGGCAGAGCGACGGCCAGGACGGTAGCGGCCTTGGTGCCTACGCCCAGCTCGTTTCGAACGCCGGCGCGCCGCTCGGCGGCGAGTTCAGGGTCAGCACGTATACGACGAATGACCAATCCTCGCCCGCGGTGTGGGTCGGCCCATGGTTTGCCTTTGTCGTCACATGGCAGAGCGACCACGCGGGCCCCGGACCGGATGTGTTCTTCGAGCACTTCCTCGGGGGAATGCCGGTAGACGGCGAGCGCCGCGCGAACACGTACACCACGGGCAGCCAGACGGAGCCGAGCGTGGCCTATCAGTGGGGCAATGGGGGCATCGTGACCTGGACGAGCGACCAGGACCCCGACGGAAGCCCCGGCGTGTACGCACAGGTGTATTTCGACTTTCCGGTGGAACTCCAGGACTTCCAGATCGACTAGTCAGACGCGGAACATCTCGTCGGCCGGACGCAGCGGGCGGTCCAGCCAGAGCGGCCGGCGCAATCCGCCCGGTCCGGGACCGGGGCGCGCCTTGGCCAGCCACTCCCGATAGACCTGCATCGAACGGTTCGTGTCCGCGAAGACGTCGCCGTAGCGGTCCTCGCCCGGCCGGGCCCGCGACACCACGACCTTCTGGTGCCAGCAGTGCATGCCCGAGACGGGATCGGGGTGGACCGGGAACGTCAGGTTCTGATGGACGCCGCCGTCGCTCCACCAGATGCGGCTCGAGTCGGGATCCGGGCTCTCGAAGGGGCCCAGGCCTTCCAGTTGCCGGACCAGCCAGCCGTCGCCCTGGCGGGTGATCGAAACGCGCGGAGACGACCAGCGGCTGCCTTCGCCCTCGTGCAGGCGCCAGCGGCCGAGGTGGTGGGAGCAGGCCACGACACCCGGCGCGATCGACTCCGTGACCCAGGCGCGGTTCACGAAATGGCCGATCTCCGTGGTCACCCGGACGAGCGCGCCGGTCACGATCCCCAGCCGCTCGGCATCCTCGGTGTGGATCCACAGCGGGTTCCGGTGCGAGATCTCGTTCAGGTATTTCGCGTTTCCGCTACGCGTGTGGATGAGCGTCGGCAGGCGGAAGGTCGGCAGCAACATCATCTCGCCCTTCACGGGATCCATCTCGGCGCGGTGGACGTGGCTCCGGATGTAGCCGGGCATCGCTTCCTCGGGCCAGCCCCAGTCCTTCAGCGTTCTAGAAAAGATCTCGAGCTTCCGCGAGGGCGTGGGGAATCCCGCGACGACCTCCTCCCCCACCTTGACGCCGACCGCCTTGCCTCCGGCGCTGACGATGCCGGTCGCAGGATCGGTCTGGGCGTCCGGGGGAACGGCGACACTCTTCCGGTCCAGACCGTGGACGTCCTTCTCGATGAGGAAGGCGCCGTACCGCCGCATGTACTCGAGCGGCGTGCGGCCGTCCTTGGCCGCGGCCTCGGGCAGGCCGGGGACGGCGTTCTCGAAGATCCACTGGTAGTACTCGGAGACCGTCAGCTTCTCGCCCGGCTTGTACGGCGACTCGAACCAGCGGCGGATGCCCTGCGATCCGTCAGGGTCGATCCGCCAGGACAGCTCGATCCAGAACTCGTCCTCCTCCCACACCTCGCCCGGGTTCGTCTCGTAGGTGTAGCGGTGGCTCTCGCCGAGGCGCTCGCGGGCGGCGCGCAGCACGGGCTGGCGGAAGCTCACCCAGCGGCCGGACTGCGTCTCCTGGCTCTGGATGTCGTGGCGTTCGCCGCTGTGGCCCATGGGCAGGACGAAGTCGGCGAAGGCCGCGGTCTCGCTCCAGGTCGGGGTCAAGGCCGCGTGCAGGCCGACGAGCGACTCGTCGCGCAGGACCTCCATCCAGGTGAGGCCGTCGGGGTTGGTCCAGACGGGGTTGTAGACGCGCGTGAAGTAGACGTCGAGCTTGCCCCGGCCCTCCTTCAAGAAATGCGGAAGCAGGAACGACATCTCGTAGTGGCTGAGCGGCCATTCCTTCGGGAACAGCAGCTCGTTCCATTCCTTCTGGCCCGGCGGCTCCTCCCAGAAGACGGGCTTGTACTTGTTCCAGCCGTGGGGTGACGTCCCGCCCCGCGTACCCATGCTGGCCGTGAGCACGGTCAAAAGCTGCAGCGCCCGCGCGACCTGCCACCCGCCCAGGTTGCCGCTGGCCGTGCCGCGCCAGACGTGCGAGGCGAAGGCGCCGCGCGCGCGGCCGATGAGCCGCGCCACTTCGACGATCTTGTCCCGCGGCACGCCGCTCTCCGCCTCGGCGAAGGCCGGGGTGTAGTCCCGATAGTGCTGCTTCAGGGCCGCCAGGAACGAAGCGAAGGTCGGCTCCTCCCCGGGATGCGCGTCGGCCATGTACTGGCGCCAATTTGTCCACGCCTCGACGTACTCGAGGTCGGCCAGGCCCTCGTCGAGGATGACCTGCGCCATGGCCAGGAGGACCGCGGCCTCGCTGCCCGGGTAGGTGGGCAGCCAGTAGTCCGCCATCGATGCGGTGTTGGACAGGCGCGGGTCCATGACCGCGAGCTTCGCCCCCGCCAGCTTGCCGTCGATGATCCGCTGGGCGTGCGGGTTGAAGTAGTGCCCGGCCTCGAGGTGCGACGAGAGGAGCAGGATGAAGCGCGCGTTGGCGTGGTCCGGGCTGGGGCGGTCGTACCCGGACCACAGCGCGTAGCCGAGGCGGGCCGACGCGGAGCAGACGTTGGTGTGCGAGTTGTGGCCGTCGATCCGCCAGGCCTTCAGGATGCGGTCCATGACCCGCTCGTGGCCCGGCCGCCCCACGTGGTACATGACCTCGTTGCGCCGGCCGTCGAGGAAGGCCTTGCGGATGCGGCCACCGATCTCGTCGAGGACCTCGTCCCACGAGACGCGGCGCCACTTCCCTTCTCCCCGCCCGCCGGCGCGCCGCAGCGGGTACAGGATCCGCTCCGGGTCGTTGATCTGGTTGATGGTGGCCGGGCCCTTGGCGCAGTTGCGGCCGCGGGAGGCCGGGTGCAGCGGGTTGCCCTCGAACTTGCGCACCCGCATCGTCTGCTTGTCCACGTAGGCCAGCAGGCCGCAGGCCGCCTCGCAGTTGAAACAGATGGTCGGCACCAGCATGTACCGCTTCTCGACCCGGCGGGGCCACTGCTTGACGTCGTACTCCGGCCAGTCGTCCCACCGCTCGGCAGGCGGATAGGCCTGGAGGTCGCTGCCGGGCGTCAGGCGTTCGATGGTCATGGCATCGCCGGCGGCATCGCCTCGAGGGCCGTGGCCGCCGCGTCGAGCAGCGGCTGGGACGAGACCGGCGCGCCCACCGCCTGCCGCATCCAGGCGTCGGGCGTCAGGTTGCCGAGCTGGCAGATGCGCTCGAACTCCGCGCCCATCGGCCCCTTCAAGGTCCGGAAGTGCTGCACGACCTGGAAGGCGATCAGGTGCCCGAGCGGATAGTCCGGCGTGTAGAGCCCCGAGTCCACCATGTGCGAGTAGATGGCCAGAAGCGTCACGTCCTTCGCGCCGAAGAGCGGCGCGAAGTGCCGGTTCCAGACGTCGCGGGCGATGCCCACCACGGCGTCGCGGAACTGGGCCGGCGTGGCCTCGGGGTGGGCCTCCAGCCACCGCCAGGCCGCGATGTCCACCAGGGCCACGCCCGCAATCTCCCGGGTGCCCCAGAATTCGTCCAGCGCAGCCAGGTGTAGGGCGGCGGGATCGGGCTCACCCAGGCCCAGCAGCTCCAGATCGCGGGCCTGGAACACGAAAGCCAGCGCCTCGGTGAAGGCAGTGTTGGG